>Ga0310124_10000501_pt1 | contig 27039 bp, 22 predicted proteins | sample CB11b_AW_Bot5_MG_FD_203507 | JGI IMG/M metagenome (GOLD analysis project Ga0310124, IMG submission 203507) | Marine microbial communities from Western Arctic Ocean, Canada - CB11b_AW_Bot5 | ecosystem: Environmental > Aquatic > Marine > Oceanic | place: Canada: Western Arctic Ocean | collected...
AGCGCCTGACACGGAGAAGCTGTTCCATGATTCCTCGGCAACATTATCATTCTGGGGCTGTATTACTTGCAGGCTTCGCGGCTGCGGCATTGCTGCTGCTGGGCACTGAAAACGCCGATGCCCGCCGCCTGCGGGATGCCAAGGTTGCCGTCGGTTTCGGTAAGGATTGCGAGAAAATTCTGCTGGATACTATCAAGAAGGCACGCCGCGAGATTTACGTTGCGGCTTACGCATTCACCCGCAGGCAGATTGCCGAGGCTCTGATCGACAAGCACGGCGACGGGGTCATGGTTCACGTCAAGATGGATGCCGGCCAGGCCGCCGGTCAATGGGCCAAGCCGATCGTCAACAAGCTGCGGCGGCACGGCATCTCTATCGACCTGATCGAGATGCCGCCATACAAGCACATGCATCACAAATTCGTTGTCGTCGACGGCCGCTACGTAGTGACCGGCAGCTACAACTTTACGTCCGCTGCCTCCCAAGCGAACTGGGAAAACGTTGCACTGATCGAAGGCGAACCGGTTGCTGCGGCTTACATCAAAGAGTGGAAGCGTATCAAGGATAAGGATGACAAGCGCTGAATTCACTTCTCCAGCGCTCTGTCGCCAAGCGTTACGGCACTGCGGTTTGCTGCCATGGCCGAGGTGAATCATCTTCTTCTGCGCCTTCCTTGAATCGCCGGCCATTGGCGAAACGGCTGACTGGCGGGGAGATCTGCAAGACCCGAATCTCCTCGCCCGCTGAAACCCGCGTCCCCGCGGTCAACAAGGCACAGCCCCATGCAGCCGCGCGGTCACCGACGCCGATTGTGCCGAGGATCAGTTCCAGCTCCCCGCCGTTGTTAGGCGTCAGGCCGTGGGCGTTCAATCGCACACCGGCCCCGAAATTATATCGTCGATGCTCGCAATCTCGATCAGCAGTTTTTGAATAGAACACTGAAGGACGCTCGGCTGCGCAGGACAAATCGACGCCATGTCGGCTTGACAATTGCCTTCTCATAGTCCTGTCATTCACGTCTGCTGGCCGTCGTTGTTATGCTTCCGGTGGGGAAAACGCTATGTTACGGTGTTGAAACGACGAATCCGATATTACCGGTTGACCCGTGAATGATCACCAATGGATGCGCAAAGCACTGCGCCTGGCCCGCAAGGGCTGGGGGCTGACTTCTCCGAACCCGGCTGTCGGCGCCGTCATCGTGCGCGAAAGCAAGATCATCGGCGAAGGCTGGCACGCTGCTGCCGGCCAGCCGCACGCCGAGATCGAAGCGATGCGGAGTGCGCAGGAGGACATGGCCGGAGCGACGCTCTACATCACCCTGGAACCATGTTCGACGCACGGGCGTACCCCGCCGTGCACCGATGCGATCGTTGACGCCGGGTTCAAGCGCGTCGTGATCGCCTGCCTCGATCCCAATCCCAAGCATGCCGGACGGGCCGTGGAGATTCTCGAGGAGCGCGGTATTCATGTAGACGTCGGACTCGAAGAGAAAGCGGCGACAGAGCTGAACGAAGCGTTTTTCTGCTGGATCCGGCATCGGCGGCCGTTCGTGTTGCTGAAACTGGCGATGACAGTGGACGGCAGGATCGCCACTGCCGGTGGGCGGTCGCAGTGGATTACCGGCGAAAGCTCGCGGCGGCGCGTGCAGAAACTGCGACAGTGGGCGGACGCCGTCATGGTCGGTGCCGAAACCGTGCGGCAGGATGATCCGTCGCTGCTGGTGCGGACGCCGCAATCTTGGTCGAGGCAGCCGCTGCGTTTGATCGCCAGCCACAGCGGCAAGCTGGGAAAGTCACCGCAGGTGCTGACCGATGGACGCGGCGAAACCCGGCTGTTCGGTTGCGCGACACCGGAGGACTGGTGCGACCTGTTGTTACAACTCGGCAAGGAAGGGATCACCGCTCTGCTCGTCGAAGGCGGCGGTGAATTGGCTGCCGCAATGCTGAACGCCGAGGCAGTCGACAAGGTTGCCTTTTTTATCGCGCCAATTGTTCTCGGCGGCAAGGGCAGTCGCCCGGCCGTAGGCGGCGACAACCCGCCGGATCTGGTCGATGCTCGGCGTCTGCAGGACGTCGAGATGCGGCGCTGTGGTGAAGACTTTTTGCTGACGGGGTACCTTTCGAATGTTCACCGGACTGATTGAGACAACTGCCACGCTCGAGTCACTCGAAGCCGACAGCGATCGCACGACTCTGTCGTTGTCGACGGACCTGATCGACGAGCTCGCAATTGGCGACAGCATCGCGATCAACGGCGTCTGCCTGACGGCTGCGGCCTTCGATTCGAGCAGGGTACAGTTCCATTTGCTGAATGAGACTCTGCATTGCACGAACCTCGGCGCGTTGAAAGTCGGGGACCGCGTCAACGTGGAGCGGGCGATGATTTTGGGTGAGCGATTGCACGGACACCTCGTTTCCGGCCACATCGACAGCACGTCCTGCGTCCTGAGTATCGGAGAAGAAGGCGCCGATCACATCGTCGAGATTGAACTGCCGTCGAATCTGGCCGCACTGGCGGTCGAGAAAGGCAGCGTCGCCGTAGACGGCATCTCGTTGACGATTGCCGCGCTTGATCGTCAGGCGTTTCGGGTTTGCATCACGCCGCATACCTGGACGCATACCAACATGTGCGGCTATGCCCGGGGACGCATCGTGAACCTTGAAATGGATATGATCGGCAAATATGTTCTGAGAAGCAATGAAATTGGCAGTCAAGTTTAGTTACACACACCACTCTAAAGAGGATGACCGATGAAGAAACTCAACCTTTGGTTGTCTGTTTCTGTTGCGTTGCTAATAATCGTTGGCAGCGGTGCCGCGCTGGTTGCTTCGAAAGGCACCCTGGCCCCGTCCGTAGAGGACGAGGTTGATGAGAACATCATCTTGACCGCGACGACCGGGGAAGACACGCATGGGCTGCCGTCGGCAAGTGTGATCATCGAATCAGTCGCCGGTGACGATGACGACGACGATGACGACGACGACGACGACGACGATGACGATGACGATGACGACGACATCTCGATTTGAGCACCTGCCTCTCGGTCTGATCGCGGGCACCGGCGTCTGTTCGTCTGAATGGCGTCCTACTCCGGCGTCCGTTCGGAAGGCGTAGCGCTGTCGCCGAGAATGGAATGCTTGCCGGTGATTCGGGACAGGAGTCCCTGCATGGACGTGGACAGTACCCCAAATCCATACTTGACCGAGCGCTGGAAATTTATCGACGAGGCCTCGTCGAAATAGCGTGTCGGGCATGATACCTCGCCCAACGCGTAGCCGCGCAACACGATTTCCGTGATCATCTGATTGTCGAAGACGAAATCGTCGGAGAATTGTTCGAAGTCGATTTCGCGCAGGATATCGGCGTGATAGACACGGTAGCCGGTGTGGTATTCAGAGAACTTGTTGCCAAGACAGAGGTTCTGGAACAGCGTCAGAAAGCGGTTGGCGACATACTTGTACTTCGGCATGCCGCCGCGCAGGGCACCGTTTAGCAGGATCCGTGAACCGAGCACGAACTGATAGTTTGCCTCGGCGATCAGGCAGCACATGGCGCGCAGGATCAGCGGCGTGTACTGATAGTCCGGGTGCACCATCGCAACGATGTCCGGATTGTGTTTGAGCGCCGCCTGATAGCAGGTTTTCTGATTGCCGCCGTAACCGCGGTTGTGCTCGTGGATGATGACTTCGAGCCCCATCTGTTCGGCGACACGTACCGTCTTGTCGCTACTGGCATCGTCGACCAGGATGATGTGGTCGACAATGTCGCGCGGCATTTCCTCGAGCGTGTTTTGCAGTGTCATCGCGGCGTTGTAAGCCGGCATGACAACCACAATCTTGTGATCCGACAGGGCCATTATTTCCAGTACTGCGGTTTGTCTGCACCGGGTCGGCGCGGGAAGCATAGGGAAGCGTCGTGTCCGGCCCGGTCAGGACACCAGCAAGATTACCCCGTTACCGGCCGCGTGCAAACGCCTTGACCCATACCGGATCACTTCGAAGCTCGCACCTTGCTCTGGGGCGCTGCCGGCCAGGATGATAGCGCAACTGATGAGGCTTGGAATCTGTGACCGGTGAATAACGACTGCAGCCTGCCGAATGTCGGAGCAGCAACGCGGGCGACGGCTGTTTTTCCGGCATTATTCACTGTGCATGGTCCCGGGCTTCGTAGAAAATATACTTAATTATCCGAACTGCGGGCGTCGCCAAATCGGGCGGAAAATGGAGCGGGTGAACGGATTCGAACCGTCGACAGCTACCTTGGCAAGGTAGCGCTCTACCACTGAGCTACACCCGCAGATTCTATGTGTATACCATAGTTGTGGATATTTACAAATCAAATAAGGCATGCGGGAATTGACTACTCTGGGGCATCGCCAGCGCGACGCTCGTCTTTCGGTGTGTTGGTCACCAGCCAGTACCTTGGATGTTCCCGCGAGACGTAATACCAGCTCTTGCCGGAATGCTTCTGTAATTCGGCAAGCAGTCGTTGCCAGTATTTTTTCTCGGTGATGATGTAAATCTCGGTCTGGTTGTGAGCAAATTCGGCGAGGTTCTCCGGCTCGCTGCGCGAATAGTAATGCAACGTATCGTCGTCCATGCCGTAGCAGTAATAGGCAGTCGAATATCTGTGCTTGCCGTAGAAGGCCAGATCTGACGTTTCATCGAGCCGGTGACTCTTGTAATATTCGACGTACGCCGCCATCGAGCGCTCAACGTCCTGGGTCGGCATGACCTCGTGGCAGAAGTACATGCCGTTGGCATACGCGATCAGTACGGTGGCGCCGGCAATGATTCGGGACCGGTTGATCAGGGTGGCCAGCACCATGCCGACGGTCCAGATGATCAGCAGTCGATCGAGAAAGGGTTGCACATCAATGTTGTCGATGTTGCGTTTGTTGGTGAAATTGTCCCAAAGCCAACGGTCGCCTTCCAGGTCGAAATCGCGAATCGGCAGCATCAGAAACAGGATCGAGATGAGCAGCGCTGGTCTCACCCAGAATGGCATGTTCGCCTGGAACCAGGCGCGCCATACCAGGGCTGTCAGGACTGCCACCGCCGGTGCTATCGGCAGCAGATAATGCTGTAGCTTGGTACCGGCCATCGTAAAAAGCAGAAAAACTGCCAGAAACCAGGCCACAAAAAACCAGCGCTTGCGCAGCTCGTCGTTGATTGTTCGGAAACCGAACAACACACAGCACAGCGCCACCGGCAGCAGACCGCACCACGGGTACATGCCGTGGAAAATCGTCGAGAAATAATAGGAAACCGTGCCGGTGTGGTCGCGGATCGGTGTGGAAAAGCGCTCGATGTTTTCGTAAACGATCGCCTTCTCGATAAACTCCCCCCGATGCTTCTGGTACATCGCGATGTACCACGGCGCCGTCAGGAGGACGAGGATCACGATACCCGGAATCACCTGATAGAAGCGGATCATCGCCCACAACGCCGCCGGCCCACGGCGCCAGTGCAAATGCGTTCGCGGCACAAATTCGATCAGCCAAAACAGCCCGCAGACGCCAAGGACGAGGGCACCGGCAACCGGGCCCTTGGTGAGCACCGCCAAAGCGATAAACACGTAGCCGACACGCATGTGCCAGGGCCGTTTCTCCGCATCGAAACGGCCGACTGCGAACAGGCCCAGAGCGCCAATCAGGAATACTGTGAGCAGCATGTCCGGCATGGCCTGTCGCGCCAGGTAGAAGTACTGCGGCATGGTGCCGAGTATGCAGGCGGCCATCATGCCGGTTCGCCGGTCGAAGAGCCGGCGCACGACGTAAAACAGCAGCAGCAGCCCAAACACCGCGGCGACGGCGCTGGGCAGCCGCGCCATGAGCTCCGTATTGCCGCCGATCGACATGGGGACCATCATTGCCCAGTATACGAAGATCGGCTTGGTCCAGCGGACGTGACCCTCGTAATACGGCGTGATATACTCGCCTTGCTGGCGCATTTCGATGACGGTCTGGGCGTACTTCGGTTCCCAGGGGTCCCACAGCGAATACGAGCCGGCGCCGTAGATGTAGAGGAACGAGCCGCCGATGATCAGCGTCAGGATACAAAGCATATCCCAAAGCCGGTCCTTCGGGCGCTCATCCTCGTCGTGCAGCGGACGATTGTCGTCTACTGCATCTGCATCCAGCGTTTCCGGTGCTGGCGACGATGCGGGTTCGGGCCCGCTTGTTTCTGGGATGTCTGTATTCATAGGCAGTGGGAAATATAAACCGTACGGCCGACAAAGCCTGTACGCTTTCAATAGGCCGTGCGAAAGGATTCGAACCGTCGACAGCGACCCCGGCAAGGTAGCGCTCTACCATTGCGTTGTACTACACCCGCTCAATCAGTCATGTCGATACCGTAGCGCCGGATGAGCCTAAATTAGTTGTCAAGTTCAGAAAACTGCAGCCAAAACCTTGACCGTATTACGTTGGGCGATCAGTTGTTTCGGCTGTTACTCCGATGGGTTTGCCATGCCTGCAGGATCGGGCGCACGGCAGCTGATTCGGCAATGCGATAGGCGGCTTGCCACAGCGCCAGGCGCAACGGTTGTGCGGTCAGATCCAACGTGCGCAGCGGCACCTCACGGGCGCCCCATTTGGCTTTGAACTGCATGAGCGCTGTGTCTCCCGGACCGGACGGGAGGAAATCGAAGCGGCTTTTACCCATGCTCGCGGCACGCTTGATTGCTTCGCCTATGAGCAGGTCGTTGGGGCAGTGTTTGAGGTCGGCGCTTGTTGATCCGCCCATCAAATAGAAGCTGGTATCGCCCGAATCGACGACCATCACACCGGCCACGGCCCGGTCGTCCTTCATTGCCAGGAACAGGCCGCCGTGACCGCCGTCGCCAATATGCCGCCGGAGCGCATCGATAAAAGCCCAGCCGTACTTTGGGATCGCTGAATTGCGTCGCATCGAGTCGAGATACAGTTGGTAAAATGCCCGGTATCCGTCCTCGTCACTGCACCAAACGGCGGTCACGCCTTTCTTTTCAGCGATGCGAATGTCGCGCCGGATATTGCGCTTGAAGCCCTGCCAGAGTTCATCCCAGGTACGGCCGCCGAGTTCGAGTACATGGGTGCTGGAGTCGTGGCAATGGAAGCCGTCGGTCGGCAGTGGCCGGCCCGGATAGCCAGTGAGGCGGACGCGTGTGAGACCGGCTGTTTTGGCGTGGGCCGCAAAGAGCGAGGCCAGTGGCAGGGCATCAGGCACCTCGCCGACCAGGCCGCCGTATGGAATGTTGGCGAAGAACAACCTGGCCCACAGGCTGCGCTTGGTGAAGCCGGCGAGGCCGCACACCGGGTTGGTACCTTGCTGCACGATCCAACCTGCCGGCTCCGCTCCGAGGCCGTCGGCCAGGACACGGCCCCAGGTAGCGGTGTCAAACATGCTGTGCGGCTCGGCGTCAAGGAGTTGCTGCCAGGCGGCACCGTCGAGGTCAACATTGATGATATGCCAGTCGCTTGCCATGGTCTGGTGTCGGTGTTCCGTTAGACTGTGCCAGTCAGGTAGGGACAGGGCAATGAATCGATCGACGTTGCCGGCAGCAGATCGGCCAGCAGCACTTCAAGCTCGGCCACAGCGGCGGCGGGCAGGTCTTTCGTTTGCCCCGTCTTGAGCGGAAAGGTCGGGGGTATGTCGCCGCGGCTGGTCAGTTGCATGCCGGCAGTCTCGACCCAGTCCCGGAGCTCGGTGAGCACGCCATCGGGTGTCTGGCAGAAATCATCGTAGCGAATGGCGCGGCAGCGGTCCGGGCCGATAGCGTCGATGTCGTGGGTCAAGTCGGCAAGCAGGCCGTGGACCTGCCAGGCCACTTGCGCGGCCGGCGAGAGTTCCTCATCCACCGGGTATTTGCGGGGGCGTATCGACCAAAAGTCGGTGGGGTGGGGCAGTAGCTTGTACCGGGCGTTGAGGATCGACAGGGCGACGTTGCGCGGTTGTCGCACGGCAACGATGAATACGGCCTTCGGAAAAAGCTCGGCCAGCGGCAGAAGGTATTGATTGTGGCGCAGATTCTTGACCACGACAGGGCCGTCGCCAATGCGTTCGATCTGGCCCATGGCAGCAACTGCCCGGTGGCACCGTGGCGGGCACGCATCGATACCGGCGAAGTGCTCGTGCTTGTCGAACCATAGATTCCACATCGCGCCTTCGCCTGGTGAGCTCCAGCCCTGCGACATGCCATAGCGACTCGCAAAATTGGATTGATACGAACGCATACTGTTGCGCGCCAACCAGGCGGCCAACCCCGGTGCGAAACTCAGGGTGTTGGTGAGCATCGGCGGATAAGCGACTTGAAAACGGTGACAAATAGCCTGGTAAAGCAGGGTGGTTCCGGCCCGTGGCAAGCCGACTATAAAGAGCGGACCGCTGTCAGGGCCGCCACGCCCAAACACCAGGCCTTCAAAAACGGCGCCGACGGCAGAGAACCACCGAAGCACGGGATGCACGCAACTGCTCATAGGCGTTGCTGGGGGCTGCCGGATGCAGCTATGTTCAAGGGTGCTTATCGGTTGCAGACTGATTGAGTGCTCTGGGGCGCACCCAGGTATTCTCGTGACCCGCAAGCCCTGCTGCTGTGGCCTGCATCTGTTGCAGGCGTCTCCGACGGGTTTGAATCTCCTGCAGCCCACGGCGGCCCTGTGTCGCCAGCATCAACAGCACCTTACAGGCGCGCAGTGATTTTTCCAACAGGTCTAAAGCGTCACGGTGTCGTGCCAAAGGAAAATCCAGTACATACCCCAGTTGCCGCATCTCGATGCCGGTTATGCTTTCGACTAAACGGCGTTTGCGTAGCGTGAGAGCGGAGCGATACTTTCCGAAATTCCCACTAAGTATCGGTTGGTCAAGGTTTTTCCAATCCTCGAGTTTGGCGGCCCCGGCTTTGGCTTCTTCACCCTGATGGAATTGCAGCAGCTCGGGTTCGAACGTCACGTCGAGAAATTCGCACAGATCTTTAAGCACGGCCTCGGGTTCGGTGATCAGATCTTCGTAATGCAGCAGATGGATGCGACCGGTCTGGTGCAGGATGCTGTACACGCGCAATGCCTGCTGTTGTTCGTTTTTCCACATCTGCGCCGCCCGTCGAACGCCACCCGGATGCGAGCTTGAGCGTAGCCATGACACCACCGTGTCACGGGCGTCGCGGACGAGGTAGACGAACTTGGCGTCGGGAAAGCACGCGTGCGTTTCGAGCGCGAACGGGATACAGCCGTTGTCCTTGATGAAACACCGTTTTTTCGAACGTGCCGCTGCTTCGAGGGCATATGCCGCGGAGAACAAACCGGCAAAGGTCGGTCTGCCGGCGTTCTGCAGAATGAGTTTGGGCGTGATGTCTGCTTTCCATTCGCCAAGCTGACGGTTGAGAATGTTGCAAATGTCTGCTGCCAGGCGCCGTTGATTGGTCTCGACACCGGCCGGGCCGTATTGGGACAACAGCGGCATGAAAGTACGCAGCAGGTGCGGCGGTGACGGGGCGCAGAAAGCCGAGTGCTGGTCCATGATCACCCGGATGAGATTGCTGCCGGAGCGTTCAGAGGCGAGCAGGAAAACGGGCACTTCTGGCATTAATGGATCGATGGTACTTGCCGTTTCAGTTGGCGTGTCAGAATCACAAAACCCGGCATGCCGATGATGACAGCGGTAAGCACTTTCACGACCCGAACGGCGGCAAGCACGACTACTGTCTCTGTGATGGTGATTGAGAGACTGCTGGAAAAATATACGCCGAGCAGTTCTTGAATGCCAACTGCGCCCGGGGTCAGGCTGACCAGTCCGCCGAGCTGTTGTGAGGCGGTGATGAGCACGGCACCCGGCGTGTCCATGCGGACGCCGAATGCCAGAAATGCGCAGTAGATTCCAACGACTGCAAACAACGTACAGCCACCCAGGGTGATCGCTGCGGTAGTCGCCAGCGATCCTGATCGACAAATCCGCCGCCAGCCGTCGAGGCACTGGTGCAGAAAACCGCTATGCGGGATGGCCGCGGCCTTGCCCGGAAAGAGCACAGCGAACAAGCCCATCACCAGTAGTACTGTCAGTGTCACTGTCAGCGTCCGGCTCGCGGGTGCGCCGCGCGCTGCAATTATAGCCAGAGCAACCAGCCCCATCGCGGTGGACGCCACCATGAAGAACATATTTATCGCTGCCAGCGAGCCGACTAACAGCGGGTACGACAAATCATGGCGGTGACGCAAATAGACAGCGCGAAAGCCCGCACCGGCTCGAACCGGCAGCAGCAGGTTCATCATCATGCCGGCAGACCACAAGCCGAAGGACTCCCAGAAGCCCAGCTTCACGTCGAGATACTTCAGGACTTGCAGTGCGAAGACGCTGCGCAGCACCATGTTGAAAGCGAAGGCGACGCCGGTGATCAGCAGCCATTGGAATTGAATGTGCCGCAGCGCCAGGACCTCTTCGCGATGGCCGATGACGTACCACACCGCGGCCGCCAGGAAGACAGCGAGCAGCACAATAGAGAGCACGGCGCGCCAACCGGACTTGCTGCCGGTGGCGGGGGGCTTTGTAGAGGACTCACAGAACGCCACGAATTGCTTCAGGCTTGTATTTCCAGGCCGTCGTAGCCCCAGATGATTTCAATCTCCTGGGAGTCGTACGTTAGGCCTTTGTATTGGATGGCGCGTTCGTACAGCTCGGTCAGGTGTTCGTCGCTGCTCGACGGGTCGTGGTGGAAGAAGCAGATACGTTTGACGCCGGCGATCCTTGCCATGTCGAGGCCGACCGAGAAGCTACTGTGGCCCCATTGGTACTTTTCGGTGACAATTTCCTCGAGGGTGTACTGGGCATCGAAAATAAGCAGATCGGCGTTATCGAAGTGTTCCGTATACGAAGCGAATCGCTCGGGCGCCATGTCGACGTGGTCGCAATCGCTGGAATAGACGACCTTGTGGTCGCCGGACTTGATGATGAAGCCGTAGGAATCGCCCGGATGAACGTGTGGAAACGGCGTGATTTCACAGGACCCGATGTTGATGGGTTGGCCGATCTTGAGCTTGTGGAACGACATCTCGGCGCTCATCTGATCGATCGATACCGGAAAGTTTTTCCACTGCTGTTGATTCCGCAGATTCGCTTCGTACTCGCTGTGCAGGCAGTGGAAATGGATTTGGTTGCCCGGGACAAATGCAGGTACGAAAAACGGCAAGCCCTGGATATGGTCCCAGTGCAGATGGCTGAGGAAAATGTGGATGACTTGCGGCCCTTTGAAATTGGCCATCATGTCATTGCCTTTTGAGCGAATACCGCTGCCGGCGTCGATGATGAGAATCTCGTCGTCGTCGTTGTCGATCGCTGTGCAGCAGGTGTCGCCGCCGAAGGTGCTGCGCAGGTTGAAGGGTAACTCGCCGTAGAAGGCCTCGACATCATCCGGTGCGCCGGCATCGCGGTATCGGGAAAGAGCATCGACAACTTTATCGCGGATCTGGGCCGGCCTTATCGGTGTTGGAACCGATCCCCGCGTTCCCCAAAGTTGTACTTTCATAAACGCTCTGCGTACTGTTGTTACCGGTTGCCCACAATTTCTGCTGACTTTGCCGGCGCCAGGTTCAACCCTTGTAGGAGACCAGGTAGCGCGCTGCCACAGCTTGCGTCTTGCTCACCAGAATTTTTTCGACCCGCTTGCTGTCACGTCCGAATTTTGCCACTGCCTGCAGCAAGGGCATGTGCGAGGTCGGTGCGAAGGCCGGCACGGCGATACAGAAGAGCAGTTGGCAGCGCGTGTCCGATTCCGGGTCGAACTGTATACCCTTGCCACTGACGAGACCGACGCTTATCCCGAGCCGCCGGACCGCCTGCGAACGTGCGTGGGGGATCGCAATGCCGTTGTCTGTCATCGTTGTATATTCTGTCTCGCGGCGCTCCAGGTCCTCGAGGAACAGTTCCTTGTCGACAACAATATCTCCAGCGATCAGCGGCTCGATCAACTGTTCCAAGGCTGTCGAACGGTCCTCCGCTTCGAGGCCGAGGATGACGCGGTCGGGCGTGATGAATGCTTTCAAATTGACAGGTTTCACAGTAGCCATGGTAACTCTGGTGGTGTCAATGGACGCAGGTTCTTTACGAAACGTCGAGGTTGAGAAAACGGTTGCAGTGCGGGCAAACCGGATCGACGGACCCATTGATCATGCGGTTGAGGTCTCCCTGCGGAATACACAGATTGCAACCCAGGCACATGCCGCCTTTGACGACGACGATGCCGGGGCCGAACTGCGTCAGCCGATCATAGCGCGCCAGCAGCTCCGCCGAGATCTGCCGGCGCTTCTTACAGATCCTCGTATCGAGATCCTCGCCGGCATCGCTGTCCGCATGGACAATGGCGGATTCCTTCGAGATAAATTCCAGTTCCTGTAATTCCAGTAACTGTTGCACCTGCTCTTTCATATTTCGGTGGATGCCTCTGCAATAGATGAAACTGTCGAACGCTCATTGGTAAGATTAAGATAAGGCGTATCCAACAAAATCGTACAAGCCCATGCGGGATAATTTGATCGCGTCAATGGTGGATGTCAAGGGCCGGATCTGCCGCCCGCGTAAAATTTGTTCGCCCAACCTGCTTAGTCTGTTGGGGTTGCGTGACTCCCTCGGAAGGTAGTATCACGGGACGGCTTGTTCGATCTCATAGCGTGCGGTCGGTACCTCGGCATCGTAATAACCGCCCAGCGGCGGAACCGCCGGGTCCGTGGCCCAGACCGGATCGATCCAGGCCTGTCGAATGGTCGCACGCCATATGTGCGCCCGACCAGGTACCTGATCGATGGTGACATCGAGAAAGCCATAGTGCCGGCCGATTGCGGTCTTGCCATAGTGAAATACCTGGGCGGCATTGGCGATTCTTGCCGAACGAATGCCGTCGCCCGCCGAGCCTGGCGTGAAGTATCGAAGCTTGTGCGCTGCGCCCTTGGCAGTTACGCCCTGAGTCTCGGCCATTTCCATCATCTCCTCGTGGCCGCAGAAGACGGCGTCGACGCCATACTGGTGAAAAAGCGGATCCAGTTTTCGCAGCGGATAGCCTGACTGCCAGTCTTGTCCATTGTCGTGGCCCGGCGGCAAGCTGTGTACGCCGGAACCAAATGGCATGTGATGGAAAAAGACGAAGATGAACGGTGATCGCTCTTGCGCAGCTGCCAGTGTCGCTGCCAACCACCGGTACTGTCGGGATTCGGGCATCCAGTCGGGGGCGCTGCCGCCGCCCGGTTCGTTTTCACCGGTCAGTGCAAAATTGGTATCGAGCCCTGAACCGTTCGGGCTCTGGTTACAGCTGTCGAGGCCGATGAAGGTTGCCGGGCCCCACGTGAACTGGTAGTAGCGTTCGTCCGTCGGCAGCTCGAAATGGCTGTGGAATTTGTGCATTGCATGCCGCTCGCTGCCCGGCTGTTCGTAGCCGCCGCCATTTGGGCCGGCATAGTAGTCGTGGTTGCCGGGCACCGCGAAGATCGGTGTATGCGCTGCCAGCAGATTGTCTCGATTATTGACCTTGCGGAAAAACTCGTCCCAGTCTTCCAGCTCGCCGCCGCATTCCGTGACGTCGCCGGCCAGTAGAATGAAATCAGCCTTGATTTCCGCTGCCGCTGCCACGCACGCTCGGATGCCGTCGTTCTGGTCCATTGGATACCCCTCTGGTACGCCGCTACCGAGATGGCCATGGGACGCCGGTTCAGTTTCTGTATCGGCCCATACCAGAAAGCGAATCGGCGTCAGCGTTGTGGCTGGAGCGGTCCTGAACGTTGCATTGAATATGGCAGTGCCTTGCTCGACGCGATAGTGATATTGCGATCCCGGCTGCAGCGGCTGGAGCCGCACCGCGTGGCGAAAACGCTGTTCGCTGCCGTTGGTCTCCGGTTTTGTCAGGACAATCGGTTGTGGCTGCGACTGTCGGGTCGTGCCAATGTCGTTCTTCCCGAAAGAAATGGTGCCGGGGGTATCCGTTCGTGTCCACCAGACGAGGGTGACTGCGTCGGAGGTCGTGTTCTGCAGGTATGGATGGCCGAATTCCGCATCAAGGAACTGCGCCCGTGCTGAGGTGCACGTCGTCACGAGCAAGAGAAAGAGTATAAATCGTTTCATGTAAGAATATGCCGCACCCGTTTGATCCGGCAAATGCTCTTTGCCGCGTGCCGCTCACCGAGCGGCACGGTATTGCCGTGCAGACCCCGCTGAATTGCAATCCTGCCGCTGCAACGGTTTATTACCGTCTTTGGCGCTTTTCGACACTCGCTCCCGCCGGGCTTAACGTCATAACGGTTGATTACCATTTTGGACGATCTCCAGCGTACAATTGCCGCGCCCTGCCGTTTTTCGGGAATCGCTCTACATACCGGCGGCCGGGCCCATCTGACGATTCAGCCGGCGGCCGCGGATACGGGTGTTTCCATTATTCGCGTCGACTTGTCGGACCAGCCGTCGGTGAAGGCTTTGGCATCGAATGTTATCGATGTGCGTCGCGCCACGACGATCGCCAACGGCGACGCGGTGGTATACACCGTCGAGCACGTCCTGGCGGCTATGTATGCCTGCGACATCGACAACGCCGTTATCGAAATGGACGGTCCCGAGCCGCCGATCATTGACGGCAGCAGTGCGCTGTTTTACGCCGAGATCAACGCCGCGGGCACCGTGACGCAGGAAGCGCAGCGCCAATACTGCTGTATCGAAGAGGCGATCTACGTCGAGCAGGGCGAGACACGCGTCGTGATTCTGCCGGATGAAGAGTATCGGATTTCGTGCACCATCTGTTTCGGCGCCACTGTCATGGACACCCAGTACCTCAGCCTGCCGGTCACCAGTGAGAGCTTTGCCACAGAGCTGGCTGGTGCCCGGACCTTCTGCCCGTATGAGCAGATCGAAGAGCTCATGGTGGCGGGTCTGGTGCGTGGCGGCAGCCTCGACAATGCCATTGTCATCAAGGACGGCGCGATCATCGCCAAGGACGGGTTGCGCTATCCGGATGAATTTGTTCGTCACAAGATGCTCGATATAGTTGGCGACCTCAGTCTCGTCGGTCGCCGCTTGCGGGGTCAGATCATTGCGATCAAGCCGGGGCACCCCTCCAATGTCGCGCTGGCCCAGCGTATTTGCGAAGTCATGGGCTATGACGATAAATAGAAGTCGAAAAGTCCGGTGAACAGGATATTCTTTATCCGTTCCGATCGTGTCGAAGAATTCAGTGCAACGTAACAAGGACAAGCATGAGCGTATTGGGAACTGATTCCATCCTGGCGCAGCTCGGCGTCGAACCGCCGTATCTGTTGCTCGACCGTATTGAACTCGATGGCGACCGGGCCCGTGGCGTTAAGCTGCTGTCGATCAGCGAGGCTTTTTTCACGGGACATTTCCCGGAGCAACCGATCATGCCCGGCGTGTTGCAGGTTGAAGCGATGACGCAACTGGCGACAGTAGCGTGGCGGCAGGACAGCGCTGTCAGCGATTATGTCATAATGCAGTCGGTCCGCAAAGTAAAATTCCGGCGTCCCGTTGTGCCCGGTGACCTGCTGCATCTGGAGGTAACCCTCAGCGATGCCACCAGCACAGGGTTGACGGTTGTGGCGAGTGCCATGGTTGGCGAAGAGGTTACATGCGAAGCGCAGTTCACCCTGGCTACCGTAGCCGATCCGGCTGTCGATCTGGCACCGCGCCAGCTCATTGCTGCACGCGCTGCCGAAGTGCCGGTGCTGCAGGAGGGGGCTTTGGACACCGAGGAGATCCAGTCGTTCATCCCGCATCGGTATCCGTTTCTGTTGATTGACCGGGTCGAGGGCTGGCATCAGCCGGAGGAAGACGGTATGCCCGAGATGGTGGCGGTGAAGAACCTGACAGCGACGGAACCGAACCTGGTGAGACATCCGTCCGGGCGTTGCTGGTTGTCCAACTGCTTCCAGTTGGAGGTCGCGGCACAGGCCGGCTGTGCCTATGCTTTATCGCGCCCGGAGAACCGCGGGAAGCTCGCCTACTTCATGTCGATCGAGGATTGCACTTTCAACCGGCCGCTGATCCCGGGTGATCGGATGTATGTTGTCATGTCGCTGCGTACGATTCGACAGCGATTCGGCCAGGCGCTCGGCAAGGTGTATGTCGGCGAGGATCTGGTCAGTGTGACCAATGTCAAGTTTGCATTGACGGAGTAGCGATCATGGCGATTCATTCAACTGCGATTGTCGATCCGAAAGCGACCGTCGGCGACAGTTGCGATATTGGTCCATACTGTTCTATCGGGCCGGACGTCAGCCTGGGGGCCGGCTGTAATCTGCATTCGCACGTGGTGATTGATGGTCATACCTCGCTGGGCGACGAATGCGAGGTGTTTCCGTTCGCCTGCCTCGGCAAAAAGACCCAGGACCTCAAGTACAAGGGCGAAGAGACGTACGTCCGGATCGGCAGCCGCACGGTCATCCGAGAGTACGTCACGGTCAATGCTGCAACCGGTGGCGGCGACGCTACGGCGATCGGCGACGACTGCCTGATCCAGTCGTATTGTCATATCGCCCACGACTGCACGCTGGGCAACAAGGTGATCATGAGCAGCGCGGCCATGCTTTCGGGCCACATCGAGGTCGGCGACGCCGCCGTCATTGGCGGCCATAGCGGTGTCGTGCAGTTCGTCAAGATCGGCACGATGAGCATGGTCGGTGGTTTCTCCAAACTGGGGCAGGATGTCTGTGCCTTCTGCATTGCCGATGGTGTGCCGGCGGAGACCCGAGTGACCAACAAGATCGGCATGCAACGCAATGGCAAGAGCCCGGAGCAGATTCAGGCGGTGATCAGTGCCTTCCGCGTCATCTTCCAGTCGGATCTCTCCATCGAGGATGCCGTTGCCGCCCTGCGTGACTCGGCTGTGGAGTTCGCAGAAATCCAGACAATGCTCGACTTCATCGCCGCCAGCGAACGGGGCCTGGCGCGGCCGAAGAAGAAATAGGCAGGCTGACGATGCAATCGATCGGCATATTCTGCGGCTCCAGTGCCGGCTTCGAAGGCGCCTATGTTCCGGCCGCGGAAGCTTTGGGGACTTTGGTTGCGGAACGCGGCCTCACGGTCATCTATGGCGGCGCCAGTATCGGACTGATGGGGCGTGTCGCCGACGCGGCGCTGCGGGCCGGCGGCCAGGTGATCGGCGTGATTCCCAATTCCCTGCAGATTTCGGAGATCATGCACCACGACCTGACCGATCTCGAAATCGTCGACACGATGTTCCGGCGCAAGGAGCGCATGATCGAGCTGGCGGACGCCTTCATCAGTCTGCCAGGCGGTATCGGCACACTTGACGAACTGTTCGAGGTCTGGGCGCTGCGGGCGTTGCAGGCTCACACAAAGCCGATTGGCCTGCTCAATCTCGACGGCTATTTCGACCCGCTGCTGGAGTTTATCGACCGCATGGTCACGCAGGGTTTCCTGCGCACCGCCTGGCGTAGCCTACTGCACGTCGAACCGACGAGTGAGGCGCTGTTGCGGAAAATGGGGTTGTAGGCAGGGATTCATGCTTTCGCATGTCTACCGGTCAGTGGCGACACGACAAACGCTGAAACGCCTCGACCCTGCGAGTATCGATCACGAGAATCCATTGCGGCAAGAGCGTTTGCCCGGCAAGCTTTGCGCTGCGGTGACGCGTCAATCCAGGATGCTGCCTGTTGCGGTGTCGAGGTCGCTTCGGGCCTGCAGTAACTCGGCCCGCACGACCGCCAGATTGAGTTCGGCGACGTTGAGGTCGCGCTGTGCTTCGTTCAAGCGGGTCAGCGGCTCGGTGCCGGCGCGCCAGGCCGGTTCGATGTCGTCACGGATCTGCCGCGCCAAAGCGACACTCTCCCGGTTGAGCTTTAGGCGCTGCCGCGCTGCTGCGATGATCGGCAGCTGGCGTCGAATCTCACCGACGATCTCCTGCCAACGGTCCTGCAGTTGCCGGACTGCAACTTCGTAGTCGGCTGCAGCGGTATCAACTGCAGCCTGCTTGGCACCGCCTGTGTACAAGTCCCAGGTGGCGACAACGCCGAGGCTGCCGGAACGTTCATCGTCTTCGAACTCGACGTTGTTGCGGCTGGCGGCGCCGAGCTCGGCGGACAGCGATACGGTGGGTGATTTTGCGGCCTGCGCCGCGGCTTCACGGGCCTTGAGCGCTGCCATCGTTGCCCGGAGTTCCTCGAGATCGGCGCGCTGCTGTCGGGCGATGTCGAGCAGTTCATCGAGCCCGGGCTCAGATTTTTCCGGCAGCTCGCCATCGGCTATGTCGAAGTCGAGGCGGCCCGAAAGGTCGGCATCCGGCAGGCCGAGGAGCTCGGCGAGGATCGTGAGGGACAGGGTGTAGTCACGTTCGGCATTGATGAACTGTACATCGGCATTGTTGCGGCGCAGTTCGAAGTTGCTGGCGTCGGTACGCGACGCCTGTTCGGCCTCGACCTGCTGCCGCATGTCGTCGAGCAGTCGCTGGTTGAAGTCGCGGTCGGCAGCGGTGATGCGCATGCGCTCACGGGCCAGGGCGGCGCTGTACCAGGCGCGGCTGACGGCGCCGAGCAGCAGGCGCCGGGCGTTGTCGTGCACGGCCTCGCTGGTGCTGAGGTCCTGGGCTGTGGCATGTTCGCCAAGTTGCCTGGCGTAGCCATCAAAGGCGAGCCATTCAAACGTCAACGACGGGCTGTAGGTTTCGAAGCGCTCCCCGGTAAGAAAGGACTGGCTACTGGGAACATCCTGCGTATGGATCACGCTGACGCCGGCGCGAACGACCGGAGCGTATCGGGTACCTGCCTCACGCAGACGGGCACCGGCGCTGCGGATGCGGGCGCGGGTGACCTCAAGGTCGGGGTTGTGCTTGAGTGCTGCGGACTTTGCAGCCTGGAGATCGAGCCGGTCGGGCAGGGCAGCGGCAGCGGACTGAGCCGGTCCAGGCAGGTGCAGGTCAGCCGCAGGCGGGGCGGGCGGCATCGTCCTGCAGCCAGCGGTGAGCAGGATCAGGAGAAGGGCTGGGCGTGCGGCGTTGTGAAATATTCGGTACACGTCACCTGTTGCGGCGTTTTTTGGCGGGGCGGTAGTTGAACTTGTACTTCTGCGGTTTGACGATGCGTCGTTCGATCGGTGCATCGTTGAGGAACTGTCTGGCCTGATAGGCATAGTAATTCAGCACATAACTGGTCGGTATGGTGCCCACGTTCTCCACGTCGCGGATGAGTATGTTGAACAGTTCCTTGGCCTGTTTCTGCAGCTCTGCATCGTTGGGATAGCGTTTCCCATTGATGGTCAGGCACCAGAGCGCGGTGTTGCGTACGTTCTCGGAATCGAACGCCGGTCCCATCGGCGTGGAGACGACGGGCGTCGTGATATGGGCGTACAGGCGCGCTTTCGTCGGTGCCCCGATCGTGGGCAGACGCGAGAGCATCCAAGCGGCGATGACCCGGTCGCTGGCAGTGAGAAACTCACCGCCACCGTAGTTGGTACGCTTGAGGATCTTGAGCAAGGTGTCTTCGAAGGAATTGTCGAGGATAGCATTCATGGAAGTCAGCGCGGCTTTCCGCACATCGGTATCGTGGTCTTGCTGCGCGAAGTGCTTGACGATGTCCGGACCGTTGGCGGGCTTCAGCATACCGATAGATTCAGCAATCGCGGTGCGCACCAGAGCGTCCGGATGCTCCTTCAGCGCCGTGATATCTGCAGCCGCTTCCCTGGCACCGCCGGCGTTGAGTGCCCGGATGGCGGCGGCGATGTTGATCGGCCGGTCGCTGTACGGCAATTTCTGGCGGGCGGCAGTGGCACTGATGCGTAGTTGTGTGCCGATGGGCTCGTTGTGCATCGAGCTGTCGAGGCGGCTCAGGAGGCGGTAGAGGTTGTAGCGGATGTCCGCGTTCTTGCTGTCGAGAAAACTGTCGGCTTCACGCTCGACGGGATACTTGTCGGCGATGTTCTCGAGCGTGTCGAGTGCGGCGTCCCGCAGCAGCTCACTGCCTGAGTCGCCGCAAAGCTCGATGAGACGGACATAGGTGTCGCGCTGTGGGAAGGAACCCATGGCAATGGCGGCGCGGCGTCGCACGATCGGTGCCGGGTCGCGGGACAGTTTGAGGAGGCCGGGCAGAAGTTCACCGGCTTCGAGCCTGCCAATCGCGGCTGCGGCTGCGGCCCGGACACTGGTGTGCTCGCAATTGATGAGGGAACGCAGCAGGGTAAGCTGAAGGTTTTTGTCGAGCCCGGTGCTGAGATTATCGGCGATGGTGGTACGGACCAGCGGGTGACCGGCGCCTGCGAACTGCACAAACCGCTTTCTCAACATCATGGTCCAGTTGGGATACCCCATGATGGCGACGATTGCCAGGGCGCGATCGGTCGGGTTCGGCACATCCAGCTGTGGTTTCCAGTCGTCGATACTTGTGCCGGCATGCTTCTGTGCCAGGACGCCCCAGATTTCCTCGACAACCGGTAGCTGCGATTCGTTGCCGGCCAGCTCGAGGAGACGGGCAGCCTGAAAGTTGGCTTGCTGCGCATAGAGCTGAACGGCTTCGCGGCGCACGTCCGGATCCTCATGCGTCAGGTAAGTTTCGCTCTCTGGACATGACGTTTCCAGCAGGCGGAAGGCCTTGAGGATATCGGCTGTGACATAGGCGTCGAGTTCGATAGCGAGCAGTTTTTTGAGCAGGTCCTGGCCGATTGGGTTGTTGCACGCCATGAGTCGCATGACGAGGTTTGAGCGGGCCAGTGGATCGCGGCTGTTGAGCAGGAAGTTGCTGAGTGTGCGGATCGAGACATCGGGGGTGTACTTCGGTGTCTTATTTTTGAAGTATGTCTCTTCTGTGTAGCCGATGTCCTGCCACGTCGACAAGATGTACCGCAGAAAACGGGGACCGGGTTTGAGGCTGCCGTACTCGGAATCGCTCAACTCGTAGTCGCCGTCGTCGGCGTCGAAGTACGTACGGTCGGGATTGTGGATGACTTCGAAATCGTAGAATCCAGCGGGATCAGCGGCGAAACCGCCGGCGGTCGAGATGATGATGATGAGAACAGGGATGAGGCGTTGCATGGAAAGCACGTTGGATTGACCGGGGAAGAGAGACTTGGCGGAAACGGAGGGAAACTTCGCCGTGAATGGCCGTTAATACAACTTGTCCAATGGACTATTTCGGCCCCAGCCTGACGCATTTATCGGCGAATGTTTTTGGATGGCGGAGGTATCGGACTGAGCGGGTCCGGGCCGATGCGGATCGGCTACGGGTGGAGCTGGCTGTATCGTTCTGCAGCCTGCGGCGAGCAGGGTCAGGAAACGGGCTGAGCGTGCGGCGCTCTCTATTACTCGGTACGCGTCACCGGTCGCGTTTTTTGGCGGGGCGGTAGTTGAACTTGTACTCACGCGGCTTGACGATGCGTCGTTCGATCGGTGCGTCGTTGAAGAACTGTCTGGCCTGGTAGGCATAGTAATTCAGTACATAACTGGTCGGTATGGTACTTATTTCCTCCAAGTCGCGGATGAGGATGCCGAACAGTTGCTTGACCTGTTTCCGTAGTTCGGTATCGCCGGGATGGCGTTTTGCACAGACGACCAGGCACCACATCGCAGTGGTGCGAACGTTCTCGGAATCGAAGGCGGGCCCCAGCATCGTGATGACGACGGATGTCGTGATCTGGTCGTACAGGCGCGCTTTCGTCGGTGCCCCGATCGTGGGCAGACGCGACAGCAGCCAAGCGGCCATGACACGGTCTGTGGCAGTGAGAAACTCACCTGCGGCGTAGTTGGTACGCTTGAGGATCTTGAGCAAGGTGTCTTCAAAGGAGTTGTCGAGGATAGCGTTCATGGAGGTCAGCGCGGCTTTGCGCACATCGATATTTTGGTCTTGTTGCGCGAAGTGCTTGACGATGTCCGGACCGTTGCCGGGCTTCAGTATGCCGATAGATTCTGCAACCGCGGTACGCACCAGAGCGTCTGGATGCTCCTTGAGTGCCGTGATGTCTGCAGCCGTTTCCCTGGCGCCGCCGGTGTTGAGCGCCCGGATGGCGGCGGCGATGTTGATCGGCCGGTCGCTGAACGGCAATTTCTGGCGGGCGGCAGTGGCACTGATGCGTAGTTGTGTGCCGATGGGCTCGTTGTACATCGAGCTGTCGAGGCGGGTCAGAAGGCGGTAGAGGTTGTAACGGATGTCCGCGTTCTTGCTATCGAGAAAACTGCCGGCTTCACGCTCGACGGGATACTTGTCGGCGATGTTCTCGAGCGTGTCGAGTGCGGCGTCCCGCAGCAGTTCACTGCCTGAGTCGCCGCAAAGTTCGATGAGACGGACATAGGTGTCGCGTTGTGGGAAGATGCCCATGGAAATGGCGGCGCGGCGCCGCACGATCGGTGCCGGGTCGTGGGACAGCTTGAGGAGATCAGGCAGAAGCTCGCTGGCTTCGAGCCTGCCAATGGTGGCTGCGGCTGCGGCCCGGACACTGGTGTGCTCGCAAGCGATGAGGGAACGCAGCAGGTTGAACTGAAGATCTTTGTCGAGGTCGGCGCTGAGATTCTCGGCGATGGTGGTGCGGATCAGCGGGTGACCCGTGCCTGCGAACTGGGTCAACCGCTCTCGCAATGCCATGGTCCAGTCGGTACGACTCATGATGACGACGATTGCCTGAGCGCGATCGGTCGGGTTCGGCACATCCAACTGTGGTTTCCAGTTGTCGATACTTGTGCCGGCATGCTTCCGTGCCAGGGCACCCCAGATCTCCTCGACAACCGGCAGCTGCGACTCGTTGCCGGCCAGCTCGAGGAGGCGGGCAGCCTGAAAGTCGGCTTGCTGCGCATAGAGTTGAACGGCTTCGCGGCGTACGTCCGGATCCTCATGCATCAGGTAAGTTTCGCTCTCGGGGTATGACGTTTCCAGCAGGCGGCAGGACTTGAGGATATCCGCTGTGACATAGGCGTCGAGTTCGACAGCGAGCAGTTTTTTGAGCAGGTCCTGGGCGATTGGGTTGTTGCACGCGACGAGTCGCATGACGAGGTTTGAGCGGGCCAGTGGATCGCGGCTGTTGAGCAGGAAATTGTTGAGTGCGTGGATCGAGACATCGGGGGTGTACTTCGGCGTTTTATTTTTGAAGTATGGCTCTTCTGTGTAGCCGATGTCCTGCCACGTCGACAAGATGTAACGCAGAAAACGGGGACCGGGGTTGAGGCTGTCGTACTCGGAATCGCTGAGCTCATATGCGCCGTCGTCGGCGTCGAAGTACGTACGGTCGGGATTGTGGATCACTTCGAAATCGTAGAATCCAGCGGGATCAGCGGCCAGGCCGACGGCGGTCGATATGATTATGATGATGATAACAGGAATGAGGCGTTGCATGGTAAGCTCGTTGGTTTGACTGGAGGCGGGAGATTTGGCGGGGACAAGTGAAATGTTTGCCGTGAATGGGTGCTAATACAACTTGTGTGACGGACTATTTCGGCGCCAGCATAATGCGGAAACCGATATTGTCGAAGGGCTCGTTGACTTCGGCATAATTGAACCCTGCGGGTTCGACGACGAGCAGGGGCTTCATGAGGCTTGTCCAGGCACCACCGAAAACGCCGCGGCGCCCTTCGCGTTCGTCGTTTGTCCACTCCCAGACATTGCCGGAGAGGCCGAACAAGTCCCAGGCATTCTTGCCGCTGTCCTTGACGTCGCAGGTGACGGCGAACTTGTCGGCGTATCCAGCCAGATCCCAATCCTCTGGGAAGACTTCCTGATTTGCGTAATTGCCGTTTTTCGGGGGCCATTCATTGCCCCAGGGATAGAGGCGATCGATGTCGGTGGTTGCGATGGTCTGCCACTCCTTCTTGGTCGGCAGCCGGAACTCGTAACCGTCCGGCAGAAACTCATCTCTGGCCATCGTCGAGTTGAGCCAGGAACAATAGGCGACGCAATTGTAGTAGGTTACTTCGATGACCGGCTGGTCGTCGCCGTTGAGGGAAAATCCTTCCTCCGCCTTCTTGCTGTCGTGCAGCGGCTTGTACTTACGGTACTGGGCATTGGTCACTTCGTACTGGCCGGCCCAGATCTTGAGCTTGTCGATCCAGACCAGTTCGATATTGACCATCGGTATGGTCCAGTTTTTGCCCGTTTCGCCGTGGTACTTCTCGTTGCCTTTCGAGATGATTGCGTTGTACTTGTCGACGGCCTTCTTGAATTCCGTGATGGCGAGACCGAATTGCTTCTTCGTGCGGTATTCCTCGGCCATGGTGCGTGAGACATCGGCATCGACGAAGGCCTGGGCGAACTTCGGGGCGGCGCCTTCGAAGCGTTTCGCTTCTTCATGGATGGCGGCTGCCTGTTCCTGCAGCTTTTCAACTTCCTTTTTCTTCTCCTGGAGAGCCCGCAACTCCATGTTGTGGACAGCGTCGATGAGTTGCTTGTAGGTGGCGATGGCGAGCTCGTAATTTTCCTGCTCCATGAGAGTCTCGGCGGTTTTCGTGACGTCATCGATCTCCGGCAGGTAAACGGCGATTTGCGGATCCTCAGAGGTTTTCTTGATGACGGCGGCGAGGCTGTTCTTCTGCTGCTCGGCGCGCTGCTTGAACTCTTTGCGCCTGGCTTCTTCTTTGAGACGCTTCTGTTTTTCTGCGAACTGCGCCATTTGACTGGCGATCTTTTCTTCCTGCTGTCGCTTGAGTTCCTCGGCCTGCTTGCGGGCCAGTTCCTCGGCCTCTCTTGCAGCGTCTGCTGTGGCCTGCTGGCGCTTGAGTTCCTCGGCGGTGCGACGGGCACGTTCGTCGTCGGTCATGCGGTCGCCGTCGTTGACATGGGCGGTTACATCGACATCCGAACCGTTGTCGCTCGTTGGTACGGTGTCGACGTCCGTGCCGTTGCCGGTGTATGCCACTGTGACGTCGGTAGCCTGCTGGGAGGAACTGCCGGGGCGCGGCGACTGGCGTTGTTTGCTGTCCTCTGCCTGGTTGCTGTCGCTGTCACCGGAGTTCACAGCGAGAACGCCACCGACACCGAGGACCAGGAGGATAGCGGCGGCAATGCCCAGTTTCACGAAGATCGGCATGCCTTTGCGATTGAGAGCCTGGACGAACTCGGTGCAACTGCCGAAGCGTTGCGAGGAATTCTTGCTCAGTGCCCGGAGGATTACTTCGTTCTCCTGTTTACCCAATCCATCGATCGGCTCGGGCGGTTTTTCGAGCACGTCGTGGTACAGGTTCTTGAGCTGGCGCTCCTCCTCGGAGAGTTGCTTGTCCGCTTTGTCCTCAGCCGCCTTTTCGAGGTACTTGGGGTTCTTCAGCCAGAACGGCAGGCGGTGCCCGAGAATTTCGTAGACCATGATAGCGAAGGAGTACTGGTCTGTACGCTGTGTCAACTCCTCTTTCTGCCAGATTTCGGGTGACTGGTAGTCCGGGGTAGAGGAGGGGTACTTGTATAGTTGCTTGTCGTTACGATGGGGGTCATTCTCTGGCGAACAGTATGTGACACCATGGTCAAGCAGGCGGACCTGGGTGTCGTTGTCTACCAGGTAAATGCTCTCGGGCTTGAGGTCGTGGTGGACAATGTTGAACTTGGAATTGATGCTGTCGATGGCCTCGGCGATTTTGGTTAGGAGCGGGTGGATATCGCCAACCGTGATGTCGTCGAGTTCGATATTTTTCTCGTGCACCCAGGACCGCAGGTTGCGGCCGCCGAGCAGTTCCATGATGACGAAGAGCTCACTGGTGCTGTCATTCTGGATGAGGTCGCGGATATGCACCAGGTTGGGGTGTGACATGCGCATCAGCCGCTGGAGGTTCTCCCTGATGCGCGGCATGTCCGATGCCGGGAATTCGCGGCCCGGACACAAGCTTTTGACAGCGCATTCGACACCGGCCTTGGTGTCCATGCAGTGGTAGACGACACCGGCCTGGCTTTCACCGATGAACTTGAGGACGCGGAAGCGGTCGAGAATGAGTTCGTCGACTTCGTAGGTGCTGTACTGAATGGGCGCTGCCATCGTCGGGGCGTCGATGGCAGCACCACCCATGCTGGCGGCGAAGTCTTCAATGCCGCCGGGTATGGATTGGCCGCTTCCCTGGATCACGGCGAGGCGCTGAAGGACTTCGTCGTAGCTTCCGATGCGCTCGGTGCGTTCCGGTTCGAGCATGTCGTAGATCAGTTCGCAGAGTTCCGCAGGGATATCGTCGCGCAGGCTTTCGATCGGTTCGTACTTCTTCTGGATCTGTGCCATGTAAATCATCGGGGCGGTGGCACCGGGGAATGCTTTCTGGCCGGTGCATACCTCGTAGAGCGTGGCACCGACTGCATAGATATCGGTACGGTGATCGATGCTGGTTTCGCCGGTGGCTTGCTCGGGCGCCATGTAGTGCGGAGTGCCGATGGGGACGCCGGCGTTGGTCAGCTCCGGCATGTCGTAATTCTCATCCGTCGTGTTCATTGGCTTGGCGAGGCCCAGGTCAACAATCTTGATGATATCGTTGGTGGTGATCATGATGTTCTGCGGCTTGATGTCGCGATGGATGATCTTGTAGCTGTCCCAGGCGAATTTCAGGCCACTTACGGTCTGGCGCGCGATACCGATGATCTGCGGCACGGTATAGACACTGTTCTTTTCGAGATGATCGGCGATGGAGGCGCCGTCGATGAACTCCATGGCGATAAACCAGGTGTCCGAGTCGAAGTTCGCTTCGTAGATCTGCGCCAGGTTCGGGTGATTGATGACGGCGGCGCTCTTAGCTTCGCGGATAAATCGTTGCTCAATGTTCTCGCGCAACTGTGGATTGGCCTGTTGCGCCACCAGTTCACGGTTCATGAATTTGATAGCCACAGGGCGGGACAGCGTCAGGTCTTCGGCGAGAAATACTGCCCCCATACCACCCCGGCCCAGTATCTGACCCAGGCGGAAATGGCTGATCGTACTGCCGGTTTCGTAAGCTACGTTCGACATCGGCTGTTCTTGGGCTGTAACTGACGCAATGGCAGTAATTAAGGCCGCTGCCGGTACGGGTGCATTTGTGCTTGTATCACTATCACATTAGGTTAGGCGACACCATTCCAGTGCAATATAGCGAGGCCGGTGCAATTCACAACCGGTCCAGCCTCCGCCTGGCAGCCTCTCCAAGCTGTTCGAC
>Ga0310124_10000502_pt1 | contig 27026 bp, 16 predicted proteins | sample CB11b_AW_Bot5_MG_FD_203507 | JGI IMG/M metagenome (GOLD analysis project Ga0310124, IMG submission 203507) | Marine microbial communities from Western Arctic Ocean, Canada - CB11b_AW_Bot5 | ecosystem: Environmental > Aquatic > Marine > Oceanic | place: Canada: Western Arctic Ocean | collected...
CAGCAGCATTGATGCGGATAATCCAAAGCCGTCGAAACTCCCGTTTACGGACTCGACGATCACGAAATGCGTACGCCTGTGCGCGAATAAGCGTTTCTTTGGCCGTCCGCAGCAGGTTGCTTCTACCCCCACGGTAACCTTTAACTTTGCGAAACAGCCGACGTTTCGCCTTGGTTCGAGCTGCACCCTTTATCGTCCTCATAATTATTTCCCAACCATCATCCCATTTTGATCGTACGTCCAGGCCCCAACAGAGTCTCACTCTGATAGCGTTCTACCGCCCGCGCACGTGTGTTGATTTCTCAATTTTAACCTGTTGCCAATTGTTGTTGGCAAGTCATCAATAACCATATCCTCTCAGTGATTCTCGGATTGACTTCTCCATCACCTTAGCCACCGACGTCGTACCACGAAGATTGCGCTTACGTTTTTGATCCATACGGGTCGCCAAATGGCTGGTACCGGACTGTCGATGCATCGCCTTACCATTGGCCGACAATCGGAACCGTTTTTTGGTACCCTTGTGTGTTTTCTGTTTGGGCATCGGCCTCATTCCTTGCAACTTAATCGACAAATAGAATCGCGCATTCTACGCATTTCCCCCCAACAAAAAAAGGGGAGCCTACCCTTTTTTTCAGAAATCTGGGTGAATTTAGTCCGATCCATTTGGCCGTCCGCAAGTTGTCAACAACGTGTAGAATCAGGTGATTGCCTGAACAAGCGAAATGGTGGGAAAATAGGAAGACTGTCCGTTTTTTAATGAGAATCGCTTATATCACCTCAGGTGCTGCCAACATGTACTGTGGCAGTTGTTTACGGGACAATACCCTGGCTGCCGCCCTCTTGCGGCAAGGTATCGATGTTCAGTTAATCCCAACGTATACGCCAATCCGCACCGACCAGGAAAATGTGAGCCTGGATCGGGTTTTCTTAAACGGTGGGAGTATTTATCTTCAGCAGAGATTTCCGCGAATCAGCCGACTTCCCTTCGTTGAAAGCATTGTGAATCAATCCTGGTTGGTACGGCTGTTATCACGTAATTCGGCAAGCATGCATCCACGTCATCTGGGTGAACTCACTGTTTCGATGTTAAGCGGGACCGATGGAAATCAAAAACGTGCCATCGAAAAACTTGTCGCCTGGCTACACGAATCAGAACAGCCCGACTTGATCAATTTCAGTAATGTTCTCATTGGCGGCTGCATTCCGGCAATCCGAGATGCAATGAACGTTCCGATTCTGGTAACCCTTCAAGGAGACGATATTTTTCTGGATCGCTTGGATTCCCCTTATCGAAAACAAGCTTTAGAGGCCATTGGCCGTTTACTTCCAAAAATCGATGGATTCGTTGTCTTCAGTCAATTTTATGCAGAGCGGATGGCAGAATATCTGGGAATCGACATCTCGCGATTTCACGTTGTGCCATTGGGAATCGATGTCACTCCGTTTCAAAAATCCTTGCAAGCGGCCGGGCAAACGCCGAAAGAACGCCCACCCACCATTGGATACCTGGCCAGAGTATGCGAGGCGAAAGGATTACATCTTCTGGTTGACGCGTATCTGTTACTTCGAGAAATGCAAGGCACCGAAAACGTTCAGTTGCGAATTGCGGGCTGGCTTGGCGCAGAGGACCGATCCTACGCAGAGTCACAGTTTGCTCGTGTACGAGCCGTTGTAAACAATCAAGCAGATCCTTATGTTGGGGAGCTTGACCTAGACGGCAAGGTCCGATTTCTTTCCAACCTGGATCTCTTTTCTGTTCCGTCCCCGTATCGTGAGCCCAAAGGACTTTATGTGCTGGAGGCATTGGCTGCCGGCGTGCCCGTGGTACAACCCAACCATGGTGCATTTCCCGAATTGCTCGGCCAAACCGGAGGTGGACGACTTGTCCGACCGGGCGACACGCAAGATTTAGCTAAATCCCTCTATGAGCTGCTTCGCCAGCCAGAGGTATGTCGACAAATTGGTGATGAAGCCCAAAAACGAGTTCACCAGCATTTCAATGCCGATACTGCGGCCGTAGCCACGTTGGAGGTCTACCGACAATACATTTTGTCAAGCGACTAGCCTAACAGGAGCAGGCCAGGACTACTTACGATGTAGGGCTTCATGTTCCTGGTCATCTTCCGGCCGATTGTCAAATCCCTTACCCACCGTGAGCTCAATATGGTCCACGAATTTTACGTTGGCACACTCGTCGATCTCATCGGTATGGCAGGCGGCGAAATCCGGGATTGAAAAGCGAATTGGACCCCCGCGTTCCAATGGCAAAGGTTGACCGTCGATTCGATAAATTAAAAACGCTCGATCGAGCACAGCCTCCAGTGGGATGCTGGCATGGAAATCATCGTGGGAGCTGTGCAGACCTAAATAATCTACCGTCTTGGCAACGCCCACATGTAACAGCAAACCGGCAAGCTTAATCGCATCACCGCGCCAGCGCGGGTCAATTTGATGGACACCTACAATTTGGTGTTTCTCGTCAAACGCCACAAGCTCTGCATAAGTTAATTCTCCCGGTCGATCCACTTCACCATCGATGCGCAACGTCAAGGTTCTATCTCCAATGGTTTTTACTTCCGAGCCGATCCAAATTGAGAAGATCTTTAAATGGAAATAAACTACTTGAAAAATACCAATGGGCATCGTCACTGATGTAACGATGCCCATTGACTCGATTTTTGGTTACCTCAACACTGACTTGGCCTACGAACAACCCATACTGTTGCCGCAGTTGTGGCACAAGTAACAGTTGCCATTTCGAACGGTAATCGCACCACAGTTGTCACAGCTGGGTGCGTCAATCTGAAATCGAGCAAACTCATTCTGCGCAGTGAATGGCGTCACTGTTCCTTTCATGGCCACACCAGCACGTTTAAGCCGGTCGTGATCAATCTCTCCAGAACTTCCGTCACCAGTGCGTAACTGTTTTTCCTGTTGGGAATCGACAACGGCACGGTTTTCTACATTCCCATTGCCTGCGTCGGCGGCGTTGTTCTCATCACTTTCACCGGCTGAAACCACGACTCCCGTGGCCTCACGATAACCTGGAATGAAGATTATTCCCAACCAACGGAATATATAATCGACGACACTTTTAGCAATCCGCACATCTGGATTGGTGGTGAATCCCATCGGTTCAAACCGAGTATGCGAAAACTTATTTACCAGCACTTCCAGCGGGACACCATATTGCAAACTCAGCGAGATCGCCGTCCCAAAGGCATCCATCAATCCACCGATCGTGCTGCCTTCCTTTGCCATTGTGATGAAAAGTTCACCTGGCCGACCATCTGGATACAATCCAACATTAATGTACCCCTCGTGTCCACCCACGTTGAATTTGTGGGTAATCGACTGACGCGTATCAGGAAGTCGTTCGCGTCGAGGCCGCTCCAGGACCTGCGGTTGCGAATCCTTCAGCTGTTTTTCTTCTTTCGCACTCTCGGGCGTTGTCGATAAGGGCTGACTGCATTTCGACCCATCGCGATAAATCGCCAGTGCCTTCAAGCCAAGCTGGCCACCCCATCGATACGCTTCTGCGATCTCTTCGGGTGTCGTGCTCTCGGGCATATTAACGGTCTTTGAAATAGCGCCCGACAACAACGGCTGGCCTGCCGCCATCATCGTGACATGGGCTCGCCAATCAATGCTGCGCACACCATTAGCGGGCTTGAATGCACAATCAAAGATAGCCAAATGTTCATCTGAAAGATCCGGGGATCCCTCGATTGTGTCATGCTGGTCGATATACGCTGTGATCGACTCGATCTGGGGCTGATCGTATCCAAGCTTTGACAGTGCACGAGGTACCGTCTGGTTAATGATCTTCATCATTCCACCACCAGCCAACTGCTTGTACTTCACCAAGGCAATGTCCGGTTCAATGCCGGTTGTATCACAGTCCATCATAAAGCTGATCGTGCCAGTGGGAGCCAACACGGTTGCCTGGGCATTTCGGAATCCGTACCGGTGCCCGTTGCTGAGGACGTCATCCCACAGCGATCTGGCAGCGTTTTTGAGATACCCCGGGCACTGACCATCAATTTGCTCAACAGCATCCCGATGCATCTGCATCACCCTGAGCATGGGATCACGATTTTCCTGGTATCCCGCGAAAGGCCCTACAACGGATGCCATTTCTACGCTTGTTCGATTTGCTTCGCCATGCAACAACGCCGTCAAGGCACCGCACAAACCACGGGCCATAGCGGAATCATAGGCGAGACCTGAGGACATCATCGCGCTACCCAGGTTCGAATACCCCAAACCCAACGGTCGGAAGCGATGGCTGTTCTCGGCAATCAATTTCGTTGGATAACTGGCATGATCTATCAAGATTTCTTGCGCAATAAAGAACAACCGAGCAGCGGCCCGGAATCTCTCCACATCGAATACTCCGTCGCCGTCGAGGAACTTCATTAAATTGATGCTGGCCAGGTTGCACGCCGTGTTGTCCAAAAACATATATTCCGAACACGGGTTGCTGGCATTGATGCGCCCCGAATTGGGACAGGTGTGCCAACGATTGATGATGGTGTCATACTGGACACCGGGATCTCCACAGTGCCAGGCACAATCGGCCATTCGCATGAGTAACTGCCGGGCGTCGTACGCTGGACCCTGGCGAGATGGATCAGTAACCCATCGTGTCTGCCATTGCGCGTCTTTTTCTACCGCGGCTAAAAATTCGTCCGTGACGCGAACCGATAAATTCGCATTCTGGAACAAGATGGAACTGTAGGCTTCACCGTTAAAATTTGCCTCGTAGCCGCCTTTTTCGATCAGCGTGTGCGCCTTTTTCTCTTCTTTCCATTTGCACTCAATGAACTCCATGATATCGGGGTGCCACACCTTCAACGATTGCATCTTTGCTGCCCGGCGAGTTTTGCCCCCTGACTTGACCACCGCCGCTATCTGGTCATAAACACGCATGAACGACAGCGGCCCAGACGGCTTGCCACCCCCGGAGAGCTTTTCTCGATGTGATCGTATCGTCGACAAGTCGGTGCCAGTTCCCGAACCAAATTTGAACAACATCGCCTCGCTCGTGGCAAGGCTCATGATGTCCTCCATGTCATCGCCGACGCTTTGAATAAAACAGGCAGAAGCCTGAGGAAATTCATACGGATTTTCCGGCTGATGCGCAGCTTCCGTCTCCTGATCCCAATGCCAATTGCAGCGCGCACCACGGACGTCGTACTGATGAAACAAGCCAACGTTGAACCAAACTGGCGAGTTGAATGCCCCGTATTGATGGAGACACAGCCAGCTTAAATCGCGATAGAATCGCTCCGTAGCCTCGGCACCGGAAAAATACCCGTCTTGCAAACCCCAGTCGGCGATCGTTCGCGTCACGCGATGGATTAGCTGACGTACGCTTGTCTCGCGCTCAGGTGTGCCGATTTCACCGTAGAAATACTTACTGACGACCACGTTAGTCGCCAACTGGCTCCAAGTTGACGGAATCTCACAGTTGTCCTGACAAAACAACTGGCTACCCGATTCGTCTTTGATCTCCGCACTGCGCAATTCCCATGCGACAGTGTCAAACGGATCAGAGACATCGGTCGGACAAAACGTCGAATCAATCTTCAGTCCATTGGCCGATTTTACCGCAGTCGACGATGCGGACTGCACCCTCTGCGAACTATCATCTTGGGAAGCTTCATTTTGCTGAGAACGCAAGACATCCACGCTGGCCATCGTTCAGCTCCTTCTGGGAAAGGCCGGAATTTCCTTAATTCAATGTACCTTTGTATACTTTATCCGCGGTTCGTGATCGAGCAAACCACAAGAGAATTGCAACTTCCTGAGTCGGGTTTTCAGTACACCCCCCAAAATGGGGGTAGATGGTGTAAAATACGCTATATATTGTAGCAGTCTATCCTGCTGCCACAACATTTAGTCGTGAAAATAAGAGTCTACACAAATGATTGCAGCCGTCAATCACGTTTGTGCCAGCTTTCTTAAGTTATTTTGACCACTGTCTTTATGCGCAATTAACATTTTGACCACATCTTTCTCATCACCGGCGTCCCAATCTAAATGTGACGAAATCTGATCTAAAATCCGGGTTAGAGCACGGTTTTGGCAATTGGGCCATCCTGTGCAATCAACCGTCTAGTAAAAAAGTTTTTTAATGCGCTTTTCTGGTAGTCCGATCCAGCCACGACAAAGTTCGTTCTGATTCCATGGAGTTTCGGCAAATGATTCATTCAGTTAAACACGATGGCCTCGTTATTGGTCCAACATGGGTGAGTTAGAAATATCGCTGGGGACGAAAAAGTTCCTTGACTCGTTCCCAGGTACCCGGTTCAGGTTGCTCTCGAGGTGTCACTTCTGGCGGGGACAATTGCTTGACCATTCTGGCCTGTGGAAGCTCGACGCAAGATTGCAAAAAACGTGGCCAATAGCTGTTTAAAACGCGAGCGCAATCAGCATATTCACCTTTTTCTAGATGAAAATTAGCGAGGCCCAGGATCTTGGAAAGTTCATGTTTTTCGCGAAGTGAAAAAGACAAGTCAAAAATCTGAACATCGTCGATCCATACATCACCTTGCCCGAAAAGATCAAATCCAACCCGCATATCAGTTGCTCCTTCAGTCGGAAGATCATCAACCTGACATGAATAGAGAAACCAGCGATCCGAAATTGGCTTGACGCCCGATCCGGCCCCAACGGGTGCGGTACGGTAAAAAGTTTTTCCATCTTGCTGACATTCCACGGCAAGTCGAAACGATGGTTGTTGTTGGGGATCATCCACTCTCAACGAAACCCACAGACTGAGCCGTCCCGTCTTTGGCGGCTGAAAAGGTTCACTGCGCAACCACTGGACACTATCCGTATTTCGAATGTGTAAAGCACTTGTTCCACTTTTTGCTTTTCCAGGATCTCTGGAAACTGATAAAGATGTTCCCTTGCCAGAAACCCATCCTGGAATCCTCGATCCCTCACTCGGTTGTTCGAATCCCGGATTGGTGAGGACATCAAGCGGGTCGGCTTTGAGGCTGAGCATCTTGGCCCGCCTCTGGAGCTCGGATATTCGTCGCCGCAACCCCGCAACAGCGGTTGCTGGCAGGTCAACCTTGACCGGTTCAATAGGTACATCAGGTGCATGGATCCTGGCAGCCGTCAGTTGATAAGGCGGGAGTTCCACCTTCCAATTCGAATGGTGAGAAGATCGATCCAGACGCAGTAAGGACTCTGTTGTCGTCAGTGACTCGATGTTTACATCAAGGGGGACAATGATTTTTAGATCAACCGAGACCTTCCAGGGAGAATCGTTTACCAGGTAAACAAAGGTCTGGGAATCGACCGAAGCGGCGCGTATGGTCACTGGCTGAGTCGGAGTGTTGGCCGTAACCGCCTGGAACGGCACTGCTGGCAACCGGCAAAACGTATTCAGCAAGGATTGAATCTCGCCTTCCTGGCCGAGGGTGGGCATCCATCCGCCATCAAAAATCACCGGCGCATCCAGCGACGCGATGCTGTGCACAAATCGTTGCCGACTATTACCCGCGGCACTTGTAAAGCGTGTAGCAAGTTTCGTGAAAGTTTTGTCGGTACCAAACGGACTGACTTGGTCAAATTCTGGAACCTGGAGTTCATGGGTTTTATGGAACAATAACGCGCCCGCTGATTGTCCACCGCGGAAGAACCTGTCAATGTCCGTCGACGTGTTCAGGTGATAGTCGACTCCCTGAGCAGAAAGAGAAAAAACAGGACCGAGTCGCCATGGTCGTAAAAAACAAATATCGTTCCGCCGCTGGAATAGCGATACGTCCAAACCTAATTCCAATAGAGACTGCGCCAACGAATTTTCTACCCGCGCCAGTAGTGATGGTCTCAGCGCCTGTTTGATCTCCTGTCGTTCGAGCAAATCGTGGGACGAAATGTAAAGCTTGGACGCCGGGTTGACACGGTTCACTTCGGCATGCAAGCGGCAATAAAATTGAAACAGCTGAACCGATCTCCAATTGAGCCATTTTGTCCTGACCTCAGCATTTTCATGTAACAACTCGGCCCTTTTACGATGACGATCCGGACCGTTCGCCTGCAATGGTACTTGCGTGTCGACTTGAAAACGTGCGAATGTGTTGTCATCCAGACACCAATAAGTGCCCGGCAAGCTTGCGTACCCTTGTGAGTCCAATTGCAGTGAGAGGCCTCCAAAAGACGTATGCTGTGCGTACCGCGATACGAGCTCTCGAATCACATCCAACATTGCCCGTTGAACACGATCATCTAACGGATTGTAGTAATGTCCCGTGCCACCGGGTGAACCCTGCTGCTTCATCCAACTCTGACCGTCATGACCCACCGGCTCAATTCCGACCGCCGCAGAACGATCGTGGTGAAGCTTGCGTTCCAATTCAGGCAAGGGGCTGGAGAACTGAACTTCGGGTATGAGCTTCAGTTGTTCTCGGTCAAACAGTCGGAACAACATCTCCAAAACGTCTTTTCGGATAGGATCCTGCCCGTTGGAAAAGAAAACACCCATGTCGTATTTGGGCGTTGGCTCGAGCAACTCGCTGGGATAAATCGTGCTCCCTTCATGGAACACACTGATTGCTGCGGCGTTATATCCTACATGCGCCAGATATTCGACCAGTCGCGTACCACCTTGATAGAATGTCGACCAGTCATCCAGGCTACGACTTGTGAGCGTGTCAAATCCCTGTTTGGCGGAAAACATTTCCGTAAACAATGGACGTGGAAAATAGGCCGCCATCAGGCGTTCGCCATTGCCAGATCCCAGGGGCCTGGCGCGGCTGAGCCGATCGGGTCCCGACAAGATTTGTACTTTCCCAAACACGGCCGGCCCATCTTCGCGACGGTTGGTCAGTAACAAAACGGGGTTTTTGGTTTTTGGCCATACGATCATGCGATGACGAAGCACATCTTGGGTGGACTTTTTTAGCACAGTGACATCAACACCCGAGTCAACACCTATGGATGTAATCTCTCCGCTTGAATTGGGTTCAAGCAAACTGATCCCTAGCGTCTGACGATGATCGGACAGATATTCCACCTCCAAAATATGAGGAGCACCCGGTCGAGAAACATTCACTGGATAGGCAAGCCAACCCCCTACATCCAGTTCCAGAAACTTGTCAGGGGCAGACGACCAGGGTCGTGAACGACCGTTGGTCAGCGGCCCCTTGTCAAAACCCGGGATGACTGCCAACGGCCGTTGCCATCGTTGCCACCAGTTGGGGTGAATAGGATCAATGACACTTGTTTTATCATCGAACGCAAGCAGCGACGGGTCGTGCTCCGGTGCTTTGGAATCAATGACCACAATCTGAATACTTCGAGACACCGTTGGACGTGTAGCAACAAATCGGGGGCGCAAATAGCGTCGCTCGATTACACTCAACAGAATATCATATACCCCTTCCTCTTCCGGTAATGGAATTTCGGTCAACTCCAGCTTTCCCAATTTCCCATTCTCATTGACACGCAAATCCTTGGCTGTACTCCAAAGTTCTTTGCCATCAGGGACCGTTACCAATTGCGTTTTCAGTCGAACCGATGTGTCCTCGGCAATGCCAAGCAGGTGGGCAGAGACATCCAGTTTGAATGTCTCTCCCGGACCAAACACAAGGTGATCTCGAGCAAGCTTGATTCGCAATCGGTCACCCGGCGAGCGGCCAATCAAAACACGATTTCCCTGTTCATCCAATCGTTCCAGCTTGTACTGGATCATCACTTCCTCAAGCGAAGTACTGAACTGCCTGGCTTGTTGTAAGTCCCCGTGCGGTGCCAACTCGACTTTGACCACCGCGCTCAATGGTGCATGAACCAAAACGTCCACACCGTCGTAATCCCGATCACTGGGCTGAGCCACGCGGAGAACATTTTTTGTCAGCTCCAAAGAACCCGGTTCATCTGCATCAACGCCAAGTGGCCGCGGTGAAGAGAGAGTGCCTTCACTAATGGAAATACTGCCCACCCAGCGATTCGATTGACCTCCGCCCCAAGCGATACGCAGTTGCATCGTTGGCTCATCAGCTTGCGCAGCAGCAGTGCAAAGCGACAGCAGAACAAGAAACTGTCGCCATGAAACGAACACGCGACGCCATTTACAAAACGACGGCACGCTGCTCGATGTTGTCGGACTTCCTTGTCCGATCATCGTTAGCCTGACCGTTAATTGGAACTAGTGCAAGAAATCCCGCCAGACGTGCGGGCGGCGGATTATAGTCGTGCCTCTTCATTCACGGCCACCCCGGATCCGCTAAAAAACTTGGCTTTTTGAGTCTCCTGTTACTGCAGTGCTGGCAATGTCGGCATCACCACAATCCAACCGGAAAGGGATGGGTCGGATCATCTGAACGGTCCATTATCAGGCGTATCGGTAGCGACTTGGAGATTGCCGAGGGTGATCTTACTCCCCATGGCTATCGTCACTTTCAGCGGCAGGGCAGAAACCAGCAGTGCAAGCAAACCAATTAAATTCGCCGCCCCATCAGGCTAATTCATCCTTTGCCACAAACGACAGGGAGGATGGTGAAATTTCGCAAATCAGCAGTGATTTATGACGCATTCTTCTCGTCCAATATCAGATGCTGGTAAACCAGTGCAGCAACAATGCCCCCAGTTAGCGGGCCGATCCAATACAGGTGATGCAGTTCAAAAAACCCATGCACCAGCGCAGGACCAAACGATCGGGCCGGATTCATCGAAGCACCCGTAATATGGCCTCCTGCCAAAATGTCAATCGTCATCGTCAAACCGATCGCCAAACCGCCAATGTTGACAACCGCGCCGCGGCTATCCACCATCGTACCGAAAACGGCCGTCACCAACAAAAATGTCATGATAAATTCAGCCAGGAGCACCGTCCCCGAACTTATCAGCCAGCCGCCATCTGTATCCGCGCCGGGCAACGGAATTCCAAGTTTGGCCTCAGTGATGGCATCAGGGTTAAGGTCTTGAAAGATGGTTGTGCAAAGAAATGCCGCGGCCACGCTGGCCAGACATTGTGAAAAGATGTAGGCCACCGCTGAGGGTGCTTTGATACGACCAGTGGCTAACATTCCACCGGTCACAGCCGGATTGAAGTGACCTCCACTGACCCCTCCAAAGAGACTCACTGCAATGGCGATCGCCACCCCATGTGCCAAGGCAATCCCCACCAGGCCAGCACCACTTCCCGAGTGATTTGACAAAATGGCCGCAATACCGCAGAAACAAAGAAAAAAAGTACCGATAAACTCTGCAAGACACGCTTTGTAATCAACCATGGCTACTTGAATCTCCTCTGGATGGAAAAGGAGGTCCACTCCGGCCCCTTGCTCGGGAACTCGGGATCTGCGTTAGTAAAAACAAACGATGAATCTTGTCAATTCGACGGATCTCATCAATCAAGAAACACTCGTATGAAGAAGGCCAACCCGTTTGTTGTTTTCATTCACTTTGTCGATCATGGTCTCGTTGCGTGGCAGCCTGCTTGTTGATTCTACGCTGTGCCACTGAGAGCCACGTTGGGAGACTCTGCTTCCAGCGTCAATTCAAGAACCTCCTGTGCCAGGCAAGCGTAGTCCTGGGCACCGTGGGAATGGGGAGCATAATCAAAAATCGACTGACCGTGACTGGGTGCTTCTGCCAGGCGAATGTTGCGACGAATTCGCGTTTGGTGAGTTTGCGTATTCCGCCAAGGGCCGGCGGTTTCCTGCTGCATGCTGAAGAAAGTCTCGACATCACGGCTCACCTCGGCCGCCAGGCGCGTCCCCGACTCGTACATGCAGAGAACAATCCCGGTAAGGCGCAATCCCGGATTCAAACGTCGTGACACAATCTCGATCGTACCCAAGAGTTTGCTCAGTCCGTGCAGTGCTAAAAAGTGCGGCTGCAGTGGCAACATCACATTTTTTGCAGCCGTGAGTGCATTCAGCGTCAATACGCCTAACGACGGGGGACAATCAATCAGCAGGTAATCCAGCGTCGGAGCATACTCCTCAATCGCATCTCTCAAAATTAATTCACGACCAACCTCGGCCGACAATTCCATTTCGGCCGCTGCTAAATCGAGATGCGAAGGAACCAAACAAAGGTTGTCTTCAACTTTCCGCACCACTTCTGAAATTCGTGCCTCGCCGGTCAGCACTTGATAGATTGATCCTTCTCCCTCCTCAACCGACTGGCCCAAATGCAACGAAGCGTGTGCCTGTGGATCAAGGTCGACCAGACAAACCCGCTCCCCGGCACCGGCCAGCGCAGCACTTAAATTAACCGCCGTGGTCGTTTTTCCAACGCCCCCCTTTTGATTGATGATGGCAATCGTTTTCATCGCTAGCAGCTCCTTTTGCAATGGGCATATTGGCGGCGGAGTATACCGTCACCAGTCGATTCGTTCCAAGACCAAAGTCGCCATCCTGCAAACCCGTGTGAAACGCCCAGCAGTGATTGAATTTGTAGCAAAGTTCAGAAAAAATTTGAGCAAACCATTTTGAGGCGTCGCCAGCACTTGGTGGAAACAGGCAATTCCACTACAACTAGGGAGGAACAGGTTGACCAGGAACAGACTCGTATGCGACAAGCCGGCACACTCAACAGCGAAAAGTTAGCACAAACGTTCGTCGACCATTTACTTACCCTGGGAATCAATTCCCACACAGAACAAGATCACGACGAGTGGGTCATTTGGGTACGAGATGAAGATTATCTCGAGACAGCCCAAGCGGAACTGGAGAATTTTCGCCGCTCACCCGAAGATTCCCGGTATCGGGGAGCTTCGGCTGCGGCCCAGGCAATCCGCGAGCAGGAGGCTCTCCGCCGCCAGGAGGCCCGCAAAAACGTGGTCGAGATGCGAGGTCAGTGGAAAAGTCCCACAGCCAGGGGGCGCACACCGGTTGTTTTCGCGCTGATTGGCATCTGTGTGCTGGTAGGTATTTTTTCGGAATTCAAATTCCATCCCAAGCTAGTTTTTCACCATCCTAAACTAGTTTTTCAAAATATTGATTCACCGGATGGGGAAGCCAAATCGGATCCATTTCAGGCAGTGAAATCTGGAGAAGTTTGGCGAGTCGTCACTCCCATCTTCCTGCATGGAGATATCCTTCACTTAGCTTTCAATATGTATTGGCTGTTTTTTCTCGGCGGCCAGATTGAAAATATTCGCGGCGGCTGGCGTTTCGCGGGATTGGTGCTAATCTCTGCTATCGTGTCCAACCTCGGACAGGTGTTTCTAGATAGCAACAGTCTCTTTGGTGGGATGTCAGGTGTCAATTATGCCTTATTCGGTTTCGTTTGGATGCGGTGGCGAATTGAGCCACAGGCTGGCTGGCTGCTAAGTCCTTTCACGGTGATCATCTTGATGGTTTGGTTTGTGGCCTGTTTCGCCGGGGTGGTTGGAGATCATATCGCAAACGGGGCCCATGCCTTTGGCCTGCTGTGCGGCCTGGTAACCGGGTTATTGCCCCAACTTTTGCGCCGCTGACTCGTTCAGCCAACGGCGCAAGCCGCTGGCCATATCCGTCCCCAGCCGTGCACTCTGACCTGTTGAGCTGACCGCCAGCCAACGGTCTTCGAGGTCGAGCAACACGTAAATCGGTGGGTCTTCTTGCCGAATAAAGCGCAACGCGTAATGCCAACGTGGTGACGAAGTCGAAATCGAAACTGGCTGCTCGTAGCTGGCGTCGACCAGCAACGCATGTCGCACGTGAATCAAGCCTCGAGCCGAGGTCAAATCGTGTCGTGCTGTCACAGCCGAAGCCAACCAGTCTGGCCAGCTCGTGCCGGACAGGTCCGGCGAATCCCGGGTCGGGTCAAGAACCAGCAATTCAACATACTGCGAGTTTCGAACGGTGCCGGCCGCAGCCGGGCCCCACAGGACACGGACATACCGGCTTTGATCGTAATGATACCAGATGGCGATCGATCCACCGGCAATTGCCAAGGCAAACAATATCAAGATGACGGCTTTGTCGCGACTCACAATTCGGTACTTTCAGTTTCTCGCATTCCCAGTATACTGGGCTAACCTGTAGCCGCCATCACCCACCAGGGAATGAGCTTGACGCGTGATCACAAAGGATAGCACCATGCCGGATGATTTTGATCCCTACCGGGAGGCCCTCGTCGTGGAAAACGTCACGGTTTGGCCGGACGAATTCGAAGATCTGGAAACGGAACAACGTGACCAGATAACCGCTGCACTGCATGCTGACGCAGAAAATGCGTCTCATCTTGAATATATCCGCCTCCACACTGGATTTTGTCGACAAATCACGGCGACCGCAGCCGACGTTGAGCGATTGCTGGGGAGTTGATCCAACCTTGAGCCCAACGCTTTCAAAGGTCCAGGTTCGGTTAAGCGAACGCAGCTATGACATTTCAATTGGAACCGACGTGCTTTCAAGGTTCGGTCAGCTGTTGACCGAAACCGAACAGGTTACTCATGCAATCATCATCACCGACCACAACGTCCGGGATCCCCACGCCAATGCGATCGACGCCGCTGTGGTTCAGGCGGGAATCAAGACCGACCTGATTGAAGTGAAACCGGGCGAAACCAGCAAATCCGTCGAGGTGGCAACGTCACTTTGGAATCAACTGCTGGATCTGGGTACGGACAGACGATCGGTGGTCGTCGCCGTCGGCGGTGGTGTCGTGGGAGACCTGGCAGGTTTCATTGCGGCGTCCTTTGCCCGAGGCATTAACCTGTTTCAAGTTCCTACCACGTTGCTGGCACAAGTCGACAGTAGTGTCGGGGGCAAGGTCGGCATCAATTTGCCTGAAGCCAAGAATATCGTCGGCGCATTTTGGCAGCCACGCGCTGTGCTGATCGATACGGGCGTCCTGCTGACATTGCCCCTACGCGAGTATCGAGCCGGCCTGGCCGAAGTGGTCAAGTATGGTGTGATCCTGGATGCGGACTTTTTCGAATTCCTCGAGTCGCGAATCAAGCAACTCAACGACCGCGATCATGAAACGCTGGCGGAAGTGGTCGCCCGCTGTTGCCAACTCAAGGCAGAGGTGGTCGCCGCAGACGAACGAGAGTTGACCGGCCGCCGAGCCGTGTTGAACTTCGGACACACGTTTTGTCATGCGTTGGAAACCGTTTGCGGATATGGCGAGCTGTTGCACGGCGAAGGTGTGTCCATCGGCATGTTATGTGCTGCTCGACTGGCAATCGCAACCGGACGCATCGGCCCTGACGTCATCTCCCGACTGGATCATCTGTTGAAGGCACTCCAGTTGCCCCGGCAGGTGCCCGAGGTGGACCATGACGACCTGATCACTGCCATGCAGCATGACAAAAAGGTCCAACACGGTCGTCTGCGCTTCGTGTTGCCAACACGTATCGGCCATGTGGAACTGGTCGACAACGTCAAAACCTCGGATGTTCGTCAGGCCTTACTTGACAGTTCGTCCGGCCCATGATGAACTCACACGGCCCACCGTTATTTCTGGAAAATCTCTCATGGACAACGACATGACAACCCGGCGACTGGACAGCACATCCCCCAATCAGCAATCACGACTCGATACGATTCGGCTCGCGTTGATCCCGGGAATTGGTCCTCACTTGCGACACGAATTGCTGGAGCAATTCGGTTCTGCCAGTGCGGTTCTGTCCGCCGTGCCAAGTCAACTTCGCCAGGTACCCGGCATTGGACCCGAACTGATGAAGCGGCTGGTGCAGGCACACCAGCAGATTGACGTAGCGGCCCTGGCAAGCCGTTGTGCAAGTTCACACGTGATGATGACTACCCAAGAGGATGCGACGTATCCACGCGCGCTGTGTGAACTTCCCGATCCGCCAGGTGTCCTGTTTGTGCGCGGTGAGTTAATGCCACAAGACACGCTGGCGGTGGCCATTGTGGGCAGTCGCCATGCCACACAATACGGTTTGAAACAGGCGCACCGAATCGCATACAGTCTTGCGCAAGCGGGCATGACGGTCGTCAGTGGACTGGCTCGTGGCATTGATGCGGCCGCCCAGCGGGGTGCCCTGGAAGCAGGAGGACGTACGATCGCCGTGCTGGCCAGTGGCGTGTGCAACATTTATCCACCGGAACACGCGAGTCTTGCCGATGAAATCGCAACCTCCGGTGCGGTCATCTCCGAAAACCGACCCGACAGCTCTCCCAAGAAAGGCTCTTTCCCACAGCGCAATCGGCTGATCTCGGGACTCAGCCTGGGGGTGCTCGTCATCGAAGCGGCCCAGCGCTCGGGTGCCCTGATCACGGTCTCTCACGCGATCGATCAAGGACGAGACGTGTTCGCAATGCCGGGTCGCGTGGACAGCCGCATGTCGCGAGGTTGTCATCAACTGCTCCGCGATGGGGCGCGCCTGGTCGAATCGGCCGACGACGTGATCGAGGAACTGGGACCTTTAATGGAACCCGTCCTGGCCTCCACGGGCAACGTTGTACGACATCCGGCCGAACTGCAATTGAATGAACAAGAACAACAAGTACTGTCGGCACTGGAAGCCGATCCGGTTTCAATCGATGACATTGTGTTTAAGAGCGGATTGTCGGTACATCGTGTGCTGTCAACCATCAGTGTTTTAGAAATGCGCCGCCTGGTGCGGCACGTCTCCGGAAACCGGATTCTGCGGGTATAGCCAGCAAAATTTCCAAGCCGGACGAGGTTGCTAAGCCGGACAACGGCACACTGGATCACAGCAGCACACTGGATCACAGCGGCACAAAAGCCTCATCCCCCTCAGGGAATCACGGCCCGCATCTGTTCGATCATCTCCAGAGCCGCCTCCTCGACCGCCCGCTGCCACTGCGCATCGCCGTATTGGTCTTTGTATTCAGGCCGACTGTGAGCAAAGATGATCGCTCGAGAACTGTTGATTAACGCACCCAATCCACCCTGATCCAAGGCTCCTCGGACGTCTTCGGGTCCGCCACCCTGGCTGCCAAATCCAGGCACCAAGAGCCATGCCTGGGGCATGGCCTGGCGTAGTTCGGCAAGTTGTTCAGGCCAGGTGGCGCCGACCACTGCACCAACACAACCGTAACGGTCCGTTCCGGCGGTGGCGGCTGCCTGGCGCTGTACCCAATCGGCAACATACCGATAAACGGGTTGTTGTTGAGCGACAAGATCTTGAAAAGTGGCACCACCGGGGTTGGAGGTTTTTACCAGGACAAATATCCCCGCGCCACGAGCCACCGCCACATCCATAAAAGGCGTCAGGCTATCGTCACCCAGGTAAGGGCTCACCGTGAGCGCATCAGCACCCCAGCTGGAGGAATCGGGAGGTCCCAGATAACCCTCTGCATAGGCAATCGCCGTTGATCCAATGTCGTTGCGTTTACCGTCCAGAATGACTAGCAGTCCCTTTTCACGAGCGTATCGAACCGTCGCCTCCAATACCGTCATGCCGGCTGGACCCAATTGTTCGAAGAACGCTGCCTGCGGCTTCACCGCCGGCACCAGCGGCGCCACCACGTCGATCACACCCCGACAAAATTCGAGATAAGCAGCAGCGACCGCACTTCGATCCCGCTCGTCCACACCTTCGGTCAAACCGACCGGCAGACTGGTAAAGCGTGGATCGAGCCCAACGACGACAGGGTTCTGCCGGCGGAGCACCGCATCGGTCAGCCGTTTTGAAAAAGATTCCACAATTAGTAATCTCCACATTCAATGGATTACATCGGATCAGTCTAATCCAATTGCGTTCGCATCACAGCCCCACATCACTAGCCGAGCAATGGGACGTACGCACCATCATCCATGATCATCGCACATGCATCGTTTTCATGTGGATCGTGATGGCTTGTCCGTTTCACGCCTCTGGGTCACTACAGGGCAAGTCAGCAACAGGAATCAAGAACATCGGTTCATGGCAGGCCACACAAGCATCCCAAGTCGCTTGCCGGGATTCAACAAACGGCGTGCGGTGATGGCAATGCAATAAGGACAAACGCAATGGAATGCCCAGCGGTCGGCCGCGTGCGAATTTTGTTGCCGCTTGAGTGATTCCGTTTCGATGGGGGCAAACCGGCTGCCGGCACGAACGTTGTGGTCAATCAAATAGCTAAAACCTAGCCACAGGTTGCGCGCATAACGCCAAAGCCACATAGAAAGTGGAATGCAGAGAACCACGCCAACCAACGATGCAATTCCAGGTGCTACATAGCCCCATCCCACCAGGGAAACTCCGATGCCAAGCAAAACGGCTAAGCTGATCGCATAGTTCACATAGATCGAACCCCGGTAGAAGCCACCCTCGACACAAAAGTCGATTCCACGGTTCGAGAATTTTTCATACGTTTCCCGCCAAAGCCTGTTGATTTTACTTTTGCCACATGCCAGACATTGCAGACGGATGCTACGGTAAATGGTCTACCAAAACTGTGGTCTCATGGCCCTGGTTGCTTTGTCAATCGGCATGATGTGGTACGGTCAGAATAGCCAGGCAGCTGCGACCCGCATGCTATCTCGACAACCTTGCCATTTTTCAATCGCAATCAGGTCGCGATCTCAGGTAACATTTAATATACGGCTTCCAGATGACCACCGGTCGATTCACCTTTCCCTGGGCGCGCCGGTAATAGTATGATGGAGAATCCCAATCACCAAGGCAGCCGGCACAATCCTTGTGAAACCAGTGAATTTCCCAACAGAAGATGACCATCTCCAGCAAAAGAAGGTCAGCATAGACAGGTGCAAAACAAATCGTCATGATCATTGGCTTGGATGCCTTGGGGAGTCGGTCAGCAAAGTCTACCAACACAATCGGTAACGAAGGAACCGCGAACAGCCATGGCAACCAAGGAACCAGCAAACCCGGCGGCCTATGCCCAGCAGATCGAGGAAGAAGGATTCGTCATCCTCAAAAACATGATTCCGGAGACACAGGCCGCCGAGTTTGCTGACCTGGTGAGCTCAGCACCCGGCGGCACAGTGAAGCTGGGCTGGGAAGCCCGCACGGAACTTTTGGATCATGACGCTGCTTTTGCCGAGTTGGTCACCCACCCGACGGTGTTGGCCATCGTGCGTGAACTGATTGGTGGTCGAACAGAACCGGCTCCCAACGCTCACGCGTGGCCGAGCGAAGACCAAATTCGCTTGGAATGCTGTGATGCGCTGGTCGCCCACCCAGGTTCTGAGTCAGGATGGTGGCATCTCGACCCGCCCATGGCCCAACTCAATCCGCGCCGGCCTGTACCCGATTTCCCAATATCGGTGAATGCGATCTGGATGGCCACGCCATTTACTCAAACCAACGGCGCCACACGAGTGATGCCGCGCAGCCATCTGTTGAGGCGAGTTCCCGATGCCTCACGCAAATCGCTCCCCGGCGAATTCCATTTGTGTGGCGATCCGGGAGATGTGGCAATCGTCCCCAACACGACCTGGCACGCTGCCAGCCCGAATCGATCCGACACCGACCGAATCGGCGTGGCCTGCTGTTACTCTCCGTGGTGGGTCGGCTGTATCAGTCCTGACATTACACCGATCAAGTTAAACTCTTTCGAGCAATTGCCGAAGCTGGCCCAAACGCTAATTCAACATCAGCTCCAGGGGCATGTTCGGAAAGATTGAACCGCTGTCCGGCCTGCATCCCACGGCTGGTTTCCTGCAGCAATCGTCCAATATTTACTTTACGACAGTTTCCGCTGTTTGATTGGCAGTTGCAGTCCCGCACCAGCTCGATCAGGTATTTCGCCTGCCCATCTTGCTCGCTTATCGAAGTGCCGATGCGGTGAAATTCGCACAACTCAAAGGCACACGCTCAACATCTCATCTGTCTCCAATTAGAATTAAGAAACTGTCTTAAAAAGCCTTACTTTTTGTGATCCCTACAAAAATAAATCGGTGCTGCATCTCACGTTATGTACAATAACTGGATGTTCAAGCTAAGGAATTGAGTAGCCGGATCGTCACGCAGCACACCCACCACCAAAAACGCATGGTCAAGTGATTCGAGTTCCCGGAAGATTTCGTCAAACTCGACACCCGTTTCGTACGATCGGGGTGGTCGAACCACTCGAGCCGCGACTGATGCTAAGCTTCACAGAAGTATCTGCGGGAACCTTAGGTCTGCAGATCATGCACAGCCAAGGTCCCTACTGGGGTGACTACAACAACGACGGGTGGGTCGACGCGGCCACTTGGGACGGGGTCTACCAGAACAACGGCGGCACGTTCAGTTTGGTCGCTGATAGTCCGCAGGTCATAGATGCTGGCCAAGCCGCCTATTGGGGTGATTTCAATAACGACGGTTGGCTGGACATCCACTATAACAATCACGGCTCCCGTCCGACATTTCTGATCAACCGAAAAGGCTCCGGGCAATTCGATTCCGTCACAATCTCCATGCCCCCAACCCGCAGTGATGGCTACGTCGGCAACGCCAGCATGGGAAGCGCTCTTGGTGACTTCAACAGCGATGGCTGGTTGGACGTCTACATCGGTGGTTACGAGCACTGGCCTGAACCCAGCTATCCCGACCGCCTGGTGCTCAGCAGACCGGACCCTGGCAAACCGGGCGGCCGCAACTTCGAGTTGACCTGGGAACAGACAAACCCTTTGCTGCGGGCGCGGGGCGTCACGGCCGCCGATTTCAACGAGGACGGCCACACCGACGTTTACGCCTCGAACTACCGCTTGCAGGGCAACCTCTTGTGGGTCAATGACGGCAGCGGCTCGGATTTCCCGTTCACATTTGGTAGCGACACCTACAACGCGCTCGGCGGCCACGGACACTCGATCGGATCCGCGTTCGGCGATCTGGATAGCGACGGCCACATCGACATTTTCGCCGGCAACTTCTCACACCCGGGCCAACCGCAAACACGGGTCCTATTGAATCAAGGGCCGTCGTCGGGCTACCATTTCTCGGACTTGGGAACCAGCGGTATCGATTGGAAGGAGTCTTGGTCCTCGCCAGCATTGGGCGACTACGACAACGACGGGATGCTTGACGTCTTCTTTACGGCGTTATCATACTACGGCAACCACAGTGAGCTGTTTCGCAATACTGGCAGTTCGGGTAATCCTCAGTTCGCCCAGTCGACCAGTGCTGAGGGTCTTCCCAGCAACCTTGAAGGATACGCGGTCTCCTGGGCCGATTGGGACAACGACGGCGACCTGGATCTGGCCACCGAAAGTCGTTTCTTTCGCAATGACAACAACAACGGCAACAGCTGGCTGAAAGTCGCTCTGCGAGCACCTGGCGTCGAAGGTGTCAACGGCGCGGCCATCGGCGCCATCGCCCGCATTACAACCGACCAAGGTCTCACCGTCACCCGTCAGGTCGAGTCGGGAACCGGTCAAGGCAATCAGAACGAATTGACACTCCATTTCGGGCTTGGCAGCCATACCGATTCCGTGAATGTTGAAATCACCTGGCCCGATGGCAGGATCACAAGCGTTCAGACTGATGTGAACCAGACCATCGACGTGTTTTATGGATCGGCCCCGCTCCAAGATGCCTACACGGTCGGAGAAGACGAAGTCCTGCAGGTCAACACGGCACAGGGTGTCATGAATAACGACGTTATTCTTCCCGGCGGTCCGGCACTGACGGCCGAATTGGTCGATCCACCTGCCTATGGCAGCGTGATTTTCCAGTCGGACGGCTCTTTCCAATACACGCCCAATCTGAATTTCATCGGCGCAGACACATTTACCTACCGTCTGGTCGGCGATCCAAACGCAACGGGAATTGGCCTGGTTTCGATCCGTGTCACACCGACACCCGATTCGCCAACGGCGGTCGATGATTTCATTGTCGCCAACGAAAACCAAATTTTTGCAACGGGCCTGCCTTATGAAACCGTTGTTCCGTTGGGATCGGTTTGGAGTTATTTAGACACTGGTGTTGACCAGGGGACCGCGTGGCGAGATCTGGCATTCAACGATTCGACGTGGCCGACCGGCCCCGGGCAGCTTGGATACGGCGACTCTGATGAAGCAACCGTGGTCCGGTTCACCACCAACCATAAGTTTGCCACGACCTATTTTCGCACGGAGTTCCAGGCCACTGGCGCGAGCCAATTGCATGATTTGAATTTAAATATCCTGCGGGACGATGCGGCGGCAGTTTACCTTAACGGAGTGGAAGTTCATCGTGACGATGCCCTTCCCTCTGATGCCACGTACAACACTTATACTGGCGACTCAGGAGTTAATGAAACCGATTTCAGTTCCTTTGAAATCGACGTCAGCCTCTTGGTTGAGGGTACCAATCTTCTGGCGGTCGAGGTGCATCAAGCCGCACCGACCACCAGCGACATGAGTTTTGATCTCTCGCTGAAGGCTGATTCCGGCGCGGTGACCTTGCTGGCCAAGGGTTCCCAGTGGAAGTACCTGGCAAATGGCCTAAACCAGCACATCGCGTGGCGTGAAACGGATTATGACGACGGCCAATGGACTCTAGGTACGGCCCAATTCGGGTACGGTGATGGTGATGAAGTGACGGTTGTTGATTACAGGTTTGGGGAAGACTCAAAGATCCCCACAATCTATTTCCGACACACCTTTAATGTCTCGGACACCGCTCGGATCCTACGGCCTTTGGTCAACTTGGTACGCGATGATGGCGCTGCAGTGTATTTGAATGGGATCGAAATTGTTCGCGACAACTTAGCACAGGGTGCGACGTTTGGCACGCTCGCATCAGGCAGTCCTGATCACCTCAACGAGTCCGCTCCAGTACTCTTCAGCCTTTATGGGATACCAAATGGGACGATCGTGGACGGCACAAATGTATTGGCTGTAGAAGTTCACCAGGCAACTCCAACGAGCTCGGACCTGTCCTTTGATCTGGAATTGATCGCAATACGAAACGTTGAGATGGGAGTGCTACACAACGATGTCGAGCCTGACAGTGAACCGATGACCGCCGAGTTACTCGTACCTCCCCAACACGGTACGGTCGTGATGACTCTCGATGGGAATTACAGCTACACACCGGACGAGGGATTTTCGGGCACGGACAGTTTCAGCTACCGCACCTCGGACGTCACTGGCGGCGAGCACACATTACTGAACTTCGGGTCCTCCTGGCGGTACCTGGACGACGGGTCTGACCAGGGCACTGCCTGGCGCGCGCCCGGGTATAACGACGCGGCGTGGGCCGTCGGCACAGCCGAACTGGGTTACGGCGAAGACGACGAAGTGACGGAGATTGGATATGGCCCCGATTCGGCTCACAAGTATGCCACCACTTATTTTCGCACAGACTTTGAGCTTACGTCGATCGGTTCACTCGATTTTATGGCCAGCGTGCTGCGAGACGACGCCGCGGCGGTCTACCTCAACGGCGTTGAAGTTTATCGAGATCCTAACCTGGCCAGCGGAGCAAGCTTCAATGATTTTGCCAATGCCATGATCAGCCACGGGAACGAGGCGACCCCGGTCACCTTCTCGATTCCCAGCAGTCTGGCTGTTGTCGGCCAAAACACGCTGGCCGTTGAAGTCCATCAATACTCCGGTGGCAGCTCGGATCTGAGCTTTGATTTTGAGCTCCAAAGGTTCGGTTCGGGATCGTTCGGATCAGACGACGGTGTGGTCCACATCACGGTCGAGGAGGTGAACGATTTGCCTGTGGCGTTGGATGACCAGTATTCAGCACTCACTTCGCAAACGCTGGTAGTCGGTACGCCCTCGGGCATCCTGCAGAACGACACCGATGATGAAGACGACCGTTTGATGGCCATCATCGTCGTGCCGCCAACTCACGGTCATCTTTCGCTAGGCACCAATGGTTCATTTTCATACACACCAGTCGCCGGTTATGAAGGACAAGACACGTTTGTCTACGAGGCTTGGGACGCGGAGGATAACCATCTCACGCTGATTCCCCAGGGGAGCCAATGGCGCTACCTCGACGACGGATCCGATCAGGGAAGCGCCTGGCGCGGACTTGGTTTCAATGACACGACGTGGTCCCACGGTCCCTCGCAGCTCGGTTACGGAGACGGGGACGAACAGACGGTAGTCAATTTTGGCAATGATGAGACGAATAAGCACGCAACCACCTATTTTCGGCATGAATTCGAAGTTCAAATGGTCAATCGGATGGAAACCGTCGATGCCTGGTTGCTGCGCGATGACGTGGCGGCCGTTTACGTGAATGGATTTGAAGTGTTTCGCGACCAGGGGCTACCTGCTAATGCAACGTACAATACCTATTCCGATGAAATAACAACCGAAGAAAATGCAACGACGACGTTTTCCATCGATCCACGTTTACTGGTCGATGGGACCAACGTGATCGGCGTCGAGGTTCACCAGCAGACCCCTCACAGTTCGGATCTGAGCTTCGATTTCAGTTTGACCGCCGAGTTGGAAACATCGGTGCCCGCCACCGTCACAATCGATGTTTCTTCCAGCCCCGCACTTCCCGGCGACGTGAACCTGGACGGTGCGGTTGACGACCAGGATATCGACGATTTGTTTGCTGCCATTGGAGCAGACAGCAACGATTTGCAATACGATGTTGACCGAGATGGTGAGGTGAAGCTGGCAGATGCCGATTATTTGATCAGCGCGATTTTCAACACAACCCGGGGAGATACCGACCTGGATGGGGACGTCGACACGGGCGACCTGACCAGGGCCATCATCGGATTTACCGGCGCAGGCGGTATCGGCCACGGGTGGGCTAGCGGCGATACTGATGGTGACGGGGACGTCGATACGGGTGACCTGACCAGGGCCATCATTCGCTTCACCGGGGCCCAATAGCCGCTCACTCGATTACACAAAACCAGGAAAACCATACGATGTACTGTCACAAATTCTGGTTCCGTTCCACAGCGACTGACGACACAGTCTGGGCCACCCACGATCATGCTCGGCCAGTGCCGAACGATCGGATTACCATGGCCGTCCTGGCCGTCCTGGCTGCCACATCCGTTTTTGCGCTGGCAGAAGAACCCCCCGTGCTAAAATCCGTGTTCCTTGATCCGTGGAAGCCTCACCGGATCAAACAGGGAGATGGCAAAGGAGGTTGGGTCTGGCGAGACGCTGAGTACGCTCGTATCAAACTTGCTGGAGGTTACGGCGGCGTCATGGGACTGGCCCGGATGGAAAACGATCATGTCGCACTGGTTTCCGCCTGGGGCCGACGCGTCGAAGGAAAAAAGATCGAGCGACCCGTGTTGGCCATCAGTAAAGACGGAGGCCGAACCTGGGGAGACTTTATCGTTGTACCCAACGCATCATTACCCGTCCATCGTGCGACATCACTCACTCATCTCGGTCAGGGAAAGCTGGTATTTCAGGCTGGCGGATCTCCACCACCCCGCCGCCATTTCAGCAGCGACTACGGAAAAACATGGCAATACGTTGATGAACCGAATAAAAGACTGACTCCTGTCGGGAAAACAAAACACCCCACCCAAGGCTGGACGGCGGCGGGTGAGGGAAACCAGTTGGTCGACCGGGATAGCAACGGCAGCGCGGTGAGAATCGCTGAGTTTGGCAGCAACAGGTATCTTATTGAGCAAGGGCCTGACCCCTGGCGCACGCGCGATGTCAGCGGAAAAATTGCCTGGTCTTCTGATGGAGGACGCACTTGGACCGATGAAGTGGAACCACCCGAGTGGCATCATGAAGTCAAATTCAACGGAAAAATCCACCGCCGCGGGTTCGTCGAAGGTTCTTTTGCACGGGCAGCCAACGGATGGATCGTAGCCGGCTTGCGCACTGACATCCCTCCACAATATTTCTATGATCCGCCAGCACGCGATAATTTCTGCGGAACGGCAGTCTCGGTATCCAAGGATGATGGCCGCACATGGACAAAACCGCAGATTTTTTTCGAGGCTGGCCGGCACCATGCCAATGTGCAACTCCTGCCAAACGGTGATATGCTGATGACGTTCATCGTGCGAATCGATATTCAGGACGGTCAACTTGCCAGCTTCAAGCATGGGTGCGAAGCCATGGTCAGCCATGACAATGGCCTCACCTGGGATACGAGCCGCAAATATGTCCTGGACCAATTCGAACATGGTCACAACATTGGATACAACCAGGATAACAAGTACCAAGGGTACGAGTGTGTTGCCGGACATATCGCCACCACGGCACTGAGTGATGGCACCATCCTTACCAGCTACGGCAACTATCAGATCCCAGGCATGGTTCTCATCCGCTGGAAAAGTGGCTCATGAAGAATTTTGGCCTGCGGATTTTCCAGGCATGGTCCACCTTGTTTTTTTGCCTGCAGGCTCAGGGTGAGGAGACTCAGCCGGAACCGTTTCGTCTGGCCACGTTTAACTCGGATGTAACCTGTCCGGTCGGTCATCCACTGTTGGGAGGCATTTACCCATCCGCGGTGGAAATCGTCGATCCGCTGCTGGCGCGAGGTTTCGTGTTACTCAGCGCGGAGAAACCGATCGTCTTGTGCGCTATCGATTGGTGTGAGATTCGGAATCGGTCGTACGACCACTGGCGAGCAGCGCTCGCCAAAGCGGTGGGTACCCAATACGAGCGGGTCCTTGTTTGCTGCGTTCACCAGCATGACGCACCGTTGACCGATGTCGGTGCTGCGGAACTGTTGGCTGACACTGGCATGCGCGGTGTCATGTTCGACCTTGAATTCGAGCAAGCGTGCATTGAACGTACGGCAAGGTCCGCCCAAAACAGCCTCAAAGACGCCCGCCGCGTTACTCATTTGGGTATTGGAAAAGCACGTGTTGAGCGGATTGGCTCAAATCGCCGCGTGGTACACCCTGACGGCAGTGTCCACTATGACCGCACCAGCATCTCTGGCGGCGATCGCTTCCATCGAGACGCCTCTGACGGCTTGATCGATCCGTGGCTGCGTACGCTCAGCTTCTGGGACGATGATCAACCAATCGCCACCCTGCACGCCTACGCAACACACCCAATGAGCTACTATGGAAAGGGCGGCGTCAGCTTTGACTTCGTCGGCATGGCCCGCAAATTAATCCAGCGCGACAATCCCTCGATTCATCATGTCTACGTGTCGGGTTGCAGCGGCGATGTGACCGCCGGTAAATACAACGACGGATCAGCGGACCGTCGTCCGCTCTTGGCCAAACGGTTGTACGATGCCATGAAAAGATCAT
>Ga0310124_10000504_pt1 | contig 26952 bp, 16 predicted proteins | sample CB11b_AW_Bot5_MG_FD_203507 | JGI IMG/M metagenome (GOLD analysis project Ga0310124, IMG submission 203507) | Marine microbial communities from Western Arctic Ocean, Canada - CB11b_AW_Bot5 | ecosystem: Environmental > Aquatic > Marine > Oceanic | place: Canada: Western Arctic Ocean | collected...
TGAATATCGTGGCGTGCAGGTCGTGGGGGCCGCAGGCCAGTGAGTGTGGGTGAGCGGCGTGAGCATCGGAGCTGCCATAGACCTGCCCGCCCCGGATGCCTCCGCCGGCCAGCACCGCGGTGTAGGAGAACGGGTAGTGGTCGCGGCCGGCTCCGCCGTTGATCTTCGGCGTGCGGCCGAAGTCGCCGATCATCAGCACCAGCGTCTCGTCGAGTTGACCGCGCTGATCGAGATCAGTGATCAGGGCAGAGGCTGAACGGTCAAAGACCGGCAGCAACCGGTCCTTGAGCCGGTTGAAGTTGTCTCCGTGAGTGTCCCAGTGGTCGCCCTTGCCGCCGTTGAGGTCACTGGCCGACATCAGCACCTGCACCACCGGCACTCCGGCTTCGACGAGTCGGCGGGCCAGCAGGCAACTCTGGCCTCCCAGGTGCTCTCCGTACATTGCCTTGAGCTGGGGGGTCTCGTTGTCGAGGTCAAACGCCTGCTGGACCCTGTCACTGACGAGCATGTTCAGCGCGAGGTCGTGGAAGTGATTGTAGGATCTGGAAGCGGACGAGCCGGAGGTCCTCGCTGCTGAAGATTCGAGCTGACCCAGCAGTGAGCGGCGACGGCGGAAGCGGTCGCGGTCGATGCCGGAGGCGAGATCGAGAACGGGCGAGCCGAGGTCGCGGGAGCGGCCGCCGTAGGCGGTGCCCCTGGGGGTCTTGACCACGATCGGGTCGTAGGCACCTCCCATGAACCCGCCGTACTCGCCCGCCTGCAACGTGCCGTTGTCGACCATCGGGTAGGGCAGGCGGATCGAGCGGGGGACGCCGGGCTGGGAGTCGCGGAAGTGCGAGATCATCGCCGGAAGGCCCGGCCAGTCGCTCCGCTTGGGAGGAATGTTGCCCGGACGATTCGTCGGCGGCTTGTGGCCGGTCATGTTCCAGTACATGCCCCGGCCGTGAGCCGAGTCGGTGTGGAACATCGAGCGGATGATCGCCAGCTTGCCGGCCATCGTCGCCAGCTTCGGGATGTGCTCGCCGACCTGGATTCCCGCGACATCGGTCGAGACCGGATTGAAGGGGCCGCGGATCGAACCGGGAGCCTTGGGCTTGAGGTCCCAGGTGTCGATGTGACTCTGACCACCCCAGCAATAGAGGATGATGCACGACTTGGCCCGGCCGAGCAGGCCCTCGGCAGCACCCAGGCTCTGCTGCTGCAGCATCGCCGGCAGCGTCAGCCCGAACAGCCCACCGGTCTGCAACGCGGCACGCCGCGACAGGCTCTGGAAGTCGCGGCAGCCGTGTCGGGGAGTCTGCGTCGAGCGGGGCATGCAGGTCGTCCTCTCAGCGGAGTTCTGTCTCTTTGATCGGTTCAATGATTGCCGATGTGTTGAGTTGTTTCAACTTCAGCATCAGGGACTGGCTCTCCCGCCCGTGGCGGGGTGCCTGTCCCGGCCTCGGAAACTGGCGTTCGTGTTACAGGGGACATGCAGCAGGGACGCCGGTCTTCGAGGCCGGGACAGGCACCGGCGCCCCGCCGGAGGCGGGGCGCTGGAGCCTGTCCCCCTGCTCGATTCACTTGGCAACGAAGTTCACCAACCGGCCCGGCACCACGATCGTCTTGACCACGTGCTTGCCCTCCAGAAACCTCGCCACCCCCGCGTTGGCCGCGGCGGCCGCTTCGAGTGTCTCCTGGTCGGCGTCGGTGGCGACGGTCACCTTGCCCCGCAGCTTGCCGTTGACCTGCACGGGGACCTCGACGGTCGAAGTGACCAGCAGCGACTCGTCGCATTCCGGCCACGGTTCATAGGCCAGAGACTGCTCGTGCCCCAGCAGGCACCACAGTTCTTCGGCCAGGTGCGGAGCAAATGGTGAGAGCAACAGCACGAAGGGCTCCATCAGCGACCGCGGTCGCGGATCCGACTGGCCCAGCGCGTTGGTGAATTCCATCAGCCGGCTGATCGCCGTGTTGAACGACAGCTTCTCGATGTCATCGGTCACCGTCTTGATCGTGTGGTGCAGCACTCGCAGTTGCTCACCGTCGGCCTCGGTCTCGGCGATCGTCGGGTGCAGAGTCACCTCATCGGCCCGCTCGTCGACGATCATCCGCCAGGCCCGGCCCAGGAACCGGCTGACCCCCTCCACGCCACTCATGTTCCAGGGCTTGGTCGCTTCCAGCGGTCCCATGAACATCTCGTACAGCCGCAGCGAATCGGCACCGTACTCCCCGACGATGTCGTCGGGGTTGATCACGTTACCCCGCGACTTGGACATCTTGTACGCCCGGCCCTCGACGACGATCTCGGGCTGCTCGACCAGCACGAAGTCCTCGCCCTGCTTCTGCACCTCCTCGGCCGTCAGCGACACCGTCTCGCCGGCAAACGTTTCGGCGTCAACCTCACGCGCCGAGACCCACGCCCCCGCCTCGTCCCGATATCCGCTCAGTTCGGCCTCGCCCAGGATCATTCCCTGGTTGACCAGCCGCCCGAAGGGTTCGGGTGTACAGAGGTGGCCTCGGTCGAAGAGCACCTTGTGCCAGAAGCGGGAGTACAGCAGGTGCAGCACGGCGTGCTCGGCACCGCCGATGTAGAGGTCTACCGGCAGCCAGTTCTTCTCGGCCTGGGGGTCGATGAATCTCTCGGTGTTCTTCGGATCCGCGAATCTCAGGTAGTACCAGCAGGAACCGGCCCACTGGGGCATCGAGTTGGTTTCCCGTTTCAGCCGCGTCCCGTCCTCGTCGATCCGGTACAGCCATTCCTCGGGAGCCTCTTCCAGCGGAGGGTCGGGTCGCCCGTGCGGCTTGAAGTCGAAGTCCTCGGGCAGCTCCGCCGGCAGGCTCTCGAAAGATTCCGCCCTCATCAATCCGGTCCGGTTGCCCTCATCGTCGAGCTCGTGCCAGATCGGAAACGGTTCGCCCCAGAAGTGCTGTCGGCTGAAGAGCCAGTCCCGGAGCTTGTAGTTGATGGCCGAATGGCCTTGTCCGGTCGATGAGAGGTGCTCGATGATCTTCTGCTTGGCGGGGTCGATTTCGAGTCCGTCGAGGAACTCGCTGTTGATCGCCGGGCCGTCACCGGGGTAGGCCTTGCCCTGGAAGTCCGAGGGGGGTTCGACGGTGCGGAGGATCGGCAGATCGAAGACCTCGGCGAATTCCCAGTCGCGTTCGTCCTGGCCGGGTACCGCCATGATCGCACCGGTGCCGTAGCTGATCAGCACGTAGTCGGCGATCCAGATCGGGATCCGCTTTTCGTTGACCGGGTTGATGGCGTCCGAGCCGCTGTAGACTCCGGTCTTGATCTTCGCCAGGTCGGTCCGATCGAGGTCGCTTTTGGCGGCCGCCTGGGCCTGGTACGCCGAGACCGCCTCGCGCTGCTCGGCCGACGTCAACCGCTCGACAAACGGGTGCTCCGGAGCAATCACCATGTAGGTGGCCCCGAACAGCGTATCCGGCCGCGTGGTGTAGACCCTCAGTACCTCCGCGCCAGCCTCTTCAGGCAGCCCCGTCTCGGCTCGACCCGTCTGCCACTTTGCGAAGCCCTCCTCGAGCCCGCCGTTGTGGTTTTCGGACCCGATATAAAAATCGACCTCGGCCCCGGTGCTGCGTCCGATCCAGTTTCGCTGCAGCCTTTTGACCGATTCGGGCCAGTTGACCAGGTCGAGTTCGTCGAGCAGCCGTTCGGCGTATCGGGTGATCGCCAGCATCCACTGTCTCAGCGGCAACTTCTCGACAGGGTGTTCACCCCGCTCACTCTTCCCGTCGATCACCTCCTCGTTGGACAGCACAGTTCCCAGTTCCGGGCACCAGTTGACCGGAGCCTCGTGCTGGTAGGCCAATCGGTGCCGGTCCTGGTAGCGTCGGACCGCCTCGGGACCGGATGCGGTGGCCTTGTCGGGGATCGGCAACTCGCTGATCGGCCGTCCCCGGCCGACCCGTTCGAGCCCATCGGGCCCCGTCCAACGGCACTCGGCGTCGTACCAGGTGTCGAACAGTTGTAGGAAGATCCACTGGGTCCAGCGGTAGTAGTCCGGATCGGTGGTCGAGAATTCTCGGCTCCAGTCGTAGCTGAAACCGAGCATTTTCAGTTGGCGGCGGAAGGTGTCGATGTTGGAGTAAGTGGTTTCGCGAGGGTGCGTGCCGGTCTTGATCGCGTGCTGTTCGGCGGGCAGGCCGAAGGCGTCCCAGCCCATCGGGTGCAGCACCTGGGTTCCGCACATGCGGTGATAACGGCAGAAGATATCGGTGGCGGTGTAGCCTTCGGGGTGGCCCACGTGCAGGCCGTCGCCGGAGGGATAGGGGAACATGTCCAGCACGTAGATCTTTTCGCGGCCGGATTCGAAGGGACCGGTGCGAAACGTCTGGTGCTCGTCCCAGTAGGCCTGCCAGCGAGGTTCGATGCGGGCGGGGTCGTAACGGGGCATGGTGTTTCCCGGGTGGGGTGATCCGCAGAGCGTCGTGGGGGACCCCTGGGCAGGGAACCGCCGAAATGGTCGTGACCCGAGGCGGGGCGCGATAGTCTATTGATGGTCTCTCCTTTTGCCAACACTTGCCAAAAGAACCAAGAAAACCAAGAAAACCAAAAACAGGATCCTCCCCGATGACCACCAACCTGCTGACTTCCCGCCGCGGCTTCCTGGCCGGAGGTCTTGCCGCCGGAATCGCCTCGACCACCGGACCCCTCGCACTCCGGGCAAACGCCGCCGAGCCGCCGAGCCGCAACGGCAAGTCGCACATGAAACTCAGCCTCGCCGGCTACTCGTTCAACCGCCTGCTGCCCAAGCGGCCGACGCCCGCCCAGGAGAAATCGGCCAGGATGACCATGGACGGCTTCATCCGCTTCTGTGCCGACCAGGACCTCGACGGAATCGAACCGACCACCTACTACTTCCCCAAGGTGGTCACCAACGAGTACCTGGTGCATATGAAGGAACTGACCTTCCGCCTGGGGCTCGACATTTCCGGGACGGCCATCGGCAACGACTTCTGCGTGGCCGAGGGGCCCGGCCGCAAGAAGCAGCTGACCGACGCTCGGCAGTGGATCGACCACGCCGCGGTGCTCGGAGCACCGGCAATCCGGATCTTCGCCGGTCGTGTGCCCAAGGGAGACACCGAGGCGGTGGCGATCGAGCGGTGTGTCGAGGGGATCAACGAGGTACTCGATCATGCCGAAGAGCGGGGCGTGTTCCTGGCACTGGAGAACCACGGCGGGATCACAGCGACCCCGGCCCAGATGATGAAGATCATCAAGGGGGTAAGAGATTCGAAGTTCTTCGGAGTGAATTTCGATGGAGGCAACTTCCGGACCGACGATCCCTACCGCGACCTGGCGGTGATCGCACCCTATGCGGTCAACGCACAGGTCAAGGTGGCGATCTTCCGCGACGGCAAGAAGGAACCGGCTGATCTGGAGCGGGTGATCAAGATCCTGCGTGATGCCGACTACCGCGGCTACGTGGTGCTCGAATACGAAGAAGCGGACCCGCTGGGTGAGATTCCCGGTTACCTGAAAACGTTGCGCCAGTTGATCTCCTAGCCCGCCTGCGGCGGACCAGGCCCTATCGATGCCAAAACCCTCACGATGGACCGTCCGGTTTCTCTACGAGACGACACTGTTTGTCGTCGTCAGCGTCCTGGACATCCTGATGACCCACCGCCTGATCCGCACCGGTTGGTTCCGCGAATCGAACCCGGTGGCGAAGTTTTTCTACGATCACTGGGACATGAACGGGCTGGTCTACTTCAAGATGGCGATGGTCACATTCGTGGTCGTGCTGACCCAGGCGATCGCCCGCCGGCATCCCGGGCGGGCCAACTTCGTGCTGCGGCTGGCGATCTGCGTGGTGTCGGTGGTGGTGATCTACAGCCTGCTGCTGTTGCTGCTGTTGCTGCGGAGCCGGGGGCTGGTGTGAAGGACTCGCTGAGGGAGGCGCTGGCCGATGCGGGGCAGGATCACCTGTTGGAGGGGATCGAGGCGCTGGATGAGGCGACGCGTGAGCGGTTCGAGAGTCAGCTCGAGTCGATCGACTGGGAATCGGTGGCCCGGTTGAGTGGATCGCTGGCTGGTGGTGCAACCGGCGACGGGCTGGGCGAGCGGGTGGCCGGCCTGATCGAGTCCGGGGCACTCTGCGAGTTGCCTCACCTGGTCAGTCAGCCCCGGGCCAATTCGGAGCGGGCTCGGGTCCGCGGCGAGCAACTGCTTGAGGTGGGTCGCGTGGGAGTGGTGACGGTCGCGGGGGGCCGCGGCAGCCGGCTGGGTTCGGATCGGCCCAAGGGGCTGCTGCCGGTGATGCCGGTCAGTGGCCGGACGTTGCTGGAACACTTTGCGGCGTCGATTGCCGAACGGAGTCGTCGGGCGGGTTGGCCGATCCCGTGGCTGGTCATGACCAGCCCGGCGACCGACTCGGCGACCGCCGAGTACTTCCGCCAGCAGCGGTTCTTCGGACTCGATCCCGACCAGGTGGTGCTGTTCGAGCAGGCGACGCTGCCGGCTCTTGATGCCGAGACCGGTCGAGTGCTGCTGGGGGAACCGGGACACGTGGCCCTTTGCCCGGATGGCCACGGAGGGTTGGTCGAAGCGATGCGGCGGGCGGAGTTGTTCGGTTGGCTGATTGAGCGGGGCGTCGACACCCTGTTCTATCACCAGGTCGACAACCCCGCCGTCCTGCCTCCCGATCCGCTGCTGGTGGGCTGGCACGACCTGGCAGGCGCGCAGATGACGACTCGGGTGGTGCCCAAGCGGTCGGCCGGAGAAGCGATGGGGGTGGCGGTGTCGGTGGACGGGCGGACGCGGATCGTGGAATACGTCGACCTGCCCCGCTCGGCAGCCGAGGCGACCGATGAGGCCGGACGGCTGAGGCTGTGGGCCGGCAACATCGCGGTTCACGTGCTCGATTGCGGGTTCCTGGCCCGGGCGGCCGATGCCGATCGGCTGCCGCTGCACCGGGTCCGCCGCAGGGTCGACTACTCGTGCGGACACGATGCGGGTCGGTTGATCGAACCGGATGAGCCCAACGCGTTTCAGTTCGAAAGACTGATCTTCGATTTGCTCGATCAGCCTGATCAGCCTGATCAGCCTGATCAGCTCGATCAGGCGGAGGTGGGGTTGGTGGTCGAGGGAGACCGCTGCGGCGACTTTCTGCCGGTCAAGCAGGCCACCGGCGCGGATTCGCTCGAGTCGGCTCGGGCCGGGCTTGTGGCGTTGCACCGAGGTTGGCTCGAAGCGGCCGGAGCCTGCGTCCGCGAGGGGGCGGTGGTGGAGATCACACCCGGGTGGGCGCTGTCGGCTGCGGATGTCGCCGCCCGAGTCGGTCCCGACGACGTGTTCGAGGATCGGGTGGTGCTCGAGTGATCCGACCCGGGGTCGGCGGTGTCAGGCGTCGAGCAGGTCGTGAACGATCTTGCCGGGTTGGCCGTCGAGGATCGTCTTGTCCTGGGCGTTGCGGGTGAAGGCCACCTTATCGGCGTCGAGGCCGAAGAGGTGGAACAGCGTGGCGTGGTAGTCGTAGTGATGGACCACCTTGTCGACCGCCTTGTGTCCGAACTCGTCAGTTTTTCCATAGGCCAACCCGCCGCGGAACCCGCCACCGGCCAGCCACATGCTGAAGCCACTCGTGTTGTGGTCGCGGCCGATGTTCTTTTCGTTCTGGATCACCGGCAGCCGACCCATCTCGCCACCCCAGTGCACGACGGTCGAGTCGAGCAGGCCTCGTTGCTTGAGGTCGGTGACGAGAGCGGCCGAGGGTTGGTCGACCTTCTTGCACGACCGCGGCAGGCTCTTGGCGATTCCGCCGTGGTGGTCCCAGAACTGGTTCTGAGTGTAGACCTGTACGAAGCGGACGCCGCGTTCGACCATCCTGCGGGCGATCAGGCACCGCGTGCCGTAATCCGATGTCGCCGGAACGTGGATGCCGTACAGTTCCTGCGTGGCCCGGGTCTCCTTCGAGATGTCCAGAGCCTCGCGGGCTGACGTCTGCATCCGGGCAGCCAACCGGTAGCTGGCGATCCGGGCGGACAGGTCGTTTTCGGCCGGACGACGGGCCAGGTGCTTCTGGTTCAGCTTGCGGACGTATGCCAGGAACGACTTCTGCACATCACCGGCCAGGTGAGCCGGTGGCTGCAGGTTGAGGATCCGAGGTTTCCGGGGGCGGATCACCGTGCCCTGGTAGATCGCCGGCAACCAGCCGTTGGACCAGTTGGCCACGCCCTCGACGGGCAACTGACCCGGGTCGATCATCGCCAGGAACGCCGGCAGGTCATTAGCCTCGCTCCCCAGCCCGTAGGCCATCCAGCTGCCCAGCGACGGACGGCCCTTGGTGACCCTGCCGGTCTGCAGGGCCAGGATCGACTGCCCGTGGTTGTTGACTCCGGTTCGCATCGACCGGACCAGGCAGATGTCGTCTGCGATCTCGGCCGTGTAGGGCAGCAACTCCGAAATCTCAGTCCCGCACTCACCTCGCGGCCGGAACTTCCACTGGCTGTGGAGCACTTTCGATGAGGCCTGGGCGGCGTTGTCGTACTTGATCTTCCCCGGGAAGGCCTTCATGTGCCACTTGGCCATCGCGGGCTTGGGGTCGAAGAGATCGATGTGGCTGGGTCCGCCCTGCATCCACAGCGAGATCATCGCCGTGGCTCGCGGTTCGCCGGCGGGGTTCTTGGGCAGAGTGTCGAAATGGGTCGGTTCGAGCTCGGGACGCGACGGGGCGGCCTGGGCCTGCTGCTGCTGAGCCATCCAGGCGGTCGCCAGCGAGCCGAGGCCGAGAGAGCCGGAGGCGAGGAAGTGGCGGCGCGAATGGGCGGTGGTGGAGAAGGTCGGCATGGGCGTCTTGGTGTCTTGGTGTTGGTGCGGTGTGGTGTGCTGCGGTGTCGGGGTGTGCTCAGTCGATGTACAGGAACTGGTTGCTGGCCAACAGGCCCTGGCAGAACACGCCCAGTGCCTGTCCGGCGGCCTGCTTGCGAACAGCCGCCCGTGCGGCGGCGTCACCCTTCTTCTTGTCGGCCGCGGCGATGAACAGTTCGGTCTGCTGCATGACGAACCGGGCAGCCGCCTCGACGGAGTTCTTTGTTGGAGATTCCCCGTAGGCCAATTGCCAGGCCAGCCGCAGCTGCGTGTTGAGGTCCTCGCCCGCCTCGGCTTCGAGCCTCCTTGCGAAGCGGACCGACTGGCTGACGATGAAATCGCTGTTCATCATCAGCAGCGACTGGCTCGAGACGGTCGTCGAGACTCGTTCGGTGCAGTTGGGTGTCATCGGGGGGCGGTCGAAGGAATCGAGCACCGCCAGCGGTCGGCTGCGGCGGACTTCCACCCAGACGCTCCGGCGGAACTGGGCACCCTTCATGCCGATCACCGCACCGGGTCGTCCGGCGTTGAGGTTTTCCTTGCCGATGACCCACTGGCCCACCCGGTCGGCCATCACCAGCACCGGAGGCCCGTTGCGGCTGGGGATCAGCGAGCCGCTGGTGGCCAGCACCGCGTCCCGCAGGCTCTCCGCATCGAGCCGTCTCAATGGCATCCGGCCCAGCAGCCGGTTGTCGGGGTCCTCGGCGTGCAGGCGAGGTGAAGCGGTGGCGGGTTGGCGGTAGGTGGCCGAGGTCATCAGCAGGCGGTGGAGCTGCTTGAGACTCCAGCCGCGGTGGGTGAACTCGGTGGCGAGCCAGTCGATCAGTTCGGGGTGGGAGGGCCGGATACCCAGCCAGCCCAGGTCGCCGGGTGTGGGAGCCAGGCCGCGGCCGAAATGGTGCATCCAGGTGCGGTTGACGATCACTCGAGCCACCAGAGGGTGCTTGCCATCGGTCAGCCGGCGGGCCCAGGCGAGGCGGCGGCCGGTGGAGCTGATGGCCTTGTCGTTCTTCGGCAGAGTGACCGCCACGGTGGTGGTGACGGCCAGGATCGAGAGATCCGCCGGAGCGACCTCGTCACGTGGCTGGTTGATGTCGCCCCGGAAGAAGATCTTGGTCACCGGCACCGCCCCGGCATCCTCGGTCAAGACTCGGATGAACGACTGACTGGGCTTGGTCGCCCGCAGGTCGGTGGCCCGCTTGGCGATTTTCTTGAGCACATCGGCGGCCTTGCTGTCGTAGAGGTACAGCGATCCGGCGGAGACGTTGAGGCTGGGGTACTTCTTGAGCAGTTCGGTCTGCTCGGGCGTTCGCTTCTTGGCATCGGTCTTGCGGGCCTCACGAGCCTTGGGCCGGATCGGCTCGGGCAACTTCGCCACTTCCTTGTCGAAGGTGCTCTGGATGAACACGGTCTGCTTGGACGTCCGCTCGGCATCAATCTTCTTCGCCTCGGTCTCGATCCGAGCCGCCTCGGCCTTGTTGGCGTCGGTGTAGAGCGAAACGACTCGTGAGCCGGGCTGCTTCCAGCGTGCCACGTTGAGAGCCGGTTCGAAAATCGCGCGCATGCGGTAGTAGTCGACCTGCGGGATCGGGTCGTAGCGGTGATTATGACACTGAGCACAACCGACGGTGAGTCCCAGGATCGAGGTGGAGACGACGTTGAGTGTTTCGGCGATGACAGAATTGCGGTTGGCGACATTGTTGGTACCGGCGGTCCCGTCCGGCGCGGTTCTCAGGTAGCCGGTCGCCGTGAGCAACCGCACCTGTCCTGGCGTGAGGTCCTTGTAGGGTGCCTTGACCAGTTCGTCTCCGGCGAGCTGTTCGACCAGGAACCGGTTCCAGGGCACGTCGGCGTTGTGGGCGTCGATGACCCAGTCGCGGTATCTCCAGGCCCATTTCCGCTGCGGGTCGGTGTTGGTCACACCCTCGCTGTCGGCGTACCCGGCCGCATCCAGCCAGTGCCGGCCCCAGCGTTCCCCGTAGTGCGGGCTCCCCAGCAGCCTCTCGATCAGCCGCGACCAGGCACCCGGTGCCGTGTCGGCCTGGAATCTGCGTTGCTGGGCCAGGGTCGGAGGCAGCCCCAGCAGGTCGAAGGTCGCCCGCCGCAGCAGTGTCTGTTTCGGTGCCGATGGGGCCAGCGAGAGTCCGGCGGCTTCGAGGCGGGCCTGGACGAAGTGATCCAGCCCATTGCGGATCTCAGCGGCCTGTTTCACCTCGGGAAGCGGCGGACGGCGAATCGGCTGGAAGGACCAGAACTCGAGATCCAGCTCGGTGAACTGAAAGCCTCGATCCAGCGTCTTTGGCTCGGGGCGTGCCGTCGGAGCCCCCGCGGTGATCCAGCGGCGGAGCACGTCGATCTGGGCGGGTGTCAGCTTCTTGCTGTTCTTTCCCGGAGGCATCTCGCCCGCGGCCACACGCTTGATCAACAGGCTCGCCTCGGGTTTGCCCGCCACGATCGCCGCACCCGATTCGCCTCCGGCGACCAGGAATCGCCTCAGCCTCAGATCCAGATCTGCCTTGAGCTCTCCGGTCTCGCCGTGGCACTCGAAGCAGTGTGCCTTGAAGATGCCACGGACGTCCCGTTCGAACGTCAACCCCGGCGCGGCCGCCGAGGCGAGGGTCGGGACCAGGCCGAGCAGGAGTGTGGAGAGTGCCGGGAGTCGCATCGAGGCAATCCGAAGCAAGAGAGTGAGGGTGGGGGTTGAGATCCCTCGCAAGGCTCGGGATCACAGGAGGGCAAACCACAGTGGGTGGGGAACGCCGGGTGGGCAGTGGTGGTGGGAGGTTACCGTTGGCGACGGTGGCCTACCACGATTCTCGACTCAGCAGCGGCCACAGGCAAGGTCAGCCGCATGCTTGGCCCGCCGGAACGGCGTTGCCCGGCCGGTTCGGCTCGGTTACATCTAGGGCGAACCGAATGCTGTTCCTGTCGCAGACCGAGTCCCTGGAGCACACGATGATCAGCCGCATCCTCAAGAATTCTCACTCTCGGGGCTCACTCGTGCTGGGCCTGATGCTGGCCGCACTCGTCACATCGACTGCCACCGCCGGTGACTGGCCCGGATTCCTGGGCCCACACCGCAACGGAATCAGCTCCGAAACCGGTCTCCTGGACACGTTTCCCGCGACCGGTCCGAAGGTACTCTGGCGGGTCGCCGGCGGTGTCGGCATGTCGGGTTTGGCCGTGTCGGATGGCCGCGTGGTGACGATGGTCGAATCGGCCGGGCAGCAGCAGGTGTGGGCACTCGAGCTTGCCACCGGCAAGGTATTGTGGAAGTCGACCGTGGCCCGGGCCTATCGCAACGGCATGGGCAACGGAGCCCGGGCGACTCCGACGATCGCCGGCGACACCGTGGTGGTGTTTACCGGCGAGGGGGTGCTGGTGGTGCTGGAGGCCAAGACCGGAGTGGTCCGCTGGAGTCGCAACGTGGTCAAGTCGCTCAAGGGGCAGGTGGCCGACTATGGCATGGCCTGCTCGCCGTTGGTCGTGGGCGAGATGGTGGTGGTCACCCCGGGTGCCCCCGGTGCCGCCGTCGCCGCCTTTGGGCTGCAGGATGGGACCAGTGTCTGGTCGGCCGCCGACGGTCCGGCCGGGTACTCGTCACCGGTCCTGATGATGGCCGGCGGTCGCTTGCAGGTGGTCGCCTTCCTGGGCGACAGGGCGGTGGGGCTGGATCCTGACCGGGGGACTCCGATCTGGAAGTATCCCTACAAGACCGACTACGACTGCAACATCGCCACCCCGTTGCTTCACAAGGGTCGGGTGTTTCTCTCGGCGGGAGAAAACCACGGCAGCGTGATGCTCGAACTCAAGAAGACCGGGACGGGACTGGTCCCCTCGGTCGCCTGGCAAACTCAGGGACCCCGTGCCCAGATGCGCAACGAATGGCAGACATCGATCCTGTTGGGCGGATTCCTGTACGGGATGGACAACGTCGGCGGTGCCGGCCCGATCACTCACCTCGGCTGCCTCAACGCCACAACCGGCAAGCTGGCCTGGAAGAAGACCCGCTTCGGCAAGGGCAACCTGATTGCCGCCGATGGCAAGCTGTGGATCAGCACCCTCAGAGGCGAACTGGTGCTGGTGGCCGCTTCGCCCAGGGGATTCCGCGAACTGGCTCGAGCCGAAGTGCTTGGCCCGACCCGTCAGGCTCCCTCGCTGGCACACGGCAAGCTGCTGATGCGCGACGATGCCGAGATCGTTTGCCTGGATATCAAGAAGCCGGCCGCCAGGTAGAGCACTCCGGGGCAGCCGACTCACCCCTCAGGTCAACTTGCAGGAAGGCCCGTTGCAGATGTCAGCCAATCTGCTCGATCGCGAGGAGTACGTCGAGCAGGCGTACTTCTTTCGCGCCTACCGCGATCGGCTCGCCGATGGAGTGCCCTCCCAGGAAATCCTCGTACAGGTCCGCGAAGAACTGCTCAGCACCACCCGGCTGCCGGTGGCGCTGGAGGTGATCGAGGGCGAGTTGCTGTTGCGGGGTCAGCTGGTCGACGGGATGCAGCACCTGGGCCACTACTTCACCGGGTTCCAGATCTTCGTGATCGGTCGGTCCGAGGACGAGAAGGCGAAGTTCGACCAGTCCACGGCGCTGCACGTGCTCGAGAAGGAAGCCGAGTACCGGGCCGAGGAACCGACTCCGCAGGGTCTGTTCATCTATCACTTCGAGGCGATTTCGCGAAACCACCTGGGGTACGACCGGGGTCTCGAGGCGGTCGCCGCCGATCCGATCTACAGCGAGGACTTTCGCGACTGGATCCTGAAGATCCGAACCGAGCTGGGGACGATCGACTTTGCCGACATGATCTATGTCCGCAGCGAGCAGATGGTCGCCGACCAGCGACGCCGGCGGGGGGACGACGACTGGCAGGCCGGCTACCCGATCCTGTTCGGTCTCAAGGAGGGCCGCATCGCGATGGCGAACCGGGGCAAGGACCCGCTGTACATGTTCGCCGCGTTGCAGCGGCAGCTGCACTACCCCCAGGTGCCACGCACCAGGCGGGTCCAGGACGTCAAGTTGGAACCGGTGCTGGAACGTCGACTGCAGACGATCGAAAAGCGGCTGCAGCTGGCCGAATCGGAACTCAAGGGCGGAGTCGATCTCTCGGAATTCTACGTCAAGCCTGAGCACGGCCCGGATCCGCCAGATTCGTGAGGAATCACAGCTTGAGGTGACTCGTTGGGGCTTTGACGAATTCCCCGACGCGGCGAGACTCGGGCAGGAGAGCGGCGAGACGATGAGCGGCGGTGATCTCGAGTTGTCCGGCCCCGAGATGCTCGAGGGGCACCTCTACGACTACCCGGCCTACTACGACCTGATCTTCGGCAGCGATTGTGCCGCGGAGTTGTCGTTCTTCGAGGACTGCTTCGAGCAACTGGCCGGTCGGACGGTCAGGCGGCTGTTCGAACCGGCGTGTGGCACCGGCCGGCTGCTGTACCGGCTGGCACGCTCGGGCTACACCGTCGCCGGCAACGATCTTAACCCCCATGCGGTTGCCTACTGCAACGCGAGGCTCCAGCGGGCCGGCTTGACGCCCTCGGCCACGGTGGGCGACATGAGCAGTTTTCGAGTCCGCAAGAAGGTCGACGCCGCCTTCAATACGATCAACAGCGTCAGGCATCTCGGCAGCGAAACCGCCGCGCGGCGACACCTGCGGTGTGTTGCTGATGCGTTGGCCCGGGGAGGCCTTTACCTGCTGGGTCTGCACCTGACCCCGACACGCGGGCCACGGGACATGGGGGAAACGTGGACCGCCCGCAGGGGGCACCTGGCCATCGTCTCGAACCTGCAGAGCATCTCGATCGACCGACGGCGGCGAGTCGAGAGGTTCGAGATGACCTTTGACATCTACACGCCGACGCGGCATCGGCGGATTGTCGAGATCCTGAGGTACCGCACCTACACCGCTGGCCAGATCCGGAAGCTGGTGGCTTCGGTGCCCCAGCTCGAGTGGATCGAGTCGTTTGATTTCGCCTACGACATCACCCGACCGATCCGCGTCGACTCCGAGACTGAGGACATCGTGCTGGTGCTGCGGAAACGGTAGCTCGTCCAACGCATCGATGCTGATTGACTCGTTTTGGGAGGCGGTCGTAGAATCGGGGTCTGGTTGATCGGTGAGCTTCTCGATCGAGTGGCTCTCGATCCTGCCGCCGGTTGGCCCTTCCTTCCTCGACCGCCCCGTTCCTCCCAGGCACATCTCTGTCATGCGATGGGTCTCATTCACCTGTGTCGCGTTGTTGGGAGTGTCGGTGGCCGGAGCCGCCGACACGCTGGAAGTGCGTCCTGGTGTGGTGAGGCTCTGGTCGCCCGAGGACACGGTGCAGGTGCTGGTCGAGACAACGCGTGGTGGACGGGTCGTCGACCGGTCGCGAGACGTGAAGTGGTCGGTGGCTGATCCGGCGATCGCCCGTGTTGACCAGACCGGCCTGGTGACACCGGTGGCCGATGGCAAGACACAGGTCAGGATCAGCGATGGCCCGGCCACGCGAACGATCGAAGTGCAGGTCACCGGCGTGTCGCACCCCGCTCCACTCTCGTTCCGCGACGACGTGATCCCGATCCTCAGCAAGGCCCGCTGCAATTCGGGCGGGTGCCACGGCAAGGCCGAGGGTCAAAACGGATTCAAGCTGAGCGTGTTCGGGTTCGATCCCGAGGCGGATCACGCGGCGTTGGTCAAGGAAAAGCGCGGCGGCCGGGTCTCACCGGCTGTGCCGTTGGGGAGCCTGCTGCTGACCAAGGGCGCCGGCACGGTGCCTCACGGAGGCGGCCGCAAGCTGACCCCCGGCGGACGTCGCTACCGTAGGTTGCACAGGTGGATCGCCGAAGGGGCTCGATTCGACGTGCCCGGACGTGTTTGCACATCGATCCGGGTCGATCCGCCTCATCGCCTGCTCGAGCGGCGACAGTCTCAACAGTTGCGGGTGATCGCCAGCGATGCCCAGGGCCACGACTGGTGCGTGACGGCCGAGTCCGAGTTCGAATCGAACAACGACGTGATCGCCATAGTCGAGCGAGGTGGACTGGTTCACTCGACTCAGGTCCCCGGCGAAGCGGCGATCCTGGTGAGGTACATGGGCCAGGTGGCCGTCAGCCGGATCACTCGACCCCAACCCGGCGTCGTCTTCGAGCGGCCGCCGGAGCACAACTTCATCGACAAGCACGTGTGGGATCGGCTGGCCGAGCTGGGCATACCCCCCAGCCCGATCGCCGACGACGCCACATTCCTCCGCCGAGTGTGCCTCGACACGATCGGCACCCTGCCCGATGTCGACCAGACCCGGAAGTTCCTGGCCGACAGGGATCCCGCGAAGCGGAACAAGCTGGTGGCCGGGCTGTTGGAGCGAGATGAGTACGCCGACTACTGGGCGATGAAGTGGGCCGACGTGCTCAGAGTCGACAACCAGAAGCTGACGCCCCAGGTGACCGTCGCGATCACCCGCTGGCTGAGGCGGCAGATGGCCGAGAATGTCCCCTACGACCGCTTCGCCAGCGAGATCGTGACCGTCCGCGGCAACACGCGGTCCGAGACACCCGCTGCGATCTACACGGTGTTGAAGTCACCCGAGGAACTCGCCCGCTCGGTCAGCCAGTTGTTCCTCGGAGTACGCATCGAGTGTGCTCAGTGCCACCATCACCCATTTGAGAAGTGGGCCCAGCGTGATTACTTCGCTCTGGCGGGGTTCTTCACCGGCGTCAAGCGGGGCGGAGCACCGGGAGGCGGCCAGAAGATCACCGACGTCGCCGGCTCGGATCTCAAGCACCCTCGCAGCGGCCAACCGGTGCCGACATCCGGGCTGGGCAGCGACCCGATCACATTGCAGGATCCCAGCGGCCGCCGGCGGGCGTTCTCTGAGTGGATGACTTCCGCCGAGAACCCGTTCTTTGCCCGCACGATTGCCAACCGCCTGTGGGCTCATTACTTCGGACGCGGGTTGGTCGAACCGATCGACGATCACCGGGCCACCAACCCCGCCTCGAACGAAAAACTGCTCGACGCCCTCTCCGCCCACCTCCGCCACACGAAGTACGACCTCAAGGCGTTCACCCGCACGCTGCTCGCCTCCCGTGCCTACCAACTCTCCTCGAGCACCCTGCCCCTCAACGAGCTCGACGACCAGAACTATTCTCATGCTTCGCAGAAGGCGATGCCGGCCGAGGTGTTGCTGGATGCGATCTGCCAGGCGACGGGTGTCCCCGAAAAGTTCAATGGCTGGCCGCTGGGATCCCGCGCGATCGAGATCTGGGACAACCGCCTGCCGTCGTACTTCTTCCAGATCTTCGGTCGGCCTCAACGGGTCAGCGTCTGCGAGTGCGAACGGGGCAACGAGCCGAGTATCGCCCAGGCGCTGCACCTGATGAATTCGCCCGAGTCCTTCCACAAGATCCGGCATCGTGACGGGCGGGCCGCTCGATTGGCCGCGGCCGGGTTGACCGACAACCAGGTGATCGCAGAGCTGTTCCTGGCGACGCTGTCACGGCTGCCGACGGCCCGCGAGACGACTCTGCTGAAGGTGGCCTTTCAGGAATCGGCCCCGAAGAGACGCGAGGCGATCGAGGACATCCTCTGGACGCTCTTGAACACCAAGGAGTTCCTGTACAATCACTAGCGGCCCGTTGAGTGGGACTGGCTCGACACACGGTTCGCCGCAGGCGAATCGAGGGGCGTGCCTGTCCCGACACCTGGGACTTTTCAACCCGCAGCTGGCGAGCCATGCCCACGAGGTCGATGATAGAAACGGGCACGATCTGGCTGATCAGCAATCGAGGTAATCGAGGTAAAGGATGTTGAGTCTTTCGCTGGGACGCGCGCACGGCGGTTTTTGCGACGGGGTGTCGCGCCGCAACATGCTCCGACTGGGTGGCACCGGTGCGATGGCGGGCCTGTCGCTGCCGATGCTGTTGGAACTGGAAGCCAAGGCGGCCTCGGGCCGCGGTGCCCAGGCCAAGTCGGTCATCATGATCTTCCTCGAAGGCGGGCCCAGCCACATCGACATGTGGGACCTGAAACCCGACGCCCCCAAGGAGATCCGCGGCAGCTTCGATCCGATCTCGACCAACGTTCCCGGCACCCAGATCGGCAACATCCTGCCGCAGTGTGCCCGGATCACCGACAAGTTCACGATCCTGAGATCTCACAGCCACCGCGACAACGGCCACCAGACCGGTCGCCACTGGTGCCTGACCGGCCACAAGCCCAGCTTCGGCGACGGCCAGGCCAACTCGACCCCGTTCAACGAACTCTACCCGTCGATCGGCTCGATGATCTCCCGCGAGCTGGGCCACACCGGCGACGTGCCTCCCTACATCTGCGTACCCGAGCCGATGGGACCCGGCGGACCGGGCTTCTTCGGAGCCAAGTACGCTCCGTTTGTGATCGAAACTGACCCGGTGCAGCCGGACTTCCAGGTCCGCGACCTGAACCTGGCCGCGGGAACCAGCCGACGCCGCTTTGATCTGCGTCGACGGTTGCTGTCGGGAGTCGAGCAGCTGGCCGAGGGTCGAACGGGCCGGGGCCGTGCCGCGTCGATGTCGACCTACTACGAAAAGGCTCTCGAACTGGTCACCTCGCCAGGTGCCCGCCGCGCGTTCGACATGAATTCCGAGAACCCCAAGCTGCGAGCCCGCTACGGGCTGACCTCGCTGGGCCAGTGCTGTCTCTTGAGCCGGCGGCTGGTCGAGGCGGGATGCCGGTTTGTCGGCATCAGCCACGGCAGCTGGGACACTCATGTCGACAACTTCACCAGCCACGAAAAGGCCCTGGTGCCTCACGCCGACGCGGCGCTCGCGACGCTGCTGAGTGATCTCGAGGATCGTGGGCTACTCGATGAGACCCTGGTGATCATGTGGGGCGAGATGGGGCGGACGCCCAGGATCAATGCCAACGCCGGGCGGGATCACTGGTCGCAGTGCCAGAGCGTGATCCTGGCCGGTGGCGGGATCAAGAGCGGTGCGGTCGTCGGAGCCTCCGACGCAAAGGCCATGTTCCCGACCACCACCCCGGTGGGGATCCAGGACCTGATGCGAACCATCCTGCGGCAGCTGGGCATCGACGCCGATCGCCAGTACCTGACGCCCCTGGGACGACCGGTGCCGTTGGTCACCGGCGGGAAGTTCGTCGACGAGCTGGTCTAGGGTGTCGCCGGCGACTTTCTAGGCAACGCAAGCAACGGTGCACTCATGCGGCCCAACTCCCTGCTCTTGCGAGTCGTCATCTCGGCCGCAGCCACGCTGATCCTCCTCGACAGGTCGCTTCCCGCCCAGGCCCCCGGCGTCGGCCACACCTTCCCGGCCGGGGCCCCGGCCGGCTCGACCATCGAGGTCCAGCTGGGCGGCTACGACTTCACTCCCGACGTCGATTTCTTGCTGCACCAGCCCGGTGCCACTCTGAAGACGACCGGGCAGCTGGGCCGCCTGATGGTGGCCCCTCCTCCCTACTGGTTCGGCCCCAAGGGGCGGACCACCGCCTTCAAGATCCCTCGGGAACTGACCGCTACGTTCACCCTGCCGAAGGACCTGCCCCGCGGTCCGATTCACTGGCAGGTCGCCAATGCCAACGGAGCCTCCGGCACCGCGGTCTTCTTCGTCGGCGACGGTCCCGAGGTGCTCGAGTCGCGCCGTCAATCCGAAGCCCAGGCACTCGGAGAACTCCCGCTCACCGTCAACGGCCGGCTCTCGCGAATCGCCGAGGTCGATCTCTACACCCTGACGGCCACCGCCGATGGCTGTCTGACCGTCGACCTCTACGCGCGTCGCCTGGGAGCCAACTTCAACGGGACGCTGAAGGTCAAAGACGCCGGGGGGACGCTGCTGGCCGACGTGATCGACACCCGCGGCGAGGACTGTGTGGTCACCGTGTCGGTCCGCAAAGGGCAACGCTATACCGTGGAAGTGGCTGACCTGGACCACCGTGGCCACCGCTCGTTCGTCTATCGACTCGAACTGACCCCCGGACCTCGCGTGGTGACCAGCCAGCCCAGCGGCGGCAAGCCCGGTACAACCGCCGCGGTGACGTTCATCGGTTACGGGGTCAAGACCGGCGTGGCTCGACTCGAAAGCGTCGTCAGACAGGTGACGTTCCCCGCCGACACGTCGGGACGCGGGTGGTTTGACTATCGACTCGAGACGCCCTTCGGCCGGACTCCCCCGGTGGCACTGCCCCTGGGTGACTTTATCGAAACGGTCGAAAAAGTCGAACCGGCCGCAAAGGGCGATCGTACGCTGGCCCCGGGTACCGCCATCACCGGAACGCTGTCCACACCCGACGAGGTCGACGAGTACACCTTGGCGGCCAAGGCCGGGCAGTTGATCCGGCTCGAAGCGGTATCGGCACAGATCGGCACGCGGCTCGATCCGGTGCTGCGTGTTCTGGACAGCAAGGACAAACAGCTGGCGATCAACGATGACTTCGGCGGGACACTCGATGCCGGGCTCGACTTCAAGGCTCCCGCCGACGGGATCTACCGTGTGTGCGTGCACAACGGCACCGGTGAAGCCGGCCGGCTCGATTCGGTCTACCGCCTGAGTGCCGTGGTCCCCCGTCCCGGCTTTGCACTCTCGATGCCCCAGTCCTTCGTCGCACCCGTCGGCGGCAAGGCCCCGCTGACCGTTTCGTGCTCACGTTCGGGTGGCTTCAACGAGGAGATCGTGATCAAGCTGGCCGGTTTGCCCGAGGGGGTCAAGGTGCCCACCGAGATCAAGATTGCCAAGGGGAAGCCGTCGGTGAAGTTCGACGTCGAGGTGGCAGCGACCTCGGGCACCGATGTCGCGTTTCTCACGGTCACCGGCAGCTCGATGATCGACAAGAAACCGGTGAGCGTGACCGCCCTCAGCCGATTCTCGGGCAACCTGGTCCCTCGACTGGCCACCGCCCGCTTCGACAGCCGCATGCTGTTGGTCCGCACGCTCGTTTCGCCGGTGACACTCGAGCTGATCGACCGCAACCGACAGCGTCCGGTGCACCGGGGCACGACCTACCCGGCCGATTTCATCGTGAAGCGGGACGAGGGCTACACCGGCGCGATTCGGGTGCGGATGGCCGCCACCCAGCAACGCCGGGTCCAGGGCATGCGGGGCCCGGTGCTGAGGGTGCCCGACGGCGCCGCACAGGTGCAGTACCCGTGTTTCATGCCCGAGTGGCTCGAGACGGATCGGACCACGCGGATGATCGTCCACTCGGTCGCCATCGTCCGCGACGCCAAGGGCCGCAAACGCCACATCATCAAGGCGTCCACCGGCAGCATCACGATGATCCTCGAAGGCGCACTCCTGAAACTCGCCCACCGGGCCGGCGCATTGACCGTCTCGCCCGGCGGGAGCTTCGAAATACCCGTCTCGGTCGCCCGCTCGGCCAAGCTCCAGGAAACCACCGTCGTCCGCATCGAGCCTCCCGAGGGACTCGAAGGATTGATTAAGGCCCAGCCGCTGACCCTGAAACCAGGCCAGAAACACGGCACGCTGAAGCTGATGACGCTGCCCGATGCCAGGCTCAGCGGTGACTGGGAGATCAAGCTGGTGGCGACCGCCCTGCAGGATGGTCGCTGGCCGGCGGTTTCCATCACGATGGTCCCCGTCCGATTTCAGGCCACCACCCCATGACACTCACCCGCCGAGAATTCCTCAACCACACCGCAGTCACCGCAGCCGCAGCTGCCACCGGACTCGGACTGCTGTCCCCGGGGCTGCGCAACCGTGTCGAGGCGGCTGACGCGCGCAAATTGAAGATCACCGGGATCGAATGGGACCAGATCCTGGTTCCCTACCAGTCCTTCAACAGCCGGGCTCTGTTCCGATACCACGGTGTGAACCTGCAGTTGCGGACGATCTTCCGCGTCAGCACGAATTCCGACCTGGTCGGCCTGGGCGAGTCGTGGGGGGCTGCGTCGATGACCGACAAGGAGATGTCTCGGTATGTGGGGACCAGCCCGTTCCAGTGGCTGGGAGATCGCAAGCACCTGTTCCTGAACATGGCGTTGTACGACCTGATGGGCAAATCGCTGGGTCTGCCGGCCTGGCGGTTGATCGGTCCGAAGGTCCGCGACCGGATCCCGGTGGCCGCCTGGACGGTGTCGCGATCCGGTGACGAGCTGGCCGAGGAGATCCGGCAGGCGGCCGGGCGAGGGTACCGCTGGATGAAGTACCACATCGACCAGGTGCACAACGTGATCGACCAGGCCCGGGCCATGCAGAAGGTCGCCCCGCGCGGATTCCGCGTGCAACTCGATTTCAACGCCAACGCCGCCTACAAGGACATCTCCCCCATCGTCAGGGAACTCGGCAAGTTCCCGGTGATTGGCCGGATCGAGGATCCGATCGCCACGGCCGATCGCGACGGGTACCGCAAGCTGATCGCCGAGTCGGACATCGAGTTGTTGATTCACCACGGGCCGGTCAACTACCTGGTCGACAAGGCCTGCGACGGCTACATGGCCGGTCACGCTCCGATCGGCCATGCGATCAAGGTGGCCGGTGTGTCCGAGGAGTCAGGGCTGCCGTTCATGCTGCAGCAGGCCGGCGGGCAGATCAACCAGGCCTTCCTGGCTCACGAGGTGGCGGTCTTCCCCAGTGCCACGATCGATCACGTCAACCTGGCCCACCTGTGGACCGACGATGTCACCACCACGCGTGCCAGGGTGACCCACGGCACGATCCCCGTCCCCCGCGGCCCGGGGCTGGGCCTGGAACTCGATCCCGAGAAACTCGAAAAGTACAAAAAGGCTCCTCGGCCCAGGTACCAGCCGTTCCTGGTCAAGATCACCTACCCCGGCATGATCATCATCGTCCGCCACGACGCCCACCGGCCCGGCTCTACAGACAACCTGAGGTTCCTGGGCCGCTTGTTGAAGGGGCAACTGGGGAACGACCCGATCCCGGGTCCGCGTCCCGGATACGCCAACCGCGTGACCTGCCAGTTCCTGGACAAGAAGAACTGCGGCGAATTCGACCAGTTCTGGAAGGCCACCCAACGAGGCGCCCTGCTGCTGGATCCACTGGGCCGCTGAGGCGGTTAGCCCGCCTGCAGGCGGGCTAGATCGTGCCACCATAGATGGCGTTGCTGCCGAGCAGCTCTTCGATCCGCAGCAGCTGGTTGTACTTGCAGATGCGATCGGTCCGGCTGGCCGAGCCGGTCTTGATCTGGCCGGTGTCCAGCGCGACGGCCAAATCGGCGATCGTCGTGTCTTCGGTCTCGCCGGACCGATGGCTGATCACCGCCGTGTAGCCGTTCTTGTTGGCCAGCTTCACCGTCTCGATCGTCTCGGTCAGCGTACCGATCTGGTTCACCTTGACCAGGATGCTGTTGCCCACACCCTTCTCGATCCCGTCGGCCAACCGCTTGACGTTGGTGACGAACAGGTCGTCACCAACCAGCTGGCAGCGGTCGCCGATCGCGTCGGTCAGCAGCTTCCAGGTGTCCCAATCGTCTTCTGAGCAGCCGTCTTCGATCGAGCAGATCGGGTACTTGTCGACCCAATCGGTGAGCAGTTCGACGACCGCTTCGGGTTCGACGTCCTTGCCGTCGAGGTGGTAGAGGCCCTTGTCGGTGTCATAGAACTCGGTCGCGGCACAATCCAGGGCGATCCGGACCTGGTCGCCGGCCTCGTATCCGGCTCGCTCGATCGCTTCGAGAATCGCCGTGATGGCCGCCTCGTTGCTCGGGAGGTCTGGAGCAAATCCACCCTCGTCTCCGACGGCGGTGTTGAGTCCCTGGGCGGAGAGGACCTCTTTGAGGTTATGAAAGATCTCGACCCCGCACCGCAGCGCCTCGCTGAAAGTTTCGAACCCCAGCGGCATCACCATGAATTCCTGGATGTCGATCGAATTGTCGGCGTGTTCTCCGCCGTTGATGATGTTCATCATCGGCGCCGGCAACCGGTTGGCTCCGGCTCCACCGAGGTAACGAAACAGCGGCAGGTACGAGCTGCGGGCTGCCGCGTGGGCCGAGGCGAGCGAGCAGGCCAGGATCGCGTTGGCTCCGAGGTTCGACTTGTTCTCGGTGCCGTCCAGTTCGAGCATCCGGCGGTCGAGCTCGGCCTGGTCGGTCACGTCGAGATCGATCAGCACATCGACGATGCGGCTGTTGACGTTGTCGACGGCCTGGCGGACTCCCTTGCCGAGGAAGCGGTTCTCGGCGTCGGTATCCCGGAGTTCATGAGCCTCGTGTTGACCGGTGCTGGCACCACTGGGCACCGCCGCCCGACCCACCACGCCCTCTTCGGTCGTGATGTCCACTTCGACGGTCGGATTTCCTCGGCTGTCGAGGATTTCGCGGGCGCGGACGGCCGTGATTGCTGTACTCATCGCGTACTTTCCTGCTTGGTGGCGTCTGCAGTTCCGTTGTAGCAGGTGAAGTGGAGTGCATCCACGACGCGCCGAGACGCCTGCGTTTCGGGAGTATCGATCACTTCCCAGGCATGGCATCACCGCTTGGCCCGACGCCCGCTCAGGCGGTGTTGCCGGGGAATCCGGCAGGAACCGACACGTCGCCGCAGGGGGTCGGACCCTGTAGAATAGGCCCAGCTGGCACGTGACGGGATGAACGCAATGAGCCGAGTGCTCGAACCGATGGACCCTCAACTGACGTCGATCCAACCCGGTGGTGGGGTGGTGATCCGTCTCGAGCTGGCCTGGGGCGTGCTGCGACGGCTGTGGCTGAAGAGCTTCCGACGCGGCTACGTGAAGCGGATGGCAGACCTCAGGCAGGGTGAAGGCAACCCGTGTCCTCACGAACTGCTCGATCCACGCGACCTGAAGTTCCATCGCAACCAGCCCGGTGCCTGGTGGCGACCCGAGGACGACCCCTTCGCCTGGCGTGAGAGGTTGCCGTTTGTTCGAGTCGGCCTGGCCGAGTTGATGGTCTTCTCGGCGATGACCTGGGGCCCCGCGTTGGGGATGGCCGCGTGGCTGATCTCGGGTCGGTCGATCCCGTCGGGTTGCTGTCCCGACTGGGTCGGCTGGGTCGGCGTGGCGTTGCTGGCCGGGGTGGGCCTGGTGATCGCCTGGTTCTTCCGCAACCCGAACCGCGTGCCCCCGGATGACCCCGACGCGGTACTCTCGCCGGCCGACGGCAAGGTGGTGGAGATCCGTGAGATCGAACACGAGGAGTACATCGGCGGCCCGGCGGTGCAGATCGGCATCTTCCTGTCCCTGTTCAACGTCCACGTCAACCGCAGCCCCCGCCCGGCTCGAGTCATCGGACTCAGCTACCGACGTGGCAAGTTTCTCAACGCCGGACGACCCGAGGCGTCTCAGGAGAACGAGCAGCTGGCGGTGCGGCTCGAGGAGACCGGTGGAACACAGCGGCCTCTGATCGTGCGGCAAATCACCGGGCTGATCGCTCGGCGGATCGTCTGCTGGTTGAAGCCCGGTGACACGTTGTCCTCGGGTGAGGTGTTTGGGATGATCAAGTTGGGGTCGAGGACCGAGCTGGTGTTGCCTCGCGAGGAGGGTCTCAAGCTGGTGGTCGAGCTGGGCCAGATGGTCCAGGCCGGTACCAGCGTGATCGCTCGCTTCGCCTCGGATTCTGCTCGAGGAGACGCATCATGAAGGGCCGCCGCAAGCTCTTTGCCGTTTTGCCGACGATGCTGACTCTGGGCAACCTGATCTGCGGGTTCGGCTCGATCACGATCTCCGCCAAGCTGGTGCAATCGGACAACACGCTGCCGTTCCTGGCCCTGCTGGGGACCACGGCGGCACGAGAGGGGCAGGGGCTGTTGATCGCGGCGGTGCTGATCTACGTGGCGATGATCTTCGACGCGTTCGATGGCACCGTGGCGAGATTGACCAACCAGACGAGTGAATTCGGAGCCAACCTCGACAGCCTCTGCGACATCGTCAGTTTCGGCATCGCTCCGGCCTTCCTGATGCTGCAGTTCACTCGCATCTACGCTCCGCACTCGCTGTGGGAGGAACCCGACAACGGGCTGCAGCGGTTGCTGTTCGTGATCGCCGCGTTGTACGCCGTCTGTGCCGCCTTGAGGCTGGCGAGGTTCAATTCCGAGATCGACGAAGAGGACACTCACGCGGAATTCAGCGGCCTGCCCTCGCCGGCGGCCGCCAGCGTGGTGGCCAGTATCCCCATCTCCTACCTGTTGCTCGTGCGGTCCACCGGAGAGGCCAACATGGCTGTTACGGATTGGGCTGGTCAGGCACTGCAACTGGTGCTGCCGCTGGTCACCCTGGCCGTGGCCTGCCTGATGGTCAGCCGCATTCGTTACGTGCACGCCGTCAATCACCTGCTGCGTGGCCGCCGGGGACGTGCCCACATGATCAAGCTGGTCTTCGCGCTGGCGGTCGTTTACTGGCAGCACGAGATCGCGATCCCGTCGATCCTCTGCTGGTACGCCTTCGCCCCGCCGGTGCGGTCGCTGTTCGAGATGGTGTTTTCTCGGCGGCTTCCCAAACCGACCGAAATCTGACAGATTCGCTCCATGTTCACAGGCCTCGTCGAAGTCCGCGGATCCGTCATCGAACTGGTCGACGATCCGCCGGGCCGGAGGCTGGAGGTCGATGTGGGGTCCGCCTGGTCCGAGTGGTCCGCCGAGTCGTCGATCGGCGACAGCGTGGCGATCAACGGCTGCTGCCTAAGCGTGGTGGAGATCGGGGAGTCGAGCCTGGTGTTCCAGGCCGGGCCCGAGACCCTCGCCCGCACCAATCTCGGAGAACTCGCACCCGGCGACCCGGTGAATCTCGAACGACCTCTCCCCGTCGGCGGGCGGTTGGGAGGTCACTTCGTGCAGGGGCACATCGATGGCACGGGGAGCGTGGTCGATGTGACCCGCGAAGGCGAGTGGGTGACGATGTGGTTCGAGGTGCCCGCCGCGCTGGCCATGCAACTGGTCTCCAAGGGCTCGGTTGCCGTCGACGGCGTCAGCCTGTGTGTGGTCGATGTCGACGCCAACCGCTTCAGCGTTGCCCTGATTCCTCTCACGCTCGACGTCACCACCCTGGGCATGCTAGGGCCGGGGGGTCGAGTGAACATTGAGACCGATGTGCTGGCCAAGTACGTGCAGAAACTGGTCAGCGGTGATGAGGCTGATCCGGCTGATCCGGCTGATCCGGCTGATCCGGCTGATCCGGCTGATCCGGCTGATCCGGCTGATCCGGCTGATCCGGCTGATCCGGCTGATCCGGCTGATCC
>Ga0310124_10000507_pt1 | contig 26917 bp, 25 predicted proteins | sample CB11b_AW_Bot5_MG_FD_203507 | JGI IMG/M metagenome (GOLD analysis project Ga0310124, IMG submission 203507) | Marine microbial communities from Western Arctic Ocean, Canada - CB11b_AW_Bot5 | ecosystem: Environmental > Aquatic > Marine > Oceanic | place: Canada: Western Arctic Ocean | collected...
GTATCGTGTTGAAGGTCACACCTCCACCTTGACTGCTAATAGTGATTGGATCAAGCAGAAGCCAGACGGCACTGAGGGCGGGGGCAGAGGCGCCATGACTCGTTTAGTCATTAATGAAGGAACCGATAGGGAAGTCATCCCGGGGTTTTGTAAGGTAATGCAAAAGCTTAAACACGGTGAAACCTTTACTGTCTATAGTGGAGGTGGTAATGGCTATGGCGATCCTGCTGATCGAGATCAGACTCTAGTCCAACGCGATCTACTCGATGACAAGATTAGTTCATAATCGTGGGTTTGAGGTGTAGCGGATAAGCGGTATGTCCAATCGAGAGAGTTTTTCCTCAAGGTCAGCCTTTATGCTGACGGCCATTGGAATGGCTGTTGGTCTCGGCAATATCTGGCGATTTCCTTACATAATGGGCACCAATGGTGGTGCTGGCTTCCTCTTTATATACCTAGTCACTGTTTTTTCCGTCTCCATGCCTATTTTGATCATGGAGCTCATCATTGGTCGACGTGGCCAGGCTAATCCGGTTGATAGCGTCATTAACGTTGCCAGAGAATCTGGCGTTTCATCAAAATGGAAGATTATTGGCTTGGTTGGAGTGTTGAACAACGTCCTGACGCTCTCTTTCTATTTTGTTGTGGCTGGTTGGGTATTGGCCTATGTGCCCAAACTGCTTAACGGTTCTTTGATTACCGATTCAAGCGACACCGTCTCTTCCAGTTATTACAGTCTGTTATCTAATCCGCTGCTGGTTATCTTTTGGCAAACTCTATGCATCGTGTTTGTCGCAGGCATGCTTCTTAGGGGTGTCAAGGGTGGACTGGAAAGAGCTATGAAGATCATGATGCCCACCCTATTCGTGTTACTTGTGGCACTTGTCGTCATTTCCTGCAGTGTTGGTAATTTCACTGCAACACTGAACTTTCTGTTTAGGCCCAGCACTTCGGGTATCACTTCCGAGGTGTTTCTGGTGGCCTTGGGTCAAGCATTCTTTACGATGGGTGTGGGTGGAAGCGCTGGGATCGTGTTTGGCAGCTACCTCAAAAAGAATCAGACCTCTCTCGCCTCATCGGGACTGGGCATCGCGCTTGCTGACACCAGCGTCGCAGCCTTGGCTGGATTTGCCGTGTTTCCAATTGTGTTTGCTAGAGGCATCTCGCCTGCACTTGGCGAGGAGTTAGTTTTTATTACCATGCCTCTCGCCTTTTCCGAAGTGCCGTTCGGTGCTTTTCTCTACACGCTATTTATGGCGATGTTGTCGATGGCTGCTCTGACTTCTGCAATCGCAATTTTTGAGATACCGCTCACGTGGATTATAGAACGCCTTCAAGTGGCTCGTAGGAAGGCGATTGTACTGTTGGCCGGTTTTCTCTGGCTAGCAACAATGCTGGTGTCATTCTCATTTAACCTATTGAGTGAATTCCATCCGCTGGAATTCATTAATGGATTTGAAACGAGCACTCTTTTCGATCTGGTGATGTTTGCCAATCTTGAGGTGTTCTTCCCGTTGGGCGCGCTGCTGGTAGTTATTTTCTTTGCATACAGGGTGGATAAAACAATCGCTTTGGATGAATTGAACTGGAAGGAGAGTCGCAGTACTACCCTCCTTTACATCCATGCCAGATATTTGATTCCATTAGCCATCGTCATTATGATGGCTGCCAGTTAGAGATGGTAACTGCCAAGTAGGTTTTTGCCTGTAGGAGAGTAATGTCATGTTTGACCGCATGCAGTTATTACGATGGACTGTTTGCCTCGCCCTCGTATTCTTCGTCGCCTGTTCGACAGGGAACGAAAATGTCGAAGAAGAGCCATCCAATACAACCACGACCCAAGCGACCCGTCCCAACATCCTTTTGATCGTTGCTGACGATTTAGGGTATGGAGACATTGGTGCTTTTGGCAGTGAGATTGACACCCCAGAGCTTGACGCACTCGCCCGGGACGGGGCGCGTTTTACTAGGTTTTACACGCAGGTCTCCTGTTCGCCAACACGGGCGCTGCTCATGACCGGTGTGGATAATCATCTTAACGGTTTGGGAACGATGGCTGAAGATCTCTTGCCGCATCACGATGGAGTGCCAGGGTATGAGGGTTACCTGAATGACAGGGTTGTCACTGGTGCCCAGTTACTCAAGGACGCAGGCTATCATACCTACCTGACCGGGAAGTGGCACTTAGGTTTGACTCCCGACAAGTATCCCTCTCAGCGAGGCTTTGAGCGTACATACGCCTCGTTGGTTGGAAACGTGAATCACTTTAATGACCGTTACATTGAGGATGGAAAAATTATCAATGGAGATGGATATTCAAGCGATCTATTTACTGACAAATTAATTGAGGCGATTGAAAGTAATCACGGGGATGGGCGGCCATTCTTTGGAGCGCTCCTGTTTACGGCACCGCATTGGCCGCTCCAGGCACCGACGGCATTGATTGAGAAGTACTTGAATCGTTATGTAGACGGTTGGGATGTGACGCGGCTGGGCCGCTTCGAACGCCTGAAGGAGATGGGTTTGGTGCCCGCCGATATGGGGTTACCACCAAGAATAGAAGAGGTTCCGGATTGGAGTGGTCTGACAGACAAGGAACGTCAGATTGAGACCAAGAGGATGGCAATACATGCGGCGATGGTCGACAATCTTGACACCAACGTCGGTCGTATTCTTGACCTGCTTGAGACACTCGGTGAGTCCGAGAATACACTGGTCGTGTTTATGTCAGACAATGGCACCGATCCCTATGATAGAAGTCAACGACCCATGTACGTCGCGCGCCGATCAGAATTAGGTCTCAATACCAGCTTTGAGGATATGGGAACAGACAAGTCGTACGTCTTCTACGGTCTTGGTTGGGCTCAGGTTGGTTCAGTGCATCATCGTCACTACAAATTCTTACCATCGGAAGGTGGCATGCATGCTCCGATGATTGCTCGTTTTCCAGGAGTGTTGACGCCGGGTGATGACCTGGATTCCTTTGCTAGTGCTGTCGATATCACGCCGACATTCCTGGACGTTGCTAATGTGGAACACCCTGGGACGGAATACCGCGATCGAGAAATCTACCCAATGCGAGGGCGTTCATTACTACCTTATATGAGCGATAGTCTGAATGTTCCATACGGTGACGAAGATCCGGTTGCGTTTGAAATCTACGGACACAAAGTTGTTTTTATGGGTCCATGGAAAGCTGTTCAGTTACGCCAACCGTGGGATCAAAGCATTTGGCGGCTATACAACTTAAATCTGGATCCTGGTGAACAGCAAGACCTCGCGCACGACGAGCCTGAGGTGTTAACGACACTTATAGAAGCGTATGAGAGTTTTGCGAAAGAAAATGGTGTGGTGAATGAGCCAGCCGATGTGCCGCCCTTTCCTTACAAGCCTGGTCATCTTGGGGACCTGATTGCTGAACGTTAGACTTTGTTGCTGAAGCGTGAAGTAATCTGTTTTGACGCGTGTTGTCCTGTGAGTAAGAGGGCCAATCCAAGGGCCAAGGAAATGCCTGCGATTGAAGCAGCATAAACAGTTCCCATCGAGACGACAACGACGCGATAGGTTCCTCTCACCCAGAATAAATATTGGACTGCTACATTAGCGACGATAATCTTATTTAGACGTCCAGCGTAAGCACACATAATTAGAGCCCACGCCACCAGAAACAGGTTGGCTGGTAATTTTGCGAAGACCGAACCAAGGCCTGCTGTGTATTGGGGCTCCCAGCAATCCCAACACGCGAGACGCATAAGCCACATCCATAGGCGATGGACAGCTGGGTCAAAAGTCCAGAAAAGCATCATCAAGGCATAGTCTTTATGAAGAAGAAAATTTTTCTGTCTGGCGTACACCACTGCCAGCGTCGTATTAATCGCTACCCCAAAGCCCATGATCCATGTGTAAATACCTGCTTGAAAGAAGGGACCGTCTACGCCTTCGCTAAAATCATGAATAAAGGTCCAAACCCAGCCACCAGCGAGTGCGGTACCGACAATTGCGGTAAAGGCGACGATCCTGCCATTGATGCGATGGGTCTTACGTCGTGATGTTTTGTCTCCAGTCAGGAGTTGGATGCCGACGAGGCATAGCCAGATTGAGGTTAAGACGATATGGACCCACAGAGCTGCGTCAACGTCGATGTGGGGTTTTTGTTGATTGACTGACCAGACAACCCCTGTAGTCAGAATGATGTAAAGAGAAGGGGCAAATCCTGCCGCACCCATCAGCAATAGCAGGAGACCTCCTCGTTTATACGCGACAGTTTGCCGGCGATCGTTCTCTGATTGATTTGAAAAAATCCAGGATGCGTTCTTGTGTTTTAATAAAAACCAGATTGCCAGGACTAAACAAGTCCAGGTAATCACAGCTAAGACTAGAGGGAATTCTCTTACGAAAAATCCGGTATTTGTCATTTGTCTGGTCTTCTTAAAAACAATTTGTAAGAGCCATGTTCACTGTACCAAGATTATCTGTCTCGCTGCAGCTGTCTATAATGAAGTGTAAAGAAGGTATCTTATTCTTAGTGTTAATGTTTATTTTTTTATTGTTAATGGCTTACCGATACTTGGTGAACAAGGGCCCTGCAACTAAGTCATGTTATGAACTCAATTAACGCACAGCAAATGGTAGAATTTTGGATGGGTGAAATAGCATTGGATGGGTAAGGCTTAGATATGCAGGAATATATATCCAAACTGTTAGATCGAAATGAAATGCGCATCGTTGACCGTGAGGTTGACCCCAAACACGAGCTAGCTGCCGTCGTTGCTAAATCTCAAAAGGAAAGTGCACTCCCCATTTTGTTTAGACGGGTCCAGGGAACTGAGTTCCCTGTGGTATGCAATCTTTACGGCAGCAGGTCTCGCCTGAAAGAAATGGTTGGTGCCGGTGATAGAGGTTTTTGTGAACACTGGACGGAAACGATTAACGACGCGATGTTGCTGGGTGATGATTATCCGACAGTTGTGGATATGTCCGGGGAACTTCAGAAGGGCCAACTTTCAGATTTGCCGCAAATAGTCTGGCGCGAGAAGGACGCGGGACCTTATATCACTGCCGGTGTTGTAATTGCTAAAGACCCAGAAACTGGCGTGCCAAATCTAGCTTTTAGTCGGGCGATGATGATTGATGATAAAGAAATGCGTTGTTGCATAGATGTGGTGCAGGATCTTGCCAAGTATCACGCGAAAGCAGCAGCCATGAATAAACCGTTGGAAATGGCTTGGTTAATTGGTGTCTCGCCGGCCGTATTCATGGCCGCATGCACCTCGATCTCTCTTGACCAGGATGAACTGAAAATTGCGGCTCAGCTGAATGGGGGCGCTTTACCGATGCGTCAGTGTCAAGAGCTGGATTTATTGATTCCAGCGGACACCGGAATCGTTATCGAAGCACGGATCCGTCCTGACGAGCGCCGACCGGAAGCCCCATTTGGCGAGTTCATGGGTTATTACTGTAAAGAGAACCGAGGTTATGTCGCTGATATTGCGGCAGTAAGTTGGCGCACTGGGTCATATTTTCAGGGATTATTATGCGGTTCAAGAGATGACCTCACGGCGATCTACGCGACTTATGCAACTCGGGTATACCGGAACCTAATTGGAGAGCTTCCAGGGATCATTGATGTTGCCTGTAACACCACGCTGTACTGCACAATTGTGAAGATCGACAAACAGTATGAAGGCCATCCGCAGCACGTCATGCTTAAGGTGTTCGCGACGAATCCTCATTACAATTTTGCATGCATGGTGGTAGACAGTGATATCGACATTAATAATCTCAACGATGTGTGGTGGGCCTTTTTGGCGCGTGGCCCGGTCGATAAGCGCACCATGTTGATTGAGAACATACCGGGGGGATATGAATACCCTGAGGACAACCTGCACAGCGGGCGTATTGGGATTGATGCTACTGCACCCTATGGCAGGCTCGATGAGTTCCGACGGACCAGCACTCCAGGGGAAGACACGCTGAATCTCTCTGATTACTTTGCTTGAGGATTACAGCCGATGATCAGGGCCTGCCTCTTTTCCGTCTTGGTTGGGATGTTTGTTTCGGCTGCCTATGCACAGGTCCTTCCGAACTCCCGTTTAGCAGCACCTCCTTCTCCGCCGCCGGGGTTCTTGCCGCCACCGCTCCATCCGAGAGGGGTGACGCTGGAAACACGTGAATTGGGCGATGGCGTGTATGCGCTTATGTCGAATAGGCCGTTTACCGACAACGCCGGATTTATCGTTGGTTCGAACGAGGTCTTGGTTATCGACTCTCACTTTAACGGGGCTATGGGCAGGCAAATCATTGAGGCAGTGCGTCGTGTATCGGATTTACCCATCAAGTATTTGCTAAACACCAATGCCTTCGGAGACCACGTCTTCGGTAATTACGTGTTTTCTGACGATACGATCATCGTCGCGCATCAGAGCACTATAAATGCGCTCAAGATATCAAGCGTTCAAGGAATGTCGCAGACGATGGCGCGTACTGTCGGTGGTGACATTTCTGTGTTTGACGGCGTTGAGTTACGACTTCCAGGTGTTGGTTTCAATGGATCTTGGGAGATTGATTTAGGCGGCAAGGTTGTCCAAATGTATTGGTTTGGAAAGGGCATGTCGCCCAACGACAGCGTGGTCTTCGTGCCTGACGCGAATGTCGCCTGGACCGCAAATTTGATTTTTGGCAAAGGCACGATTCCATGGGCTCGTTCGGGTGATATCTTGGCTTATCAAGAAACGCTTCGGAACTTTTCAGAAGCCTTGCAGCCGGCAACGATTGTCCCTGGTCACGGCGAGATTGTGAGCGGTGATTTGGTGCGCAGTTATCGGCAATATCTGGCGGAGATACGGGTGTTGTCTGAGCAAGCTGTTGCTGCAGGGATCACGATCGACGACTTTGTGGCCACGGCTCATGTGGATCCTAATTACGAGATCGAGCCCTCACTTCAGGGTCTGATGACGGGTTTTCATCGATGGAATTTAAAAGTCGCTTTTAATGAAGTGAGCCGCTAACCGCCCAGCGTTGAGAGCCCCGGAAATGCTGAGTGCGCAGTTCCGCCTCTACCCGCCTTCGATGGCGGGAATAAAGTGTATTTCACTGTCTTCGTCAAGCGTGGCGTAAAGACCAAGATGGTCAACCGAACCGTTGATGGCAACGGTCATTCCAGGGGTGAGCATATCTCCTTCACGTAACTGCTCCCCGAGGCCAGGGTATTTATTGTCTAATGCTCGAATTACCTGGCGGATGTTGGAGCCTGAGATTTCAACTCGTTCGCTGCCATTGGTGAAATGCTGTAGGTGAGCTGGTATCCAGATCTGATTCATGATCCGCGCTGTTTCTTCTTTAACTTTTCCAAGACGGCCCCGGGCGTCATGGGTAAGGCTGTCATTCGGATTCCGACGGCATCATACAGAGCGTTTGCAAGAGCACCAGCTGGTGGCATGATGGAAGATTCTCCGACACCGCGAACACCAAAAGGATGGTTCGGGTTGGGAGTCTCTAATATTACGGTCTCGATGTCCGGCAGGTCTAGGGACGTGGGCATTCGGTAATCCAAGAGCGTAGTGTTCAAGAGGTGTCCTGCTTCATCGTACTGGTAGGCTTCACTTAAAGCCCAGCCAATTCCTTGGGCTACACCGCCTTGCATTTGGCCAGACACATAATCTGGATGAATGGCCTTGCCGACGTCCTGAAAAGCCGTGTAGCGTTGTATTTCAATTTTTCCAGTCTCAGTATCCACATCGATATCGACGAGGTGGGCAGTCAACTGCGCCCCATTGGATTTTGGTGTCACACTGGATTGCACGGTGATGGGTCCACCAAGCTTTTCGAGTAGATGAGCCATCTCTGTGAATGTAAGCGTTAAGGTAGAATCTTTCTGATTGTTGAACATTCCGTCAGAGAATGTCACGTCAGTTTCATCAACATCCCAGTAGAGAGCTGCTCGTTCTGTCATACGCCTCAGTAATTGTTGGGCCGCCTCGTAGACGGCAAGACCGGTAGAGTGTGTGGTTCGGCTACCAACAGCCATAAAAGAAAATGCGATGGAGTCGGTATCAGGAATGGACACGGATATAGAAGATACCGGAATGCCAAGGGTTTCCGCCGCTTGCATGGCCAGTGTCATTCGTGTGCCGCTAAGATCCGGAGTGCCGACGGAAAGCTTTACGCTACCATCAGGGTTAGCCGTAAGCGCGGCACTGGACGTCATGCCAGCACCAAACCACATTGCATACGCGAGACCCCGTCCAGGATTCCTACCTGTAAGATGCGAGGTAAAGTGTGGATGTTTTCGGACGGCTTTTAGTAATTCTTTTCCGCCAATTTTCTGGCAAGGGATTCCCGTGATCATGCGGTCGCCCGTCACCATGGCATTTGTGAGGCGCACTTCAAGTGGGTCAAGTTCCAGTTTACGCGCCAGAATATCTAGCATTGATTCCATCGCAAAGTTAACTGGCAGACCACCTGGTGCTCGGTACTGTTTCATTTTAGGTTTATTCAGAAGCACATCATGGCCCAGTATCTGTTGGTCTGGAATGTTGTATCGTGCTGTGGCTTGAAGCGCGGCGGAGGTAACAGGTCCACCAGGATAGGCACCCGCTTCATAGGCGAGAGTTAGGTCCGCTCCGAGCAAAGTTCCATCCTTCTTGGCAGCAAGCTTGACCCGAATGTTTGCACCCGGGCTAGGACCCGTGCCACGTAACATGTCAGCACGAGACATCGCTATTTTGACCGGACGTCCGGTATTTTTAGCAAACATCGCAGCAATGGGTTCAATGTAGACTTGGTCCTTGCCTCCAAAGCCGCCGCCGATTTCCATCGGAGTCACTTTTACCTTATTCAAGGGATGCCTCAAGATAAACGCCAACTGTTCACGAATCGCAAAATGTCCCTGAGTGCTGGTCCAGACACTCATGATGTGGTTGTGACTCCATTCTACGGTGACCGAGTGAGGCTCTATGTATCCCTGATGTACACAGCGGGTCTGAAAGGTTTCTTCTAGAACGTGATCAGCGTTTTGAAATGCACGGTCAGCGTCCCCGAGCCTGAGTTTAAAGCTACCAGCATTGCTGTGAGATTTTTCGGTTTGCAGTATGAAGCCACCCGGCGAAAACGTTTCATGCAGAACAGGTGCGTCATCTTTCAGAGCGTCTTCAATTTCTAGCACTGGTGTGAGTATTTCGTAATCGACCTCAATCAGTTCCAGGGCCTGTTCTGCAATGTGGTAGTTGTCAGCGACAACTGCGGCCACTGCATGACCATCATAGAGAGCCTTGTCACGCGCGATACAGTTTTCAGCAAGGTCTTTGATGTCGATTGTGCTGGCGCCGCCATGAGAAATGACCGTGGATTCAAGTTGTGGAAAGTCTTCACCGGTCAGTGCACCGTGGACGCCTGGCAATGCAAGCGCTTTACTGGTATCAATACCTTTAATGATGGCGTGGGCATGAGGGCTTCGCAGAATCTTGCCAAATAACATTCTCGGCAGATGGATGTCATCAGCAAAACGTGCACGCCCGGTGACTTTCTCGATGCCATCAGGCCGTTCGGGTGTCGTGCCAATCACCTTAAAATCAACCTGACCCTCAGCGTGTTTCATGGCTTCTGGTGGAGCTCTTTCGCAGCTTGAGCAACAGCTTTAATAATCCTGGTATATCCAGTGCATCGACACAAATTGTTGGCTAACCAAAGTCGAATTCTTTCGTTCGAGGGAAGAGGTTCGTGTGCCAATAAGTCTTTGGCTGCCATGATGAGACCTGGGGTGCAGTAGCCGCATTGCAAGGCTGTTTCTCGGATGAACGCCTGCTGTAGAGGATGGAGTCTGTCTCCATCAGCCAGACCTTCAATGGTTTCAATGGTTGCATTTTCTGCTTCAACCCCAAGCACGCAGCATGAATTGACGGACACACCATCCAGAATGACTGTGCAAGCGCCACAGTTACCGTCATTACAGCCTTCTTTGGTGCCAGTTAATTGCAACCTATCCCGCAATATTTCAAGCAAGCTTTCTCGAGGTTCACAGAAGAATTTTTCTTCTTGACCATTAATGACGGTGGTAATCCGTGTGGTGTAGTCAGTCATAAGTAACCGTCCCACCAGCCCTGCGTACAGCCCTTTCAAGGGCACGTATTGTCATAATTCGTGTCAAGTCTCTGCGCTGGTCCGCTGTGCCTCGCAGGTCACTAATGGGTTTAGCGCAAGACATGGCAACATCTCCAGCATGGTCGATCGTTTCCCGATTGACAGGTTTATTTTTAATGGCATTACCAGCTTCGCTAACGAAGAGCGGCGTAGGGGCTACAGCACCAATGGCAATTCTCACGTCGACGAATCTGGTATGACTGGAGTCTAATTCAACTTCGGCAGCGGCATTGACTACCGCTATATCCATCTCATTACGCGGAATGAAACGGTTGAAGGCTCCGCCACTGTGTTTAGGTGGAGGAGGCAAGTGTAATTGTAGAAGCAGTTCATCGTCTGCAAGCACGTTTTTGCGAGGACCTAGACAAAAATCTTTCACTGGAAGTGTTCGTGTGCCTCTTGAGCTCACGATTGTAGCAACCGCTCGCATGACGATAAGCGTAGGGACGCTGTCGGCACTTGGCGATGCGTTACACAAATTACCGCCTACTGAGGCACGTCCCTGAATGGATGTGCCGCCGATTAGGCTGGCTGAGTCAATGAGAGCAGGGTAAATATCCGCTACCTGGCGGTTCTCCCAAATACGTCGACAGGAGGTTGCGGCACCAAGGGTGAGTCCATCATTCTCGAGTTTTATCTCGACCATTGTGGGAATCTTCTTAGCGTCAATAACGACTGCCGGACGCAAATTACCTGACCGCATACCCACAATGAGGTCGGTGCCACCTGCGAGCAATCGCGCATCGCGGCCGTAACTGGTCATCATGGTTGTCAGTTCGGTTACAGAAGACGGTTTCTTGAAATCGAAATTATGCATAAGGTGGTGACCTAGACTGTCAGGAACGCCACATTCGGTTAATCCACGAATACGTATTCTGGCAGAAAGGCTGATACCAGCCAGTTTGGTGGGCTGACGACTTCATTTATCTTCAGGTCGACACAAACCGAACACAACACATAAGCTTCTTCTCGACTTAACCCTTTTTCACATACAAGGTGATCGATCATGTAACGCACAGCTCTTTGTGAGCATTCATAGAGATCTGGACCATGCGCCGTGGTCGCAAACAATTCACTATTGGCAGTTGCGTTGTTGACCGAACCATGCACTCTTAACTGTGGTTCAGAAATGTGGTGAGAGGTCAGCAATTTAAAACGTAATGTGATCTTGGCCGCCATTTCAATGGCAGTGATGCACACTTCACCATCACCTTGGGCGGCATGGGCATCACCTACACAGAACAGGCCACCCTCGACGAACACGGGTAGGTACACAGTGCTGCCGGCGCACAGATATTTAATGTCCATGTTTCCGCCGTTCTGGCGGGGTGGGATAGTGCTGTGTGGTCCAGAGTCTTTCAAGGCGGTGCCTAAAATTCCAGGAAAAGACATGATGGCGACCGCGATATCTGTTCGCTGTTTCATTCGGGCCATTGTTTGGTCCGACAGGTCCCATATCTGGAGATAGTGGTTCGGGAATTCTTCCTTAGGGAGCAGACCACGACCGGGTCGTATTGCCGTCCAGCCAAATCCTAGACTAGGACGAACCTCAAGGATTTCAATGGCTAAGGTATCGCCTGGTTTAGCCCCGCTTATATGAACAGGGCCAGTGAGCGGATGGCCCACTAAAGGCCCCTTTTCCTTTACGTCGTTTGCTGTAGAGTTTTCACTGTAATAATGATCCGCAGAATCTCTCGTATCAAATACTACGGTGTCACCTGACTCGATTGTTAGTCTAGCCGGAGTGCTGTGGTCCCAGTTGTAAGAGACCACGCTATCATTGAGATAGTGTTCCACGGTTCTACAAAACCTTTGGCCACACAACCCATCCCGAGGCGCAACGCCAGGAATAGGACTTTACATAATCGAGTACTGTTGCAGGTCCTTTGGTCGCCGCCATTACAAGAATCCATGCTATTAATTCCACGGTACCACCAGAACCTGCCTCTTCCATTTTCTCGAAGGTGCATTCTCTGAGCACCTTTTCGTGGTCGCCTTCGGCCATCAAATCGAGAAACCATTGATCAAAGTCATCATCAATGTGGAAATAGCGCGGTCCTCCAGGTTCATGCGAGAGGCCGCCAGACCCTACCAAGACCACACGGTCGTCACTAGGAAAACTTTGGATGACCTCACGCATTAATTTACCAACTTCGTATACTTCTGCTGGAGTCGGGATAGGAGGACATGCAGCATTAATACTGATAGGGACTAACTTCATTTTGTTGTCAGGATTGAGCCAGCATGTAGGAACGGAAATTCCATCGTCAAATTTCATATCTCGGAGATGCGCCGTAGAAAGCCCTTTTTTCGCACAGGCATTGACAATGTAACGGGCAAGTTCCGGGTGACCAGCCACACGATATTTTTCTTCTTGGTTCAACCAACTGTCATACCAGTCAGCTGGCCCAACGTGTTCGGACCCAATACCTACGGTGTAGGAAGGCAGGTTGTTAATTGGCCAGTTAAGCAAATGATCATTCGAAAATACGATCATTACATTCGCATCTCTATCCGCCATGTAAGCTCGCATTTTAGAAAAAGCATTAATAGCAGCTTCCTGTTGATCCTCCGGTGCATCTTTAAACCAACCTAATAGACCAGGGGTATGGGTGGTTGCCATAGCACCAACGATTTTAGCCATTTTTTTCCTCCGCCAAGTCCCATTTGCTGCCACCAATGGCCGCCTTAGATTCGTCTGGAAAGGCTTTCTGGTAGGCGGTCAGAGCTGGGTGGGTATTAGTCATTCCAGTTTCTCCGTAGGTCAGTCGAAGAATGTGAGGAATTAGGTACTGGTGTACGCCAATGTCCATAAGAATCTTTGGATTGGGTTCACCCATGAGTGCATCTATTTCAATCTGGCTCAGACCAAATTCCCTGCATACACCTTCTCGGTCAGTATTCCAACGTTTCCGAAGTTCAGGATCTTTCCTGACGTAATAAACCATTTCGTTGGTTGGAAGTGTTTTGTCTACGCGCTCGACATTTCCCATTGCCTTCTCCGGTCCCCTGAAAATAAACAAAAAAAATTAGCTGTCTTTATAGTGTAACTCTAATGTTTGCCTGGGACGATTAAACCATCGTTCGTCCAGCGGTCAAAGATCTCTAGCGCTTTCTCTGTAAACCGGCTGTCGTTGATGTGATGATCGAGGGGATGATATTCGACTGTGGTAGAAAGTTTAGCTTCAATGGTCTGTGAAAACGCGGCGAGGCCATCAGGGTCTCTAAAGGGCTGGCCCACACGGTCCCATTCATCAATACCTTGCAGCGGCATGATAAATGCTGTCGGCCCAATCGCCTGATTGAGTTTTTCGGCGATCGTTTTAGCAGCATTTTCTTTTTCTTCCTTCGTCAAGATGGCAGAAGAAATTAGTCGATTATGCACGTGAATTTCTCTGTCACGGAGCAGTTGATGCGGAGCGTCCCAACTCTGGAAATCAACCAGGGTCACACCACCAGGTGCGACGATCTGCGGAATGCCATGCTTTCCAGCTCCTTGAAGACGTTCGTTGCCGGCACTAACAACGGAACCCAGTTGCTGGTTGCTCACCTCGACTAGGCAAAAATCTAGGACGGCCGCTAATGCACCTTTAGCCAACATGGACTCCATAGCCCGTCCCCCCATACCGGTGGCATGAAAGACTGCGACATCATAACCGCGGTGCTCAAGTTCGGGTTTGAGTTCTACCATATATTTGAGCGAGCTCTTCCCGAGTGAGGAGATTCCGACAATAGGCCGTTCGGCTACAAACGGGGTAGAAAACTGACATGCGCCAACGATGGCACTTGCAGCTTGTCTCAGTATCGATTGACAGATGGGATTGAGTCCGTACAAACCGCCCGACCACAAGATCATCATGACATCTGCAGAGATTCGGTCTGGCGAGAGCAAGGGAGAGTAGGCCACCGTGGAAGCGATTAACTTTGGGAAGCCTAGCGGTAGAGCGGCCACCACATCCAGCGCAAGGTCCGTGGCCATCGTGCCACCTATCGCGAGCACTCCATCGATTTTTCCAGATTGCTGCAGTGACTGAGCTAGCAACGTGGCGCCTTCGGCTTGCCGAGTCATCGCGAGATTTTCGTTACCTAGGGCGATAATAGCTTCGTTAGTGGTATTAGCCGCGGCAGCCACATCATATTTACTGTAATCGGGTTCAAAGTTCGGAGTCCCTAGAATGCCGATATCCATGACTGCTGGGATCGCACCAGCTGCTTCAACACAGGATTTGAGAAACAGCAGCTCATCACTCTTGGTGTCAGCGGTACCGATAAGCAGGATGACTCTCTTAGTCATGCTGCTTGGTTAGTGCAGATAATCCAGCGTCAATCGCGTCAAGGATGTTTTTGACGTGCTGATTTGTGATGATGAGAGGCGGTGACAAGATCATATTGTTTCCGGAAATGCGGACCATTACGCCATTGTTGTAAATTTCCTGTCCAACGAGCGCCATCGAGCTTTTATCTAACGGCGTTTTTGCGCTTCTATCGCTAACTAGTTCCAAAGCATGCATCAGTCCAATGCCTCTCGCGTCACCGATCCAGCGATGCGCTTCTTTAAGTTTCGCCAGACCTTGGGCTAATTCTTTCCCTCGCAGACTAGAATTTGTCGCCAGGTCGTTTGTTTTCAGTTCTTCTAGGACAGCTAGCGCGGCGGCTGCTCCTACAGGATGACCTGAATAGGTGTATCCGTGGTTGATTTCTCCTGCACCATCTGTGTTGGCCTCGAAAGTATCAATGAGCTTCTCGCTGATCATAGTGGCTCCCAGCGGAAAGTAACCGTTCGTGAGAGCCTTCGCCAGGCACATGAGATCAGGTTGCACATTCCATAATCGTGAGCCGGTCCAGGCTCCAGTGCGTCCGAACGCAGTAATGACTTCGTCTGCAATCAGTAAGATCCCGTGGTTGTCGCAGATTTCTCTGACGAGTGGCATAAAGCTGCTATCGGGCACGATAACTCCGCCTGCTCCTAAGACGGGCTCCATGATAACCGCCGCAACCGTGTCAGGACTTTGCGAGATTACCTCATCTTCCAATTGTTGGGCACAGAGTTGGGCAAGCCGATCTGATTTTTCTTCGTTAAATGGATTACGGTAGGTCCAGGGGCAGGACACATGAAAACAACCGGGTAGGTAAGGTTCGTAATTGCGGCGGAATTTCACATTGCCGTTAATTGAGGCTCCACCAAAGTGGGTGCCGTGGTAGCCTTTTTTAAGCCCTATAAATTTGTAGCGATCTTTGTCACCACGTATTTTGTGGTATTGCCTAGCCAACCGAAGAGCCGTTTCGACAGAATCTGAACCACCAGAAGTAAAAAAGACTCTTCCCATCTGTTCCTCGCCAAACCAGTTGGTAAGCTTTTGGGATAATTCCAAGGTCTTGTCTGTCGTGACTCCACGAAAAGAAGAGTAATAGGGAAGTTCCTGTAGTTGCTGGGCGATAGCGTCTTTAATGCTTTGACAGGAATAGCCTAAGTTGACGTTCCACAGTCCGCCAACTGCGTCGAGTACCGTCTGGTGGTTAGCGTCTGTAATGAATACGCCTTTCGCCGATGTGATTGCAATTGGTGGATCATCCTGCACGCTTCCAGGATGTGTCATAGGCTGCCAAAGTTCTTGCGCTTTTTTTTCCACGGAATCACTCCTACTTAGTAGAGAGCAGATTTAATGCCTGCTGGTAGCTCTCTTTTGGTTGCTGGACTTTGAAATGTAGAGCTTGCATGCCCACGTTGCTAGCTCCCACAATATTGCGATATTGATCATCGACAAATACACAATGCGATGCTGGGATGGCTAATTTGTCAAGACATGTTTGGTACGCACGAGGATCAGGTTTCAGAATATTAGAGTAGCTGCCGTCGACTATCACGTCGAACAATTCCATGAACGGCAACTGGTTACGAAAGTTGGCGCCATAGAACAGATCTAGATCATTAGACAAGATGGCTAGCCTGCAACCCATCGCACTTGCCTTCTTGATCGTCATCAAAGCTTCTGGACGAATAAATTGAGCGGGCTCTGCACCGCGTGAGGCTTGGACAAATTCTGATACGGCGGTCCAATCCTTGCCACAGAGCGAGCCAACTTCCTGAGTGCGGATTATCCAGTAATCTCGTTCTTCTATTTCTTCATTCTGAACAGCACACCAAAGTGGATCCGATTCTGGATCAAAGGGGCCGCGCCAGGTCAGAGTGCCTGCGGGTAGACCTAACGTATGCTCGGTGAGTGCATGTGTTTCAAAAAGCGTGCGGCTAATAACGCCACCGAAATCCAATATCAAGGCTTTCTCAGTCATTAATGTGTCAGTTCTCGTTCAGCACAGTACGCAATTCGCGTTCAATAAATTTCTTGAATGGTAAGAATGCCATAGGGGCCGACGATTTCGTCAAACTTTCACATGATATGCTGATCTCATTATATTGAAACAATGATAAGAATTATTGGATCAGCAGATTATTTGTTAGCGGGATCATACTAATGACGGAAGCAACGACACTGGCGAAGTTAAGCGAACATCCTGTGGCACCTGGCCAGCATCTGATTGATGGCTCTTGGACGGATAGTGTAGATGGGTCGACCAAGGAAGTGATAAGTCCTATTGATGGGAAAGTTCTCACGCGCATTGCGACCGGTGGAGAGAAAGATGTTGATCTGGCGGTTAGAGCCGCTCGGCGGTCCTTTGAATCGGGGGTGTGGTCGTTTATGTCACCTGCCCGCCGTAAGAATGCGCTGACTCGACTTGCGGATCTCATCGATTTACACAAGGAGGAACTGGCGGTACTTGGTGTTCGAGATAACGGCACTGAATTTAAGATGGCACTTAAGGCCGAGCCGGGCAGTGCTGCTGGATCGTTTCGTTACTATGGAGAGGCCGTTGACAAGATCTATGGACAGATAGCCCCCACCGCTGAAGAGAGTATCGGCCTGATCTCCAGGGAGCCCGTTGGTGTTGTTGGTGCAATCGTTCCTTGGAATTTTCCTCTTATGATCGCGGCCTGGAAAATTGCCCCTGCACTCGCTGCTGGAAATTCTGTTGTATTGAAACCCGCTCAGTCGGCTTCTCTCAGTCTATTGCAACTGGCGCGACTGGCCATGGAAGCCGGCATACCGAAGGGTGTCCTCAATGTTGTTACTGGAAGCGGTAGCGTTGTTGGGGAAGCACTTGGTGTACATCCAGATGTCGACGTTCTCGCGTTCACAGGTTCCGGTGTAGTTGGCCGACGTTTGTTGAACTATGCTGCCCAGTCCAATTTGAAACGTGTGCATTTAGAGTTGGGTGGTAAATCACCCAATATTGTTTTTGCTGACGCACCAGATATCGGTGCTGCGGTGGCGACCGCGATTAACGGGATCTTCAGAAACTCTGGTCAGGTATGCACTGCCGGTTCCCGATTATTGGTGCAAGAGACTATATATGAAGAATTCTTGGAGAAAGTAATTTCTGGGGCCGAGCAGTTAGTGGTTGGTGATCCGCTAGATCCCGCTACTGATATTGGAGCAGTGCACACTTTGGATCAGTTGAAGAACAATCTTGCGTATGTAAAGACCGCGACCGCTGAGGGTGCCGTGCTCCGTACGGGTGGAAAACGCATTCATGAAAGTAGCGGTGGTTATTATATGGAGCCAACGATTTTCAGCGAGGTCAGACCAGAAATGCGCATCGCTCAGGAAGAAGTGTTTGGGCCTGTTTTGGCCGTTACTTCGTTCACGGATGAACAAGAAGCTATTGAACTTGCGAACTCTACCTCGTATGGCCTGGCTGCTGCGGTGTGGACTGGTGATTTGTCACGAGCGCACCGCATGATTCGCAGGATCAAGGCTGGTTTGATTCATGTGAATTGCTATGGTGGTTCAGATATTACGGTGCCTTTAGGGGGCATGAAACAGTCTGGCAGTGGGCATGACAAGTCTCTGTTGGCTTTGGATAAATATACCGAGATCAAAACGGCCTGGATCAGCTTAAACGAAGGAACAAATTGAAACGGTTTCGAAAGACATCCTCGGAACCCGGGTTTTACATTAAGGAGACCTCATGCGAAAAAGAATCTCTGCTTTGTTATTCGTGATGGCGACTATCGCCGTCAATAGTGCCTGGGCTCAAGGGCCCGGGATCGTCGATCCGGTACGTTCCGTCTCGGCTAAGGTTTATGCCTGCACGCTCAATGCGGGCAAGACCATGGCTGACGTGAACGCAGTCCAGCCGATTTGGATAAGCACCGCGGAAGAAGGTGAGCACAACGGCTTCACGGTCAAGTTAACGCCGCGCTATGGCAACGTTCCTTATGACGTCATCTGGATTGACTATCTCCCTATTGATCAACTCGCACAGTCCTCGGAGTGGTGGGACGACAACGCGCAGGAGTTTAACGCAGCCATTTCTGAGGTCGTGTCATGTCACACGACACTGAATACCAATAGGCTCGATTATATGAACGAGGCACTTCCAGAAGATGGCGATGGCACCGGATTTTTCTTCTGGAATTGGTGCACCCCGCGGGAAGGAGTCACCGGGACTGCAGTAACTGCTGCGCGAAGGGAGTTCGTCCAGCGGCTGAGTGACATGGGTGTTCGTGGCGCTGGGTCCAGGATGTTTCCATTTCTTGGCCTCAGGACTGAAGACAGGTTGGGGCAATTTGCTTCCACGTTTGTGTCACCAGACTGGGCAGCCGTTGCTGCCTATCACGAGAATTATGACGCCGGTGGTTGGCGGATTGCTGCTGACTATAACGAAAATGTTGCCCAGTGCATTGGGCAGAATGTCTATGATTTGACCGTTTTAAACCGTCCCCACACCCCGTGGGTTGAGTAACAAGGGACGCAATGCGAATTCCGGTCCTCGGGCTAGTGATTGTGTTCACGGCGTTGTCCGCGTCAGCCGGTGCACAAGATGCGGACAATCGTCTGACGTTGGATCTCTACTTGGAATACTATGACCGGTCGCGACGTTCTACTTAGCTTCGTTGTTGCTCTCGCACTCACGGTGCTGAACGAGCCGGTCTACGCTCAATCACTAAATTTCGTAAGGATTGCTGGTGAAGAACTGACGTCGCAGGAAATTGCTGACATACGGTTACGGGCGGAGCAAGGGTACCCCGACGCGCAGTTTGCTCTTGGGGTCATGCACTGGGAAGGCCGTAGTGTTGAGCAGGATGATGGGGAGGCGGCGCGGTGGTTCCGCTTGGCAGCTGACCAGGGTGAGGCCGACGGACAGACTGCTCTCGGGGATGCATATTGGGATGGCCGCGGCGTGCCGCAAGATGACAAGGAGGCGGTGCGATGGTTCCGCTTGGCGATCAACCAGGGTGATGCCTATGGGCAGGTTTCACTTGGAACTGCATACAGCTACGGCCGCGGTGTCGAGCAGGATGATAGGGAGACGGTGCGGTGGAATCGTTTGGCGGCGGACCAGGGCCATGTCTACGGACAGAGAGCTCTCGGCGTTGCGTATTGGCAAGGCCGCGGCGTGCCGCAAGATGACAGGGAGGCGGTGCGGTGGTTCCGCTTGGCAGCCGAGCAGGGCAATGCCTTCTCGCAGAGTCAACTCGGCATTGTGTATTGGGAAGGCCGCGGAGTGGCGCAAGATGACAGGGAGGCGGTGGAGTGGTTTCAACAGGGGGCTGAGGGAGGCAATTCCGTCGCGATGAGCTGGCTTGCTCTAGCGTATTCGGAAGGCCGCGGTGTTCTGCAAGACTTCGTGTTTGCCCATGCGTGGGCCAATCTTGCCGCGTCACGCTTGAGCGGTGATATGCGGGTTTCCTCGGTCGAGATGCGTGACGAGGCGGCGAAACGATTAACTAGCGAGGAAGTGGATGCGGCCCAGCGCCTTGCAGAACAGTTGATGGCTGTGAACCCTCCACGTTGAACCCTCCACGCGGACCATCAGAAATCATTGAAGGAGAAAGCCCCAACAAGCTTGGAGAATCTGGTGACTGCCTATTCTGACTGCAATCTTGGGAAAGGTGAGCGATTCGTTGCCGCTTACGCCGGCCCACCTCAAAAAAGAAAGGCCTCGCCTTGAACCGGACGATCCTTTTTGTGAAAGTCAGAAATACAAGGCGAAGCAAGACTCGCCAGTTGGCCGAATGTTCGGCAGAAATCACTCTCTCCTAGACGCTTAAAAGCCCGTGGTTTGGTAGGTCAGGAAATGGTATCCCTCTTCTTGAAGATTTACGATGGCTGTCATAGCCGAAAGCGCACTCATGACCGGCGCTGCGACTTCGTCCGCACCAGTGCCGCTGAAGATTCGACTTTGTTCACAGAGGTAGATATTTACCCCTACGTCACTTAATGCGTTCAAGAGTGGCAGATTTGGATTATCGACGTTATGTCGCTTCCGGTAGGCTTCATTCGTCAATGCTGTTTGAGTGCCGCCACCATGCAACACGATGGCTAGTTGTATATTTTCTGGCGGCACGCCTGCATGCGCATGCAAATTCACAAATCGAGCAGCCGTTTCAAGTCTCATATGAGGACCGGTAGGGTCGCCAAGGGCTTGGAATATTTCAAATACAACCTTGTACACCATGTCAGTGTTCGTCTTGAATGCTGCATTTGGTAGATCAACATGCTGTCCAAAATTGTGTATAAGAGGGCCATTGTGCAGGTCGTCGCGAGAGTTTTGCGCGCTCGATGACTTCACTGTCAAAAGTAGTGATGCGAATATGACGACACCGAATATAAAAATGTGGTTCATTCGTAGTGAATTAAGGGTCAGCATTTAGTTCTCGGCTCCTGTTCTGGAAAGTGTGCATAGAGGACGAAGTTAGACTTGCTGGCTAAGCAGTCTTCCACCTAGGGAATTGAAACACGCCTTACTCGGTCGTTGGTGGATCGTTAGTCAAAGGCCGACAAGTCATATCTTGACTGCCACACCCCCACACCTAACCGGTCAGGGTGTCAATTTTCCAGACTCCAGCGCCAGAACTCGACGTGAATTGATACCGTCCATTCCAGCCGACCAGAAAATGTGACACCACAAAAAGAAACGCGATTAGCATCATTCCGACCATCCACATTTTATTCTGCATAACCCCTCCAGTCTGATTGCCCATACGGTATCCCTGTTTGGAGATAAATTCTAGGAGGCCTGATGTTCGGAGAAAATCGGGTTCCTCTTAGGAGGAAATTGATCCCATCCTCTGAAGAGAGGTAGGCTGGGGCCGTCATGGCTCGCGGTTGCCCTTATTGTGGTTCTAACAGTTCATATCCCTCAGATGAGGATTCCTGGCTTTGTGTTAATTGCGATCGGGACTTTCCGACCTACGGCGAAGGGAGACAACGATTTTGGTTAAATCTTTATTCATCCCGCAAAAACACCTGAACATCCAGCTTCAGCCACGTATCAACCCAAGTTTTCTCGTTAAGCCGGCCAAATAGTAGCTTCCCAGCATCCATCAGATTGGACAATACCTCATTTTTCTTCTTTGGTACGTACCCAAGTTTTTGACCATCCTCTGTCAAAATCAATATAGCCTTATCATCATTCTCATTCTTTGGTTCACGTATTAACATCAGAAGCTGATATTTTTTCAGCTCAGGTTCAATCTCATCCAGATCTAAAAATGTTGTTCCAGCAATATTGCAGTTTAATAGCTCCACTTCCCGTACAAATGGTTTGGGCAGACCTTTCTCATTCAAGGAAGTTCTAACAAACTCTAAGTATTTGGGATCTATTTTGACAATAGCCTGACTCATTTAATTGATCCGTGTTTCTTTGATTACCAATAACACTTTAATGAGAGCCTCATAGTGTTCACATTTTTCCTGCCACTGATTTATCTGCTCTTGTATTTCTTCAACTTTGGTATTTACCCAGGCTTTGTCAGCAAGTTTACCGACGATATTAAAAGGAAATCCCTGTTTTAATTCACTCATATTATTGATAATTTTCTGGATCTGCTTTGCCAGCTTTGTTTGCCGCTTTTCCAGAATGTCCTTTGATGATGGTAATTCAACGGAACTATCCTGGGTTTCCAGAATAATCATGAGTGATCTCATTTCTTCCAGGTCGCCGCTCTTGTATGTCAGTTGAATTCTGTGCCAGAGGTTTTCTTCATCTTTGGTCTGGTTTGGGTTTAAGTCTGGATGGAGCTTGAACACAAGCTGACGGTAGAGTTTTTTAAACTCTTTATTTTGATTATCACTCATAAGGCTATTTAAACGATCTTCTGCTTCTTTCACTTTCTGGTATTGTTCTTTTATCTTCTTGTCCCACTCCTGAAATTCATCATCTAACTGCTTTTCAATTCTGTTTTCCTCAATAGATTCCTGGCGATTAACAGCTGCCCGGATCAGTTCTACCTGACGTTTGTATCTCCGAGCTGTAATCTCAGTTTCCATACGTTCCAATTCTTTATAGCCTATTTTCTTTTGATATTCCGCTTCCAGGTTAGGTTTTACAGTATTGAGCATCTCATCCCGTTCAATAATCACTTTGCCTAATTCTTGTTTAAGAGAAGCAATATTCTCCTGCAGTGTGATAATTTCAGGTGAGAGTTTCAGCGCCTGTGTCATTATCCAATACTCTCCTCTACAGTATTTATCTCTGCTACCGCTAAACCGGATAACTCAAGAACGAATGAGTCAATCTTCTCCATCGGACGATAGACGATATTGGAGCCGCTTTCGACGCTCACTTCCCTCGCTGACAGGCTAGCATATCCAGTCAATAGTCGATCGGTTGCGCTCATTAAATTTTTCTTATTCGTTTTTGACCGCAATCCCCTGCATCTCAAATCGCAGACCAAATAGAAGTGGTCCTGAGCCAAGAAACGCTCTGGGAGGAAGGTTCTTTGAAAAATAACTTCTATAAACCTCGTTGAAATCCGAGTACAAGTTCAAGTCAGTACAGTAAATGGTCACATAAACCAAATCATCCATTGTCATTTCCACTCGTTCTAGCGTCGTTTTGAAATCCTCCATTAGTAAACGAGCTTCTTCCATCGGGTCTTCAGGAACCGTCCGAGTGCCCGGCAACGTACCCCCTTTACCAGCAATGTATAAAGTGTTTCCAACCAAAGCAGCATCACTGAACGGAAGATCTTGTCCAGCAACTTCGCTTTTAAAGTAGGTTGTCTTTTCTCCTGCAGATGCGCAACCAACAAACGTCGCTACTAAGATAAAAAGTATTGCGGGTTTATTCATAACATTCTCCTTTGTTTCTGAAAGGTTTACGACCACCTTGAAAGCTTCAGCAACGAATGGATCGCCCAGTGGCTGATAGACAACCCGCAGTGAAGTGAGTGATTTGTTGTCGCTTACAACGACCAACAAAAAAAGGCCTCGCCTTTAAAATAAGACGAGGCCTTTTTTCTGATACCGAATGATGCTTATGTTTCCAGCACTCTCTTGAAAACCTCCATCGCCTGTTCCATGTTTTCCATGGTGCCGAGCGAGATCCGGGCGTGCGTGTTTTCCATCGGAGGGAAATCACGTCCGACCCTGATACCGTGTGTCCGGCACGCGTCCCTGAACTCTGACGCCGGACGATCGATATTGACAAACACAAAGTTTGTTTGCGACGAAGGGGCGTCAAATCCCATCGCTTCGAATTGCGAAAGCGTCCAGTCGCGGATCCGTTTGTTTTCCTGACGTTCCCACTCCATGTGAGCGGTATCCTCGATGGCTGCAATCCCGGCGACAGCTTGGAGTTCGTTAATGCTACCCAGACCCCACGCTTGACGGAGTTTGGTGAGGGTTTCCGGCTGTCCAATTCCGTAACCCATGCGCATTCCAGCCATGCCGAAGGCTTTTGAAAATGTTCGAGTCATGAACACGTCAGGGAACTCAAGTGAAATCTGATCGCCAGACCCAATACCCGGTGCTGTTGAGTAATGAATGTACGCTTCGTCAATGAGAATAGCTGTGTCTGGGGACCGTTGCTTGATCGCGCGGACTGCCGCTTCAATTTCTGCGAGTGTATGGATCGTTGAAGTCGGGTTATTGGGGTTGCAAAGAAAGACCAATCCAGCACCCATTGATGCGTCGACCATCGCGTCGATGTCGAGATAGAGATCAGGTCTGACCGGAATGGATCGTTCAGCGCCGCCCATGTAGGAGGGATCACCCGAAACGAGCGGACGTGTATCTGTTACGTAAGCGCGCTGCGCTGCCTGTAAAATGGCGCCCGACCCGGTCGCCGTAATCACGTTCTCAGGTTCAACGTTGTGAGCTTTTGCGAGAGCGGCGCTAAATGCACTTCTACTCAGGACTGGGTACCCGTAACCAAGTTCGATTGAAGGATGTCGTTTTAAGACTTCAATGACTTTGGGGCTGGGTCCTCGGAGATTCTCATTGCTACTTAGTTTAATGTCACTGGAACCAGTTGAAGCCTGAAGAGCGCGCTCGAGCGCTAAATCCTCATATCCGAGTGCAACCAACTCTTCGTGTCCGTGTCCAATGATGAAGGAAGCTGAAGCAAGTCCGGCAGTACCTCTACCGAGTTGCTGGACAAATGCACGACGTGAAAGTGCCATATGGTCCTCCTAGAACCTACGTATCGTGGATGTCACGACTACTAGTATTTTTTCAACGAATGCCCAGATGTGGGCCCTATCTCCAAACGTCATCGATCATAGTGATACCACAGTAATCGTCCAATGAATATCGGTCAAGTGTCATCTCATGAATGAGACTTTCAGGTATATTAGTTCTCAGGATCACGCCACGGTGGACTAAATGGTTTGATCCGACCCTCCCACAGGGATCGGTTGTTCTCCTGGCAGACATATTCCATGAGTTCCCCTTCGAATGGGGTAAAAATGCGCTCATTGGTCCAGGGTTTCGTGTACGTTTTCGGATCATCGATTGTTACCGTGAAATGGATATTGCCGTTTTCGAGTAAATCGAAGGTTTGCACCAGATGTAATTTATTGCTATGCGGATGTCCTCTTGTGTCGAGTCTGGTGTAGCCATTGAATCCAGTTGTCTCAATGATGAGGGTGTCGTCTTCCCAGCGACCGAGGGAGTGTCCATACCAGGCAGGTTCTTGATAGTCCGGTAGTCCGCGTCCATCGAGAGGCACAACATGAAACCAATATCCGATTTCATATAGGAATGACATGTGGGTCTCATTTTGCATGATCCGCATCGGAAACGGTCCGCTGATAGATCGAGACAGACCGAACGGCATACAGTTTGCCGTATAGTCTCCGTCTCGCGGGTCATAATTGGTCCAATTCTCTAGACCCCATGCGGTATACGGGAGTTCCGCAGGTCCTTCATGTCCAGGTCGAACCTGAGTTACATCCGGCACGTACGGCCGTGCCCAGATGCCGTTAAAGTCAGGTTTGCCATTTGAAAGGCGTGGAATGGTCTTCGACGGTAACGAGGGATCATTTAAGGCCGTTAGTTGAGAGCTGGCGAGCACCGCCACGTTAAAGTTGTGAGTTAGCAACCCAATAGCAAGACTAGCAATCAGAACGAACACCACGCGCATACTCATAAGGGGCGCCTCCTTGCGCGATTCAACCTCTAAATATCTATATGACGTTGACCTTCAGTTGGTTGCATGTGCATTGTAGTCTACACCGTCAGGGTTTTATTAGGGCACTTGCGTTCTAGTCAGCGCGATGAGAAAATGCTTTTCGTGTAGGGGATTGGTGTCATTTCCTAAGCTTAGTTGGCCGGAGGTAACAATGCGCAGTACACGGACTATTTGTTTAGCGGGGCTTGGCTTACTTCTCCTGTGCGTACCCGTTGTGGGACACCATTCTTTTGCTGCAGAATTTGACAGAAATACTCCTGTAGATGTCACCGGTGCAGTTACAAAGATTGAGTGGTTCAATCCTCATGTCTGGTTCTTTATGGAGAGCACGGATGACGCTGGCGAGGTGACGAGTTGGGCGATGGAGATGGGGAGTCCCAATCAACTGGTGCGGGCCGGCTGGACACGGCAAACTATGAGTATTGGTGACGTCGTCACTGTAGAGGGTAGTCGTGCCTATGACACGAGTAATAATGCAAGTGCCCGCGTTGTGACACTGGCTGCTACCGGCGAGCGATTATTCGCAGCCTCCAGTCAGGGTCGTACGCCGTAAATCTAACCGCGTACACAAAAAACGTCGGGGCCCTCAGATGGAGAACCCCGACGCTGTAATTTTCCGTTTGACCAACCGCTACGCGATTAAAACCTTCCGTGGAAATTGCCCGTTACGTTCAAGGAAGGTTTTCTTGGTTTCTTGTTCTGCGGCTGTCGGTTGCACCTTTCCTGTGCTGTCCGTCACACGCGACACAATGGTGTGCTCTCCTGCCGTTGCGTCATTCCAGTCATAGGTGAAGAATTTCCAAGAGTACTTGGAATTTGTCGCGGGGTCCAAAGCTGCCGGCTGCCACGTGCCATCATCTATTTTCACTTCGACCGACTGAAGCGATGTTCCATCATGCAGTACGACTCCGAAGACCTTGTGCCGATTACCGTCGTGACTGACACGGGCAATGAAGGATTTCAGGCGCATCTGAGTGATTGCAGTTTCTTTCCATTTCATTTCGCCATTCACCATGACCCCTCTCAAGGTGCGGTATTGACGAGCCTGGAATTTGCCAAGGTATTGGTCCTGTTGAACATGAATTTCAGACAGCCACTTCACCTGGGCCATTCCATACCAGCCGGGAACAAGTAGTCGGAGGGGAAAACCCTGATGTTGAGTGAGGGGTTCTCCATTCAGTGCGTAGGCCAGCATTGGTTCAGATGAGAGTGCCTTCTCTCGAGAGAGACTGCGGCCATACTGCTGGTCAACCGGAAAGGTAGTTCCTCGAAAGGGAACTTCTTCTTCACCTCGGTCCGC
>Ga0310124_10000508_pt1 | contig 26897 bp, 24 predicted proteins | sample CB11b_AW_Bot5_MG_FD_203507 | JGI IMG/M metagenome (GOLD analysis project Ga0310124, IMG submission 203507) | Marine microbial communities from Western Arctic Ocean, Canada - CB11b_AW_Bot5 | ecosystem: Environmental > Aquatic > Marine > Oceanic | place: Canada: Western Arctic Ocean | collected...
TACAACCGATGCCTTGTCATGTATAGCAAGAGCAGCCCAGGTGCCAAACTGTTCTTGTGTTAAATCCAACCAACCTCCGATCAAAGGAAAAATTAACACAGCCATAGCATTCAGCAGAAATACTATGCTCAAGGTTGTAGTTAAGTCTTCAGGTTTTGCTCTAATTGAAGGCGCTACAGCAGCCATAGCGGTCCCTCCACAAATAGCGGTGCCAGAAGCAAGTAGATAAGCTTCCTTTTTTTCAACACCCAGGAACTTTCCTAGGAACATTACTGCTGAAAAAGTAATGACCACAAATAAAGAAATCCAAGGCACATAAGTTCCGTTTAATTCAACCAAAGTGGGCAGACTAATACTTCCTCCTAAGAAAACTATTCCAGTTTGAAGTAACCTTGAGCCTATTGTTTTTGTAATAAACTCTGAAGGAAACTTAGGAATGTAAGTTAAAGAAATTCCAAGTGCCAAGGCAACAGCGGCATGCCCACTCCACAAAGCGATACTTAATAAAATCCCTGCGCCTATATAAAACATTGAGAATCTGATGATATTGATTATAAAGGGTTTGTTGTTTTTGCAACTATTCCCTCAATACGGACAGACCACATGACTAAATATAACAATATTAATTCAACCGAAGCAGAAGAGTTCCTTAACTCTTGGAAGGATGGAGTGATTGATATTGGAATAACGTATCAAGAAGGTAATGATTACAGAGAGAAGGCTAGAGTGTTCATTGAAACACATTACGCCTTTGATACTGGCGAGGTGTTATTCAAGCCAACCTTTACGAATGATGTTGTCTTTAGAAATAATCGTGAAGATGCTTTGTCTTACTTTGTTTCTGGTGACATTGCAGAAGATTCTGGTTTTGCGACAAAGCCATGGGAGGACATCAAAGCATCAGAAGTTAGTTTTATACTTGAAGATAATCTTTGTGCAGTGATGGGAGTGTTAAATTTAAAACCTCTAAATTCTCAAAAGAAGACTAGAATTGCTTTCACTTTTATCTTAGTAAAAGACAATGATCATTTTAAGATTAAGGTTCATCACTCCTCTGAAATAAAATAAATAGCTTGCAATGTACGGCTAACCAGCAAGTCTTACTTCGCCCTCTATGCGAACTTTCCAGTTCGGGTTCCACCGAGTGTTAATTCTGCTTGGGGACGCTACTTTCAGGGAAAGCACCCCCTCCAGTGGTCCCGTAAATAAACCAGTTCCGCTAAATCCATAACACGGAGAGACGCAATGAAATACTCGGTTGCGATCATTGGCGGGGGAATTATTGGCTCCAGCGCAGCCTATTTTCTGGCACGCGCTGGCAATGATGTTGCCGTGGCTGTGATCGAGAAAGATTCGTCCTACTCCAATGCAACGACCTCCCAGGGAGCTGGAGGTGTGCGTCAACAATTCTCAGTCGAAGAGAACATTGCACAGTCCACGTTCTCGTTGGATTTTTACAAAAGTTGGAAGGCCCATATGGCTGACGTTCCCGACCTCTCCGATCTGAAATTCCGTGAGCAAGGCTACCTTTTTGCCGTGACCGCTGAGGGCGAAGACACATTGCTGCGCAACGAAGCGCTACAGCGTTCAATGGGGGTAAAAACCATTGTCATGGATCGCGAAGAGCTATGCCGTAAATTTCCTTCGATTGATAGGAAGGACATTGTTACATCGGTTTATACGCCGGATGATGGCTGGATCGATCCAAGTGCAGCGATGTGGGGTTTCCGACGTGCCGCAGAGCATCATGGCGCCGCATACATCAATGGCCGAGCCACCGGCATGGATACGACGAAGACCAAGGTCATGGGAGTGTCCTTGGAAGATGGCCGAAAGATCGAAGCCGACTATGTCATCAACTGCGCCGGACCATGGGTGAATGACATCGCCAAGATGACCGGAACAGAGCTTCCAATTGCGCCGATGTGCCGCCTTCAGCATTTCTGGGAGTGCCCACATGAATTTGAAGACTTGCCGCTTGTGAAAGACGAATCGGGCATGTTCTTCCGCCCTGAAGGTAGTGGGTTTGCGGGCGGGCGGCCAAGCTTCGATATCGAGCCGGGATATGTCGAAGACATAGACAGTGGTTTTTTTGCCAACTATTTCGAGGACACGGTTTGGCCAATGCTGGCGGCGCTCGTTCCTAAGTTTGAAGACTTGCGCTTACAGCGAAGTTGGGGTGGTCATTACGCACAGAACCTGCTCGACGGAAACCTGATCATTGGCACCTATTCCGAAGGTCACGACAACCTGCTAACCGCTTGCGGTTTTTCTGGTCACGGAGTTATGCATGCCCCCGCAGTGGGACGTGCTTTGTCAGAGCTTGTGCTGAACGGAGGTTATCAGACTATTGATCTCACTCGGTTCGGCTATGACCGCGTCAAACGAAACAATCCTTTACGCGAGATGGGGATCAAGTAACTCAATCGACAGACACTCCTTTAAACTCTGTCAAAACGTCGCGAGCCCCATGAACGGAGTGGCCGTGCCGTTGGGGATCTGCATCATCGTCCAGGAGACCATGAACTCCCACCGTTGCAACCGGGCCGCGACCTCGGCGACCTCCAGGTAGTAGCCGTTGTCGATCGTTGGCGTCCCCCACATTGGTATCAACATGTCATGAATCGGACGGTTGTGCTCGACCACCCCGGACGGCTGGGCATCGGCCACCGCATCGCCGCCGAGAATCGCGATGTCCCGCTCCTTCAACCATGGCAATACCGACGCATGCAGGCCGGCGGTCTCGCCCCCGTAATTCCAGGGGCCTTCGGCCTCGCGCCGTGCCCACCGACCGGTCCGGAGGAACACCGCATCGCCACTGCCGATGGTGATGCCCGAGAACTCTTCCCACGCCTCGAGGTCCTCCACATATAGGGCCTGACTCTTCTCGAGGTACGGCACACCCTTGAGCAACGGCATGTCGATGAGGACGCCACGCGTCACGTAGCCCGGACCCATCTTGTCGATCGACGCCCCACCCATGCACCCTTGGCCGGTGTACATCATTGGACGCCCGCCATAGATCCGTTGGGGTCTCTCCGTGTAGCCTTCGTCCTTCACGGGGTAGTGGCAGAGCGCGTCGATATGGCTGTTCCCACCATCGTGGGTCGCGAAGCTGATCGCATCAAGGGCGGCGCCGCGGATCTCGGTGGCCTCAGGGTCTTGCCCGGGTATCCAATGCTGGTTGAGGACCCGCATGTTCGACGTGTCCAGCATCGGCTCGTCCAGGTTGACCGGGTCCGGGAAGTGATAGAGGCGGACCGAAATGCCCTCCCTCACCAACGACACGGCCGCCTTCGTCTTCTCCGGCGTGATCAGATTCAACGTGCCGCGATCATCGTCTGGGCCCCAGCGACCCCAGTTCTTCTGCTCTTCAAACCACTCAAGCATCTGCTCGTGGGTCACCAGGCGCTCGGGCAGCTGCGTCGTGGAATCTGGCTGGGGCCGACTCTGTTGCTGTGCCGCCATCTCTCCTTGTTCTGCACGTATACGGAGATCGTCAAAGGGATTGCTGCCTTCTACTGAGTCACGGGAGATCGTCCCGATTAATAGGAAACTGATAGCTGTAATGAGAAACGTAAAAACGATGTGGCGACGGTTCATGCTTCCTCCTTTTCGACCACGACGACGAACAATAACGGTAGGGTCAGAGTCTACCGCTGGTTGATGGAGGGTTCAACGTTAGGTCTGGAGAACGGTTCGACTAACTGACAATCCGCACGTTGCCCTGCAGGTTCGGGTTCCACAGAGTGTCAATTCCGCTTGGGGACGTCATTTTCTCTGAAAACATTACGGCTCAGGATTCGGTGAGTTTGTTCAATTCTCGAAGCATTTCTTCAGCTAAGGGTTCACCTTGTTTTGCGGCCAGACGAGTCAGTCGAATCCCTTCACCGACATCCTTTGGAACACCCTCGCCCGTCATGTAGAGATCGGCAAGTTGCATCAGCGCGCCAGCATCTTCTTGTTCTGCAGCCAAGCGAAGCCATCGAAGCGCCTCAGTCCGGTCCTTTGGAGCACCCTCGCCGGTCGCGTACGCCGACGCAAGAACATGCTGGGCCTTCGCATGTCCTTGGTCCGCAGCCAAGCGAGTCCACCGCATCGCTTCCGCGAGGTCCTGCGAGACACCCTGGCCGATACCGTACACAACTCCAAGATTAAACTGGGCCATCGCGTCTCCCTGATCCGCAGCGAGGCGGAATAGGCGTACCGCCTCCTCGACATCTTTCCGTACTCCAGTGGCCCTAGCGTAAAACATCCCCAACTTAAACTGCGCCGCTGCATATCCTTGATCGACCGCCAGACGAGTCCACCGAACCGCTTCCTCGAGGTCCTGTTCCACACCACTCGCCGTGGCATACATAAGACCCAGCCGATACTGTGCTTCGGCAAATCCTTGATCCGCCGCTAAGCGAACCCAGCGAAACGCTTCAGAGAGATCCTGTGCCACACCATCGCCAGTGGCATACGCCTCCGCAAGACTGTACTGCGCCTTGGCATCGCCTTTCTCTGCCGCTAAGCACTTCCTGCTAAACTCGACATCAACTTCTGGTTCATCCTTCACACAAAACTCCACTCATAGGATACAGTCAGCCATCGGTTCACTGGCAACACGGCTTTTCCATAAATTTTGGGTTACTACTTTGTAAAGAATCACTCTTCTTTGTCATCCTGTTCTAGAACTCCCTTTTCTTTCAACTGTTTTTCAAGCAACAGAACTTTTCCGAGTGCCGCCAAACCAAAAATAAACCCAATGACTGCCAATGCCTCCATAGCACCTCCCGTTTAATTCTCTGTTCCGTTCTACTCTACCGTCTCAAGGATAATTGGTTTCCACTTTGTATCAATTCTTCTTATCCCCGTGCGGCGATTCGAGTTTGCGAGTATAATAGTTCAGGTTTAGTACCCGCGCGACGTGATCGATCGCGGTCACGCCCTCGAGCACCAGCCTTACGGCGCCAATCTTAAACTAACTTGTGAAGCGTCGACGCATCTATCTCAGCCTCTGTGGTTCAGTTGCAGAGGTTCAGACATTCGTGGACAACGTAAAGCTCTGAAACCGGGGAGTCTTTTGCCCCCCAGCAGGGAAGAGATCCTTGTTTGGAGGGTGAAGTGAGTAAATCAGGACAGCCTGATGGGAGCACTCACTCCATCCCTCACATGGTTGAGAGTGGTGCGCTTTCCATCGCCAACTGTACAGGAAAAAGGAAGAAAAGACCCATGTCTAACCTCGTGGAACCGCGTGAGCTGGATACCCGGGTTGATGACGTTCCACGCAGGTTGCGTCACATTCACGAGAGCGTCCACGACCATCTGGGTGCCGAGACCCTCCGGACCCATCTTCCCCAACGAAAGAACGCAAAGGGGGATGACCAGCAGCCCTATGACGTCGCGGCTGATGCTATCATCCTGCGCGTTCTGGAGACGCAGTTCAGTAGCGGAATTCTTTGGTCCGAAGAATCGGGCGAGGTCCGATTTGGGAACGGGCGTCCCCTCTATCGTTTTGTCGTCGACCCCGTAGATGGGTCCGACAATTGGGGGCGTGGACTACCGCTCTCTGCGGTGAGCGTCGCCGTCCTACCCACGGATAGTCCGATCACGCCCGCCAACGTCTGCTGGGCCATGGTCGGCGACTTACGTGAACGCCTTCCCCTTACGGCCAGCCGGGGTAACGGCGGGTACCATGGCTCCCAACGACTATGCACCTCCGGAGTGCAGACGTTGTCTACCGCCTTTCTGTCGTGTGAACTCAACCATTTTGATCCACCGCCATCGGTCGGCAGACTCCTGCAGCGCGCACGTGGCGTGCGCGCTTATGGCTGCGCCTCGCAGGCTATGACGATGGTGGCTACCGGCGCGCTCGACGTGCATGTGGATCTCCGCAGCCGACTAACCCCTGAAAACTTTCTGGCGGCGGCCCTCATTCTCGAAGAATCGGGAGGATGTGTCGTCTCTACTGACGGGCAACCACTTCACCGGATCGACTCGCTGATCTCCAAAACGAATCTGATCGCGGCCGCCACGGCGGAGTTGGCCCAAGAGGTCGTAAATGCGCTTGTTGAATAATCGCGGTTTCAAAACTAACGTACCATCCTGCGTCATTCTCGCAGCGGGAGAAGGTCGACGATTGTCCATGCTCGAGAAGGGTCCTAAGCCTACGCACGAGGTTCTGGGACTCTCGCTTGGCGAGCGGACCATCCTGGCCTGCATGGCAGCCGGCGTGAGTCGCTTCATTGTCGTGCTGGGCTCTCAGGCGAAAGCCGTACGCGCCCACTTCGCACAGGTGTCGAGGCGACGAGGGTGCACCGTCGAATTCGTCGTGGCGGCCGACTGGCAACTCGGTAACGGCATAAGCACCCTCGCGGCCAAGGATTCCATTTTGGACGATTGTTTTCTACTAGTCATGGCTGACCACTTAGTCTCGACTGCGCTCATCCAGCAGGTGTTGCATACCAGGCTCGGCGACCGTGAGGTGTGCCTGGCCGTCGATCAAAATACTGCACGCGTGTTCGATCAGGATGATGCCACCAAAGTCCAGATCAAACACGGCATGATCGAGTGCATTGGCAAACATCTCGACGTGTGGAATGCCGTCGATACCGGCGTCTTCTTGGCAACTCCGGCACTCTTCGACGCCCTCGTCGACGCGGCCGTGAAGGGCCAGTACACGCTCAGTCACGCAATCGGGGAACTCGCCGAAGCCGGTCAAGCGCGCGCGGTGGACGTAACCGGCCAGCAGTGGCTGGATGTCGATACGCCGGACAGCCTACGAGAAGCGAAACGTCGCCTCCTCGGGTCCTTGGGCAAGAACGGCGCCGATGGCTTTATCTCGACCCATGTAAACCGCCGTTTATCCGTCCCACTCTCGGCTCTACTGGTCCGCACACCCATCACCCCTACCCAGATTACGCTGGGTAGTTTCTTTATCGCGCTGGTGGGAGCGGCGTTCTTTACCGTCGAGCTGCTGTGGGCCAGCATCGTAGCGGCGTGTCTGGTGCAGCTCTCGTCCGTGATCGACGGGTGCGATGGCGAAGTGGCCCGCCTCCGACACCTAGCAACATCGCGCGGCGCTTGGCTCGACACAATGCTCGACCGGTACGCGGACACGGTCGTGGTTATGGCCATCACGTTGGGATATGCAACCGGCCACCCGGGCGCTTTTCCCTGGCTTGGTGGGCTAGCGGCGAGCACGGGGTTTCTGTTGGCGAGCTACTCTACGAAGGAGTTCACCCTCACGCACGGCGTTCCTTATCCCAACAACGTGCTCAATCGGTTGAAGCGCCGCGACCTGCGGCTGCTCGTGATTTGCTGTGGCGGTATGGTGGGATACCCGTATCATGCCATGGTCGTCATGGGTCTCTTCACCCATGCCCTGGTCGTGGGAATCCTCGTCAACGGGTGGAGACTGCAGTCAGAGGATGCCCGTCCGGCGTTCGTTTCTAACGTGATGCCTTCCCCCGCTGTAAAGAAACTGCTGACGCCGATCCAGATCACCGAAGCAACCCTATACCAGACCCGCAATCGCGAAGCTCCGGAGCCGCGTGTGCCGTAGACCCTGCCGCCGTTGAACCGTTTGCCATTCAACGCGTGAGTCATCCACGGGCAACCTCTTGAAGGCGCCTGTCGGGATTCCGAACGAGCGATCAGTGCCTTTCCTTTGATTTTCGGCGTCCACATAAGTGCAAGTCCCCTTGAGGCCCTCACCTTTGTGGGGACTACCCCACTCAGTAATCCGGTAACACTTCCTGTTCCACTAAATACCTGAAGTGATCAGAATTTTATTGAGGATCCGTAGTTTCCCAAGCCATGTTCAAAAACGTCCACAAAAGTTTTGCCGATGCTCCTGCTTGAGATCTTTCTGGTGAATCAACCGTAATATCGTCACCAAAATTGTAAGTCTCAAGCATACGTATGATGCTCGCTCTTTCTGCCTCACTGATTAACAACGTGGTGATTTTTTCATTGTCCTCAGTGGGCATATCTACCAGCACCCAGCCCAGTTTTGTAGCGAGAACCGGAAGCATGTCCCATCCAGCATTCAACGCCACACTAAATTGATCCGACTGAGCTTGAAGCGACAAGATGCTGCCAGCATTCAAATTGCGGGGATCCATTAAAGCCCTCTGCACTCTTTGTCCGTTTCTTAGGACATCAATTAATGACAAATAGTTTTGACTAAACTCGACCGCCACTCCCTCAACATCAGGCAATTCCTCGACATCCGGTACACCAACCACAGAGCTCGTCGTGGTCGTCGCCGCCTCTTGAAGGCTTCCGATCGCTCTTTCCTGACCTTCAATCACGGCATTTGCAAAAATCTCGAATGAAACTGAATTTTGATCCGGCATATCGCCAAGGCTTACATTGGCACGCTCTGCCAATCTCAATCCATTCAGAATGTCAGCAGCAATCTCCCCATGTGTTGGGATTTGGGCCGAAAGATGCCCAGCCGTCACTCCATAAATAATTGCGAAAGCAGAACACGAGTTAACGGCGAGGCGAAGTAATCGACACTCAATTCGATTTAGCACAAGTTTTTATTACTCATCCAATCGCTTCTTGCACCGCACGGTAGGCGTGCACAATCGCCGAATTGGTATCGGCGGATGCGCCGGCATCTGAATTGGCGATTGTAATTCGGCCGAACGGCTTGCGCCCTTGTACCCAAGGCTTGTCTTCTTCGGAACCGTACGCCGGTTCCCATAGAAGGTCGGGGCTGTACGCGTAACCGTGCGGCCAGCGATTCACGGTGATACCCGTAATATCACGCTCGGCATCGAAGCCGGCGCCGCCTAGCGCCTGGTCGAGTTGGTCGCGAACGTGATGCTCGAACGTCGAGAATGGCGTCTCCAGTAACCGCCGTCGACCGGCGCGCCATTGCTCCGGCCCCTGAATATCGCCGAAGTACGGCACATAGCACATGTGCAGCACCATCGGGTCGTCAGGCGATGTGCTGAAACGGTAATTGCCAAGTGACACCGGGTAGTCGAGTTCGACCTGTTTAAAAAAGTCGTTGGTGTAGTACACGAAGCTGATGCCGAGATCCGCAAACCAGCGCCAATGCGGAACCATCACCTTCGTGTACGTGAGTGGAGCTTTGACGTTGTACGCCAATCCCTGCCGCTGCGTCTCTGGCAGTTCCGGACACATATAGGGAATCGCACTGTTGTAACAGGCCATGATGCACTGCTTCGCCCGCACGGTGTGGGCGTCGCCACTGTGCACATACGTCACGTCGACCGCTCGCGAGTCAGCTGTGTGTTCGGCGTTGACGACGGTGCTATTCAGGCGGATGCTGAGATCTGCACCCTCCTGGTCCAGCCGGCTGTAGTCAAGGCGCGCCATCACGCTATCCTCCATCGTACTACCGGGCAGCGCTTCGGGAATCAGTTTTCGAACCAGCAGCCTGGCAACAGACGCGTTGCCGTCCGGGAAGTGAAAGATATACGGCTCACTGCCCCGGCCGCCTTCTCTCTTCACGGTGTGTTCGAGGCCAGGCAAACCGCCACCGTCGCTGTATCCGAGGATGTAGATTGCCGGCACTTCGTCCATGCCGACGCACCAGAAACTCATGCCCCAGCGTTGATACATCTCCACCACCTGCTCATCGACTTTGACGTAGTCCCGTAGATAGGTCCGGTAGCTGATCTTGCTGAGTAGGTCGATCTTGTCTTCGCGTGACATACCCGGAAGGTAATCGACCTCGGCGTTAAATGCGCGAACGAGATCTGCCTTAGCCCGCTCACTCATTGGCGTGTCAGCCGCAAACTCTTCCCAGGGGCGGCTGCCATAGCCACGAACCAGTTTGCGCTCACCGTAGGTTTCGCTATCGTATGCGATGGCGTAGGACAGATTCAGCGAGTTGTAAAGGTCCTGGTCGTAGTAGTCATAAAAGCGTTCAACGTCGATGCCAATATCTTTCAGCAACTCTTTGGAAACGTCCGCGTACCCGGACGGCGTGTCGATGGATTCGGTGCCGCCGTAGCCAATGCGGGTTTCACCATTCACTTGGAATTCGTTGCGCTTGGCGTGGCCCCCGAAATCGTCATGATTGTCGAGGACCAGAATGCGGGCGCTGGGATTTTCTCTGCGAAAAAAATGCGCGGCGGACAGACCACTGATACCACCACCCACGACCACAAGATCGTATTCCTGCTCCGGATCGCCTTTCGGCCAGGTTGCGCCGAATACTCGCTCGTGCATGGTCTCCCATGACCCGTCGTGGCTCCCGCGGAGCCCAGTCTTGGCGGGCGGGTAATAGTCAACGCCCAGCTGAAAATTCGATGTATCGGCGCCGAACACTTCCGTCCACGGAGTCAAGAGCGACGCCCCGATTGCTACCTGGGTGCCGTTCAGGAAATCACGTCGAGTAATCTTCCCGTTCATTGCTCCTCCACCTTGACTGTTCCCATCAACGACTTTAGCCAGAAAAGATACCTTTGAGTCTCGCGAACCAACCCTCGCTCCCCCCTGACATCTTATACACCTTCGTTCCCTCTCTGACACGATGGTTGAGACGAATTCCTACCTCGATTCTCGAGGAGGCGGTGTCGACCGCAGCATGGTCAATCTGCATCGACTTGACCTTTTGTTGAAAGTCAGCTCCGTGACCAAGGAAGTGCAACCGATCCCCTATCGCAACCCGCCCAGTCAGCTTCACGATGCCGACCCGAAGTTTCCCAAAATAATGCGTAACGATTCCAATCTGACGTCTCGCCATACCCTCACTCCTTTGTCACAGTCGTCCACCGCGCGACACAGGTGACACTGCCGCTCAATCCAAGAGACCCACACGCTCGTTGAGATCGTCGATCTGCCGATCCCATTCGGCCGCCTGGTTAAACGTTTCGGTCCAGAACTCCGGTTGCCAGAGCCGATGTAACTCGTCGACCGTTCGGCCTTGCTGTTCAACCCACGTGAAATACTTGAGGTTGTGCAGGGCTTTTCTGTCGTAGTAGCCGAGTTCCCGCATGTTGTCGATGGCCACCCCTTCGAGATATCGCGCGTGGTCGCCTGCGGCCTCGCGTTCCGTGTACTCGCCGCATAGCGTTCGCTGTTCTTCAAGTCGCGATCCATACAACTCCATGGAATCGGTTAACGGCGTAACCAGCAGGTCCTCAGGCCCGAGCTCGAAGTACCGCGCCATCTTGATCGACGCGATGAGGTTGCAAATCGACGAGATGCCGAGCAACTCAAGGCTCTCGATCGTCTCTTGCGGGACGTCCTGGCTGGCCAGAAAAGCCCGGCCGATCTTTTCGTTGAACAAGCGCATTAAACTCAAACAGTGCGCGTCGTCGACTGCGACCACGACATCGGTATTCCGGACGTTGTGAATCCACGGGATGTGCTTGTCGCCGATGCCTTCGATACGGTGCTCGCCGAAGCCGCACCGGAGGAGCGTCGGACACTGCAACGCTTCAACAGCGGCGACCTTGACGTCGGACCCGATCGTTCGAAGGTAGTCGCCGGCGGCAATCGTTCCCGCGCTACCGGTCGCCGACACATAGGCTGCGAGGTTGTGTCGGCCGCCGCCGACCTGTTCGCAGAGTTCCTCGATCATGCTGCCCGTCACGTGATAGTGCCAGACGGCGTTTCCCAGCTCTTCGAATTGATTGAGGATCACGTGGTCGGGCTTCGACCTCCGGATCTCCCAGCACTTGTCGTAGATCTCCTTGACGTTCGACTCCGAACCCGGCGTCGCGATGATTTCAGCCCCGATCGAACGCAGCCAGTCGAAGCGTTCTGATGACATGCCCTCTGGCAATATCGCGACGGCCTTGCAGTCCAGCAACGCACTGACGTAGGCGCCGCCACGGCAGAAGTTTCCCGTGCTCGGCCACACAAACTTCTGCGTCGTCGAATCGACTTCGCCCGACACGAGTCGAGGTACAAGGCAGCCGAACGCCGCGCCGACCTTGTGAGACCCAGTAGGAAAGTATTTGCCACACAGACCGATGATCCGCGCTGGAACCCCCGTCAATGACGAAGGAAATTCAATCCAGTTGCCGTGGTTGAAGCCACCGCCGTGTGAGACCGGCTCATTCTTCCAAGTGACGCGAAAAAGGTTTGCTGGATCGACGTCCCAGAGTCCGACGTCGGCCAGCCTATTCTGGATCGAGGCCGGAATCGTCGCCGGGTCCTTCATCTGGGCGATGGTGGGAATGATGATTTTTTGCTTCCGGCACAACTCGGCCGTCTTGTCGATCACGCCCTGTTAGTACTCCGCCCGGGTTCTCAAGTCAAGTCGACCCGATCCTGTCCGTCTACACCGGCTCCTTTACTTCTGGCATCGTGACTCTCTCTAATAGCCGGACGGACCTATGCACGGATTCGTGTGAGATATACTGGACAATAGCTCCAACACAAACGATTCAATTGGAAAAACTTTAGCATTGTGCCGATGAGTGCAAGTGCTACGACCGATGCCGTAGGCTACTCGAAACTCGAAGTCGAACAATTCCGTTAAAATTGAATTTCCATCTACTCGCGACCGTAGAAAAAGGAGGACGAAGCATGCGCATTCACGCTACCACCGTCATTCTGGCCGTCATACTTTCGGCCGTGACAGGTGCCGTTGTGGCATCAGTTGTCCAAGCCAACCACATCCTCACTGCTAATGGTTTCCATATCCGAGGCGAAGATGGCAAGTTGTACGCCCGTCTCGAAAGTTGGACGGAAGAGGGACAGGCCAGCGGAGATGGGCAGTCGACCGAGACCCATGGCGCGCATTTGGTGTTCTACGACGCAGAGGGCAACACCCGCTTGCAGTTCGGGACGAGTGCTCGAGGAGCAAGCATTTCGTTTTTTGATCACACTGGCACTCAACAAATCAGACTCCACCTGCATGAGGGAGCCGACCCTATGCTGACTTTCACTGATAAAACTGGCAGAACACTTTATGAAGCGGGTTCCCAGTAATTTCAAGACAGAGTTAGTAATCGATCTCCTCAATCAATGGCCCCTGAAACAACCCCTGTCCCAGTGGGAATGCGGGACCATCGTCAAAGAGGTTCGGCGCCATAACAGATGGCAACATTTCTAGTCCCGTATGCATATAGGGGCTATAAAAGTCAAAGACTCTCGTTTCAGTCGGGTAATTCATTGTATTCCCGGCCGGATCCTTGTCCGGTGACATACTCCCCGCTGGGCGGTATTTATAAAGCACCCTGCCGCTCAGACGATCAAGGCTTGAAATCGTAGTGATAGGAGACATGATTGATGGTCTCGGAACAGCCGGTATGCCATCCGGATGGCTCCAACCGAGACCGTGCGCAAATTCATGCACGTAGACGTGATGCAAGGAAAGATGGGCTGCATTCATAATAATGTCGACGCCCCGTACTTCACCGCTTGACCAGTGGCAACTATAAGCAACCGAATATGTCGTTCCACTTACACTGAAATTTGAAGAGCCTGGAGTCATGTAAGCAACGGAAATTTTGTCGGGCGTAGCGCAAGAATCCACATAAATGATGGTCCCTGGAGTGTGACTCGTGGTCGTGATGCTCACACCAGTCAACACCTCATCTGTTAATCTCGAAAAATCCTCATTAACAACTCGACGGATAGAAGTCTCAAATGCAGACGGCGTAACAGTTGAAGTCGCCTTATACTTAGTACACGATTTCCCTTCATTATTCGTAGTTTCAAGACACTCCATCTGGTTCGTGAATATCTCCACCGTCGGCATCGAAGCCCATCGCCGTGTTCCCCGGGCTCCCTTGTTTCGAAGGACATGATCGTAAAAATTCAGATCGAAAACGCTTGTGTAGTCGTTCGGAAGTAAATAGCGCAGTGCGTGGACAGCCTTGACCCCGTCAATGGGGACTCTTTTACCAAGGTTCACATCGAGATAGCCTTCACTTTTGTAGAATCCATTCGCCTCGATCACAACGGGCAGGACGCCCGACTCATCGATTTCGAATTTAAAGTAGCCGACGTTGTCGGTGCGCGTGTTTGCGACACTTCCAATACGCACGGTGGCATTTTCGACCCATCCTCCCCCAAATTTTCCGACCCAGCCCGCGACCGTGCAACATTTGTCTAGGACTGTAATTGTGAACAAAAGAATGCCGGTCGGACCAGAGACACTAACGGTTCCCGATCCTTCACCGACCGCAGTCACTATGCAGTCCGCGGTGATGGTATAAACGGAATTACTCTCCGGCGTACACGTTGCGGGCATTGAGCTGGTAATCTCATCACTGTAATCAACCGTTATCGTTAGTGTCGTAATCTCAATTCCTCCGATCTGTAAATCGCCCGCCGGGGTCGCGCTGACCGAGGCATTTGTAATGGTTCGTGTTGCTTGGGTTACTGGAGCTGCAACGCTAGTCGGTGCGGTTGGACTCGACCCACCGCTACTGCCACACCCAAGACCAGTGCACACTAGGGCAACCCAAGCCAAGCAATGAATATGGTGTTGTTGCACGATGCCATCCATGAACTATCGCGATGGCGTCACAGACCACAGGTTGATGAACATCATTTCTGTAGTCGGTCCTTAAATTCAGCTGCGTGAGAAGGCCAAATGCCGAGCAGGCCACGTAGTAGAACGAGCTGGCCTAAGTGGTAAGCGTTGTGATCAGCCACGATGAGCGCCTCCCGTAAAACCGTCTGACCCGTGCCGTGCCGAATTTTCGCACGCAGGTCGGTTTTCGGATCGGCTACCAGTTGTTGCATTTGTTCTAAATCGTGTGCGAACTGTTTAACGCTGTTCGTCCAGGCTGCGTGATCGGGCACTTCGTCGTCCGACGGCCAGTAATCGTCAGGAAAACATGGTTCGATGTAGTCAGGCTTCACGCAGAAGTCCAAGATATCCCGTTGCGCGATTCGCATGTGCTCGAGGAGCTGCCAGCCGGAGTGTGGTGCGCCATGAGGGATCCGCGTACGTGCCTCCGCGGCCCAGTCATTGATGACTTCGTCGAACGTCAGGTGCGCACCCTTCCCCTTGAGTAACCCTACGAGCTGTTGCCGGAGATCGGGATCGTCGCCCATTACCATCTAAACCAGTTCAATCTTGTTTATGGAGAAGGTTCGGGAGACGTAACGCATCCAACTGATGTCGACAGGCTTTCCCTAGCCTTGACGTGCTTCGACCAGCCCTCAGTCTCTATAACGGACAGCTCAGCCTTTTTCTTAAACGCCGCATAACTGAAATGTTCTGATCTGGAATTCGGAAGGAGCTGGAAATAGGCGACCCTGCTGACAGTCCCCAGCCAGGTCTCCACCTTTCGGCGTATGTGCTCTGCTGTCCAGTCTCGCTGCCATCCACCTCGAATACATTGTGTGGCAAACACGAGCGCGGCTGATTCGATGAATTGAATAGCCTGGCTCTCGAAGGTATCGATTTGTTCAGTGGAGAGATCTTTCGTGGCAGATCGATAGTCTTCTTCGGCTTTGACGAGAACCACCTCGACCTGGGGCTGATAGGATTCAGGAAAGCCTTGGGGATAATCTAATTCCACCATCCTATTTTATGCGAAGGCCGTGGGTGCAGCCTCCAGGAATTATTCTCGCTATAGGGATACCGTATGAGCAACTTAGCAAGGTGCCCCCGTGACCTATTTCGTCGGATTCATCGCGCCGCACCGAATGATAATCGCCACGGGTCTATTATCAGGATGATGAGCTTGCAGAATTGATGGCACCCTAGGAGGAGTTTGTAGTACAAGCTTCGAGTCCCCGAAAAGGACTCTCGTCAGGATTCCTGATTCCACTGAGCCACCGCGACATTTTCACCCACAGCCAAAGCAGCCTGTCGGTTTGCGGGTGAAAGCAGTTCCTCTCTGAATTCTTTGTGCGTAGCGCAGTCCAAGAGGTGGAAATCTGATTGATTGAGAAACGGTTCGAGTTGACCGTCGCCGAGTCCCCACGTGAATTGTTCGCCTTTCATTGCCAACCACACATCGACCAGGCGCGAAGCAAACTTAAACTGAAAATCATTCGGGTCCCGTTCTTCCATGTAAGTAAAGATGAATCGCGATCCTGACGCACTGGTCTCTTTAATGAAACTTAGAATTTCCCGAACTTCCTTGCTGCTCAGATACATCGTGAGGCCCTCAGCGACAACGACGGTATTCGTGCCGGCCTGATACTTTTCATTATTCAAGAGAAGCTGCTGCATAGTCTGCTGCGTGAGGTCCAATGGAAGCAAGTGCACGTTGCTGTGCCCGCCGGTTAAGTCCTCCAAGGCTGTTCGCTTCCAGGCTTGGGTGGCCGGATGATCGATTTCAATAATCTGTAAAGCAGAGAATTCTCGGGCCATGCGCACGCTGAGAGTGTCAAACCCAGCCCCAATGACGATAAGTTGACGAGCATTCTGCTGCACTGCCTGCCGTACATAATTTTCTATACTGCGCTTTCTCAGTACAAAGTGTAGATAAAATCCTCGCATTACCACCATTTGCATCAGACTGGTTTTCATCTCAAGAATCTTGCTGCCCAGTTTGGTGTCGACACGTCTATTTACATGTCTAACCATTGCCAGGTTAAGCTCTCCCAACAGCCCAGGAACTTCCGTCTTGAGTTGCGAGTGATTACTCACCCACCACACTCCATTCGCAACAAAAATAGCCGTGGCACTGGGTTGGTCTGGTTTCATAACAGTTCATCATACCGTTGACTGGTGTCGGGTTCAGCGTGAGGTACGGAGCGCTGGTCTAGAGACCGACAAATTCATCAGAGACTAAAACGCTGCTCCGGTCATGAGCCGGTCCCGGCATAATGAGCCACGCTAATAGGTAGACGATCATTCCGCCCACAATGATCCCAGGAATGATGGACAAGAGAACCCAAACCAGGCGAACAGCCGTCGGGTCGAAGTCGAAATACTCGCCAAGGCCTCCACAGATCCCTCCAATCTTTCGATTGGTATCCGATCTAGTCAATCTTTGACTCAAGTCGACCGAACTACGCAACGTCTCACCTGGCATGAGAACCCAGCCCGCCAGGTAGGCAATTACGGCCAGGACGGACGCTGGTGGCACGATGGCCACAATCACCCACAAGAGCCTAACGAACGTGACATCCACATTAAAGTAGTTTGCGAGGCCACCACACACTCCAACGAGTTTCCGATGCATCATCGACCGACGGAGCGTTCGTCCTGGCCGAGGCGTTGCTCTTGTGGCTTTTTGATCCACTCCGCAGTTCAGGCAGAAATTCGCATGCTCCGGCAACTCGTGTCGGCATTGGTGACAAATCATCACAAATCCTTTCTTGTCGCTCCAGGTCCCATCCAAACTCGGCTCTCAACGTCTTCGTTAAGTAGGCACAATCCAATATAGACCCAGCAGGATCGACGCCACTGCTGTTACAAAAAAAGCCGGCTTCCCAATGCGGGTCATGTTGCGACCAGGCCATACTCGAGCAAGGACCACGCCGAAGAGACACATTGAGAGCATAATACCCACAGCAAACACCAAGATCAGCAACACCAAGATGAGTAGCGAAGAGTTGACTGTGCTGACATTCTCCAAGGGTGCAAGCAGCGTGAGTGAGCGTAGACCGCTTACGGCGAACACAGCCCCAAGCACTGTGGGTAAGCGTGCATGGCGTCTCTCGGTCGAAGAATCGCTCTGTCGACCAAGGTGCCGCTGCCACGCTGGACGCACGAATTGTCCATTCGAGTGAGCATGACCATATATGCGCCCAGTCTGCATCGCCCAGAGTCCCACACTACCGAGCAACACAAGGAGACCGCCTGCAAAAACCTCGCTGACCTGCTCGAACGCCAGTGGAATTTGCCAGCCCAGCAACAACACGAACACAGCACCCCCACACAACAACAGAGCGTGACCGAAAGCGAAACGAGCAGCCACACCAAACGACACGCGACCGGACCCGTCACCACCACTTTCCCCCGCCGACAGAACCGTAATCGCCATCAGATGGTCAGCTCCAAGACCGTGGAGAAAACCGAGCGCAAGCGCCGTCAGTGCAAGCAACATACTCTCATCCATCCTTAACTATTGGGTTCCACGAGGTCAAAGGTCCCGCTGGAGACGCAAACTGCACTGAGACATCAACGTGACAAAAAAGGTCTTGGTTTTAGAACCCGTAGACAGTCGTCCGATAACTGGCAGGCCAATTAATGGTATTGCCAGACCGATCCTTGTCCGGCGACATACTTCCCACTGGCCGGTCATACAGCACTTTGGCTGCCTGCTTATCCCACGACGTCACATCGTCGCCAGTCGTGTTGCCAACCGGGTACATCACTGACGGCCTCGGCACACTCACAGCCCCGTACGGATGGTAAAACCCAACGGCGTGCGCAAACTCATGGCGGGCGGTCGAAAGAACTCCCTCCCATCCGTACATTCCACCCAAAACAATGTGGGCACTTGGAATATAACCGCTTTCAGTCATCACGCAATTGTCAGACGACGACAGCCCTCCGTTATACCCTGTAGACCCGCCAAGCCCAATGTAAGACACCCTGATCTTGCCGGGCTCAGCACATCCATTCCCCTCCAGGATTGTCCCTGGAGCATGACTCTTGGTCGTAACGTTGAGACCACTCAGCACATTGTTGGTTAAAGCCGGGAGGTCCGTCGCAACAATGCTCCGAACATACGTTTCAAGGTTGTCTGCGGTCGTGGTCGTCGCTTTAAACCTCCGGCAGCCCCCAAGGTCGCCAGAGTCGTCGAGTTCGACACATTCCATCTCCTGCGTCCAAATCTCCACCGTCGGGATCGTCACCCAGCGCTCTGTCCTCTTCGTCCCGCCAGGCCCGCCATAACTGATTCGAAAGACGTGATCGAAAAAATTTAAGTCGAAGATTGCAAGGTCGGTGCTGGCAAGAATATTGCGCTCCGCGTAGACGGCGGTCACCCCATTATGGGTGTATTGTTTTGACGCACTCACATCGAGATAACTTTCGCTCGTGTGAAATCCGCTCGCTTCAATCACAACAGGTAGAGCGCCCGACTGCCCGACGTCAACCGTAAAATAGCCGTCGGCATCCGTGGTTGCGCTTGCCGTGCTACCAATCCGCACGGTGGCATTTTGCACACCGCTGCCCACTCCAAACGCCTTGATCCAGCCGGCCACCTTCCACGTAGAAGGTTGACTTGTGGTTGAGGCGGTGGGTGTGACCGGAGTCGGTGCTGTTGGGCTGGACCCACCACCACTACTACCGCCACAAGCGGCACCAGCTAGAATCCAAACGACGGCGAAGAGGTAACGGAGATCCACAATTAAGACCGAGGCGAAAAACTAACCCTCATTATATTTGATGATTCTGAGAAATAGGCCGGTTAACTGACCGGGGAACGTTCATGTGTATAATTAATGTCCACTAAAGGTGGGCTGGACGGCTAATCCTGAAAATCTTGAAACTTAACTCGGGAGAAACACAACCATGAATACGAAACGAGTCTCGATCGCAGTTGCGGGAACGGTGAGCGCGTTGGTCCTAACCGGACTCACAATCGTTGCCCAACCACAGAGTGACGAGCCGCCCGAAATGGGTTTCTTTATTACCAGCGTTGGCCTTGGCGATGGTGGCAACTTGGGCGGCCTCGCGGGCGCGGACGCCCACTGCGAAGCGCTGGCCGAGGCGGCAGGCGCAGGACACCGCACCTGGCGCGCCTATTTGAGTACGCAGGGAGACGACGCCGTCAATGCACGTGACCGCATCGGCTCCGGCCCCTGGGCAAACGCCGAAGGTCTGGTCATGGCGACCAACGGCGAAAGCCTGCACCACGACAACTCGAATATCAATTGGGAACATACCCTGGACGAGAATGGCGATCAATTCGAGTCACGACTCGGCGGCGATCCCGAGTTTACCGAACACGACGTACTGACCGGCTCACAGATTGTTGGCACGGCATTTCCGGCGGGCGACGACCAAACCTGTGGCAACTGGACCAGTAATAACGAAGGTAGCGCCAGAGTCGGGCACCCCGACCGCATCTCGTTCTCGACACCAGGCGCCCCCTGGAACTCCTCCCACGGCACCCCGGGTTGCACCCAGGAGAATCTCGTGAGTGTCGGCGGCGCGGGTCTTTTTTACTGCTTTGCCGCGGAGTGACATCCGAGTAACCGAACACGAAAAGGAGAACAGTCTAATGTTGCAACGATGTGGATGGCTGGGAGCGCTAACGCTCTCAATGGGGATGCTCTGTCTCGCACCAGAGGCGGCGGCGCAAAGTGGACTCCTCCCAGACGAACGAGCTCGAGAGACCGGAAGAATCGAGAAGGGCGCAAACTTTGGTCCCGTCCTGGAGTCCTACGGATCGTTCTTCACTTTCGATGACCAGGAACTCGTGACGCCGGATACCGTCTACAAGGTCGTCTTCGACACGAACTCGACAACGGAACGAGGAGCAATGAACCCGCAGATCACCGCGGCCGCCCGCTTCCTCAATATGCACGTCGGGTCCGGGGTTCCGAAGGAGAACATTTACGCGGCCGTGGTGCTGTACGGGCCGGCCACTCTTGACGCGTTGAGTAATAACGCCCATCAGGCCCGCTTCGGTGTGGACAATCCAAACATTCCCCTCATCGAAGCGTTAGCAGAGGCCGGTGTACCGGTTTACGTCTGCGTGCAGTCCGCGAGCAGCATCGGCATCCGCCCCGACGAGATCGAGGCGCCTGCGCGGATGACCCTCTCGGGTCTGACGGCACTTGTGAAACTCCAGGCGGACGGCTATCAGCGAGTGTATTAAGACGGACACACTATTGAAGACCCGGAAGGAGAATCGAGAGATTTTTACTCCGAAGTTGACTGTTGAAGGCAGGCAGATCAGTATCGATTACCTGCTTCAACTGAGCGTGGTAGTCGGCCAACCTACCTTTCAAGAGCTCGTGCACTTCCACGTGTTGAGTGGTCGGAGGGAAATCGTGACCACCGGCCCCCCACGTAGCCGTCAAGCTTGACGAAAACTCGAGAAACTTCCCGTAGAGCACCGTCTTCCAACGCCAGAAATCTGCCCCGGGAGTCTGGTTAATTTGAAACAGCCGTTCTTCAACCGCTATCAGCTTCTGGTCGAGCGCGTCTCCTGCGTTCAGAATCTCTTCCGTATTCTGGATCTCACTTAGCACTGCGCTAACGTCGTAGATCTGCCGTCTGACCCATTCGATTTGATTAATCATGTCCATCAGCGTGTTCAGGTGATCCCGAACCTCCAACGACATCGCGACTTGCGCCTCGATGTCCGCCTCACTGCCAGCCGAGTTCGGGTCCTTCTTGAGAATCAGCGTCCGGCTCAACTCCTCTTGGCCAACACTCAGTCTCACCGTATAGGTCCCGGGTACCGCTCGCGGACTCACCGTGCCGCCCGAAGGCATGGGTCGTGTTTGCGTCCGTGGGTCGACCATGACGTGAGGTGCATAGCGATTGTTCGTCCGCAGCACCGCCTTCTTGGAAGGTTCATGCTCCAGATCCCACATGACCCGATTGATGCCAGCCATCTTGGTCCCCTCGAGCGTTCGAATCAACTGCCCTGCGCTGTCCAGAATAGTGATTTGGACATCCTCAGTCGGTGGCGACTTCAGGTAGTAGTTGATCGAAGCTCCATAGTCGGGTCCCTCTCCCACGAACTGCTCGTCTTCAACGCTAATGGGAGCCGCCACATTATGGAAACGATAGGCCTGCCGTAATGAAAACAGATGAATCTCTGATTCGAGAACTCTCGACGTCAGCTGTTGAATCGGACTGAGGTCGTCCATAATCCAGTAGCCCCGCCCATAGGTGCCGACCACCAGATCGTTGAAATGTTTCTGGATGGCCAGCGAATGCACCGGCGCATGGGGCATGTTGTTCTGGAGCGAGAGCCAATTGTCGCCGTCATTCAGCGAAACATACAATGCGCTTTCGGTTCCCAGGTACAGCAATCCTTCGCGCACCGGGTCTTCACGCACGACACGCGCGTAACTAAACACACTTTTGGGAATATCAGAGCTGATCGATGTCCAACTCTGCCCATAGTCCGACGTCTTGTAGATATGAGGGTCCCGATTGTTGACATGATGCAAGTTCACGGTGATATAGCAGGTCCCGGCATGATGCTGGGAAGGTTCAACGTTGCTGACCGTACCCCACGGAGGCAGGTCCGGAATATTACCAGTAACGTTCGTCCAGGTCGCACCTCCATCCCGAGTCAGCTGGACCTGCCCGTCATTCGTGCCCGCCCAGATGAGTCCGTCTTTGAGCGGCGACTCGGCGATCGCAAACACGGCACTCGCGTGTTCAGGCTCCGCGCCAATGGCATCCCCCTTTAAACCACCCGAGTTCTCAAGCAACACTGCATCGGCCGTGCTCAGGTCCGGACTGATCAAGGTCCAGCTACGACCACCGTCGGTCGTTTGGTGAATATGCTGGCTACCCACATACACTCTGTTGTGATCGTGCGGTGAGATCGCGATTGGAAACGTCCAGTTGAAGCGATACTTGGCTTCCCCACCTGAATAACCAATAAACGTTTCGGGCCAGGGTTTGACGGACTGTGCATGACCGGTCGTAAGATCGAATCGATCGAGGGTGCCGTCATAGCCCCCGGACCAAATAATATTCGGATCGACTGGGTCGGGAACCGCAAAACCACTTTCGTTGCCACCCACGTACTGCCACATACCGGTCGTGATCCCACCCCCATCTAAGGGATTACTCGGTCCCCGGAAGGACGGACCGTCTTGCCGGTTGCCGTAAACGAAATATGGAACATTGTTATCGACCTCGACGTGATACATCTGCGCAATCGGTAGGCTGGTGTTGTTCCAGGTTGCCCCACGATTCGTCGTGACGACCGGCCCCAGATCGCTCGCCATCATCATGCGATTGGGATTCGTCGGATCAATCCACATGTCGTGGTTGTCACCCCCGCGCAGTGCTTCTGCCGTCAGTCCCCCATCAATCGACCGCAACACTCTCGCTTCGAGAAAATAGAGGTCGTCCTGATTATCGGGAGCGACCGCCAGCCGAGCGTAGTAATGGGAACGCTCATTGAGGGCATGTTCGTAATTGACCAACTCCCATTCCTCACCTCCGTCATCCGATCGCCACAGCACGCCGTTGCCGATCTCTTTTCCCTCCTGCGGTATGCCGTCTCCGGTCTCGATCAAGGCGTAGACCCGGTTGGAATTACTCGGTGCGACCGCCACGGCGATCTTTCCAACGTTTGTGTTCGGTAGGCCATGGCCACGGAGATGTTCCCAGCTGACTCCACCGTCGGTGGACTTGTAGAGACCGCTCCCGGGTCCACCGCTCATCGTTGCCCACGAAGTCACCAATACCTGCCACATGGACGCAAAGAGAATGTCCGGATTGTTGGGATCCATGGCAATCTCTGCCGCGCCAGTATTCTCGTCCACAAACAAGACCTGCTCCCAGCTCTCTCCTCCGTTCGTGGTACGGTACACTCCCCGTTCTAGCTGAGGACCGTGACTATGACCCAGAGCCGCTGCAAGTACCACATTCGGGTCACGCGGATCGATTACGATCCTGCCAATCCTGCCAGTCTTCTCTAGTCCCATATGGGTCCAGGTCTTTCCTGCATCACTGGACTTGTAGATCCCGTTGCCTATTGAAATGTTGTTTCGGAGAAACGTTTCACCCGTGCCCGCCCAGAGGATGTTGGCGTCGGAAGGTGCAAGCGCCAGAGACCCGATTGACGATACCTCTTGATCGTCGAAGATCGGCTTCCACTGGATGCCGCCATCGATGGATTTCCATATTCCCCCAGAGGCTGCACCCGTGTAACAGACATTGGGATCACCTGGTACTCCGACCACGGCCACCACACGATTACCCTGTGGGCCAATGTACCGATACTCCAGTTCGCTATACAGATCCGGAGTGACCCCTTGCGCAGAGACAAGCGAGACAATGCCAGGAACTTCAGCGGAAACGATCGTGAACACAAAGGTTAGAGCTAGTAATAGCTTGAACTGTTTCATCTCACTCCCCTACAATTTTCTTGCGTGGCGAGGTTTCACCCCTCAAAACATCGGGCTGCAGATGCCACTCAAGATTGTTCGGTGGCGTCACCGCCAATTCATCTGGTCTTGGAAGCGCTCGAAGCTGTGGTGTGAAATCGTAAGGAACCGGCGACGGACGAGTGGTGCCCCCACGGTTCACATACTCCCAGACGATTTCCCCATCGGGCGTTACCTGAAACAGCCGTCCGGTGTTGTCCTCAGCGATAAACGTCGTACCCGTTGGAAGTCTCCGCTGTGACCCCATTGTCTTGCTGAAGAATTTAAGATTTGCGTACCCTTCCGTTTCATAGGTCCACACGATCTCTTGAGTCATTGGGTCCAGCTCAATAATGAACGTTTGGCCACTGTGCGTGCGATGTCTGGGGAAGAGTCCGTTGTCAAACAGGATTATGTTGCCGGCGCCAGGCAAATCTTTCTCGATCATTTCCGGTTCATGGGAATGGGACATGCCGCCCTTATAGGTATGGGTCGTTTCCCAGACGACCGCTTTCGTCTCTTTGTCAACCAAGTAGATCATGTCGAGATTGCGTGCGTTGACCAGGATGTTCCCGGGGCGAAATCGTGTATCACCTGCGTCAAACCATTTGTTTTCTGGCAAGGGTGCAATCGAGTTCACATGGAGCCAATCGCCTTCGGGCGTCGCCGGAGAAAATTTATTGAGATCAAGATGATTGTAGGCATGCCACTCCCAGACAATCTCACCGCCTGGGGTTACCTCATAGATATCTGCGCTACGCTGGTGTTCCTCACTGCCACGTTTACGAGGCGGCCACCAGGGAGCGATCTCAACATCGTGGACCTGGTTCTGAAATTCATCTGGCATCAATTGATGCGCAACCAGCAGCCGATTATTATTGGGAAGCCAGCGCAAGTCGTTAACTGACCCGATGCCTTCATGGGTCCAGACGACATTGCCGTCCCAGTCATATTCGAAGATTGTTTGATTCGGACCCGCGTACAACAGGTGCCCATTCGGGAGCAGACGGCTTCGCTTGTTGAGCGTTGGGGGTACCGTCCAACTGTGTACGACATTGCCATTCATGTCGATCAGACGAACGTCGTCCGGCACGGTACTGCCTGCGCGCACTGCAGCGTCAGGATGATTACCGACGTCGGAGTGGTCCGAAATGAGGATGTAACTGCTATACGCCTCTCCCGGTTTGTAAATGGTCGTCCCTGTTGGAAAAATGGTTGGATAGGCAGTCGCAAGATAGGTACTCGCCAGCACGACAAAGAGTCCAACCGAAGTACAGCCATAAAGGTTCTTACCGATCATTGCAGGCTCCTTCTTAAAGGTGCTGGCCATCCGGAAGAACTTCACTGCTGATAGATCTGTATCAGGTTGCCACACGTATCATCAAATATTGCAAGCATGGGACTACCCGTCGGTTTGGTCGAGAAGGTCACACCACGTTTCGTTAACCGGTCATACTCAGCTTGCACATCATCCACGGCAAACGCCGTGGCGGGTATTCCCTGATCGAAGATGGCCGCTTGGAAGATCTTCGCCGCGGCAATCTCGGCCGGCTCCAGCAGTAATTCGACACAGTCTGATTGCTCGGGTGACACAACCGTGAGCCACCGGAACTGCCCAACCGGCATATCGGTCTTTTTTTTGAAGCCCAAAACATCTGTATAAAACTGGAGGGCTTGTTCTTGGTCGGCGACGAACACACTGCTTAACTCAATTCGCACATAACACCCTTGTTTCTTGGTCAGTCCAGAACTTCAATTTGTATATATCGTAGCCCAAGATACTATTGTGCTCCTTGAAAGAGCGGGTTCCCAAACATTTATCAACGAAGGAGAAGTCACCATTGAGCGCCAAGGAATCGCTTCTGCCGTGAACATCGGTATCGTGTGCTATGCGTCGGTCGGTGGTAGCGGTATCGTCGCTACCGAATTAGGGTGCGCCCTCGCTAGTCGAGGACACCAGGTGCGGTTAATCAGCAGTGAAATGCCGTTCCGGTTTGGACAATATCTTCCTGGCCTGGGCTTTCATCCGGTCCACGCCCCGGTCTATCCACCACTCCGCGAACCTCAATATCTCTTATCGCTCGCCAATAAATTGGTGCAGGTCTCACGCGAGTTTTCGCTCGACGTGATTCATTCTCATTACGCCATTCCACATGCTGTAGGTGCGTATCTGGCACGGCAGATTCTCGTGGCGGCCGGACACGATAAGATACCCAAGATCATCACAACCCTCCATGGAACCGACGTCACCCTGATTGGCGCGGACCCTTCGTACTCGCAGACGGTTAGCTTTAGCATTGACCAATCGGATGGCGTCACCGCTGTCTCTGAGAGTCTCAAGATGGAAACCCGCCGCGACCTTGCCGTCAACAGTAACATCCGCGTGATTCCAAATTTTCTCGACTGCAACCACTACCACTTTACGTCCAACCCTGACCTTCGGACACAACTCACGCGTGATGATCCAGCGACGAAGCTCATCATCCATGTCTCAAACTTCAGACCCGTCAAACGTGTGGCGACGGTCATCGAGATCTTTCGCCGGATTCGGACGCGGATGCCAGCCCGACTCGTACTGGTTGGCGAAGGACCTGATCTCGGGTCCGCCTGCCAGTTAGCACGGGACCTCGGATTAGACGATGCGGTGGAAGTGCTCGGGGAACAGGAACAGCTGGTGCCGATTTTATCAACGGCCGACCTGGCGCTCCTCCCATCGGCGCACGAGGGCTTCGGCCTCTCTGCTCTTGAAGCGATGGCATGTGACACCCCGGTCGTCGCGTCGCGCGTGGGTGGCTTGCCCGAGGTGATTGAAAATGGCGTCAGCGGGTTCCTGCACCCACCCGACGATGTGGCGGGAATGGCCGAAAGCGCGATCGCGCTCTTGGCCGACGCTGCCCTACACGAGCGAGTGGTGCAGGCCGGACGGAATGTGGTGCGCCACAAATTCTGTGCCGACGAGATTGTCCCGCGTTACG
>Ga0310124_10000509_pt1 | contig 26895 bp, 25 predicted proteins | sample CB11b_AW_Bot5_MG_FD_203507 | JGI IMG/M metagenome (GOLD analysis project Ga0310124, IMG submission 203507) | Marine microbial communities from Western Arctic Ocean, Canada - CB11b_AW_Bot5 | ecosystem: Environmental > Aquatic > Marine > Oceanic | place: Canada: Western Arctic Ocean | collected...
GAGCCCGTAGGAGGGCACGGTCCTTCTGGGTGGGATCGGTCGCCTGCCAGTGTGGACTGCAGCCGTACGGGCGGTATCGCGCCTGTAGCAGAGGTAGGACGTTGCAGGTTTCGGCAGGTCATGCCGATTGCAGCGTTTCGAGAGTCGCGGGGGGCTCGTGTCTGCCCGGCAACGGCGACTACTTCTGGATGCACTCGCGGGCGACTTGCCGTGAAAAGCGGTAGGCATGTCGCAGAGTGATCAATCGGCTTTCGAGCTGATCTTCGGTGTAGTACCGACCCGATTCGCTTCGTGGCAGACCGGCGATTTCGATGGTCAGCGGGATCAGGTCGAGGAATTCTCGGTAATTGCGCTGCTGTTCGTTCGAGTCGGTCACGGTGCAGGTTCCAGGTTTGTGTGGCCAGCGGACGATCCGGATCGAGGAGCGGATGGCTCCGGGGAGTCGGCCTGGGGGGAGTGTTACGATCCGGCCGATGGTCGGCGGTGCATGTACTGCTTGATGATGTCTTCGGCCACGTTCGAGGGGTTGTCTTCCTGGGCCGAAGCTTCGCCACCGTCGCCTTCCCCCTCGGGCTTGACGACCGGCTCGGGGTCCTTGGCTCCGGTGGTGGCCGGATCGGGCAGGGTGACATCGAGAGCATTGGCGATTGGTGTGGCTGGGCCCTGGGGAGGTATCGCCGCCGGAGGCTCCGTCGGGGCCTGTGGCACGGCGGGTGCAAATCCGGGAGGCATCATGCCGGGCATCACGCCGGGTTGCGGGAGATACGGCATCTGCTGCTGCATGGCCATTTGCTGCTGCATGGCCAACTGCTGCTGCATGGCCAATTGCTGCTGCTGCTGCTGTTGCTGCTGTTGCATCGCCATCTGCTGCTGCATCGCCAGTTGCTGCTGCAATTGCTGTTGCTGCAACTGCTGTTGCTCGTTGGGGATCACGGTCGTGTCGTCAGAGAGCATGGCGGTATTGGCGGCGGAGTCGATCTGCCCGATCGCATCGGCGGGCAAGTCGATCATCGTGTCGCCGGAATTGGGTTCTTCGAGCGTCTCGTCGTCGAGCACATCTTCCGAGGCAGTCGTCTCGGTCGTCTCGGCTGCCTCGGTCGTCTCAGCTGCCTCGGTCGTCTCGTCGGAGTCCGAGGTTTCCGGTTCAGCGACTTCGCTGTCGGATTCGGTGAGCATCACTTCAAATTCCAGCGGTCCGACCGCGACGCGGTCTCCCTGGTTGAGCTGGAGTTGTCCGGTGATGACTTCGCCGTTGACCAGTGTCCCGTTGGTACTGCCGAGGTCTCTCACTCGCAGGCAGAACGCATCGAGAGTAAAGCAGCAATGGTGTCGGCTGACCGACTCACTGTTGGGACGCAAGTGGCAGTCCTGTTCGCGACCGATCAGGAACTTGCGATCCACTTCCAGCGGGATCAATTTACCGTCGTGCCGTCCCCCGACGGCTTTCAATTCAGCACGCAACATCCCAAACGTACTCCGCCCCTGTGCCCAACCGAAGGCTTGTCAGTTTCAGGCTCCGCCAATCATCTGGAATTCTTCCTTGATCCGCTTGTTCCGAGGCCCGTGTAAGGAATCGCGAATGAGGCTGACAATTAAAAGTCCGGTCACGCGTCGTGGTGGTCCCTGGGATAAGGTCCGCCAGAGGAGGCGAACTTCAGCAGATGGGATTGCCTGGAGACGTGGAGAATATGCGGGGAAAGATGGGATAGGTCCCGCATTTGCACAGTACTTGGATCGAGGAAAAAAGTCAACGAATTTGGTCCTTTGTGGCCACTTTTGGGCATACCGCAAAACAGGTGTCCCTACGTTCCGGACGGATTCCTCAGCCGTGCCAGCTACCGGTTTGCGAGTCGTTCGATTTCGGCCTGCTCGAGTTCGCTGAGCGGTTCCCCAGTGGCCTGCCATTCGAGCGATTCGGCAATCGCCTTGGCCATCGTCTGGGGAAAGTCATCCGGCAGGGTCAATCCGGCGACGAGGTCGAGCAGGCCGGGGAATTCGGGGGCATGAGGCGATTGGTGCAGCAGCAGGCTGCCGTGTTGCAGGATGGCGCCTCTGCGTCTTCGTTGCGCGCTGCCGAGCACTTTGTGGCCATCACAGATCACGTCTTCGTCGGCGGCGCGAGCAAAGCAGAGCGCGGGCTGATTGTCTCCGGTGGCGTGGCCCCTGAGTCCCAGGCCCGGAATCACCTGGTCTGAGCCTGCGGAGATCTGATCGATGAGTGCCTGGTGGATCCGGGCATAGAGTGGAAGTCCGCGGCTGTTGAGGGAGTCTTCGGGAGGGACCACACACGAGTAGGTCCATTCGAAGTGATGCACGATGGCTCCCCCTCCGGAGAGCCGTTGGACTCGATCGAGTCCTTCCAGGAGCGGGCTGTTGTCGAGCTGGTCGGGTTGCTGGAAGTAGCCCAGTGACACGGTGGGTCGGGACCAGGCGTAGACACGCACGGTGGCCTGTCCGGTTCGGAGGGCCGTTTCGAGCAGCCACTCATCGCAGGCCATGTTCCACGGACCGGTGTGGGCCGTCCCGAATTCAACGATTCGGCAGTCCATGGTGTTCTTTGAGGTGCAGGAGGTTCGCGGGTTTCATCAGGCGTCGACGTCGTCATCAGGCGTCCAGGAGAGTACAGGCTTTCGGGCGGCCTGCACATCGTCGGGTCGACTGACGGGTGTCGCGTGAGGTGCCTGGTGAAGGAACTCGGGATCCTCTCCGGCGATCTCGTGCAGAGTCGCCGCGAAGGCATCGAGCGTGGCCTTCGATTCGGTTTCGGTCGGCTCGATCATCATCGCCTCGGGGACCACCAGCGGGAAGTAGATGGTGGGAGCGTGGAAGCCGAAGTCGAGCAATCGCTTGGCGATGTCCATGGCCGAGATGCCCCGCTGTTGCTTCAGGTCCGACGCCGAGGCGACAAACTCGTGCATGCAGTGCTCGCCGTGAGGAACGGGGAGCACATCGGCGAGGAGGGATTTGAGGTAGTTGGCGTTGAGCACTGCGTGCACGGCGGCCTGGCGGACTCCGTCGCGTCCGAGCGTTCTGAGGTAGCAGTAGCCTCGCAGCAGGATCCCCACGTTGCCGAAGTGGCTGCGGACTCGACCGATCGAGCGGGCGGGGGTGTCGAGTTCGAACTGGGGCTGTCCGGCGTCGTCTGTGGTGCGAGTCACGATTGGTCCGGGAAGGAACTCGGCAAGATCCTCGCGGACCGCGATCGGTCCGGCACCGGGGCCTCCGGCTCCGTGTGGACCGGTGAAGGTCTTGTGGACGTTGTAGTGCATCATGTCGCCGCCGAAGTCACCCGGACGCGTGACGCCCATGATCGCGTTCATGTTGGCCCCGTCGATGTAGACCAGTCCACCCACGTCATGCACCCGCTCGGCGATCTCCTCGATCTGAGTCTCGAACAGCCCCAGCGTATTGGGGTTGGTGATCATGAACACGGCGGTGCGTTCGTCGAGTTGTTCGGTGAGTTCCTCGAGGTCGACGAGTCCTCCGGGGCTGTTGTTCAACTGCACGCACTCGAACCCGGCGATCGCCGCGCTGGCGGGGTTGGTTCCGTGTGCGCTGGAGGGGAAGATGACTCGGGTTCGAGATTCCTGCCGCGAGCGGAACCAGGCCGATGCGACCAGCAGTGCGGCCAGTTCGCCCTGGGCTCCGGCGGCCGGTTGCAGCGACACCGCCGGCAGCCCGGCGATCTCGGCAAGCATCTCCTGCATGTCGTGCAGCAGCCTCAGCATGCCCTGCAGGTCACAGGTCCGCTGATAGGGGTGCAGGTCGACGAGGCCGGGCAGCCGCGAGAGCCGTTCGTGCCGCTTGGGGTTGTACTTCATCGTACAACTGCCCAGTGGATAGAAGTGGGTGTCGACTGACATGTTGAGAGTCGAGAGGTTGAGGAAGTGTCGGATCACGTCCGGTTCGGTCACTTCGGGCAGTTGGGGCCCGTCTCCCTGCAGGCGGTGAGCAGCCGGGATCAGCTCGTCCAGCGGCCGCTCGGGGACGTCCGAGTCGGGGTAGCGAGCGGCTCGTCGGCCCGGCTGGGAGAGGTCAAAGAGCAGTTCGGTGGCGAGCGTATTGCGCATGGTAGTCAGGCGGGATTGCCGAGAGTCTGGGGCGTGTCGGTTGTGGTGGGTATTGCTGCGAGCGAGTCGACGAGTCGATCGATTTCCTCGCGAGTCCGCTGCTCGGTGACGGCAACCAGCAGTACCTGGTCGGCTGCGTCGCCGAGAGATTCACGGAGTCGGGGGAAGCGGCCCAGGGCGGGTCCGAGGTCGAAGCCGGCGGTGGCGGCCCGGTCGATCAGCTCGGTCGCGTCCCCGTGGTATCTCAGGGTGAACTCCTTGAAGAACGGCCGCGAGAACATCAGCTCCAGCCCGGGCAATTCTCCGAGTCTCTCGGCCGCGTAGTGGGCCTTCCGGCAGCAGAGTTCCGAGACATCCCGGAGTCCCTGGCGTCCGAGCAGAGCGAGGTAGACGGTGGCCCTGAGTGCCAGCAGGCCCTGGTTGGTGCAGATATTGGAGGTCGCCTTTTCGCGTCGGATGTGTTGTTCTCGGGCCTGGAGGTTGAGTACGAAGCAGCGGCGTCCCTTGCGGTCGAGGGTCTGTCCGATCAAGCGGCCGGGCATCTGTCGCACGTGCTTGTGACGGCAGGTGAGGATGCCCAGGTAGGGGCCTCCGTATTGAGCCGGAATCCCCAGCGACTGTCCTTCGGCCACCGCGATGTCGGCCCCACAGGCGGCCGGTGATTTGAGCAGTCCCAAGCTGATCGGGTCGAAGCTGGCGATGGCCAGCGCGCCGACATCGTGAGCGGCCTGGCAGAGCGATTCGAGTTCCTCGAGTGCACCGAACACGTTGGGCTGCTGGATGACCAGGCAGCTGGTTTCGGTGTCGAGCGAGTCGCGAACGATCTGGACGTCGGCCGCACCGTCGGGCGTGGCGATCACGTCGAGTTGGCAGCCGAGGCCTCCGAGGTAGGTCTCGAGGATCTGCTGATACTCCGGATGCAGCGACCCGAGCACCACGACTCGACCGTGCCGCCTGGTGACTCGCATGGCCATGAACACCGCTTCGCTGACGGCGGTTCCGCCCTCGTAGAGGCTGGCATTGGAGACATCCATTCCGGTCAGCTGGCAGATCAGTGACTGGAATTCGAAGAACGCCTGCAGGCTGCCCTGGCTGGCCTCGGCCTGGTAGGGCGTGTAGGCGGTGTAGAATTCGCCACGGGATGCGATCTCGTCGACCGCCGCCGGAATGAAGTGGTCGTAGACTCCGCCTCCCATCAGGCAGACCCTCGAGGACGTGCCCTGGCTGGCGGCGGCCAATTCGCGGAGATGGGTCTCGAGTTCCGGTTCGGACAGCCCGTGCGGGATATCGAGTGGACGGTCCAGCTGCAGGTTTTCAGGGATCTGGGCGAAGAACTCGTCGACGGATTCCACCCCGATCGTCTCGAGCATCGAGCGGATGTCTTCGGGCGTGTTGAAGAGGTAGGCCACGAGGAGTCTCGAAGTGGAAGCGGCGATGGCCGAGTTGGAGGTCAGTGACCGGCTGACTGGCAGTGATGCTGGTAGCCGGCCTCGTCGAGCAGGCGGTCGGCGGCCGAGGTGTCGGTGATGGCCAGCTTGATCATCCAGCCGCGGCCGAAGGGATCCTCACTCAGCGCGTCGAGATCGTCGGGCAACGAGGTGTTGATCTCGATCACCTCGCCGGAGACCGGTGCATAGAGATCACTGACCGCCTTGACACTCTCGACCTCGCCGAAGATCTCACCGGCGGCCAGCACCGCCCCCAGCTCGGGCAGCTCGACAAACACCAGGTCGGTCAGGGCCTCGACGGCAAAATCGGTGATGCCCACCGTCGCGGTGAATCCGTCGAGCCGAAGCCACTCGTGGCTCCGCGTGAACTTCAAGTTGGCACGGTCCATACGTTGTCAAACTCCGTTTCGCCCGCGTGTGCGTCCCTGTCTGCGACCAATCACAGTCGTTTCGATTGAAATGGAGAATCCTGCCAGGCGAATGAGGGGGGCCTGTGGGCCTGGTACCGACGGCGGTTACTCCGAGACCGGTGCCGACTGCTGTTGAGGCTCGTGTTCGGCGATCTTGTCGACCCGCCGAGCGTGTCGTCCTCCCTCGAATTCCGTCTCGAGCCAGATTTCGATCATGCGGTTGACCAGTCGATCTCCGAGCAGGTCGGCCGAGAGGCACAGGACATTTGAGTCGTTGTGCCGTCGGCTCATTTCGGCCGTCAGGTCATCGTGGCAGTTGGCCGCACGGACTCCGGCGAACTTGTTGGCGACAATGCACATCCCCATCCCGGTCCCACAGATCAGGATCCCTCGCTCGGCAGTGCCCTCGGCAACGGCCCCCGCGACTTCGGCTGCGAAGTCGGGGTAGTCGACGCTTTCGTTGGAATTGGGGCCGTGGTCGAGGCCGTCGTGACCGAGTTCACTCAGCAGCGCAAGCACCATCCCCTTGACGGTGAAGCCTCGGTGGTCGCTGGCAACGGCGATCTTCATGGTCGTTGTGTCAAGCGGGGTGGTTCAAGACAAGGACAGGGTCGTGGTGGCGGTTCAGCTCTGTGGAGCAAACAACTCGTCAATCAGAGTTCCGAGGTGAGTCTCGATGGTCCGGCAACAGGCGGCGTAGATGTCCGGCGACCCTCCGATCGGGTCGTCGATATCAGTTCCGTTGGGGTCGAGCAGCCGGACCCGTGGCTCGGCGTCGGGCCAGGTATTGAGGATCGAATCGCGGTGTCCTCGCGTCATCGTCACCAGGTAATCCGCCTGGACCGCCAACTCTGCGGTCAGTGGCTGGCTGACGTGCGAAGCGGATTCGATACCCCTTTCCCTGAGACTCTCGGCCGCTTCCGGGCTGATCGAACTCCCACCGTAGGTACCGACTCCGGCCGAACCCACCAACAGACCTCGATCCACCAGTTCCTCGTCCGGGCATTGTAACCGTTGAGCCGCCAATTTGCGAAACAAGGCCTCAGCCATCGGAGACCGGCAGGTGTTTCCGGTACAGACGAACACCACGACGCGGCAGGCCATCCGAGCCACCGTCGCCGCCCCCACCGCACCCTCGTGAGTGACCTCCCAGTCCTGACCATCGACGCGGATCGTGGTGTCGCCACCGGCATAACGCGAGGGTCCGGCCTGGAGGATGACCGAGGCGGATTCGATGGACTGGTCGACGACTTCGCCGGCATCGGTCACCGGCAACGGTCGAGCCAGCAGGGGTGAGTCGGCGAGGTCGAGCAGGCCTCGTGGTACCTCGTGGGCCGGGACCCGGACTCCCAGTCGCTGCCGCTCACCCACCCCTTCCCAGAACGCGGGACTCCAGCCACCAGGAGCGGTCTCTTGCGGGTTGAGTTCCAGGACGACCGGAGCCGGCCAGCAGCGACGCGCCAGTCTCAGCGTCAGTTCTCCGGGCCCCGCTGGGTCTGAGACCCATTGCAGCAGGCTGTCGGCATCGTTACCCAGGACGACCGGCTCGCGTCTCAGCGGGGCTTGCAGCAGCCGCTCGGTGGCCTCGGGGTCACAGATCGAAGCGACCAGTTGATAGCCGGCTTCGTCGGGCACCGCGACGAGCTGTCCGCTCGCGATCGCCTCGGCCGCACGGGTGACGGCCTTGGCCACGGCCTGTTCGTCACCGCCTCGGATGTCGAATTGCTCGGACATCACAACTCACCTGTCCCCCCAAGTGGGCCTCAGTCGGCGTATCGCTCGCGGCTCCAGTCCCGAGCCAGTTCGACCAGGGTCTCGAGCGTCTGGTGGTTGGCGCTGCAGGCGACGATGCCGGGCAGCCTCAGCATGTCGGCTCGCTGGTCCATCCACAATTCGTCAAAATCCACGCTCCGCCCATCGTGAACCCAGACCGCATCGCCGCCCAGGATCCGGGCGATCTGCAAAGAAACCGGGAAGTCGTAGATATTGGGCGAGTGGATCAGCGAACCGCCGAAGCGGCCGTCGGCCAGCAGGGGATAGATGCTGCCGGTCATGTCGTCGGGTGCGACTCCTCTGAGACCCGTGGCGGTCACATCCTCGGCCCGCGCCGCGTCGTGATCCTGGAACCCGATCAGGTAGATCTGATTCGAATCGGGCCGGCTGAGCGGATCGACCGGTTCGATGGCATCGAGTGCTTCTCGGGCCGGGCTGAGGATGTTGTCGGGTCCGCAGCGGATCGTATCTCCGATCGCTTCCACCCACGTCCCCGACTCACCCATCTCGGGCAGGTAGACCAGCGAGTAGTGCAGCGTCTCGCGAGTTCGCAGCGAGAGCATCACGGCGTAGCCGTCTCCGGTCTTGTCGCGATATTGCCTGGTGCCGTCGATCGGGTCCAGCGCGATCGTCCAGGGGGCATCCTCGGCGAAGAGCTCCAGGTCCCCGTTCTCCTCCTCCGCCTCGATCCTCGCCTGCCGAAACACCGGATCTCGATCCCGCAGGGCTCCCACCAGGATCTCCTGCACGCCGATATCGGCCAGTGTCAGTGCGTCGGTCAGGTGGCTGCCGGAGGTCTTACCGGGCAGCGAGATGTTGAAGCCGCGGATCTGCCGGGCCAAGGCACCGCCCCAGCGCAGCACCTCGGGCATCTCCCGCGACAGCGCGGTGGTGAGATCAGTGAGTTCCATCGAGTGCTCAGAGGAGGCGGGTCCGGGGCTGCAGACCGAGACTAACGCATTGGGTGCGGTGAGGGAATCGACCTGCTTGGCCGGGTGAGTGGCAGAAAGTAGGATGCCGAGAACGAAAACCGGGGTGGAGCAAACCGATGACCGAGCAAGCCGTGAGTCGACTTGGGAGACGCGGACTGGCCGTTTCACTGATCTGTGTGCTGGCCTGCCAGGGACTGCTGCAGGCCGATCATCCTCACGCGGCACCCCGACTCACCAGCCTGACCAATCCTCGCGTCGTCTACCGCAAGACCTCTGCTCACCACGTCGTGCTGAGGGCCGGTGACGTGACCGCGGTGATCGTCGACAACAACGCGGTCAGCGGCGGCCCACTGCTGGCCGATCACCGTGCCGGCTACAACGGGGTTGCTCAACTGACTCACAAGCAGCGTCCCGCCAACATCTTTCGAGCCCCCTACGCGGGTTTGAACTACGAACACATTCACGACGGAACGCTGGCGGTCTCGGGTGAGAAGTTCGAGCCCAGGGTTTCGCCCCTGGAACTGCGGATCGTCGACCGCCGGACTGTTGAGCTGTACCAGCCACCGACGAAGAATTGGAAGCTGGAGAGTTGTGGTCGCTACCGGTTGCTCGAGGATGGTTCGCTGGAATACACCTTCGAGTGCATTCCGCGAGCGAAGACGTTTCGCCAGGGCTACATCGGGCTGTTCTGGGCCAGCTACATAGATCGTCCCCAGGACAAGGCGATTCACTTCCGTGGCCGCCGGGTCGAGGCCCGTCAGGGACGAGACTGGATTCGTTGGCTGTCGCCGTCTCACGGAGTCGCCAGCACCCATCCGCCCTCCGGGGCCCGGCTGCCGAAGGTGGTCGAGGGGTTCCCGTTGACGCTGGTCAATCATCCCTCGCCGTTTGTCTACCGCTCACCGTGGTACTACGGGGTCAGCCACGGGATGGCGCTGGCACAGGTGTTCCGGACGCGAGACCGGATCTGGATGGCCCAGTCACCGACGGGAGGTGGCCAAACGAATCCGGCCTGGGACTTCCAGTGGTTTGTCCCCGACTACCGCGTGGGCCAAGCCTACGGGTTCGTGATGCGGATGGTTTACGTGCCGTTTTCAAGTCGTGAGCAGCTCAGCGGCGTGGTCCGGCCACATCTCGAGGCCCTCAACCGGTCGCCCGCGTCTGACCGCCGGCGTGGGACTCGATGAAGGCCATCAACCGGTCGGCCACATCGATCGAGTTGACTCGGGCCAGGGCCCGCCAGCCGGGCACGGCGTTGACCTCGAGCACCATCCGGGCCCCATCGGGCCCGCTGATCAGGTCGATTCCGGCCAGGCAGGTGCCGGTGGCCACGGCGGCGGCCCGGGCCAGGTCGATGTCTTCATCGGCCGGCGTCCAGGCTTCGGCCTGGCCCTGCTGCGAGATGTTGGTCCGGAAGTCCTCTCGAGACCATCGCCTCATGCCGCCGATCAACTCACCGTCGAGCAGCAGCACCCGGTCGTCGTAGCCCCCGTGATCGATGAAGGCCTGCAGGTACAGCACCGAGTCGACTCGTTCGAGCGTGCGGAAGGTTCTCAGGGCCAACTCGGGATCACTGACCCGCACGATCCCTCTGCCCTCGGACCCGAAGATCGGCTTGACCACCACGTCACCGCCGAGCCTCTCGAAGGCCTCCAACGCCGTCTCGGAACTCTCGCAGACCACTGTCGGCGGCACGGGCAGACCGGCCGCCTGCAGTCGAGCTGTCGAGAGATACTTGTCGACGGCGCATTCGATGGCGCGGGGGGAGTTGAGCACGGTGACGCCGAGCTGTTCGAGACGGGCCAGGGCGTCCATGCGGAAGACAACCTGTTCGAGTGAACCCGGGGGCATGGTACGGACGATGACCGCGTCGGCTCCGTCGAGTCCGTTCTCGGCGTCGTCGACGGTTTCGTCGACGGCGTAAGGCGTACCGGTGGCCATCGACGCCGAGATCTTCGGAAAACGGATTCCCACGCAGTCGTGTCCACGGAGTGTGGCGGCGCGGGTGAGGTCTTCGAGGTACCAGCTGCCGGGGTTGCTGAGGACGGCGATCCGCACGCTGTGGGTCCAGGACGTGAAGGTGAAGTCTTGTCGACGGGGTTCAGATCCCGAAACTCTCGCAGAGGATCTCCGGCTCAACGGCGCCGAAATCGTGCACACGGCCCGAGTCGGTATTGATGAACCGAATTACCGCCGGGCTGAACAGGTGAGGGTCGATGGCATAGAAGTCGTGTCCGGCGTCGGCGAAGATCTCTAGGAAGGGGCGTCCGTGGGCGCTGGAGGCCGACGAGGGGACGCGGGGTCCGATGTCCTGCAGCGAGTCATCGTCGCCGGTGACCCACAACGTGACGGTTCCGCCGTAGAGAATCGCATCGTTGGTGCGGCCGATGCCAGCCAGGTCGTCGGCAGCGACCGGTGGCAGCGGGGCACTTCCGAAGCCCGAGGCGACTCGTGTGACATCGAACTCGAGTTCGTGCAGCTTGTGCAACGCCGTCTCGACGCTGCGGGCCACCACCTGGATGGTGCCGGCCTGGCTGGCCGTCGGGGCCACCGCCAACAGGGTCTGATCCGGGGCGACACCGGTCTTTTCGGAAATGGCCGCCGCCACCGCTTCGTCGGGCAACGTGCCACTCTCGATGACTCCCACGCACACCCCCGGTGACTCGGTTCCGCCGATGTCTGCAAAGAGTGGTTCGCGACCGGCAGCGGCCCGCATCGGTCCCGAGCCCATCCCGAAGTAGTCCTCGACGCTCAATTGCCAACCGGCGTACTGGCTGGCCAGGCAGGCGGCCACGGGGGCGTCGGTCGAGACCTCGATCGAGGGCCAGTTGTGCCTGGGCAGAGGGCCGGTGGTGATCGCCACGCGGCCTCGATCGGCCAGGCAGAGTCTCGCCAGGGCGAGACCCGCCTCGAGTCCACCGGGGACATCGATTCCGAAATCGAGCACGACGGTGCCGTTGTCGAGCGTATGGGCGGAACCGCGGAGTTCGTCGAGATCGAGGCGGATCGTCTCAGCCAGTCGCCAGGCCCGTTCGTTGAGCAGTCCGCCGGATTCGGTCACTTCCCCGGATCCTTGTCCGTGGCCTCGACCGAAATGTAGGACGGCAGTCCCCGAGGCTGGAATCTCATCCGGATCGGACCCTGGCAACACTCGCATCGCTTGATCTCGTACATCGGGATCGAGCAGATGTCGCACCAGTAGTCGAAGTAGTGCCGGACCGGTTTTCTCTGCGGCCCGGGCTTTTTCCTGGTGGTCTTGCCGCCAGTCTTGCCGCCGGTTTTGGGTTGATCGAGCGTGAAGACCATCAGGACCTGCAGGTAGGGCACACCACGTCGGCGGTAGCCGACCAGTTGGACCTGTCGGTCTCTGAGGCGTTTGTCCTGGTAGAACGCCCGGCCTCTCCAATCGGGCACGATCGGGATCAGTTCACCGGCGGCGGTCTCGAGCACCACCAGCTTGTCGAACTCAGCGGTGCTCTTGACCCCTCGTCGCTTCAGGGCATCGCGGAGCATGACCACTTTGCCGGCGAAGAGCTGTTTCTTGATGCTGCGGGGTGCGGTGGCTTTCTTTTGCGATTTTGCGTTCTTGTCGGTCTTCGAGTCGTTGGTCCCGGCGGGTGCGGCGTCCGCCGAGTCGAACCCGGCCAGTCCGCAGGCGAGCAGTATCAGAAGGATTCGTGCTGAAGCGGTCACGAGGCTACTCCGGGGAACGGCCGATCGCGATGAACCGCAGGTTGACCTTGGCCGCCTTGGTCTTGGTCTTTGCGGCCGCGGCGACATTGAGGATCCAGAAGCCGTGATCGTCGTCGTGAGTCACCGACGCGGTCTTGATGGCCTTGGCGGCGGGCAGCATCGAAAAGATGGCCGGGTGGGTGGCTCCGGCCGACTTGGCACTCTTGGAGGACAGGTCGTCGAATCCGAAGATCGGCTTGGGGTCCTGGTCGATCTTGGCGGGCAGTGCCAGCAGGAAGTCGGCCAAGTCGCTGGTCCCCACGTGGTTGCCATCCTCGGGCTGCTGCCCGTATCTCAGGGTGTAGACACCCGGCTTGAGTTCCTGGCCACGGAAGTCGGTGTACCCGTTCTTGCCGTGGACCTGGAGCAGCCCGACGAGCTGTCCGTTGGTGAAGGGGTACTTGACTGACAGCGAGGGCTTGAACTTGTCGCGGATGGCGACGTCCTTGACCAGCCAGACACTGCAGACGGGTCCCTTGGGGCTGGAGATCTGGTAGCCGGCCGGGTCGATCAGGGAACCGATCTTTGCGGCAACGCCCTTGGGCACCGCCTTGGTGCGTGCCAATTTGTGTGCGGGCGCGGCGGCGGTGGCCAGCAGGATCCCCGATGAGATCAGGACGGCGGTCGGAACGAGCAAGGCGGGAAGCGCGGCGCGTTTCATCGCGTGAGGCTCCTTGGTGGTGTGCAGATCCAGTTGAGTGACTCTCATTGTAAACGCTGACCGCACTCCAGTCATCGGTCGCAGTTTCCTGGTGGCCAAATGACCAACAGGCGAGATGTGGCAGCCGGGCCGAATCTCGCCTGTGGTATGGACCGTGGGGGCCGTGCGTGGCGTTTAGCGACGGAAGGTCGCCAGGAACGCGCTGCTGGTCCCGAAGTCGGTGAACCGCCGATTGAGTCCCTTGCCCTGGTAGGAGAGCTTGAGGCTGAAGGCGGGGCTGAAGTTTTCGACCTTGGTCAGCGGCTGGTAGTAGATCACCTCGTTGGTGCAGACGCAGTCGCTCTTTTTCAGGCCGCGGGTGGAGATCTCGGCGACCTTGCCGGCGGTGAACTTGGCCTGCTTGGTCAGGTGGTTGGCCTTGAGTTCGATCGGAGCCCGCTGGATCTTGACGACGTTCTTGGTGTAAGTCTTGGCGGTGTCCTTGACGAAGTCGACCAAGGCCGCGTACTGCTCGGGAGTCGCCTTCTTGTCGATCAGGATCACGGCCTTCATCTTGCCGGCTCGCAGCGGGAAGATCCCGTCGTAGCCAATCGTGTTCTGTGCCGTGACGATCACCGCGGCGCCCAGGCCGTCGACCTGGACACCCTTCCACTGACCGGTGTCGATCTTCCAGGCCATCAGGGCTTCCTTGCCGGCGAGGCCCATTTCGGCGTTGGCGAAGCAGGGTCCGGTGTAGACGCTGCAGGTGCGTGCTTCGAGATAATCGCCGGAGATGTTGGCGGCCTGTCCGCTGGTGGCGAACACGAAGAGCAGTGCGAGGGCCAGGCTGAGTTGATGCATGTCCGAGATCCTTCAGAACGCCATTTTCAGGCAGGTGGGTTGTCAGTGGATCCCCGATTCTCTCACGGGTTGCCGACCCCGTCAACGTGATGCCGAGGAATTCGCAGCCAGCGCCGAGAAACACCCCGCCGGACCCATGGGCGGGACTGGCGGGGTGGTTCGAATTCGGCGGTCCGGCTGATCTGGCTAGCTGATCAGGTTGAAACGGACCTAGGTGGTCTCGTAGCAGCTGCGGGCGGCATCGGTGCAGTGTTCCGCGTCGCAGAGTTTGTCATCGGGTCCGTAGATCGTCTGGGTCTTGCCGCACCAGAAGTGACCGTCTCCGGTTGCCTTTTCCCCGGGCGGCATCCCGGCGTTTGTGTAGAGCCCCTTGGAGAGGAGCTGTTGGCACCGGGTGGCCGTGTTGTCGAGAACGTTGAGTTCTTCGGTCATGTCGGTCATGTCGGTCATGTCGGTCATGTCGGTCATGTCGGTCATGGTTTACAGAGCTCCTTCCAGCATATCGGCCGCCGCGAGCACGGCTCGTTTGACGGCCACTTTGGCCAGTTGCACCTTGTAGCCGTTGTCTCTGAGTGGCGTCGCAGCCTGGACGGCGATTTCGCCGGCCCGCGTGGCGGAGACTTCATCGACACTCTGGCCGATCAGGCTCTGGGCGGCTTCGTGAGCGACCCAGGGCATCGGGGCCACGTGCCCCATCACGATGCTCGCTTCGCGGACCACGCCTCGATCCAGGTCGATGGTGACTGCGGCAGTGGCCAGAGGCCAGTCGAGCCCTTCCATCTGCAGGACCTCGTAGGTCGAGCTGATCTTCTCGGCGGCCGCCGGCAGGCGGACGTGCGAGATCAGCTGGCCGGGCTTGAGGATCGAGACGCCCTGGCTTTCGACGTTGGGGGTCACGAAGAAGTGCTCAAGCGGCAACCACTCGCTGGCATCGGGCTCGGGCCCAATCACTCTCACGTCGGCGCCCCAGGCGATCAGTGCCGGAGCGAATCTCGCGGCGCTGACAAACTTGGCAGGCCCCTGGTTGCCCAGGATGGCGTGGTAGCGGTTGTCTCCTTCAGCCACCAGCGAGGCACCATCTTCGAGTGCCAGCAGCCCGTAGCCGTTGCGATAGAACCAGCAATTGGGCTGGTGGCAGAGATCACCACCGAGGGTTCCCATCTGCTGGATCTGGATCGCCCGGACCCCGTCGACGACGTCTTTCAGCGACCGGTACTCGTCCAGCAGCGGACTCGCAGCGATCTCCTCGAGCGTGGTCAGGGCTCCGATTTTGACCCCGTCACCGTCACCGGTGACGCCGTGCATCGATTCGACCTGCTTGATGTCGACGACACGTTGTGGCTCCTGCAGGTCGTCCTGCAGCAGTGCAATCAGGTCGGTGCCACCGGCCAATACGGCCGTGTTGGCGTCGTGGTCATTGAGCAGATCCAGAGTTTCACTCTCGGTCTGCGGTCGTGCGTATTCAAAAGGTCTCATGCTTGACCTCCTTTCAGAGCCTCGAGGACTCGCTGAGGAGTCAGTGGTTGGACGGGAACGCGGACGCCGGTCGCGTTGGCGACGGCGTTGGAAATCGCGGCCCCGGTGGAGATGACCGGGGGTTCACCCAGTCCCACCACACCCCGCTCGTACTCGCTGTCGGGCTGGTACATGTGAACCACCAGTTCGCCGATGTCGCCGATCCGCGGCAGCTTGTAGTTCTCGAGGTCGGCGTTGATGAACCGCCCGGTGCGGTTGTCCATCACGCGTTCTTCCGAGAGTGCGTAGGCGATGCCCATGATCAGGCCGCCGTACACCTGGCTGCGAGCGGTCAGTTCGTCGATGATCAGGCCGCAGTCCTGCACCGCGACCAGCTGATTGATCCTGACGATCCCGGTCTCGATATCGACCGAAACGTCTGCCATCTGCACACCGGCGACTCCCGCCGAGGTCAGGCCATCGTTCTTGGGTCCTTGTCCCTGGACTTCCAGGGGCATCGGGCCCAGCAGTCCACAGGCCTGTTTCCAGGTACAGACGGCTTTTCCGGCCGAGAGAATCTTGCCGCCCTTTGCGGTGAGTGAATCGGCCGGCACCTTGTACTTGGCGGCGACCAGGTCATAGATCTTCCAGAGTGCATCCAGACCCGCACGCCGAAGCGGTCCCGAGACGCCTCCGACGGTGATTGAACCACCCGAGGGGTTGGCCTTGGGGTAGGAGTTGTTCCCGATGTTGACCTTCACGTCGGCCACACCCAGTCCGAAGGTTTCGGCCAGTGTGATCGCGATCACGGTCCGGGTTCCGGTTCCCAGGTCCTGGCTGCCCAGGAAGGTTTCGACCGCCCCATCGGGGTGCACCTTGACGGTACAGGTCGTGGCTCCCGCGCGGCCGCCCCAGCGGTGCAGGGCCATGCCCAGTCCGCGTTTGACGGCTCCCTTGCCGCCCCCCTTACCATGAGCGTGCCACTTGGTCTTCCAGTCGATCAGCTTCGCCCCGATCTTCATTTCCTCGGCGTAGACATCAGGCTTGGGCGTCTTGTCGAGGTTCTTCATGAAGATGTCGTAGCTGTTGGCTCCCATCTTCGCCGCCAGGTCATCGATGACCGTGTCGGTGACCGCACACAGTTGCGGGTGCGGGGGAGCTCGCCAGGCCCGGTTGGGGCCGGTATTGGTCGAGATCCCGGTTGCCTTGCGGTTGCGGTTGGGAATCCCATCGAAGCAGTAGGGGAGTTGTCCCAGTGAGATCGTGCTACCGGCGATGCCGCTGGTGCCCCAGTGGTGGCTGTCCCAGACGGTGATATTGCCTTCGGCGTCGGCCGCGATCGTCACCTCGATGAAGCCGCTGGGACGTGTCCCACCAATCTTCATCTCGGTGGCCCGATCGAGCATCAGCCGCACCGGCTTGCCGGCCTTCTTGGAGAGCTGAGCACAGGCCACGCCCCACTGGTCGGCCGCAAACTTCGACCCGAACCCACCGCCGATGTAGTTGCAGGTGATCGAGACGTTGCTGGCGTCCAGGCCCAGCGGGCCGGCGAACTGTCCACCGGTTCCCGAGACGTTCTGGGTCGAGAGGTGGACGTTGAGCTGGTCTTCGCCATCCCATTCGCAGTGCGAGCCGTGCGGCTCCATGCACATGTGCGAGATGGTCACGATGCCGTAGTAGCCCTTGTGGACGTGCTTGGCGGCCTTCAGTGCCGCGGCCACTTCGCCCTTCTGGTTGTCACCCAGCGGCTTGGTCCGCTTGGCGGCGGTGGCACCGGTCAGGTTCTCCTCGTCGACCCAGTGCGGTTTCGCCTCGTAGGTGACCTTGATCGCTCTCACGCCGTCCTCAGCCTGCTCGGGCGTATCAGCGGCCACCGCGGCGACGATCGTACCGTCCCAGCGGACTTCCTTGCCGACACCGTTGAAGACGTGTACGGCACGGACGCCGGGGACTTTTTCGGCGGCGGCCGTATCGAGCGTCTTCACGAGTGCGGTGCCGCCCTTGAACGTCAACAGCCGGGCAAACAGGGTGCCGGCGGTGTTGATGTCGGCGGCGTACTTGGCGTAGCCCGAGGCTTTTTCGACGCCATCGATCCGCGTGATGTCACTCCCGATCAGGGAGTTATCCTTGCGTGCTTTCCAGGCAACTTTGCGTTCTGCCATGGTTTACTTTCCCCCCTTCGAGATTTCCAGGGCACAGGTCGTGATGCCCTGATAGGTGCCGCAGCGGCAGATGTTGCCACCGAGTCCCTTCTGGATGTCTGCCAGAGACGCCTTGGGGTTCTTGTCGAGGAAGACCCGGGTGGCGACCACGAAGCCGGGAGTGCAGAATCCGCACTGCATCGCGTCGTGTTTGACGAATCCGGCGACGACCTCGTCGACCTTCTCGCCTTGCCGCAGAGATTCGACGGTGCGAATCTTCTTGCCCTCGCATTCGATCGCCAAGCGGCTGCCGGCCAGTACGGCCTTGCCGTCGATCATCACCGTATCGGCGCCGTCGGCGGACCGTTCGTCAACCTCCTTGCAGCCGGTCAGGTTCAGTGTGTTCCGCAGGACGTGCAACAGCGTCACTCGCGGCTCGACCTTTACGGTGTGATTTTTGCCATTGACGTTCAGTGTCACGCTGGTAACGGCCGCGGCGAAGACGTTGGTCTTCAGGTTCGCGGCCGAAACTTCCTGGGGTCCCTGCGTGGCCACCGCCGTGGCGGTGGCGGCCGCAGCCGATCCCTTCAGAAAGTCGCGACGACTGAAGTCCGGCTTGCTGCGATTCTGATCGTTTCGGTCCCGCATGGACTTCACTCTCCTCAACAGTTGCCAAACACGGACTCGCTTCCGAGTCTCCTGAAAGTGCCCCGCATCCTACCGACGGGGTTCCCGGGACTCAAACGTGCGGTAGAAAAAAACCGGACCCGCCGGGCGCTGCTGCAGTCAACTGGTTGCCAGTTCGTCGTTGAGCGTGTCGGTGATGAACATGCAGCCGGGGGCGTGGGTGATGGCAAACGGGACCCCGGCAGACTCGAGAACCGCCTGGGGAGTGACTCCGCAGGCCCAGAACACCGGGAGTTCGTTGTCAGCCACGGGGACGGGGTCGCCGTAGTCGGGATCGGCCAGGTCGGCGATCCCCAGCAGTTCGGGCAGGCCGATGTGGACAGGGGATCCGTGGACCCGGGGAAACTGCGAGGTGATCTCCACGGCCCGCACCACGTCGGAGGGCTTGTAGGGTCTCATCGAGACGACCACGGGTCCGGAAAAGGGACCGGCCGGTTCGCATGAGATCGACGTGCGGTACATCGGCACGTTGGTCCCCCGTTCCAGGTGCCGCACCTCCAGACCCTCACGCAGCAACGCCGCCTCGAAGCTGAACGAGCACCCGATCAGGAACCCGACCAGGTCGTCTCGCCACAGAGCCGCCACGTCGGTCGGCTCGTCGGCCAACTCGCCCTGTTCCCACACCCGGTAGCGGGGCAGGTCGGTGCGGATGTCGGCGGAGGGGGCCATCAGTGAGGGGGTGGGGTCGCCGGGCTCGGTGACGTCCAGCAGAGGACAGGGCTTGGGGTTGCGTTGGCAGAAGAGCCTGAAGTCCTCGGCATGCTCGGCCGGCAGGATGACCAGGTTGGCCTGGGCAAAACCGGGGGCCAGGCCCGCGGTGTGCTCGGTCCAGGTGCCCTCGCGGCACGACCGCCGGACTTGCTCGGGTGACTGGGATTCTTGAGCGGGCTGGGGGGGCATGGTGAGAGTCTAGCAGACCGGGGTGGGGGACTGGCTCCGGAGCCAGTCCCTGAGGTGTTAGGATGTGGATCGGTGGAGTGAGGGGAAGATCACGGGTCGCGGCGGGAGTGGATTGACGATGGAAGAGCAGTTTCCTCGAGACGGGCGGGTCGAGTGGATTGGTGGTGCCTCGGAGCGGAAGGGCGAGATGGTGGCTCGCCAGGAGTGTCGCCTGGAGCCAGGGGCGGGGATCGATGGAGAACACCATGCCCGAGGCGGTGAGACACATCGTGAGGTGACACTGATCCAGCACGAGCACCTCGGTGCGGTGGCGTCACTGACGGGCCGGGACTCGGTGGATCCTGCGCTGTTGCGTCGCAACATCGTCGTCAGTGGCATCAACCTGCTGGCGTTGCAGGAGCGGACGTTTGGGCTGGGCGACGTGGTGCTCGAGGGGGCCGGGCCGTGCGTGCCGTGCGAGCGGATGGAGCAGAACCTGGGGGCCGGCGGCTACAACGCCATGAACGGCCACGGCGGGATCTGCGCCCGGGTGGTTTCCGGAGGCACCATTCGGGTCGGCGACGTCCTCAGCGAGCCGACTCGATAACTCGTCCCGTCTCGATCCGCACCTCCTCCAACGGCCGGTCTTGGCCGTCGGTCGCCAGGCGGCCGATCGTCAGCAGGATTTCCAGGCTGGCCTCATCGGCCGTCTTGCCGAAGGCGGTGTATTGTCGATCGAGGTGGGGGGCCCGATCGAGGCAGAGAAAGAGCTGGCTGCCGGCGGAGTTGGGATCGCTGGTGCGGGCCATCGACATCACTCCCGCCTCGTGCAACTGGTCGTTGAATTCGGCGTCGATCGTGTATCCCGGTCCCCCGGTGCCGGTCCCCTGTGGGCATCCGACCTGGGCCATGAAACCGGCGATCACGCGGTGAAAGACGATCCCGTCGTAGTAGCCGATGCTGGTCAGCCCGATGATGTTCTTGCAGTGGCCCGGAGCGATTTCCGGCCAGAGATCCAGCGTGATGCCTCCGAGTGACGTCTGGAATTCCACCTGGTAGCTGGTCGTTTCGAAGTTGACATTCTCGATCGCTTGGTCGACTTCGGCTCGGCGGTTTTCGGTCATCAGGGTCTCGCTTGCTGCGGTGTGAGATGGTGAGAGTGGTGTGGCAACGAGGCGTATCGTAGGGGTCCGTCAGCGGGCTCGCCAGTCAGGTCACGATCCGGCCGAGCGATCCTCCGGGGCCTCTCCGACCCCTCCACCTCCGGGTGTCAGAATCGTCAGCACATCTCCCGGTGTGACGTCGAGTTGGGCTTTTCCGCCGAGGTCCACTTCGGGGGACTCGTCGGCGGGGGTGAGCAGGTTGCGTCCGATCTGGCCGGGTTGGCCACCATCGAGACCAAACGGTGCGGTGGGTCCGCGTCGTTCCGAGAGGATCGAGACGGAGAGTTTCTTGAGGAATTCGATGCGTCGAACGATGCCGTCGCCGCCGGGGAAGCGACCCTTGCCACCGGAACCCTCGCGGATCGAAAACTCGTGCACCCGCACCGGGTACCTCCGCTCGATCACCTCCACGTCGGTCAGCCGGGTGTTGGTCATGTGGGTGTGCACAGCGTCGGTGCCCCGGGCGTGGGGCGTGGCACCGGCTCCTCCACAGATCGTCTCGTAGTACCCGAACGTCTCGTCACCGAAGGTGAGGTTGTTCATGGTGCCCTGGCTGGCCGCCGCCACGCCCAGGGCACCCAGCAGCGTGTCAACCACCCGCTGGCTGGTCTCGACGTTGCCTCCCACGACCGCCGCCGAGTGCGAGGGATCGGGCTGCTCGGGGGGATTCAACAGGCACTCGGGCAGGTGGATCGTGACCGGTTCGAGCACGCCGCTGTTGAGCGGTATGTCCTCGTTGATCAGGCAGCGAAACACGTACAGGCAGGCGGCGGTGACGATGGCGCGGTTGGCGTTGAGGTTCGAGTCCATGACCTCGGAGGTGCCGTTGAAGTCGACCGTGGCGGTTTCTCCGGAAATGGCAATCGAGACACAGATCGTCGCGCCGTTGTCGAGTTGATCGGTGCGGTGGTAATTCCCGTCGGGAATCGTCCTGAGCGCCAGCCTCATCTTCTCGCACGCCGCCCGCTGGATGTGTCCCATGTAGGCCGCGACGACCTCCAGCGAATACCTCTGGACCAACCGTCCCAGCTGCACGACTCCGCTGTTGTTGGCCGCGACCTGGGCGGAGACATCGGCGAGGTTTTCGGGGACGTTTCGGCTGGGGTGGGTGCCCGAGGAGAGTAGTTGTCTGAGTTCGTCTTCGCGGGAGACTCCTCCGTCGACCAGCCTGAAGTTCCTGATCAGCACTCCTTCTTCACCGAGGTTCTTCGAGAACGGCGGCATGCTGCCCGGGACAATGCCGCCGATTTCGGCGTGATGAGCCCGGCTGGCGGTGAAGAACAGCAGCCGGCCGTCGTCGACGTGGTGCACCGGAGTGACGACGGTCACATCGGGCAGGTGCGAGCCGCCGCGGTAGGGGTCGTTGGTGACGAACACGTCCGAGGGAGCCATGTCGGGGTTGTCGGCCAGGATCCTCTTGACCGTCTCGCTCATGGCACCCAGGTGCACCGGGATGTGTGGTGCGTTGACGACCAGGTCACCGCTGGCCGAGAAGATGGCACAGCTGAAGTCGAGCCGTTCCTTGACGTTGGTCGAGAAGCTGGTCTTCTGGAGAGTGAGTCCCATCTGTTCGGCGATCGATGCGAAGAGATTGTTGAAGATCTCGAGCATCACCGGGTCGGCCTCGGTCGAAACCTCGGCGACCGCCTGCTGGCTGGTGTCCTGTCGAATCAGCACCTCGTCCCGTTCGGTGATCTCGGCGGAGTACCCCGGTTCGACGACGAGTGTCGATGTCGATTCGCAGAGGATGGCTGGTCCGGCGAAGCTGTCGCCGGGGTGCAGGTCTTCCCGAAGGAACACGGCGGCCTGGCAGGGGCTGCTGTCGAAGATGGCCGGCGTGAGGCTGTGGGGTTTGGGAGACCGCTTGACCGCGTCGGAAGTTTCCAGCGGGGGATCGGCGGTGGTGCCCACCACCTCGACCCGCGCAGCGGTGACCTCCAACTCCCGCCCCTGGTGGGTGTACCCGTAGAGCCTGAGGTGAAGATCGTGGTAGGCGGTGGCATAGTCGCCGTCGTCGGGGCAGGGGACCGGGATCGCGGCCTCGATGCCCTGGTAGCGGATTTCAAGAGTCCTGTGTGGTGTGGCGATCCGCTGTTCGGCAATTCCCTCGGCCGCAACCTCCGCAGTCGCAACCGCCTCCAATTCACTGAAGACCTGTTCGAGGTCTTCGAGTGTCGAGCTGTCGAGGGGCCGCAGCACGCTTTGCTGGCCAAATCGTCGCACGTCAGCCAGGCCCATCCCGTAGGCACTCAGGATGCCGGCATAGGGGTGCACCAGCACGTCGCGGATGCCCAGTTCACGGGCGATCGCACAAGCGTGCTGACCCCCCGCTCCGCCAAAGGTCACCAGCACGTAGTCGGCCGGGTCGTAGCCTCGAGCCACCGAGATGTTCCGGATCGCTCGGACCATGTTCGCCACGGCGATCTGCAGGAACCCCTCGGCGAGTTCGGTGGGAGTGTACCTCCGGCCCATCGGCGAGGTGGCGATGCGGTCGCAGAGGGAATCGAGTCGAGCTGCGACGGCTTCGGCATCCAGCGGGAAGGGGAAGTGATCGGGCAGGATGCGGCCCAGGTGCAGGTTGAGGTCGGTGACGGTCAGCGGCCCGCCTCTGCCGTAACAGGCCGGTCCCGGGTCCGCTCCGGCACTGGCCGGCCCGACGGCCAGCTTGACGCCGTCGAACTCGCAGATGCTCCCCCCGCCGGCAGCGACCGTTTCGATCGCCAGCATCGGTGAAACGATGCGGACACCCGCCTTGGTCGTCTCGAATTCCCGCTCGTAGCTCCCGTCGTACCGCGACACGTCGGTGCTGGTGCCCCCCATGTCGAACCCGATCGATCGCTCGAACCCCGCTCGCTCTGCGACCCGAGAAAACCCGATCACGCCTCCGGCGGGACCCGAGAGAATGCTGTCCTTGCCGACGAAGCGGTCGGCATCCACCAGGCCACCGGCCGAGGTCATGATCTTCAGCGAGCTTGTGCCGAGGGATTCTCGGAGCCGATTGACGTACTGCCGCAGGATCGGGTTGAGGTAGGCGTCAACGAGCGTGGTGTCGGTGCGGCTGACGATCTTGATCAACGGCGAGAGTCGGCTCGAGCGGCTGACCTCGCTGAACCCCGCCTCGCGAGCCACCTGCTCGACCTGCTCTTCATGAGAGCTGTTGGCAAAGGAATGCAGCAGGCAGATCGCCACCGATTCGATACCCACCCCGCGAGCTTCTGCCAGGGCCACGCGGACCGGTTCCAGTTCCGGAGACCGCAACGGGTTGCCGTCGGCGTCGATCCGCTCATCCACCTCGATCACCCGCTCAAACAGCGGCTCCGGCTTGCCGATCACGAGATCAAACAGCCGCGGACGGTCCTGGTTGCCGATCAGCGGCACATCGGCAAACCCCCGGGTGGTGACCAGCAGCGTGCGAGCGCCCTCGCGAGTCAACAGGGCGTTGGTGCCACGAGTGGTGCCCAGCCGCACACTCACCTCCGGAAGCGGATCTCCCAGACGCAGCGACAACACGAGACGGATGGCCAGGATCGGAGCCTCCTCGGGCGAGACCAACTCGTAGCCGACGCCGTCAGCGATCGATTCGGGGAGGGCCTGGTCGAGGCTGAAGCGGCCGGTGTCGGTGTCGAAGGCGGTGACGGTTGCCTCGAGCAGCGGTTGGCCGTCGCGGCCGAAGCAGCGAAGTGGATAGCCGACCCAGAAGTCAGCAGGGTCGCCGACTCGGGCGAGATCGACAAATCGGTCGGTCCCCATCCGCTGGGCGACCTGGCCCTTGGTGACGGCCGAACTGAGCACCTTCAGCGGAACCAGCTCGCTGTCCGGCGAGCAGGCGATGCAGTCGGTGAAGGTCCCGCCGACGTCGATCCAGAATTCCCACGGCTTCATGGCCTCCCTATGTACCGACCCGGCAGCAGCTGCGGCAACCCGCCGGGCCACGCAGCGGTTGCTCGTGAGTACCGGCAGCGGCATCATGTGCCCCAGCAGCAAGCGGCAATGAGATGTGATCCTGAGCAGGGCGAAGGAACTCGAGTCGCCCGGGTTGAGCTGGGGTGACCGCAGTGTTCAACAGGTGAGCGGATGAGTACCGAGCGACTGGGTGAGGCGATCCGCAGACTGAGAGAGAGCTGTGGGGACACGGAATCGGACACCGTCCCCGCCGTGCCACGCCGATTTCGGACTCTCGTCGATGTGGTGGCGGGACCGGGGACCCGCACCGCAGATGACTCACCCGCGGGTCAATTCGATCGACCCGACGAACTGGCCGAACTGTCCGTCGAGGTCCTGATGGAAGCCCTCAGGCAGACGGGTCGAGATGCACGACGGGCTGCTGCACTGCTGGGACTGGCCCGCTGGTGGCCAGAGGATGGTCCCGAGCAAGACTGGTGCGACGACCACCAGCGACGTCGCCAGGAACTGACGGCCGTGCGTGGGGTCGGCCACGAACTGGTCGACCGGATCCTACTGCTGGTCCTGGAAGTCTCGACCATGCCCCTGTCGCGAGCCGCCCTGCGTGTCGGGTGTCGGCACGGATGGAACGGACTCGAATCGGAATACCAGGAATGGCAACACCTGTATCGGCAGGCCGCAGAGGTGGCCGGTGCCACCCTGCCGGAGACCGATCGCCTGATCAGACAGGTCGGTCGGTCCCACTGCGGCACACGGCCCAAGTGTGACGGCTGCCCGTTGGAATCGCTGCTTCCGGAGGGGGGGCCCTACGAGCCGGAGTAGGTGTCAGTGAGGCGAGTGTTGATTATGTAAACTGTTGTATAACAATGGTTTACGTATATTAATCTTAGTGGTCCTCATAGTCGTTACAACCCGGCACAACGCCTCCATCTTACGCGGTTCGCCTGGTCGTTGGACTCTTTTCATTTTGCCTGATCGGCTCCATGGCGCATATTAAGGATGCGGCTTGGAGTGATCGAGTCGCGAGTGGAAATTGTCACAGTTCCGGAATCGGCCTGGTGGGTCGAGGAGGCGGGTGATGTCGAGCGTAGAAACTCGTTGGGACCTGGTGGTCATTGGTGGGGACCGGGTGGGCCACGACGTGGCTCACCAGGCGGCGTCGCGAGGTGCTCGCGTGGTGCTGGTGATGCCGGGTACTGGGAATGCCGACCCGGTGGGCAACGACCAGGTACGGGTCTTGACGGGGATGCCTCGTCTGGTGGGTCCGGGTGAGTTGGAGATCGTATCATCTCGCGAGTCGTACGCGGTGTCGGCCGAGACGGTTGTGATTGGAACCGGGAGTCGTCCGTGGATTCCCTCGTCATTTTCGGTGGACCATTCGCTGGTGCTGGACGCGGATTCGTTCGAGCGTGCGGCGGGATCGAATCGAGTGGCGGTGGTGGGTGGCGGGCGCGACGGGTTGCGTGCGGCGACGATGCTGGCGACGACCGGCGTGGAGGTGACTCTGTTTGACCGTCGTCATCGGTTGTTGGAGGAGTGTGATTCGGAGCTGGTGGACATGGTGGTCGAGGACATCGGCCGCTCGGGCATTCGAATGCGTCTGGGTGAGGAGATCCTGGAGGCCGGGCCGAGTGTCGACGGGGCGGTACTGGTTTCTGCTCAGAGTGATGTCGAGCGTTTCGACCGGGTGGTGATCGCGGTCGGCCGCAGCGGAAACACCGACGCGTTGGGCCTGGAGTCGATTGGCCTGGAGACTGATGAGCGGGGTCGATTGTGGTGTGACGAGCGATTCGGGACGTGGGTCGAGGGAGTCCGTGCGGTCGGATCGGTGATTGGTCATCCGAGTTGGTTGCGTCATTCGTTGGACCAGGGCAAGCGGCTGGCCGTCGACGTATTATTCTCGGGCAATTTCGAGCGAGGTCCGGCGGCAGCGGTGACCTCCAGTGGCACTCGACCAGAGATTCTCCAGGCGGGCCGCACGACCGAGGACCTGATGGCCGGCGGCGTCGATTACGAATCGGGCCGTGCCGGATGTGTTCCCGGTTCGAGTAACACTTTGAAGCTGCTTTGGACCCGTCGCAGCGGCCGGGTGCTGGGTGCTCACGCGATCGGGCCCGACGTGTCCTCTTCGATCGGCCGCGTGGCCGCGGCGATGCGTCGCCGCCTGACGGTCGACCGATTGCTGTCGGCCTGCGGTGATGACTGGTTGCTTCGCGAAGCGGCGACCTCGACATCAGCCATGCCGGTTGAGACGTCTTCGGTCACCGAGTCCGCCCCGCGACCTCATGGCCAGCCGACCGCCTGGCGGATCGACGCGGTCTGACCGGGCCTCTGGAGGAGCCTGGCCACCGGATCAGCGGGCCCCGGCCTCCTCGAGCACCCGCTTGAAGTCGTCGGGCAGTGGTGCCTGAATCAAGAGTGCTTCGCCGGTGATCGGGTGTTCCAGGCCAAGCGAGTGGGCGTGCAGAGCCTGGCGTGAGATGAGTGGCCAGGGCGGATCGGCGGGCGGTTCGACCAGCAGCCGGCCTTCCCGGTCGCGGCGGATGTCGCCTCCGGTCCCGTAAAACGGTTCTCCCAGCAGCGGGTGTCCGATCGAGGCGAGGTGGACGCGGATCTGGTGCAGGCGACCGGTCAGAGGCCTGACTTCGACCAGCGAGCAGCCTGCCAGTCTCTGCAGCACGCTGAAGCGAGTCTCCGCCGATCTGGGCTCGATTGCATCGGGTGCGGCGGAGATGAGCTGTGAGTCGGGGTTGTTGACACGTCCCAGGGGCGAGTCGATCGTGCCGGAGTCTTTGGAGGGG
>Ga0310124_10000510_pt1 | contig 26827 bp, 20 predicted proteins | sample CB11b_AW_Bot5_MG_FD_203507 | JGI IMG/M metagenome (GOLD analysis project Ga0310124, IMG submission 203507) | Marine microbial communities from Western Arctic Ocean, Canada - CB11b_AW_Bot5 | ecosystem: Environmental > Aquatic > Marine > Oceanic | place: Canada: Western Arctic Ocean | collected...
TTTTCTTAGATTCAAAATAATCAAATTGAATATCAAAGTATTTTATAATTGATTGATCTAAATCATCTAAAACTAATTTCTTAACCTCGATTAATTCAGGCCTATTAGTTACTTTATATGGTTCTACTTTATCTGATAAAAATACTATTTTACTTATGTTATTGAATGTGTAATGCCCTGAGGTGTGCCATCTGACAGATTCAAATATGACAGTATCATCAAGATAATCTTGAATATAATGAGAAGCTACAGGGCCATGTAATACATTAGGATTTTTTATTTCAAAATCTAAGCAATCTATGTTCTGTTTTGACACAATTTCTAAAAGATCCTTATTATCATAATGCTTAACAATATCATGTGACAAAGCTGCCAATTCACATTTCTGTGTATCTTCTTTATAATATTGTGCTAATTCCACAGCTAATTTAGCAGTGCGATATAAATGATCTGCAAGCCATTCAGGTAATACAGAAATCTTTTTATTTAAATAAGTTCTTAAATCATTATTCATAAAAATATTATAAATTGCCTATATAGATAGGATATAATTATAAGTATTAAAAATTTCATTTACTACATTTAAGGATTCAATTCTGAAGTGAACAAAAAATATATATTAGCTATAGTTAGTTTAAATATTTTATTATGGGTATCTGGTTTCGGCATGCTTTCTATATATCAGGGTAATACACTCTTGGAATTTCAAAATAAAATAGATTTAAATATTAAAAATTCTAATAATCGCACTAGTGAAACTATAAATAATTCTATTGATAAAACAAACCTGGCTATAGAAAAATCTAATAATACAATTAAGAAAATCAATGAAGAAAAATTATTGTCTGAAAAAGAAGCATTATATCAACAAGGATTAACAATAAAATCAAAAGAAAAAGAACTGGAAACTAAATCGCTTTATTTAATTGAACAAGGAAAAAAAAATAATGCAAAATTAGAAGCAGCAGCAGAAAAAGAAAAAAGGATAAATGCTGAACTTTTAGTGGAAAAAGAAAAAGGAAACAGAATAAATTCAGAATTAAAAGCTGCACTAGAAAAATCCAAATCTTTACAAGACACATTAAAAGTACATGAAGAATTTTCGAAAAAAATCGAAAACCAAAATACCAATATAAATAATTTGAAAAAAGATACAGAAGATGATTTGAATAATATTCTGGACAGAACAAAAATATTGGAAACAACATCTACATCTATTAAATGGCCTGAAGCAATCACATCTATAGAATCTTCTATCATCAGATTAAGGACTGCAACAGAATCATGTTCCGGTTTTATTTTTGATATTAAAAGTCATTATTATGAATTAATAAATGACAATGAATATTTTGTGCTGACAAATGAACATTGTTTTAAATACAAAAACTATAACAACATAAAAATTTACATAACTGGTTTAGAAGATCCTTTAAAAGGTAAATTAAAAGCGAAATATACTAAACAGGATATAGCTATACTGGCATTCAATTCACCCAACGAATATAAACCTTTAAAACTAGTCAGCATTGAAGAATTAGGAAAACTAACCTCCGGAACTGAGGTAAGCGCACTCGGATACCCTCTTGGAGTAACAGGATTAGTAGCCACTACAGGTATTGTTTCATATAAATTTTATGACGATTCGAAAAAAAGAGATATAATTCAAACTGACTCAGCTATAAATCCAGGAAATTCCGGCGGTCCATTAGTAATTATATCAGGTGATGTCATAGGTATGAATACTTATGTTAGAAGAACTAGTTCAGGGATAGCTATTGATGGATCTGGGTATGCTGTATCTTCAAAGCAGTTAATAAATGCAGTCTCATGTATAAATCAATCGCAAATTGAAAAATATATCAAATCCGGTGGTGAGTGTACAACTCTACCAGACTAATAATTTTCATAAATTTTCATCAACAAATATAAATTATAGTGAATTCAACCCACGAGCCAAATACTATTTCAAATATAAAAATCATGATAAGCATATTTGGTGTTTGTGCTTCTGTTTTTCTTTTTACTATTGGGCAAGGAGCAACTAACCCAATTTTACCTCTTCTTGTACAAAACCTAGGGCATACAGCAACTGTAGCTGGGTTTGCAGTCGGAATTTTTGGTGCCGGCAGATTTATTACAAATCTACCATCAGGCATATTAGCACAAAAAATTGGCAGAAAACCAATCTTAATTTTTGGTCCTTTAATAGCATCCATTGGATATTTCATTACTGGTTATGCGGATTCAATTCAACTCATCTTATTATCAAGATTGATCACTGGCCTTGGAGGTGGGATGCATTTCGTTGGTGCAAGCATTTATTTGAGGGATATGTCCAGCTTAAATAACAGAGGAAGAATAATGAGTTTGCAAACAATTTCTATTTTAATCGGGCAAACTATTGGACCAATAATTGGAGGTTATATTGGAGAATTGTATGGATTCGCTAGCCCATTTATTTTTGCATCTATTTCTTTAGTTATAGCAATTGTATTAATAATCACTACTGTTATAGAACCATCAAATATCAATCAAAATTCAAACCAACCAAATGATTCCAAAACAAAAAAGAAACTTGGGATATTCCAATTATTATCTTTATTCATTAAATCCGGATTACTGCCAGTAGGACTTATGACCATGTCACAATTTTTCCACAGATCTGGAGGAAGATTTACTATAGCTCCACTTTTAATACAAAATAAAGGATTAACTGCATCAAATATTGGAGGATTTTTTAGTGTCACTTCTTTTGCTCAATTAACAGCTGCATCTATGTCAGGATATATTGTTGATAAATTAGGAAGAAAAATCCTTCTAATTCCTGGTACATGTATAATTTTACTAGGGTTATTTTTATTTGATAATTCCAATTCATATCCTATGATTTTAGTAGTTGCTATCCTTCTTGGAATAGGAGAAGGATCATTAACATCATCAACAGTTACATTATTTGCTGATAATGCTCCCAAAGGATATGAAGGAGTTACCATGGGTTTATACAGAACATTTGGTGACTTCGGGTTTATGATAGGACCACCAATACTAGGTATTGTTATTCAACAAATGAATTTTAGTTCAGCATTGTTAGTCGACGGTATACTGATATCAGTCTGTACTCTTGCCGTAGTTATATTTGCAAAAGAAACTAAAAAAAGAACTTAGATAATCTCAGCTATAATTTCAACAGGATGTTTTGCCCGAACATCAGTACCATGATTTATTTGTTCTCTGCATGATACTCCGGAAGCAACAACGGCAATTTCTCCTTTTGATCTTTTAATTCGAGGTATCAAATCTCTCTCTGCTAAAGCAATTGACATATCATATTTATCTTTAAAATAGCCGAATGAACCTGCCATACCGCAACAACCATTTTCGACATACTCGCAATTATCGAATCCAAACTTTTCTAGTAATAATTTTAAAGATGAATTTCCTAATATTGATTGTTGATGGCAATGAGGTTGTACTATGATTTTTTCATATTTATGTTTTTTAAATTTAATCTTTTCCCATATTTTATTTTTTGTAAAAAACTCATCGATAATATAAACATTGGATTTAATTTTTTCAGCCTTATCTTGATATTTTTCATCTAAAAGATCAATGAAATCTTCTTTAAAACCAAGAATACAACTTGGTTCTATTCCTATTATTTCAATTCCATTTTTTACATATTCATATAAATTATCAATATTATGCTTAATATTGATTTTAGCTTTATCTATCTGTCCAGTAGATAACATGGGACGTCCACAGCATTTCGTATCGTCAGGAACAATAACATTGTACCCTAGTTTATTTAATATTTTTTTGACTGCAAATCCAATCTCTGGATTCTGATAATTCAAAAATGTATCAGGGAATAATAAAACAGATTTCTGATACTTATCTGAAGATGTATCACTAAAAAGAGATACTAAACTTTTTTTTGCAAATTTTGGTAATGTCCTTCTAGAGTCAATATTAAAAAATATATCTAATATTTTTTTAACTATACTCAAATCTATAACAAAGTTAGTTAATACAGCAGTTAGAGATCCCATTTTACTGAAAAAACCTATATTACCAATGAACTTTTGAGATAAAGGGCGTTTATTAGATTTATAATACTGGTTTAGATATTCATATTTTAATTTTGCCATATCAACATTTGAAGGGCATTCAGCCTTACAAGCTTTACATTCCAGGCATAAATCTAAAATTCTAAATAAATTTTTATCCTTCCAGCTAGAATTAGGTAATTGCCCGGAGATTAAGCCTCTAAGTGCATTTGCTCTACCCCGCGTTGAAAGTTCTTCATCTCTAGTTACCATATAAGATGGACACATAACACCCGAAGTTACTTTTCTGCAAGCTCCTTGTCCATTACACATCTCTATAGCTGAAGCATATCCTTTCTCTTTTGTGAAATTAAAGCCTGTTTCAATATCAAAAGTTTTATAATTAGGTCCTATTTTTAAATTTTGATCAATATCTTGGGAATCAGTAATTTTACCAGGATTCATCAAATTGTATGGATCAAAAACTTCTTTTAATTCTCGGAAAGCATTATAAATTTTATCTCCATACATTTTTTTATTCCAATAACTTCTAACCAATCCATCACCATGCTCTCCACTAATAGATCCACCATATTTTATTACCAAATCTGTTATATCAGATGCTATCAATTTCATTTTATTAACTTCATCTTGCATTTTCAGATTAATTAACGGCCTTATATGCAAGCATCCAACGCTTGCATGTCCGTAATAACCAGCAGTAGTATCATGCGAGCGTACTATTTGATCAAATTCTTTAACAAATGCCGGTAAAAACTTAGGATCAACGGCTGTATCTTCGACAAACGGGATAGCTTTGTAATCACCAGGAGTACTCATCATTAATCCTAATCCTGCTTTCCTTATATTCCATACTTTTTCTTGATCAGAATTCTCAAATAACAATTTTGTAGAATACCCAAATTTCTGTTTATCTAAATTAACTTTCAATTTGTTTAATTTATCCTCAAGTTCGGATTTACTATTTGCAATCATTTCAACCGCAAGAACCGAATCAGGATCTCCGTCAATAAATGTCATCATTCTTGAATACTCAAGGTTATTTTTAGCTTGTCTCAAAATCATATTACCAATATGTTCAATAGCAGACGGGTTATGCTCCAAAATTGAAACAGTTGCTTCCATTGAAGCAATCAATTCATCAAAATGAACCACAGCTAATCCGGTAAATTTAGGTTTGTCATGAACAAGTACTTTAGCTTTTGAAAATGCAACCAATGTTCCTTCTGACCCCACAACAAATTTAGCTGAATTAAAATTTTCCACATTAATCAATTCATCTAAATTATATCCGGATACTCTTCTTTGAATAGAAGGGTATTTTAATTTTATTTCCTCAATTATATTTTTTCTAAATTCAATTAATTTACTTGAAATTTTTTCATGATTTGAATTTAGATTATTATTGTTCTCGTCAAAATATTTCTTCCCTTCATAACCTAATTTTAATGGGTTGCCACCCGCAGTAAATGCATCAAGTTCTAATACATTATCTATTGTTTTTCCCCATAATAAAGAGTGGGCGCCACAAGAATTATTTCCTATAGCACCACCTATATTCCCTCTATTACTGGTACTAGGATCAGGTCCGAAAATTTTATTTGCATGCTCCATATATTTATTAAGCTCATCTAAAATAATCCCAGGTTGAACTTCAACCCAATTTTCTTCAGGATTAAAATCTAAAACCTTATTCATATACATTGAAAAATCAATAATCAAACCCTCACCTACTGCTTGCCCCCCCAAACTTGTTCCACCTCCTCTTGAAGTAATAGATATTTCTTTATCAAAGGCATATAACATTATTTGCTGTAAGTCATCTTTTGATTTAGGAAAAGCAACACCAATAGGAATAATTTGATAAATACTTGCATCAGTTCCGTATATCATCCGTGTTTTAAGATCTGTTCTAATATCTCCCGATATTTTAGGATTTAAATTTTTATCCAAATCATTAATCAGGGTATTATTTGTTGAAAGAATATTAATATTTAACTCCTTTTACTGAAAGAATGAAACTCTCTATTTTATCTTTATCTTTAATCTCATTAGATTCTACTCCCGAAGATACATCTACCCCCCATGGGCATAAATCTTCAGTAATTCTCTGAATATTTTCTGTATTCAATCCTCCAGCTAATAAAACATTATATTTTTGAATTATTTTTTTTGCATTAGATAAATTGATTAATTTTCCTGACCCACCATAATGGCCTTTCATATAACTATCTATTGAGATCAAACCTCCTATAGACTGAATCTTTTCAATACAATGAAAGACATCTGTAAGTTTTATATTTTCAGAAATTTTGATTTGCTTAATAAAAGGTAAATCTAAATCAGTCAAATAATTGAAATTTTCATCACCACATAATTGAACATAATCTAATGAAAATTTACTAAAAGTATTCTTAACATAATCTAGTGGCTGATCAGCAAACAAACCTACAAGTTTGGGTTTGTCTTTTATTTCATCCAAAGAATTCACTATATTTTGTGCTTGGGCAAATGCAACTTTCCTTTTCACATTTTCAACAAAAATCATTCCTAAATAATCAACTCCTAAAGAAGCTGCAAATATAGCATCAGTTTTATCTTTTAACCCACAAATTTTGATTTTAGTCATTTGTTAATTCTATAATTTTTTTATAAGGGTCATCTGAGGTAATGATAGCCTCTCCAATTAAAGCAGCATTGCATCCAGCATTTTCTAAAACAGAAATATCTTTTCTGTTAAAAATTCCACTTTCACTAACTTTCAATATATGATCAGGAATTTTTTTCACCAAATTTAAAGTTGTATTAATATCAACAGAAAAATCATTTAAATTTCTATTATTTATTCCTATTATTCTTGTATCTGATACCAAAGCTTTTTCAAGTTCGCTTAGATTATGAACTTCTACCAAGCACTCTAAGTTAATTTTGTTTGCCAATAATACAAAATCACTCAATTGCTTTTGAGATAAAATACTTGCTATTAATAAAATAGCATCAGCTCCATAAAATTTTGATTCAAAAATTTGATATTGATCAATTATGAAATCTTTTCTCAACACAGGAGTTGAATCATATTCATTTAACTTCTTCAAATTAATTATATTATCTAAAGAACCTTTGAAAAAATTTCTTTCTGTAACAATTGATATGGCATTAACATTAGCATCCAAATAATTTTTTGCTAAATTTATAAAATTTTTACCATCCATTAGTTTACCCTTACTTGGTGATGTGTCTTTTATTTCTGCTATCAAACTCAAATGATCATTGTTTAATGAATCATAAAGGCTAAAAGAATTACTATCGTAGTCTATATTTTTTTTCAATGATTCAATAGATAATAAATCTTTTCTCTCTATTAAATCATTTTTAATTTCATTGACTATTTTTTCAAGGATATTCATTTTAAAAATTTCTAGAAAGATTATTTATTAATTTTGCTGCATTTCCATTTTTAATATTATTTTTAGAAATTTCAATTCCTGATTTTATATCTTTTGATTGACCAGAAATATATAATCCTAATCCAGCATTAAGAGCTACACAATCTAATAATTCATAATTTTCCCCTTCAAATAATTCAATAATTTTTAAAGCACTTTGTTGAGGAGAATTTACAATTAATTTTTCTATAGGAATTTTTTTAAGTCCAAATTGAGATGGATTTATTTTATATTCTTTTAAAGAAGCAGTTGATGCAGCTAGATTTGCTAATTTGTCAGGTATTTTTTCTATTGATGAATCTTGCCTGATTTCCCATACATAAGTATCGCCTAAAATACTTGCTTCATCTAATCCTTCCATACCATGAACTACTAATGCAGTTTTATTTAATATTCGAAGAGCATTTGACATTTTATTTCCAGTGTCAATATCGGGCACTCCAATCAACAAATACTTACAATTTGCAGGATTTGTAAGAGGTCCAAGATTATTAAATATAGTTTTAAAACCCAATTCTTTTCTTGTTGGCATAGCATATTTCATAGAAGGGTGAAATTTTTGAGCAAACATAAAAGCAAAATTGTACTTGTCTAGCATTTCAATAGATTTATTAATATCAACATCTATATTTATATTTAAAGCTTCTAATACATCTGCGCTCCCACTTTTTCCAGAAGCAGCTCTGTTTCCATGTTTGGCCACTTTAACTCCTGAACAAGCAGCAACTAAAGCTGCAGTAGTAGATACATTAAACGTTGATTGATTATCTCCTCCTGTTCCAACTATATCTAAGCAGTCATATTTAGTTTCTAATCTTAAAGCATTCTCTTGCATAGATTTTGCCATTCCTGCAATTTCATCTTCAGATTCTCCTTTAAGTGATAAAGAAGTAAGTATAGAAGAAAGTTTGATTTCAGATATTTTACCGGACATGATTTGATTCATAAGATCGTAAGATTCTTCAAATGAAAGATTATTTTTATTTAACAATTTACTAGTAATTTCTGTAATGTTTTCCATATTATATATTTAAAAAATTTAATAAAATTTTTTCACCAAAATCAGTACCTATTGACTCAGGATGAAATTGTATCCCATACATGGGAAAATTTTTATGTGCAATACCCATCACCAAACCATCTTCAGTCCACGCTATTTTATCAAAATTTTTGTTCAACGATTGTTCATTTATTATCAAAGAATGATAACGCATAGCATTAAAAGGATTTGGCACTTCTTTAAATATTTCATTATCATTATGCTTTATTAAAGATGTTTTTCCATGCAAAATCGATGGTGCCTTTTCTATGTCAGAATCAAATGTATAGCCAATAACTTGATGCCCCAAACAAACTCCAAGCATAGGTATTGTTGGCCCAAATTCTTTAATTACATCACTACATATTCCTGAGTTTTTAGGATGTGAAGGGCCTGGAGAAATGATTATTTTATCAGGCTTTAAATTGTAAATTTCATCTAAAGTTATATCATCATTCCTATATACTATGGTATCTTCAAAATGTTTGGCAACAATTTGATAAATATTATATGTAAAGCTATCGTAATTATCTAAAATTAAAATCATTTTATTTAAATAAAAATTCTCCATTTTCTGCCATCTCAATGGCTTTTAATACTGCTTCAATTTTATGTAAATGTTCCTCAAATTCCAATTCAGGTATACTGTCATACACTATCCCTCCACCTGATTGAACTGATGCTACCCCATTTTTGATAAATAATGTCCTCAAAGTTATTGCCACCTCTAAATTATCAAAAAAATCAAAGAAGCCTATAGCTCCTGCATAAGGGCCTCTTTTATCATTTTCTAATTCAGATATTAATTGCATGGCTCTAATTTTCGGAGCACCTGATACTGTACCAGCTGGAAAGCAAGACTGAAAAACCTCTAACGCAGATATATCCTCTTTCTTCTTGCCTGTAACTTTAGAAACTATATGCATGACATGTGAAAATTTTTTGATATCCATAAATTCAGTAACTGCCACTGTTCCTGGTTCACTTACTTTCCCAACATCATTTCTTGCCAGGTCTACTAACATAATATGCTCAGCATTCTCTTTAGGATCAGCAATAAGTTCTTTTTCAATTTCCTTATCCTCTAATTCAGTTAATCCTCTTGGCCTGGTTCCAGCTATAGGTACTGAAGTAATATCATTGTTTTCAACTTGAACCAACAATTCAGGAGAAGCACCTACAATATAATGGTCACCGAAATCCAAATAATACATATAAGGAGAAGGATTCAAAGATCTTAAAGTTCTATAAATCATAAATGGATGAACATTTGTTTTTTTAGATATCCTCCTAGAAAAAACTGCTTGAATTATTTCCCCATCTTCAATGTAATTTTTGATTTTTTTAACTTTTTTAACAAATTCTTCTTTAGAAATATTTTCTGAATCTTTTAAGAATTGATCTTCAAAATCCAAATTTTGAAGATTTTTCGGCTGAGAGTTTAATCTATTTTGAATATGATTTATTTTTTCATATGTTAATTCATATACTTCCTTTGAATTACCTTTAGAACAATCTGCATAGGATATAATCAGTAATTTATGCTTTAAATGATCATAAACCAAAAAATCTTTAACAAATAGAAAACAAGCCTCAGGTAAATCCATGCCATGATGATCAGGTAATTTTATATCATCAAAATATTTAACAGCATCATATGAAATATATCCTATAAGTCCCCCGAAAAATCTTTCCATCCATTCTGGTTTAATAACTTTGATATTATCTAGCAAATCAGATACTAAGGTGATTGGATTTATAAATCCATTAGCTCTATCACCTGAATCAAACTTCTCATAATTTCCAATTCCAATAAAGCTATATCTTGCAATTGATTCTCCTCCTTCAACACTTTCTAGCAAAAAAGAATTTTTCCCATCAGAGACTTTTAAAAATATAGATACAGGGGTTTCCATATCCATATACAGCTCTCTTCCAAGAGCAATAAAGCTCTTACCGTCATACTCTTTTTTAAATTCTTTATAACTAACAATATTTTTCATTTATATAAAGCCCATTTTATTTTTCATCTCTATAATTTTTGGTTCTGAAATAGAACGAGCATTTTCAGCACCTATTTTCAATAAACGATCTAATTCTGATGGATCAGACATAAATTCTTGATATTTTGCTCTGATTGGAGATATAGTATCAACAACTATCTCTCCCACTTTTTCTTTCAGTACACCATAACCTTTTGCCCCTTCAAAATCCTTTTCAACATTCTCAACAGATTCCCCTGTTATTACTTTATAAATTCCAAGTAAATTATTTACCCCAGCTTTATCTTTATCTTCAGAAAATTTAATTTCATTGCCTGAATCAGTTACTGCTCTTTTAATTGTTTTAATAATTTCAGCATCACTATCTAGTAATCCAACTACACCACCATCATTTTCTTGAAAACTTTTAGACATTTTTGATAAAGGATTACTTAAATTCATTACACGTGCACCTATATCCGGAACAACTGGTTCAGGTAAAACAAAAGTTTCTCCAAATAAATTATTGAATCTTTGTGCTATATCTCTTGATAATTCAACATGTTGTTTTTGATCTTCACCTATGGGAACCTCATTTGCATCATATAAGATAATATCACCTGCCTGTAAAACCGGATAATCAAGTAAGGCTGCAGAAACACTAGTTAATTTATCTTTTTTATCCTTATATTGAGTCATTCTTTCTAACCAACCCAAAGGAGTTACACAATTTAAAAGCCAGCAAGCCTCAGCATGAGCTCTTACTTGGCTTTGTATAAAAATAGTAGATATATGTGGGTCAAGTCCACATGCAAAAAGCATGGCAGCCAAACTTCTGGTATTATCTCTCAATTCTTGAGAATCTCTTAAAATGGTATGGGCATGTAAATCAACAATACAATAAAAATTTTGCTTACCTTTACCTTGATTCTCGACCCACTGCTTAACAGCGCCCAAATAATTTCCCAAATGCATATCTCCTGATGGTTGAATACCACTAAATACTCTAATTTCACTCATTGTTTTTCCTAAAATTTAAATAAAAAAAACCGTCCACAAAGGGACGGTTTTACCGCGGTGCCACCCTTAATTACTATCATAAAAATAACAGTCACTTAAACAGCTAAAGAAATTAACGCTTCCTAACGTAAACAAATAATATAATTATTGTTTCAGCTCACAGGTCCATTCTATATAATTACTCTAATCTGGATCACAGCTAGTTTTCACTATCCAGAATTCTCTCTTTAGAGTTTAACTATATATACTATTCTGATCATAGCTTTTAATATTTTATCAAAAGTATAGTAGTCACAATCCCTTGTGTCAATTATCATTAAGTACATCAAATTAAATCATCTGTTTAATATCGATAGGATACAAATTAAAATATATTTTTTAAAATAAATATAAAAGTTGCATATATCAATTTATTAAGAAACAGAAAAATAACGTAATTTCAAAGGTAATTAAATGAATAATATTTTAGATGGATTAAAAGTTGTAGATTGTACACAAATACTTGCAGGTCCATTTTGTACAATGATGCTTGGGGATATGGGAGCAGAAATAATCAAAATAGAGAAACCAAACGGTGGTGATGATATCAGAAGATTCGGCCCACCATTTATTGATGGTGAATCTGCAGCATTCTTAATGATAAATAGAAACAAAAAAAGTTTAGCTCTTAATATGAAAGACCCAAAAGGACTCAAAATTTTAACAGACTTAATCAAAAATGCCGATGTTTTTATTCAAAATTTCAGGCCAGGGTCATTAGAAAAAATGGGACTTGGATTCGATAATGTTATAAAAACAATAAATCCAAAAATAATATATTGCAGTATCTCAGGATTTGGAACAACCGGACCATATAAAGATCGACCGGGATTTGATCTAATAGCTCAAGGAATGTCTGGTCTTATGAGTTTAACAGGTACCCCAAATGGAGAACCTGTTAAAATTGGAGTTCCAATATGTGATCTAAATGCAGGATCTTATGCTGCTATGGGAATACTTGCTGCGTACATTAAAAGGCTAAAAACTAACAAAGGGCAATTTGTCGAAACTTCACTATTAGAATCTGGTCTGTCATACACAATTTGGGAATCTGGCATTTATTTTGCAACACAAGAAGTATCTTCACAAAGCGGAACAGCGCACAGACTTTCAGCTCCATATCAAGCATTTAAAACTAGTGATGGTTATATAAATATTGGTGCAGCAAATCAGGCTAATTGGGAAAAACTTTGTCATGCTATAAACAAAACTAAATTCATAACAAAAAAAGAATATTTAGACAATTCATCTAGAATGAAAAATATAAATCAATTGGTCGATTTATTGAATCAAGAATTTGAATTAAAAACCACTTCAGAATGGGTAGAAATATTAATTTCAGCCGGAGTACCCTGCGGACCAATTTTAAACATGCATGAAGTATTAAATAATGAACAAATAAAGAATAGAGGAACTGTAATAGATTTAAATCATACAAAACTAGGTAAAATACAAAATTTAAGTTTCCCAATAAAATTTTCAGGAAATCCACAAAGCATAAAACTTCCTCCGCCTCTATTAGGTGAACATAATAATGAAATTTTAAAAGACCTGGGATATTCTGATAAAGAAATTAATGAATTGAAATTGGAATCAGTAATTACTCAATCTAATTAAGATGCTCTTTCATACATAATTTTATAATTTGAATTTGAAACATAAATTTTATTAATTAAATTAAGTTTCAAATCATTATTACTGAGTATTGATTCTTTATCAATTTTTTTATGATCTGATTCTAATAACTTATCATACTTATTTAAATATAATCTTAAAATACTAACATCAAATTTTCCTTGAGCGGTATTGTTAAGCGCAGATACAAATAAATTTTTCGCATTAATCAATGATTCATTTCTTTTCATTTCGATTTTTTTAATTATTTTAGTTAATTTTTTATCTATATTAATCTTTTGATTATTTATATCATGATCAAACTGTTCATAAAATTTATTTTCCATATCTGTTGCTGGTATAGAATTAGCCACACAACTTCCGTTATTTTGATTACCTCCACACTTATAATATCTATAATTCATTTCATTGAATTTTGAATTTGCATTTGACCATTTAATTTTTTTTGTCACTCCAATCATTTTAGAATCGCAAAATTCACAATATAGAAATCCTGACAATCTATATTTTTCAGGATTAATTTCTGTTCTTATTGGACTACGAGAATACAATTTCTTTTGCACATCTGAAAAAACAATGTTTTCTATAATAGGATTGTGTGAATTAGGGATTGAAACACCAAATCTTTTTACAGTACCAATATAAACCGGGTTTTTCAATAAATCATATACAGTAGATATACTCCAAAGATTATTTTTTTTGGTTTTATATTTGTTTTGGTTCAAAAAAGCAGTGATCTTTCTTATTCCGTAATTTTTATTAATATAATAATCAAATATGTTTTCCACCACTTTTCTCTCTGTTGAATTTGGAGTTAAGTATCCTAAATCATTGATATCATATCCGTAAGGAACTCTTCCCAGCCATTTTCCAGTTAAAAATTTTTCTTTCATTCTCGATGTCACATATGATGACCAGTTATTATCTGAAATATTATTTAAAATATATCTATTAACTGTATCTTGATAAGGATCTGGAGTGATTTCGTTCATACATAAAACTTTACATTGATAATAATCAAACCAAAGTAAATTTCTAACTATTTCTACAATGTCTCTACCAAAATCAGATGAGTTATTAATCAATATGAGGTATTTATTGTTATTGACCTGTACATCATGTTGCAATTTTTCAAATTCACTAAACATTGTGAGTCTAGTAGAATTGTTATCATTATAAATACGAATTGGAGTATGCCCATTTAATTCGCAGTATTGTTCAAAATCAAATTTAATTTGAGATTTTATCTGTTTTTTATTTGAATTTGAAACTAAAAAATAACCTACAGTTCGCATTTGTATAAAATTGAGCTTAAATGTATAACAATTTATTAGAACCTTTATTTAATAACAATTACAATTAATACAAGGTACAAATTAAATAAATTTACAATTTCATGGATGATGAAAAAAAACAAAACCTTGTTTTGTTTAATACATTAAATAAAACGTTAGAATCGTTTAAACCTATCAACAAGATAGTAAAAATATATACATGTGGGCCTACTGTATACAGAGATGCTCATATAGGAAATATGAGAACTTATATACTCTCAGATATTTTAAAAAAAACCTTGATTCATATAGGGTATAAAATTCTTCATGTAAAAAACATAACTGATGTTGGACACATGAGACAAGAAATGTTAGATCAAGGTGAAGACAAAGTAATTGCTGCTGCTATAAAAGAGGGTAAAACACCAAAAGAAATAGCTTTATATTATACAGATAAATTTTTAAAAGATGAAAAGGCGCTAAATATTCAACCACCTGATTATATGCCAAAAGCTACTGATCACATTGATGACATGCTAGTAATGATAGATACTTTAATCCAAAAAAAGATAGCATATGAAGTAAATCAAAATGTATATTTTGATATTTCGAAATCCAAAAATTATGGAATACTATCAGGTAATATTAATAATTTAGATACATTAAGTAATGAGGAAATTGATACTAATAAACTAAATTCCAGAGACTTTGCTTTATGGAAGTCGGCTGATAAAGACAGACCGCTAAAATGGCCAAGTAAATATGGACCTGGTTTTCCTGGATGGCATATTGAATGCTCAGCAATGTCAAAAAAGTTTTTGGGTGAATATTTTGATATTCATACCGGAGGTGTAGACAACATTTTCCCTCACCATGAAGGAGAAATCGCTCAAAGTGAAGGTTGTTTTTCTAAAAAACATGTAAATTATTGGGTGCATGGGCAACATTTACTTTCTGATGGAATAAAAATGTCTAAATCAAAACAAAATGAATATTTGATTTCTGATATCACTTCAAGATCAATAGATCCATTAGCATTTCGTTATTTATGCTTAATGACCAATTACAGGACAAGATTAAATTTTACTTTTTCATCTTTAAGGTCTGCTCAAAAGGGATTAAATAGACTAAGACATTTATATTGGTTATACAAAAATGAAGATTCAAAATTAAATCAACAATCTGTAAAAGAATGGACTGAAAAAATAGATATAGCATTGTTGAAAAATCTTAATACTTCAAAGGTGATATCTCTTTTATGGAAATTAACTAAAACAAATTTATCTGGAAAAGAAAAAACATATATATTTGATTATATTGATCCGGTATTATCTTTGGATTTTGAAAAATACCACACAAATTTTAATTTAACTTCAATATCTAAAATTGAATATAAAAAAAGAGCAGAATTTCGTAAACAGAAAAAATTTGAATTATCAGATAAGAAAAGAGTAGAATACTCTAAGCATAACATAAAATTTTATGACGGGCACAACGGAAATTTTCTTATAAAGAAAATGTCAAATTTTGAGACACAAATCAATACTGGCCATATTTCTGGCTCTGCTGATGTCAAATCATTATTACATTCCGAAAATAAAGCAAAATTATCTGTCTGTATAATTGCAGATGAATATCTTAAAGATTTTAATAGGTGCTTAAAATCTGTTATAAACAATATACCAAATCAAATCTCATACGAAATTTTAATCGCATTCAACGGAATCAATACAGAAAATCAAAATAAAATAAAATGCAATTATAAATCAAATAAAAATCTTAAGTATTTTCACATTGATCCAGTATGTGGAGCAGGTGCAGTAAGAAATATCTTAATAAAACAATCCACTGGAGAAAATTTAATTCTTTTAGATACCAGTATAGAAATAACTGGTAATATTTTCGAGGAAATTATTACTGAGTTAAAGGATCAAAATATAGGATTAATAGGACCGTTTGGATTAAAAACAAATGATTTGAATCATTTTCATGAAATTTCAACTGATAAAGAATATGTAGATGCTATTCAACTTTATTTACTAGCTTTAAGAAGAAATACTTTAATCAAAGTTGGATTGTTCAGAGAAAATTTCAGATTTTACAGAAATTTAGATATAGATTTCTCATTTCAGTTTAAGCATAAAAACTTTAAATTATTATCCAACCCAAACATATCAATAAAAAGACATACGCATTCAGTATGGGAAAATACACATGAAAAAACAAGAGATGAATTAAGCAAGGATAATTATAAAAGATTTCTAAAAAAATGGAAAAATTATAAACATTTATTAATTAATTAATTATGAAATTATTAATTAATGCGAAAATCTTTCCTTATAATAATTCTAAGGCAATATTAATCAAAAATAATAAAATTGAATTTATTGGTAATTTAGATGAGATAAATATATCATCTAAATTACTTAATATAATAGATTGCAAGAACAATTCTGTATTACCTGGATTTATTGATTCTCACATGCATTTATTTGAATCAATTTCCAATTTGGAAAGTATAGATTTATCTGAAAAACTTTTTACTAGTCTCGAAGATATTCGAATATATTTCAAGAATTTTGTTGATCAAGGAAATCACAAAATACTAAAATTCCATGGCTTCGAACACAGAAATATTAGTGAAAATATTCATATGCAATTTTTTGATAATTTAAATATTTGCAAACCAATAATTATAAAACATAGAACCGGGCACCAGATTTTCACAAACAAAAAAACACTAGATTTTCTTGGATTTAATAAATACGAAATTGAAAAATATTCTAATGAATATCCGCTAAATTCCAAAGAAATTCATAAAAAGATATACAGGTTTTCTACACAGAATAATTTTGATAAAAACATCCGTTCATATAACTCAACATTACTTAAATATGGTTATACAACATTAGTTGAAGCAGGAGCTTTGAATAGTGTTGTGAAATTCAAAAAGATTCAAAAATATATAAATAACGAAATGATAGATCAAAATATCTGTTACATGCCAGGTTCAGACGAAATAAAAAATTTCAACGCAATACATACTAATAAGAACTTATATCTCGGACCTACAAAATTTATGATCGATGAAAAATATGATTTTAATGAGTACAAAAACATATTAAATAAATATTTGAAAACATTTAGTACTGATGTTGCTTTTCATGCAATAGATTCTGAAACTATACATAAAATTATTATTAACCTTTATGAAGAATGCAAAGATGTTATAAAAAATAGAATCATTAGAATAGAACATGGGACAGAATTCATACCTGAATTTTACAAAAATTATAATAAAGAAAATTTACATCTCATTTTTAATCCTAATTTCATCTATGATTATGGAGATTTTTACTTAAATAACCAAGATTATTTCGATATAGAAAATATATTTAATATGTATGAAAGTAATAAATATGGTTTTAATTTTGGAGTAGGAACTGATTCTCCATTTGGAAATAACAATCCATTTTTACTTATATTTTCTGCTATAACAAGAAATACAAAAAATGGAAATAATTTGCCTGGTAAAGGTCAAATCACTTTAAAAGAAATAATAAAAGCATTCACTATTAATAATGCAAAATCTATAAAAATGGACAAAAAAACAGGATCTATAAAAATAGGAAAAAATGCAGATTTAATAATTTTAAATAAAAATTTATCAAATTTAAAAAATTATAACGAGATACTTGAAGTCAAAGTTATGCATACAATAATAAATGGAAAATCAAAGTATAGATTAAATTAAATTATTTAATTGAATTTGCTATATCTAATAAAATATTTTTTATTTCATTTGATTGAAAGTGTTTTAAATTATTAATAGCTTTCTCTATATACCTATTGCCAATCGATGAGGCCTGCTCCATAAAACCTTCATGAATTAAATATATACCAAGATCAGTAACATTGATTTCTTCATTAGATTTTATCGCATTATAAAAGGGATTAGACTCAAAATTATTTTCCAAAGACAAAATTACAGGTAAAGTTAATATTCCATTATTAATATCTATCCCAATATTTTTGCCAGAATTATTGATCTTGTTATTTAAATCTGTAAAATCTCTAATATCATCAAAAATTTGAAATGCATATCCCAAATTCATACCAAATTGTCCTAACTGTTCATTGTCTTTTTTATTCATATTTGCCAAAACACTACCTGCCCAGGTAGCAATCTCAAATAATGAAGAAGTTTTTTTACGAATTCTATATAAATAATTTTCTTTAGATTGTTGTATATTATTTCTACTTTTCATTTCTAGCAATTGTCCCATTGAAAGATCAACAATAGTACTTCCAAATTTGTGCATAACTTCTACATTAGAAGTATCAAATACAAACATTCCCGCTTTAGCAAAAATCATATCCCCCATCATTACAGCCATATCATTGCCATATACATAATTAAATGATTCTTTCCCTCTTCTTTGAGTGGCATTATCAACAATATCATCATGTACTAAACTGGCTGTATGCAATAATTCAATAGCAACGGCGACATTCACTATATTTAAACTGGTATTTTCATCCATCTCTTCGGACATCTTTCCTATAAGAATAGTCAGCATCGGACGTAATAATTTTCCTTGTTTTGAAGTGGCAATTATTTCTTTAGCTAAATCATTTATATAATCATCTTCAAAATCAAGGTCTCTTAATTTCTTTTTCAATGAATCCAATTGAACATTAATTACATTATTTATTCTGTTAGTTAAAGATGTAGATATTACCATTTTTCTAAACTTCTATTTTTTTAAACAAAGGACCTAAAGAATTTATTTCCTGATTAATTGGCAAATCATATTCAGACCACTCCCATTTATATATCAAATCAGAAGAAAATCCTAAAATATTATTTAATTTTTCAGATGAAAATGGAATGTATGGATTAAATAATATTTTTAAGCAATTAATTGCAGTCATGCAAACCCATATAACTTCCGACGCTTTTTCTTTATCAGATTTAACTAATTTCCAAGGTTCTTTTAAATCTATGTATTTATTAATATTTCCACATAATTTCATTATTTCAGAAAGGCCTTTTCTTAGTCTTACATTAGAAACTTCATTCTCAACAACTCGTAATGTTTCATGACACATATCTATAATGTTTTGGCTGTCATCATCGATTTGCTTTGCTTTAGGAATTTTAGAATCGAAATTTTTAATACAAATATTAACTATTCTGTTAACTAGATTCCCATAAGTAGCAACAAGTTCTTGATTATTAGATCTAACAAGTTCATCTAAACTAAAATCAGTGTCAGATGTTTCGGGAAAATTTGATGCCAATGAATATCTGATAGAATCAGGCTCATATATCTCGCTTAATTCATTAACCCATAAAGCCCAATTTCTACTGGATGATAATTTGAGTCCTTCTAGATTTAAATATTCATTTGCCGGTATATTATGAGGTAAATTTAATTCTCCTTTACCTAATAGAATAGAAGGAAGGATTATAGAATGGAATATGATATTATCTTTTCCCATAAAATAATATGATTCTGATGAATTTTGCCAAAATTTTTTCCAATCATCTTTATTATCTGTTGTTGAAAAAAACTCGATAGACGCGGATAAATATCCTAAAACTGCTTCAAACCATACATAAATTCTTTTTGTTTCCCATCCTTCTACAGGAACTTTTACCCCCCAATCAATATCTCTAGTTATTGGTCTGTCTATCAAACCTTCTGACAATAATCCTAAAGAAGTATTTTTAACATTAGATTTAAAATTATTTTTAGAATTTAACCACTGTTTTAAATCATTCTGAAAATGACTCAGTTTCAAAAAATAATGATCAGATTTTTTGAAACTGATCACATCTGATTTTGAACAAATTTTACAATTTATATCTATTAAATCTTCAGGATCAAGCGTTTTCCCACAATTATCACATTGATCACCCCTTGCATCTTTAGAATTGCATTCAGAATTTGGGCACGTACCTTCGATATATCTGTCGGCTAAAAATCTTTCGCACTGTGAACAATAAGGTAAAATCATTTCCTTGGCATAAATAAACCCTTTATCTAATAAATTCAGGAAAGTATCTTGAACTACTTTTTCATGATTAGCAGTACGTGTAGATGTAAACAAATCAAAATTAATTCCTAAGTTATTCCATGTTTTTAATATATCTTTATGATAAAAATTAAATAATTCTTCAGGAGTTTTATTTTCTTGTATAGATTTAATTACTACAGGGGTGCCATGAGCATCACTGCCAGAAACCATTAAAACATTATTACCTAACATACGATGAAATCTCGCAAATATATCTGCAGGTAAATAACATCCTGCCATATGACCAATATGTATCCCCGAATTTGCATATGGCCACGCAACAGAAACTAGAATATTTTTATTATTTATGCTCATAAATTAATACAATTAACAGTTAATTTTTATCTATCCAAATATTATAAATCTCTTTTCTTGGTAAATCGAATATATCGGCTATAATTTTAGCTGCATTTTTAAGAGATAATCCATTATTTAGTAAATACCCTATTTCTTCTTTTATATAAATGGGAAAATTTTTATCTATTTTTGAATACTTATCATTTGTACCTGAAATTAAAATAATATATTCTCCCAATGAGATGAAATCATATAAAAGTAAATCAGATAAATTGAATTCAATTACTTCTTCATTTAATTTAGTTAATTCATGGAATACTATGACATCTCTTTTTAATAATTTGTTTTTTAAAAAATTTAATGTTGATTTAATTCTCTTGGGGCTTTCAAAAAGAAAAGTGTCTTTTGTTCTATATCTTAGCATGGATGATAAGATCAATTGATCTTTAGATTTTTTTGGAAAAAAGCCTTCAAATATAAAATTATTCATTTGTCTACCTGACAAAGATATTGCTGTCATTAAAGCAGAACTACCTGGTATAGATGTGACTTCAATGTTATTTTGACGTGCAATATTAATTAATTTATACCCTGGATCAGATAATAAAGGAGTTCCTGCATCAGTTATTAATGCAATATCATTGGAATTCAATTTATCGCTGTAAAAATTAATTTTGGAATCATCATCAACATATCTAAATAATGGTTTAGTTATCTTGTAGTGGCTTAATAATTTTTTTGTTACCCTGGTATCCTCACAAAAAATTAAATCCACCTCATTCAAAACCCTAATTGCTCTTAAAGTGAAATCTTCCAGATTTCCAATTGGGGAAGCCATTATATATAACATGGGATTCTACTGTTTGAAATTAGCCATATACATATATAATACTACATATAATTTTCTATAACAGAAATAAAAGGTGAATAATGAAATTAGGTATTATTGGAGCAACTGGCGCAGTAGGAAAAGTATTTCTAGACTTATTGCCAAAATCAAATTTAAATATTACAGAGCTTCGATTATCTGCATCAAGTAGATCAATAGGGAAAAAAATCAACTACCAAAACCAAGAATATACTATTCAAGAAAATTCAGATGATTTTTACTCAGGATTAGATTTTGTATTTAGTTCTGCTTCTTCTGAAGTAAGTAAAATGGCCGCAGAAAAATCAAAGGAGCATAATATTATTATGATTGATGATAGCTCAGAATTCAGATTAAACGACGATGTCCCTCTTGTGATCCCTGAAATAAATCCAGAGAGTCTTAATGCACACAACGGAATTATAGCAATACCTAATTGCACTACCACTCCTTTAGCAATGATTTTAGATGCATTAAGATCGGAATACAAATTGAAAAGAATCATTGTTGACACATATCAAGCTGTATCAGGAACTGGGAATTTAGCTATTGAAGAATTAATTAATCAAACAAAACATTACATCGAAACTGGAAAAGTATCAGAAGAAATGAATGTATATCCTCATACTATAGGTTTGAATTTAATTCCTCAAGTTGAGGCGCCTCAAGAAAACTTATATACAAAAGAAGAGATGAAAATGTTATACGAAACAAGGAAAATTTTATCAGACCCTAGCTTAAAAATTTCAGCTACATGTGTTAGAGTCCCAGTTATTCGTTGCCACTCAGAAAGTATAAATGTTGAGTTTGATACTAAACCTGATCTAAATTTAATTACCAATCTATTGAATAATTACAAAGGTATAGCTGTAATTGATGATATTAGTACAAGTTCATATCCCACTCCAATATTTGGTAAAGGAAAAAATGATGTTTTTGTTGGTAGATTAAGAAAAGATATTTCTAATGAAAATGCTATTAATCTTTGGGCTGTAAGTGATAATTTAGTAAAAGGTGCAGCATTGAATGCTATTCAAATTCTTGAAATATTTCCAAAAATTGGCTAATATATCCTAACAAATTAAAATTTCACTAAGATAAAGAATATGGAAATAGGTAGATTGTTAACTGCAATGATAACACCATTTGATGAAAATGGTGAAATCAATTATGAAATGGCAGCAAAATTAGCTAAAGCAATAATTGATAGCGGTAGCGATGGCCTGGTTATAGGAGGCACAACAGGAGAAGCTCCTACAATCAGTGACCAGGAAAAACTTAAATTATTTTCTGTAGTAAAAGAAAGTATTGGGACTGACCATGCTTTAATAGCAGGAACAACAAATAATAATACAAAAGAAAGCGTTAAATTAAGTAAATTAGCTGAATCAGCTAAGGTAGATGGATTGTTATTAACTGTACCTTCTTATAATAAACCCACTCAGGATGGTTTGTATAAACATTTCAAATCAATTTCTGAAGAAGTATCTATTCCATGTATCTTATACAATGTACCAAGTAGAACAAGTTTGAATATGACTGACGAAACAACAATTAAATTGAGTAGTTTAAAGAATATTATTGGAATAAAAGAAGCTAGTAGTGATTTAGATCAAATAACTAGAATAATAAGTAATACTTCTGATGATTTCAAAGTATGGAGTGGAAACGACAATGAAACTTTATACATATTATCCGCAGGGGGATATGGAATTGTAAGTGTAGCAGGACATATTGTAAGTTCTCAAATAAAACAATTAATTGGCCATGTACTAGAAGGCAATATAGAATTTGCAGGAAAGGAACATCAAAGGTTATTAGAATTTTTTAATATAATCTTTGTAGTAACAAATCCTATCCCAATAAGATACTATGTGAAAAAAGCAGGTTACGATATAGGATCTCCAAGATTACCAATGACAGAACCTGATGAGCAAACAAAAGTTATCTTAGACGAAGCAATAAAAAAATATAATATAGATTTAAAATAATTTAAGTTTATATCAATCTATAAATATTGCCTCATCCCTCTTTGGCCCGGTAGATATAATCTTCAAAGGAACATTAATATAATTTTCGATAAATTCTAAATATTTTCTTGCCTCATATGGTAAATCTTTAAGCTTTGTACACCCATATGTAGATTTATTCCAAGGTTGGAATGATTTTAAAACCGGTTTACATTTTTCTAAACTTGAAATACCAGAAGGCATATAGTCAATTTTTTGTCCTTCATATTCATAATAATCTACAATATTTAATTCATTAATATTATCCAAGCAGTCCAATCTGGTTAAGATCCATGAATTAAACCCGTTAATTTTCGAACTATACTTGGCTGCCACAGCGTCAAACCATCCTAATCTTCGAGGTCTGCCAGTTGTAGTGCCGTACTCATGAGCTGTTTCTCTTAAGTTGTCTGCTATAACACCATCGATTTCACTTGGAAATGGTCCGGAGCCAACTCTGCTGGTGTACGCTTTATAAATACCTATAACATTCTCTATTTGAAAAGGGTTTACTCCTAAACCAGTTTGAACACCACCAATTGATGAATTTGAAGAAGTTACAAAAGGATAAGTTCCATGATCCAAATCTAATAATGACCCTTGAGCACCTTCTGCTAATATTTTTTTACCATTTTCCAATGCACTCTGAATTTGCAATTCAACAGATCCAACATATTTATTCAAAAATTCAAAATATTTATAACAAAATTCCAAAACATCTGAAACTTCGTGAGATTTTCCTCCGTATGCTTCAATAATAAAATTAGCATGTTTCACAGCCTGTGTAATCCGATCAATAATATAACTGCCATTAGTTTTATAATTCAAGAAATCACCTGCTCTTATTCCAATTCTAGCTGCCTTATCAGCATAAGCAGGGCCAACACCACGTCCGGTTGTACCTATAGAATCTTTACCCCTTGATTTCTCAACTAAATGATCTATATCGATATGATAAGGTAAAATTAAATGAGATTTTTCGCTTATTAATAATCTTTCTTTAATATTTATTCCTAATTTAACTAATGAATTTATTTCTTCAGTTAAAATTTTAGGGTCAATTACAACACCATTACCAATAAAATTTTTTGCATTTATATTAAACATACCAGAAGGCATTAAATGAAAGAAAAAAGTACCAAATTCATTAATCACTGTATGTCCGGCATTATTGCCACCAGAAAATCTGGCTATGATATCATAATTCCCAGCAATTAAATCAATTATTTTACCTTTACCTTCATCACCCCACTGTGCACCTAAAACTACGCTAACAGACATATGAACTCCTGAAAATAGAACTTAATAACTATATCAGAACTTTTTCAACTATTAAAGAACTAAGTTTTTATTGTGATTTTCTATAGTTTTTTTTATATCTTGAATTCTTTCTGTTATCATAGGAAAATTTACGATTATTCTTAATCCATAAGTTAGAAAAATATTTTGGAGATAACTGAATCAAAGAATCTGATTCGTCAGCTAATTGTTTAGAAAGGTTTGAAGAAAAAGCTACGACTTCAACATATTTACCTAATTCTTTTACAGCTTTTATAGCATATGAAAAATCTCCATCTCCACTTACAACAATTCCGATATCATATAAATCGTCCCAAGCATATTTAAGCATATCAGTAGCGAGCATAATATCTACACCTTTCTCTACAGTAGTCTCACCACGTTGCTTTGAATTTCCTAATCTTACAACATATTTTGGTTTATTATTTAATGTACTTAAAAAAGTACGATGTGCAGCATAAGCCTTCGGATTTATATCAGCATCTCTTTCTGCATTATAATAATAAGTTCTATATAATTGCCTATCATTAGTCAATTTATCTGAGAATTTTTCAAAGTTTAAATCAGATCTCTTACAATTTTCTTCAAGACTATGATAGAGGTTACTGCCATCAATAAAGATAGCAACTTTTTCCTTTTTTCCATTAAACCAATTTGTTTTTAATTTTATATTAAATATCTTATACCTCCTTATGTAAAGTAATATAAATTTATAATAAATTTATATTACTAAGATTTGTAACACTAAAATGTACTTATTTTCTAGCATTTTATAGTTTTATATTCAATTATATTTTATTATACTCTTTTGATTGATTTGTATTTTAAGGCAACGTAGCTCAGGGGTTAGAGCGAACGCTTCATAAGCGTTAGGTCGGAGGTTCAAATCCTCCCGTTGCCACTACAAAATTTTTATAATTTTCATGAATAATAATAAAAATCGAAAACAAAAGAAAAAAATCAATAAAGTAAAATCAAGAAATTTCAATTGTAAAATTACGGGCGGAAAAGCATTGTATGATTTATTAGACCTAGTATTTAAATTATAAATCAACCTTTCAATAATGATAAGGATTTCTTATAATATAAGACTTGGTTATGTGCTCGTAGCTCAATTGGATAGAGCGCAGCCCTGCGAAGGCTGAGGTTGTGGGTTCAAATCCCACCGGGCGCGAGTTATAATATAGGGCGATTAGCTCAGTTGGTTAGAGCGTCTGTTTTACACACAGGAAGTCGGGGGTTCGAGTCCCTCATCGCCCACCACTTTTAAGAAAAAACATAAAAGTAAAATTCAATTCAATATAAAATCATATGAATAAACATTAGATTTTGTAGTATAAATTCAACTATTATATTCAAAGTATATTCAAAGTATAATATACTTAATCAGATTCATTTTAAAAAATCAATTTTATTTATACTATTAAATTTGCTTCTATGAAATTATTAAAAAATTTAAAATACATATTTATATCGAGTTCTATCAGTTTGTTATTTGTTTTGGCATGCGGTGGTAGTAGTTCAGAAATTGTTTCTGATACTCCGACACCGGCAGCAACACCAACACCCGCTCCGGTAACAACACCCGCTCCAGCAACAACACCAACACCCGCTCCGGCAGCAACACCAACACCCGCTCCGGCAGCAACACCAACACCCGCTCCAGCAACAACACCAACACCCGCTCCGGCAATAACGCCAACACCTGCTATTCCAGTTACAACTTTGGATTCTTATGGTTTTAAATTAATTTTAGATGGCACGATAG
>Ga0310124_10000515_pt1 | contig 26708 bp, 21 predicted proteins | sample CB11b_AW_Bot5_MG_FD_203507 | JGI IMG/M metagenome (GOLD analysis project Ga0310124, IMG submission 203507) | Marine microbial communities from Western Arctic Ocean, Canada - CB11b_AW_Bot5 | ecosystem: Environmental > Aquatic > Marine > Oceanic | place: Canada: Western Arctic Ocean | collected...
TGTACGAATCAGGGTTTCTACCAGAAAATTGGTCTCTATGGCAACGCTTTATAACGCCGAAGAAGCGGATGTGATCTGCGCCGGGGCCAGCGCGAGAAGCCTGGCGTTCTCGTGCCTGCGCGCAGGGCTGCGGCCTGTGACCTGCGATCTCTTCTACGACTCCGACCTCGCCGCCCGCTGTCCGGGTACCCGGATCGCCGCGGACACCTGGCCGGAAGGACTCCTCGGCGCTCTCGAACAGCTGCCGCTGCTGCCCGTGATCTATTCCGGCGGCCTTGAAAACCACCCCGACCTCATCAGCAGGATCGAGAGCCGCCATGAAATCCTCGGAAACGCCTCGGCGGTCCTAGCCCGGGCCCTCGACCCCTTTGCGCTCAACGGCTGCCTCGCCCGGGCCGGGCTCACGGTTGCGGAAATCCGTCAAGCCGGCGAAGAGGCGCCTGGAGAATCCGGCTGGCTCTCCAAGCCGATCAGGAGCGGCGGCGGAATTGGAATTGAAGCCGCCTCAAAGGCGACGACCTCCGAAGGCCGCTACCTGCAGCGCTTCGTCGATGGAGTTCCAGCCTCCGCTCTTTTCATCGCCAGTGAAAACGAGCCCTCGAGACACTCCCTCCTCCTGGGAGCCACCGAGCAGCTCATCGGGGAGAGCTGGCTTGGAGCCGCTGGCTTCACCTACTGCGGCAACCTCGGTCCCCTGAAACTCGAGGACGAGGCTCTGCGCCAGGTCGTCCTCGCCGGGGAGGCGGCCGGCGGTGAATTCTCCCTGCGCGGCCTCTTCGGCCTGGATTTCATTCTCAGCCCAAGCGGCCCTGTCTTCATCGAGCTCAATCCGCGCTATACCGGCTCGGTGGAGGTCATCGAAAGATGCTGCGGATTCGAAACGATTCCGCAGCACGTCAGCGCATGTCGTGGAAATGCATTGCCCGCCAGCTCTCCCAGGGCATCCCGGGCCTGCGCCAAGGCCATCCTGTTCGCCGAAGCTCCTGTCGAGCTGGTGGCCGCGCCCCGGGCTGCCGAAGACGGCAACCTCGCCCTGGCCGATATTCCCTCTGTCGGCGAAAAGATCGCGGCCGGCTCCCCTCTACTCACCATCCTTACCGCGGGAGAGGAATTGGCAAAGTGCGAAGCAAACCTGCTGCGCCTCGCACGGGAAGCCCGCTCACTCTTCGAGTAGAGACTATTTTCGGTAGTCGGCCCCCGCCAGGCTCGCCTTGGTGGATTCCTGCCACTCCGCGAGAGTTTTACGCAATCTCGCCGCCAGGGACGGCTTTGCCTCGGCGAGGTTCTTCTTCTCAGCGGGATCGGCAGAGAGATCGTAGAGCTTGTCCTTGCCCGCATCGCCAAGCTTGCTGTGCAACTTGTAGCGGCCATCGATCAGGGCCAGCTCACTCCGGCTCTGGAAAGAGAGCGCCTTTCCTCTTTTGAAATCCATCCCATCGACCAGGGGCAGCAGGTTCACCCCATCCATCGGGCGTGACGGGTCAGGCGAATCGATCCCCAGCGCCGCGAGTACCGTGGGGAAATAGTCCTGCGTTGAGCAGGTAACATCGCTCTGGCGCGCCTTCGAAATCCGTGCCGGCCATTCCAGGATGCCCGGCACCCTCACACCTCCCTCGAAGAGGCTCCGCTTGCGCCCCCGCAACCCGCCGGTGGTCCCGGGCGATCCAGGCCCCTCTTTCTTTCCCTCCGGCCCGTTGTCACTGGTGAACCAGAGCATCGTATCCCTGGCGACATCGAGCTCCCGGAGAGTTCCCCTCAGGCGCCCCACCTGCTCATCCATGGCCGTCAGCGCGCCCCAGTAATGCTTCTCCTTGTCCTTACGGCCGGGGTAGAGCTTGCGGTGTTTTTCGGCAGCGAGGATGGGAAGGTGCGGAGTGTGAAACCAGATAACGGCGAAAAACGGCTTCTTCTGTTCTACCGCCGAGCGAATGAAGGGAAGCGCCTTGTCCATGATGATCTTGGAGTCATCCCCCTTAAGGGGCCCCTCCACTTTCTTCCCGTTGTGACGGTAGCTCGCCGCGTCCGGGTGCAGCGTGGCGACCTTGCGGGCCGTGGAAAACCATTCGTCAAAGCCGTGGTCCGAAGGAGCTGAGCGCGACTTCCCCTTAAAATCTCCGAGATGCCACTTGCCGAAATGCCCGGTGCGGTAGCCGCGTCCGGCGAGAACCTCGGCGAGCGTTATCTCCTCCTTCGGCAGAAGATAACGGGAAGGTGTTGTCGGTCCGCCGGCATTGGCATAGAAAATTCCGTAGCGATAGGGATGGCGCCCGGTGAGACAGCTCCCCCGGGTCGGCGAGCAGACGGGCGAGGAGGCGTAGAACCGGTTGAAACGCAGGCTTCGCCCCGCCATGGCATCGAGATGCGGCGTCTTGAGAATCTTGTGCCCGTTGTAGCCGACATCGCCCCAGCCCTGGTCATCCGACATCACCAGGATCACGTTGGTGGGTTGCTCTTCACCCGCTATTGCAGCCGGACACAGGGCGGCGGCAAGGAAAAGCCATCCCGAGAGATGGTGTCTTGTGGTTCGTCTCATAACCCGCGAATTACGCCATAGAGGGCGCGCTCAGGAAGACCCTCCGAAATGCGCGTTCTGTACCGGGCTCACCTTCTCGAGAACCGCGGTGAGCACCTCGGAGGGGCTCTGGGTGGCATCTACCTCGATGATGTTCTCGGGCGGATAGAAAGCCAGGAGCGGACGGGACTCCTCCTCGTAGATCTTCCAGCGATGGCGGATGACCTCTTCGCGCGCATCGTCGACGCGGTTTTCCTTCAGGGCGCGACGCCTGAGACGCTCGACCATCTTCTCCTTGTCAGCACAGACGAGATGCACAAGCTTCAGCACCTCGATATGAGCGGTGAGGAGCTCGGCCTGCTCGGCATTGCGGGGAATTCCATCGAGAACGAGCAGGTCGTCATTGGGCTTGTAGTCGTTGAGAATCGTCCGTGCGTTCATGTTTTCCTGCCAGAGCTCGACGGTGATGTTGTCGGGTACGAGGTCTCCGCGCGAGGTGTACTCGCAGATCTTCTGACCCAGCTCGGAGTTGATATTGATGGTGCGGAAAACATCGCCGCAGGAGAGGTGAAAGAAACCCGGGATCGAGCCAAGGATCTTGCCCTGGGTACCCTTGCCGGCACCGGGAGCGCCGCAGAGAAGTACGGTCTTGTAGCGTTCAGGTGTCATGCTCGCCTTCCTGTGTCGTTTTACCGTGTTCGCGAACCGCGATTTTACACCGTATTGCCTAAAAGATAATGGCTTATCAATAACACTTTAAGCCAGGGGAACCAGGTGACTCAAAATGAGAACCTCGACGAGACCGAACACTCCCATCGCCGCCAGCTGCGCCGTCCAGGTCTTGAGGGTTTCCTTCTCGGTGAAGCCGCTCATCTTGCAGACCACCCAGTAGCCGCTGTCATTCATCCACGAGATCACCTTGGCACCGAAAGAGATCGCCGCGAAGATGTAGATCTTGTGGTAAGGAAGCTCGACTCCGGCCTCGTCAAGTCCGGCGAGAACACCAGCCATGATGCCTGCTGCGGTGATCACGGCCACGGTGCCGGATCCCTGCGCGACCTTCATGACAGCGGCAGATCCCCATGCGATAAAGATCAGCAGGACACCGAGTCCCCAGGTGCCCTCCCCACCGTCCACATAGCCCGTAACCATATCCGAGATGGTCTTTCCAATACCCGTCTCCTTCAGCATGCCCCCGAAAGCTCCACCGGCCGCGGTGATCAGGATGATCACGCCTGCCTCCCTGAGAGCGGGCTCGATCGCCGTGGTGAGTTGCTTCAGATTGTACCCCTTTGATCTCGCCAGCAGCGCCATCGCCACGCCCGTAGCGATAAACATGGCCAGGTTTTTATTTCCCAGGAGCGCGAGGACATCACTCTCATTGCCAAGCGCCTTCCAGACGCTATGGGCCGTGATCAGGATGACCGGTAAGGCAACGGGAAGAATCGAAACGGAAAACCCCGGGAGTTCTTCCTCGGGCCGGTCAACAATTTCCTGCAACTCCGCTGTCGAGGCCCCGGGAGTGTCCCGCATCGGAAGATCCAGGCCGCGCGAGACAAACAGGCGCGGCAGCACCAGGCCCCCGAAGAGGGCTACCGGAAGACCGATCAGAAAGCCGCCGAGGATCGCCTGCCCGAGTTCAATATTTAGCGTCTCCGCCATCAGAAGCGGCCCGGGTGTCGGCGGCACGATCCCATGCGTGATAACTCCCCCGGCGCAGATCGCCATGACATAGCTCATGTAATTCTTCCCGGTTCGCAGGAACATGGCCCGTGCCAGCGGCACGAGCAGGAAAAAGACCGTGTCGAAGAAGACCGGTATGGAGAGGCAGTAACCGCTCAGCAGCAGGGCCCAGTTTGCCCGCTTCTCTCCGAAAACATTGAGCAGTGTCCGGGTAATCCGGTCGGCCGCTCCGCTTTCCATCAGGCACTGGCCGATGACCGCCGCCAGGGCTATCACGATGCCGATCTTGCCGGCCATCAGCCCCAACCCCGCGGCGGAGCTCTCAAAGGACCTCAGGGCCTGCTGCCACACAGAGACGCCGGGCGCGACCTCGACGGCATTCGAAGGAAGAATACCGACCAGAACAGCCGCAAGGACCAGCGCGAAAAAGGGGTGCAGCTTGAGCCAGATGATGGCGGCCACGATGAATAAAACACCGATCAGGAGAATCAGAAAAGGTGACATGGCATGCTCTTGCTGGAGTTGTATGGACCAGTTCCCGGAAAGGCATGATAGCAGGAGGCGGTGGAATATCTCAAGAAGTGTGAGCCGCGGCCACCTAGATCGTTTGACCCAGTCGTCGACTCTGGCGACAATGCTGTCGCGATCATGGAGGATCCCCATGTCTGATGCACAATTGAACGAGCACGCCTGGAGCTTCGTCGAATCACAGCTCGCCTGCAACGAGCGGCTCAAAAACAGCTGCTCCATTGCCGCCGGCGGCGGACGAATCATCGACTGTGGAATCACAGACGATGGCGGCTACGAAGCCGGGCTCTTCCTCGCGCGGCTCACCCTCTGTGATCTCGCCGAGGTTTCCATCGGCCCGGGAAAAGACCCGGAACTGCCCTTCGACCGGGTCTTCGTGAAAACCAGCCACCCGGTCGCCGCCTGCATGGCCTCGCAATACGCCGGCTGGCAGCTCTCCGTCGGCGACTTCTTCGCCATGGGCTCGGGCCCAATGCGCGCGGCCTACGGCGGTGAGGAGCTCTTCAAGGACATCGGGCATGTCGAGAAGGCCGCGCGAATTGTTGGCGCGCTCGAGACCCGGCAACAGCCCACAGAGGAGGTGTTCGATTTCATCTCCTCGAAAACGAGTGTCGAGCCGAGCAACATCACCCTAGCCGTAGCCCCCGCCGCGAGCGCCGCCGGCGGGGTGCAGGTCGTGGCGCGCAGCATCGAGACCGCCCTTCACAAGCTGCACGAGCTCCGCTTTGACCTCACGCGGGTCCTCGCCGGAAAAGGCAGCGCCCCCATCCCGCCGACGGCGGACGATGATCTTGCCGCCATCGGCCGCACCAACGACGCGGTACTCTACGGCTCGAGGGTCGAGCTCGAGGTGGCCGGAGATGACGAATCCATCGCCGAGCTGGGAGCGAAAACCCCCTCCTGCGCCTCCGGCGACCACGGCGCCCTCTTCAGCGAGATCTTTGAGCGCTATGACCGTGACTTCTACAGGATCGACCCGGGGCTCTTCAGCCCGGCCGAGGTGACCTTCCGCAACACCGAGACCGGCAGTGAATTCACCTTCGGAAGCACCGAGCCGGAGCTGGTGAGGAGGTCCTTCCTGGAATGACTGCCCCGCGAATCGCCGTTCTCTGCGGCCCCAACCTGTGGCATGTCGGCGACCTGCGGCGCGCCGCGAAGCTCAGGAACCTCAACCTGGAAATAGCCGATCCGGAGAAGCTCCGGGCCGAATGTCCAGCGCAGCCCGGTGCCCGCCAGTCGGTTCGCTGCGCTGACCTCGAGCTGACAGAGCTCGATGTCCTGCTGGTCAGAAGCGTTCCCGGCGGCAGCCTCGAGCAGGTCGTCTATCGAATGGACGCCCTCCAGGCCCTGCGAGCAGCCGGCGTAACGGTGATCAACCCGCCAAAAGCCGTCGAGGTTGCGGTCGACAAATATCTCTGCCTCTGCCGGCTTCACGAGGCGGGGCTCCCGGTTCCGCGCACCATTGTCTGCGAAGACCCGGACCAGGCCCTGGAGGCCTTCGGCGAATTAGAGGAACAGGCGCTGGTGAAACCGCTCTTTGGCGCAGAGGGGCGCGGCATCATCCGCCCGGGCAGCCTCGCCGAGGCCGGGAGCGCGATCCGGGAGATCGCCTCTCAACAAGGGATTTTCTATCTGCAGGAATACATCGATCATGGAGGAACCGACCTGAGGCTCTTCGTGATGGGCAACGAGATCATGGCCTCGATGAGACGCAAGGCGCCCGCCGGACAGTGGCTGACAAACATCTCCCAGGGAAGCTCCGCCGAAAACTTCGCTCCCGGGGAAGAGCTCGAGGAGCTGGCCCTCAGGGCCGCCCGGGCCGTCGGCGCCGAGATCGCCGGGGTAGATATTCTCGAGGGTCCCGATGGAACCCCTCGCATCCTGGAGGTCAACGCGATACCGGGCTGGCGAGCCATCAGCGAAGTCAGCGGCAGAGACATGGCCCTCGCTGTCCTTGACTACGCTACAGAGCGAGCCGCCAACCCGGATTCGAAGGCCATCGGAGCCCTGCAATCGTGACCGGTCCAGATCGTGAAGTTTCCATCGGCGACCTGGCCATGATCGCCTGCATCCTCGAGGCGAGGGCGCCGAAGGCGGGAAACGTCCAGCCCGGTAAAGAATTTGAAGGCACCACGCTTCGCCACTTCCTCGATGCCGCCGGCTCCATCTCAGGCCCCCTCGACCGCGCGCGGGACAACTCCCTGGGCGACACCATCCTCGAGGCCGTAACGGAGAGCCGCAAGGTCACCGACCAGAACGTTAATCTCGGCATCATCCTGCTGCTCGCTCCTCTTGCCAGTGTTCCCGCCGGGTCCGAGCCGCGCGACGGCCTTCGGACCGTCCTTGAAAAACTTGACAGCGAAGACTGCCGCAAAGTCTACGAAGCCATCCGGCTCGCCTCGCCCGGCGGCCTGGGTAGCGTCGAAGAGGCCGATGTAAACTCGCCTCCTCCCCCGAACCTCATCGCCGCCATGAAGCTGGCTGCAGAACGCGACCTTGTCGCGCGCCAGTACGTCAACGGCTTCGAGCAGATCTTCGAAGAGGGCCTCGACTGGCTCCTCGAGGCTCTCGAACTCGAGCTCGACCTCGACACGGCCATCGTCCACCTCCACCTTCGATTCATGGCGACCTATCCCGACAGCCTCATCGCCCGCAAATGCGGCGACGAAACGGCGAAGGAGGCCGCCGCCAGGGCGGCGCGGGTACTTGGCAGCGACTGGCCGAAGGAAGGCTCCGAACTCCTCCTCGAAGAGCTCGACGGGTGGCTGAGAGAAGACGGCAATCGCCGCAACCCCGGCACGAGCGCGGATCTCGTGGCGGCCTGCTTGTTTCTCGGTCTTCGTGCTGGCATAATCGGCCTTCCTCCATCCTTTCCCGGCAGCGGGGACGGGGAGACCTGATCTGGAACCGCCAAGCCGGCTGAAATATGCAGAAATACACCGTTCGCGTATCAAAAGATTATCTCGGCTTCTGCGCCGCCCACTTCATCGTCTTCGGTAACAATGTCTGCGAGCGGCTGCACGGCCACAACTACCAGGTCGCCGCCGAGATCGAGGACGATCTCAAGGCAGATCACCTGGTCTTTGACTTCATCGAGTTCAAGCAGATCCTGCAGGGCATCACCGACAGCCTCGATCACAGGATGCTCATTCCGCTCAACAGCGACACCCTGGGTATCGAGGTGACCGACGGGAACGTAAGGATCAACTCCGAGGAAAAGGAGTGGATGATCCCCCGGGACGACTGCGTGCTGCTGCCGATCGAGAATACGACGGCCGAATTGCTGGCCCGCTGGGTGTCGGGTGAGCTCAGTGAAAAACTCGAAGCGAAGCTCGGACAGCTGCCGCGGGTTCTGCGAGTTGAGGTCTTCGAATCCCCGGGACAGAGTGCCATCATCGAGCTCAGGAACGAGGCCTGAACGCGGCCGACCTCCTCCCCCAGCGCAAGGGAAGTACCTTGAACGAAACCGAAATGCCGCAGGATTCTCTCTCCCTTGATGGACGCCGTGCCGTTGTCACGGGCTCCTCATCAGGAATTGGCCGGGCAATCGCCCTGCAGCTCGCCGCCGCGGGCGCCGAGATTCTCATCCATGCCAACCGCTCCATCTCCGCTGGAGAGACGCTCCGGAAAGAGATCTCCGCACAGGGGAGGCGTTGCGCCTTCCTCCAGGCTGACCTGGGCACCGCCGAGGGCGCCGACTCCTTCTTCGAGGCAGCCCTCGAAACCCTGGGAAACATCGACATCTGGATCAACAACGCCGGGGTGGACATCCTGACTGGAGAGGGAGCGAAGCTCTCCTACGATGAAAAGCTCGAAGCTCTCATCGCCGTAGACCTGCGGGCCAGCATGCTGCTCGCTCGCCGGGCCGGCGCGGCCATGAACGAGCGCGGCGGCGGGGTCATCCTCAACATGGGCTGGGACCAGGCGGCTGTCGGCATGGAGGGAGAAAGCGGAGAGCTCTTCGGAGCCATCAAGGGAGGCGTGATGGCCTTTACCAGGAGCCTGGCCCTCAGCCTCGCGCCGAAGGTCCGGGTCAACTGCCTGGCTCCCGGCTGGACCCGAACAGCCTGGGGAGAGGAGGCGTCGGCTGAGTGGCAGGAGCGGGTTCTCAGAGAGATACCCCTTGAGCGCTGGGGGACCCCAGAGGACATTGCAGCCACGGCGCTGTTCCTGGTCTCCGATGCCGCGAGCTTCATCAGCGGACAGGTCGTCAACATCAACGGCGGTGCCGTCAGCTGAGCCAGCTCGGCCTCCGCTGCATCTTTTCGAACGACTTCGAGGCTGGATTCTGTTAATTGTTGGTCTTCGCCGGAAAAGAAATAAACAGCGGCAAGGACTGATCTCTAACCAGGAGCCGAGAGCATGAGCGACGAAAAGATCTACAGTGAGGAAGAGATCCTCGAGAAACTCAGCGAGTTACCGGGCTGGGAGCTCCGCGATGGCTGGATCAGGAGAAGCTTCAAGACCCCCGGCTGGCCCCACACCCTGATGCTCGTCAACGCCATTGGCTACAGGGCCGAGGCCGGCTTCCATCACCCGGACCTCGAGGTCGGCTGGGCCAGGGTAGTCGTCAGGCTGCAGACCCACAGCGCCGGCGGCATCACGGACAAGGACTTCAGCCTCGCCCGCGAGATCGAGGAGCTCTCCACCTGGACTCCCGGTGAGGACAGCGCCCTCGAAGGCTTCCCGAAGAAATGGATACGCTGAGAGGCTGAGATGGCCGATTCCAGGACCAGAGGTTTCGTCACGGGTAAGCTGGCAGCTCCAGCCCTGCGTCGACTCCTCGCCCGCCTGGAACCGGAGCTCGACTTCAGACCTGTGATCATCGAGCTCAATATCGATGTCGCGGCCCTGCTGACGACCGACTGGGTCGCTCGCAAGCTTGAGCTGAGCGAAGAGCTCGAGTCCATCGTGCTTCCCGGCTACTGCCGGGGAGAGCTCGCGGCAATCGAAGATGCCACTGGCATCAAGGCGGAGCGTGGCCCGAGGGACCTGAGAAAACTACCGGAATACCTCGGCCGGCAGGCCGTCGAGGATGACTACGGGGAACACGACATCGAGATCATCGCCGAGATCAACCATGTCCCGCAGCTCGATCCGGAAGAGGTCCTCGCCATCGCCAGGCGCTACGCGTCTGAAGGCGCCGACATCATCGACCTCGGCTGCGATCCAGATGGCCCCTTTGAGGCCGTCGGCGAGCTCGTCGGGGGGCTTCGCGACGAGGGCTTCCGCGTATCGGTAGACAGCCTTGATCCGCGCGAGATCGAGCCGGCTGTCGCCGCCGGGGCGGAGCTGGTCCTCAGCGTCAATTCATCCAACCTCGATGTGGCGCGATCACTGGGCTGCGAGGTGGTGCTCATCCCGGATGAAACGCAGAATCTCGCTGGAATTGATGAGAACGTGACCCGGCTCGAGTCCTGGGGAGTGCCCTACCGCATCGATCCCGTCATGGAGCCTATCGGCTTCGGTTTCGCGCGGTCGCTTGGCCGCTACCTCGAAATCCGGAGGCGCTACCCCGAAGCCGAGATCATGATGGGAATCGGTAACCTCACCGAGCTCACCGACGCCGACTCGGCTCCGATCAACCTCGTGCTGCTCGGCTTCTGCCAGGAGCTCGGAATCCGCAGCGTTCTGACCACCGCGGTCATCCACTGGGCCTCGACGAGCGTCCGTGAATGCGCTCTCGCCAGGAAGCTCGTGCACTACGCCTGCGCCAACGGAGTCCTCCCCAAGCACCGGGAGCCGGACCTGCACCTGCTGCGCGACCCGAGCATCCTCGAACATGGTACAGAGGTCATCGAGGAGCTGGCCGCCGGCCTCCGGGACCGTAACTTCAGATTGTTCGCAGAGGATGGAGAGCTCCACGTCGCCTCATCAGAGGGGCTCGTGCGCGGAAAAGACCCCTTTGAAATTTTCGACCAGCTCGCGGTGGATGATCCATCCCATGCCTTCTACCTCGGCTATGAGATGGCCAAGGCCATCACCGCCCTCACACTCAATAAGAACTATGTCCAGGATGAGGCCCTGCGATGGGGATTCCTGACCCGCGAGGAGAAAAGCCACCTTGACAGGAGAAAGGAACGGCCGGAGAAATGACCGCGCCCGCTACGGATAGCTCCAGCCTGCCGCTGGTCGAGCGACTGCGGGAAACGCTGTCGCCCCTGGAGGCGTTTGAGCGGCTGGCTGGCCTGCCCTATCTCATCTTCCTCGACAGCGCCACTGAAGATGATGCGCAGAGCCGCTATTCCTACATCACGGCCCGCCCCTTCGAGGTATTGAAGACATCCGGTGACACCACAGAGGTGCTGGAGGCCGCCGGAGAGGGCAAAGAAACCACCTACGAGCTCTCAGGCAGCTACAGCTCCGATCCATTCGACCTCCTGCGGCGGCGCCTGGAGAGCTGGGCGACTCCTTCTCTCCCAGGCCTGCCCCCGTTCCAGGCAGGTGCGGCCGGGCTCCTCGGATACGGCCTGGCTCATTCCATCGAGAAGATCAGTCGTCCATGCCACGACGAATTCAAGCTCCCTGATCTGGCAATCGGACTCTACGACTGGGTGCTCGCCTGGAACCATCTCGATGGAACCTGCCATATCATCTCCCATGGCTTTCCCGAGTCCGGCCCAGGACGCCGGGAGCGCGCCGCGCGACAGATCGACGCGCTCAAGAAGCTCCTTGACGACAGCGCCTCCTCCCCACGGACCGCCACGGAGAAAATCCTTCCGGCACTCTCACGCGACGAGCTTTCTGAATCGTGGGAGGTTCCCGAATTTCCCGGCCTGCTCAGCAATTTTTCGAGAGAGGCCTACATCGAGGCCGTGGCACGGTCGATCGAGTACATACGCGCCGGCGACATCTTCCAGGTGAACCTTTCGCAGCGGCTCGTCTACCCGGCGCCAGCGTCTCCCGAGCGCTTCTACCTCGCCCTGCGAAAATCAAACCCCTCCCCCTACGCGGGCTACTTCGACCTCGGCGACTACGTGGTCGCCAGTTCCTCTCCCGAACAATTCCTCAGCGTCGAGGGAGACCGGGTGACCACCCGCCCGATCAAGGGCACCTGCTCGCGCGGCTACACACCAGAAGAAGACCTCAGCCGCAGGCGCAACCTCGGCCAGAGTGAAAAGGACCGCGCCGAGAACGTCATGATCGTCGACCTGCTGCGCAACGACATCTCTCGGGTCTGCCGGCCACATACCGTCGAGGTGCCGGGCCTCTTCGAGATTGAACGCCACCCGACGGTCTACCACCTGGTCTCCGAGATCCGTGGACGGCTGCGGGAGGACAAGGACGCCATCGACCTGCTGCGCGCCAGCTTCCCCGGAGGCTCCATCACGGGAGCTCCGAAGGTACGTGCGATGGAGATCATCTCGGAGCTCGAGCCTACCGCGCGCGGCCCCTATTGCGGCAGCCTCGCCTGGCTTGGCTTCGGCGGCGGCATGCAGAGCAGCATCCTGATCCGGACAGTGACCATCGGGCGCGGCTGGCTCCAGATGCCCGTTGGTGGAGGGATCGTATCGGACTCGTCTCCGGAGGCGGAATACCAGGAGACCCTCCAGAAGGCCACCGGCATGCTGCCGGCTCTTGTCCAGAGCGCCACCGGGTGAACCAGTCCCCTTGACGACGCCAGCGACTCACTTCCGGGTGCCGATGATCTCCTTAACCAACGCATCCATGCCGTAGATCTTGCTGAGCGCCTCGATGATAGCCTCGGCGTTCACGGAGACCGCCCGCGCCTGCTCCTCTGTATAGACGACATCGAGGACCAGGCTGTGAATATTACCGTCGAAGATCAGGCCCACCACCTCCGCCTCGCGGTTGATGACGGGACTGCCCGAATTGCCTCCGATGATGTCCGGGGTCGAGACAAAGTTGAACGGAATGTCAGCTCCAATCCTGCCCCTCGCCTCACTCCAGCTCTTCGGCAGCGTGTAGGCATCCTCCCCGGCGCGCTCGGAGGCAAGCTTCCAGGCGCCTCCCAGCTTCGTGTGATCAGGAATGTCGCGGCCGCCTTCCTTCCAGCCCTTGACCACGCCGGCGGCGAGCCTCAGGGTAAAGGTCGCATCAGGATAGACACCGGTTCCCGTGACGGCGAAGGTGGCGGTCGAGATGCGGCCGTAGGCCTCGTTGCGAACACTGGTGACGAGGTCCTCGTATTTGCGCCGGCTGGCCCTGGCATAGGAATCAATACTCCGGGCAAGGTCGACCATCGGGTCATCGAACTTATCAAGCGCCGCCCGTCCCCCGGCCAGCAGCTTCTTGCGCGCCGCCGCGTCACCCAGGGTGGTTCCCGAGACAAGCTCATGGGCCCTCTCAGCCGGCGAGCGCCCGGCCAGCACCAGCTTCACATAAGGATGCTCCGCGCCAAAGACCTTGACGAAGTGAGTCAGGGAGTCGGTGAGCTTGGCCGTCTCGAGTGCGGGATAAATCGGTGCAGGAGATTCTAATCTCATCCTGACAGAGGGAAGAGCCGTGTCCCTGTACTCGGGCAGACGCTCACTCGAGGGTTTCTCCTGCTCCTCCACCAGCCGCAGGATGGTCCGCGCGTTTCGATAGAGCGTCGACCAGAAAGCCCGGGCGCCCTCGAGGAAGATAAACTCCTCCCTGAACTTCCGGGAGGCGTCCATCGAGTGCCGGATTCTCTCCCAATCATCCAGGCTGGCGCCAAGGCCGGCGTCAGCCGCCACGGCGGCCTGCAGCTTTCTCTCCTGGCGCAGCTTCGAATCGAAGGTGGCCGGGCTCAGCAGCCCGCCGAGGGTTCCGCGGATAGCCTTGCGGCTGTTCTCGATGCCGAAGAGATCCCCCCGGGCGATGCGCTTGAACTCGGGCCCCTTGAGCGCGAACTGCTGCAGCGCGATCTCTCTGCGATAGAGCAGCTCGAGGTAGGATGGATAGGCGACATCTCTTAAAAATCTGAGATGGTCGACGGTATTGAGACGCTGGGTGCTGCCGGGATGCCCCGAGACCATGACCAGCTCTCCTGGCCGGGCGCCGCGTGAGCTCCAGCGGAGCCAGTCGGCCACCCTCGCCGGCTTGCCATCCTCGTAGAGACGGAGAAAGGAAACATCGAGGCAATAGCGCGGGAACTCAAAATTGTCTCCGTCGCCGCCAAAGAAGGCGATCGCTACCTCCGGGGCCATGACGAGGCGGACATCGTCGTAGCGCTTGTAGCGGTAGAGATGGTACTGGCCGCCGCGGTAGAGCATGACCACCTCGCTGTGGAGGTCCGTTTTTTCTTTCGACTCCTTCTCGATGGCGGAGCGCTCCGCCCGGCGGGCCTGCTCGGCGGCGCCGGGGTCCGAGGCGTCACTGCCGGCTTTTTTTACGCGGGCCGTCACATCCTCGATTTCCCAGAGGATGTTGATCTCGGTATCGGGGCATTTGAGCTCCTCAGCGCGGCTCCTGGAGAAGAACCCATCCTCGAGGTAATTTTTCTCAGCCGTGCTCAGCTTCTGCAGGATGTCCTCGACAACATGGTGATTGGTCATCACCAGGCCGTCTGGGGAAACAACCGAGCCCGAGCCGCCGGTAGAGATCCGGGTGGAGGAGCGCATCACGTGACGCGCCCACTTCGCATCCGGCTTGAAACCGTAGGTCTTTTCGAGCCGCTCCAGCGGAAGCTGGCTGAACAGCCACATCCCCTCATCAGCGGCGCAGGGAATGGAGAAAAAACAGGCCAGCAAAACAGGAATTCCACGCGCCATGGCGACAATTGCCTTCAATACTAATTTCATGAGCTTTCCTTTATTCTGTCTTTGGTTCGAACCGGTGATCGGCCCGCGAGTTACGATCGCTGATGACAATCGAGACGCCGTGAAGAACAAGATCGTATGCTCGACCGCCCCCCGGGCGCAAGAACCCCGGACCACGATGATGCAAGCAAAACGGCTGCGGAAGCCCTGCTCTCTAAAACGAATACCGGTGGCCCGGATCGCTCACGGACTGGCGGCGGCGCTGCTCGCCATCACCCTGGCGTCCTGTAACGCCCTCGTCCGGCTTTCCCCCGGCCGCGAGCAGCTCACAGCCGAACCGCCGCGGAGTCTCTCAGGCCTCGAACGCCTGTGTTTCACCCTGGAAAATCTCGGCGAGGTCGAGCCCGGCCTGCTCTACCGCTCCGCCAATCCGAGCCGGGGCCTGCTGGAGTTCCTCGCCAGGCGAGTCGGCCTGAAATACGTGGTCAACCTCCGAAGCACCATCGACCGGGAAAACGCCGACTTCATGAGATCCATCGGCGGCGAGGTCTTCAGCCTCCAGATGTCCGCCAGCCGCCCCCCGAAGCCGGCCCAGGTCCTCGAGCTGATCAGGATTACCCACAAGGCACGAAAGGAGGGATCCGCCATCCTCGTCCACTGCATGGCCGGAGCCGATCGGACCGGGATGATGGTCGGAGCCTGGCGCATGCTCTTCCAGGGAGCCCGCGACCGTGAGGCCCTGGCCCGCGAGACCCTGATGTACCGCCATGTGCCGCCCGCCTGGCCAAATGTCCACAGGTACCTGGAGCTCTTCCGCCCGGAGCTCTTCCAGGACTTCATAGATGATCCATCGCTCCTCGATAACAATGCCCGCAAAGCGGACCTGGAAAAAAACTTCCTCCTGGACTATCCCCTGCTCGGTGGGCGCCGCGACACGGCCACCGGCCCCCTGCGAGCCGGAACCGCGCGGGTGGACCTGGCCGAAGGCTGGAGCGGCCCGGTTCAGATGGCGACCTATGGACCATCCCCCCCCAGGGCGCGCGGAATACGACACCCTGTTTACGCTCGAGCGCTGGTCCTCGACAACGGCGCCACCCGTTTAGCGCTCGTCTCCTGTGACCTTCTCATCATGCACCGGGGCCTGAGAGAGGCGGTGCTTGAGAAGCTCACCGCGCGGGATGCCGATTTTGACGGGGTGATGCTCTCGGCGACCCACACCCACACCAGCGTCGGCGGCTACGTAGACAATGCCCTCTTCGAATTCTACATGCTTGGAAAATTCGACCCGGAATGGACCGACCATCTCGCCGCCAGGATTGCCGACTCCATCACAAGAGCCAGCAATTCCCTGAGAGAGGCCATGCTCGGCTGCGGACGGACCTTCGTCACCGACGCCAGCCACAACCGGCGCTTCGGCAAGACGATCGATCCCGAGCTCGCTCTCATCAAGATCACCGACCACGATGAAAACCCGCTGGCGCTGGTGGTTAACTTCGCCGGACACCCCATCCTCGATCCCGACGATGGACTGGTATCTCCGGACTACCCCGGCATCCTCGCCCGCAAGCTCGATGCTGATTTCGGCTTCGGATTCTTCCTGCAAGGCGCCCTGGGAGATCTCAACGCCGGCTCCGGGGAGCGCTCCGACAAGTGGAAGCAGGCCGGCCTGGCCGACTCCATCGCCGAACGCCTGCACAAGGCCATCGCCGAAGCCTACGATGCGATCCCCGTACACGCTGAAATCCGCCTCACCTCCCTGACAGCCTCTTTCGAGCTCCCCGAGGTCGATTTCAACCTCATGCCGGACCTGCTCTTCCCCCTCGAGTGGCTCTTCAGTTCACTCATCTCCTGGCCGGCGGAATATCCCCTCCAGGGCATCCGGATTGGAGATGCGGCCATCCTCGCCACTGCCAGTGAGCTCAGCGGACGTCTCGGACTCCAGATCAAGCGCGACAGCCCGGCTCCTTTCACCCTGGTAGCCTCCCATTGCGGTGATTACGCGGGCTACGCCCTGGCCCAGGCCTACCATGCCCGCAGCAAGCTCGATGCCAGCTCTATCGCGGCTCTTGGAGGCCCATCCCACGGCCCGCGACTCGTCGAAAGCTCCGCGGCTCTCCTGGCCGCCCTCTGGGAAGAGGAAGAGAATAAAGCCGACGGCCCGCGACTCTCGCCCGCCGCGCTTCATCGAATCAGCTGGCCGGATCGCCCACTCTCGCAACAGGAGCGGGACCTGCTCCTGGCGAAGGCCGCGGAGGCCGAAGGTCTCGAGCTCGGTCTCTCACTCGACCCGACCCTGCCGCAGAGCAGGAGCCATGAAGCCCTGGTCGGCGGCTCTCTCAGCGACAGCCTGAGGCTCGATCTCTACGCCTCCTGGCGGAACAAGGCCAGGGGAGCTTCCGGCGCCCGCGGCGACCTGCGCGACACAGGCCTGCGTCTCAGCGTGGAGATACCCGCCGAGCTCCGCCTGGACCTGCAGCTTGGCCACCGCACCTCTTCCTGGCGCGTGGATGGCATCGGAAAAAGAAGCGAGGGCTTCCTCGACCCCGAGCTGGGAATTGAGAAGGTCTTGACCCTCGACTCGAGCAGGGTCGATGGGAACGCGCTCCGGCTGATCCCCAGGCTCGAGCTCAAGGCCCCGGGCGCAGAGGCCGACTCCAGCGAGCCCCTCGCCTTCGCCCGCGGCGCCGGCACCTGGAGACCCGGCGCCGGAGGAGGCCTTGAGTTTACCTGGAACACCTTCAGAACGCTCAGCGCGCAGACCCTCTACACCACCTCGCTTGGTGATCACCGCGGGCGGCGGCCGGGCGACCTCTGGGAGACCCTGCTGGGCTACAGCGAGCGGCACGGCTCCGTCTCGCTTCACCTGCGGGCGGAGGCATCCCTGTGGCTTGCCGACCATCGAGATGGCGGCCGCACCTCGGTCGATCTCGACCAAGCCGCCTGGGGATTCGCCCTGCGCCCCGGCCTCTCCATTCACCTCGCTGATAAGATCGAGCTCTTTGCCGAGGGCCGCCTCCCCCTTGGCGGCGGAGCCATCGATGCCGGCGGCGGCAATGGCCTCTTCATCGGACTGGCCGCCGGATTCTGAAAAAACCTCGGCTCAGGCCTCGAGCAGACCCTGCAGCTCTTCGGGTCCGAGGCGTCCATCGTGCAGCGCCGAGGCGACCAGGACACCATCGACTCCCGCCGACCTCAAAGCCAGCAGGTCATCGAGATCTCTCACCCCCCCGCCGGTGACCAGCTCGAGCCCGGCGTAGCTCTCCTTCAAAGCTGCGCATCTCTCGAGATGCGCCGGGCCCTCACCAGTCCCCACGGCCTTGAGATCAAGCAGGATCAGGCGCTCGACACCGGCGGAAACCGCCTCCCGGGCAATCTCCTCAGCCTCGGAGGGCCAGTCGTCGCCCGGAGCAAGAGGGCGCCCATCCGCAAGATCGAGGCTGAAGATCAGCCGGCCCGCGCCCAATTCATCAACGAGCTCGGCGAGGAGGGCGGGAGCGGGAAGCGTCTCGAGCGCGGCAATGAGATCGCCATCAAGCTCGGCGGCAAGCTGGCGGGCCGTTGCGGCGGAGCGAATACCTGCATCGATCATGAGCTCGAAGCCAAGCCCCTCCAGCTCGACACAGGCCTCCAGGGCCGGAGCTTCGCCGGAGATGGCATCGAGGTCGGCAAGGTACATCGATCCCGGACCCAGCAGGTTTCGCAAGGATGCCGCGACCTCGGCCGGCCTGGCCGAAGAACAGAGCCTGCTTTCAATCGGCTTGTAGAGGTCTCGCTTGCCGGCGATCCCCCTGACGATGAGCCCGTCCTTGAGGTCCAGCACTGGAATGATCCGCATGGCTGTAATGTCCGGTCATTCCTTTTGACCGAAAGCTCCACTAGTGAATTGAAATATCCGTATAGAAAACCGAGAATTGTCGCCTCACTCTAATGCATAACGAAAACCTACCCATACCTGAATCGATCATCAAGCTGGGCGGAAGCCTGCTTGAACTCCCGGACCTGCGGAGCCGGCTGAAGAACTTCCTCGGCGATTTCAGCAGGCGCCGCTCGATTCTCATCTGCGGCGGCGGCGGCGCTGTCGACCAGGTGAGAAAATGGGACCGCATCTACAATCTCGGAGAGGAGCGCTCTCACTGGCTTGCCCTGCGAGCACTCTCCATCACCGCCCGTGTCGCGGAAAAGACCGTCCCCGGGCTCGAGCTTGCTGACTCGGTAGAGTCCATCGAATCTCTCTGGGAGGCCGGAAAGATTCCTGTCTTCGATCCCTTCCAGTTCATCATCGAGATCGACGAAGAGAGCATCGGCACACTGCCCCGGCGCTGGCGGGTCACCAGTGATTCGATTGCCGCCCGCATGGCGAGGGTCTTCGGAGCCCGTGAGCTGGTGCTCCTGAAGTCGACCACCTTTCCAGAGCGCATCTCGATGTCAGAGGCCGCCGAGCTCGGCATGGTCGACGAATACTTCCCCACCGCGGCGAGGGATGTTCACCGGGTCGTCGCGATCAACCTGCGAGCGGAAGACCCCGAGGAGAGCATCCTCTACAGCGTGTCTAGCCAGCAGTGAGCTCTTCGTGGATCAACCGGCTGAGTTCATCGACAGCCCGGCGGTCAACGCAGGCGGTCCGTTCACCGGTCGTCGCCGCACCGCGCACAGCGATGACGTCGACACCGGCCGCCGCCGCCGCCGCGAGCTGAGCAGCTCCCAGCTTGCCAGCCGCCACGAAGCGGACCCCTCCGGAGCGGGCTCTCTCTGTAAGAGCGGCAACCATGCCCCAATCCATAAAGGTAGAGAGGTCGCCCGCCTGCTTGTCGTAGGTGTCGATCAGGAAAAAAGGGAACTTCCGGTCAAGGGCATGCTCGAGGACCGCCCCTGGCTCTGGAGACCCGGCCGCCTGCCAATCGGCGTAGGCCACCGCCACGAGATCCGCCTCACCATGACTTCCCTCGCCCACCAGGGCGCGTGCCTGGTCGAGCAGCTCGCTCCAGCCCGGCTCACCGAGACCGCTGAGTCCGAGCTTGTAGAGTGCGATCCCCGGCTGATGCTCCAGCTCCCAGCCCTGCCCTCGAAGCCTGAGCTCACCGAGAGCGGCGCTCACTGGAGCTTCACCGTCTACAGCCTCGACCACCGCCTGTCGGGCGGCGGCCGGAGCCTCGCCCAGGGAACCCTCGCCGGGCTCCTTGATATCGATAATGTCGGCTCCTCCCTCGAGCGCCTCGACAGCCTCCGCGGCTGACCTCACGCTTACCAGCAGGCGAAGAGACCCCTCCTCGACCAGCCCGGGCTGGCCCGCCAAGTCGCTCTGGGATCGCTTCAAGATCCGCCCCCTCCTAAAAATCGCAGGACAGGTTGTCCTCGGTCAGGTCTATTCCCGGAAGCGGGAAGGGCGCCGGCAGCGCGGGGCCACCGAGAAAGAGGTAGTTGAGGATAAAGGTAGAGTCGGTGAGGTTGACGCTCGCATTGTCGTCAGCATCTCCGGCATCCATGCAATCCGGCGCCGCCTCCCCCATGAACAGGTAGAGAAGGATCCCGACCGCATCGGAGAGATTGACGCTCGTGTCACCGTTAAAGTCGCCGCGAATGAACCGCGGACCGGGCTCCGCGGTGACGCCTCCCGGGGAGCCGTTCAGCTCAGCAGAGGCGCTCCATCGATCGCCAAAATCATTATCGAGATCGGCGGTCACCGAGGCGAGCTCGATCGAGTGCCCGGCCTTGACCTCCGGCCAGGAGCCGCCGTCCTTGTATTTCACATAATCGATGGTCGCCGGGTAGCCCGGGCCTGCGTCCAGGAGCCGCAGCTCATCTCCATTGTTGTCAAGCGCCCCCTGGTACTCACCCAGGATCGTCGCGAGATTCTCAGCGCCGGGATATTGAGCCAGGAAAGCATCCCTGTCTCTCACGATCACGACCTTCCCGCCTTCGGGTACCACCGTCCCCCGGGGAAAGACGAAGCTCACTCCGCCGGAAATCATCCATTCGGAAACATCTATCTGGCGGCCGCTGGTATTCTCCAGCTCGATGTACTCAAGGTCGGAGCCGGCGGTGATGGGACGATACATGATCTCGGTTATCTTCATCTTGTCATGGTCGCGAACATCCGCGTGCCAGCGGGAGATATACTGGACGAGATAGTTCCGGTGCAGGCGCAGCTGCGTTCGCACCTCGGCCGTGTTCCCGATCATCGTCTGCAGGGTGGCGCAATTGCCGCCGCAATCCGCCGCGCAATTGACCGGGGAGCGACCCCAGCGGCCGTAATCCAAACTCTGCTCGTTGGCCAGGAGGGTCTCCAGGTCATCGATGAGGGCGTCGTAGACGTCGCTTCTGTACTTCTCCTGCAGCAGGTCCCAGAGCCTGACAAGGTAGGCACGCTGGTAATAGCCCGCTGAGGCACTAAAGAAAAAATCCATGAAGTAATGCAGGCGGAAATTGCCCCGGACCGAGGTGGCAAACCAGGGGTTGAGATCACGGCCGGGACTGAGCATACAATCGTTCAGCGTTCCCACCGGCCGGATATCAGGGTCGAAATTCTTGCCGAAGGCCAGGTCCATGTCCCAGGTAAGAAGAGTCCACTTGTCAGACTCCTTATTCCAGCACAGGAAGTGGTTCTTCGCAAAGCTGTCGATATTATCGAGCACCGATTGGGCAAGCTGGTAGCCGATGAGCTGCTCCGGCATGCTGCGCTGCTGGAAAAACTCGGCCGAGGAGCCTCCCTGCGCATCGCGATGCATGTCGCCGATAAAGCCGGCGATTGCGGTGAAGTCTTCATTCTCGCAGGTCTCCTGCTCCCAATAGGAGGGGTAGTCGGTGACCCGGCTCTGGACGGCGACCCCGATGGGGGTGCCTCCATCCCGGGGAGGCTGCTTCGCCTTGTAGAGGCAATCATCTCCATCGAAGCCGTTTCTCTCGAGGTAGCGGCTGTCGGGATGCTCGAGCGAGAGGTAGAGACCATGGTAGCTGCCATTGAGATGCACCCTGACATACTCGGTCTTGCAGTAGGGGATCCCGAGCTGGCGAATGAACTCCCAGGACAGGTGCTCACGAACCAGGGATTTGTCCGTCCACATGCCCTGGAGATTCAGCTTTCTCAGGTTCTTGAAATACCGTCCACGATTGAACCGGAACTTGAGGTTTCTCTTGTCGAGGACACAGGCGGTATTACCCCGAAAGCGCATTCCAACCTCCGGATAGATATCGCCGTGATAAACAAAGGATCCTGGACGCAGGGTGTCGCAGTTGAGAGCGCCGTTGATAGCTCGCGGGTTGGTGGTGCTCACCCCGGGTATGAGGATGTGGTAGACCGGCAGGCTCGTATCGGCGATCTCATCATTGACGTAGAATCCCCGCAGGTCGCGCTTGACCATGCGCGTACCGTTATGGGTCCGCGGTCCCGCCCCGACACTTCCATCTGCGGCCCTGGCCACAACCTGGTAATAGACCTCGGTGTTGTGGTCAAAGAGCGTGGGAAGCTCTACGGCGTAGACCCCATCGGAAAAGAAAGCATCTCCGTGCTGCCCATCATCGAACATCTGCAGGGTGACCGGGTCATCCTCGCCCACCACGTACTTCAGCTCGACCGATTCGAGTGCCTGGTTGCCCGGCATGCGAACCCGTGCGGAAATCGTTGTGCGATCTTCCGAGGTCGGTTCCATGGGAAACCTGCCGTGATCCGAGATAAACGGCGGGATGCTCTCAGCCCTGGAGGAATTGGTCATCCCGGGGCTCACGAGCTTCTCGTTGAGACAGATCTCGACTCCGCGCAAGAGCCTCAGTGACAGGTTCGAATCGCCCTCGACAAACTTGTAATCGAAGGAAAGAAGATAGTCCGCCTCACGGTCGAGATTGTCTGACCTGAAAGACTGGGCGACGCTGTCGCGTGAGGAGCAGGAGAAGCAACCCTCGCCGCAGGAGGCCGCGGTGAGAATTCGGAGGCCACTGCTGCCATCGACGCCAATTCCGTTCAACACGCCGGAACCAGACGCGTTGCCGCGAAGATCCCAGCCCTCAACTCCCGCTTCAAAATCACCGTTCACGATGAGATTCAGAGCCGGGTTCTGGACTGGACTGAGCCGGACATTGTCGATCACGAACTCCCCGCCTCCGTTGATAGCGATAAGAAGCCGCTGGATGACCAGGCGGCCGAGTGGGCCTACGGCGGAGACACTGGCAAAGTCACCCGGGCTGATGGCGCTGCTCGTCCAGCTGGATGGATCGGAGCTGGCCGCGTCGGGCCTGATCTTCTCGAGGCTGCGGCCCTCACCATCAGCCTCCCAGGGCCACTCCCCACCATCTGAGTAGCGCACCGAGTCGACAGGGACGCCCTCTGCGTCCAGCAGGGAGACCCTCTCTCCACCGTTGGCAAGCTGGCCGGTAAAATTGCCCAGTACATTATCCAGGCCGAAGGACGCGCTGACATGCTCGGCGTTGCGCGCGATGACCACATAGCCATCCGCGGCAAGCACGGTTCCCTGAGGAATAACGAATTCTATCCCGGTGAAGCTCCAGCCGCCAAGGTTGACAGCCTGGGATCCGTGGTTGTGAAGCTCGATGAATTCCTCCAGCGCTTCGGAATTTCCCGCGGGATGGTAATGGATCTCATTGATAACCACATCAGGAACGGACATGGGAACCGGCGGACACGCGGCCCGCGAATTGGTCGCCAGCGGGGTGGGCCGGTTGCCCATCGCCGAGGCCCAGTTGGTCGGCATGATCGAGGGTGCCGAGACGCAGCTCCGCTCGAGAGAAGCTCCCCCCCCGTCTACGGAACCTGAGCCGGACGGCCAGGGAAACCTGTCATCGTATCTCACCACATCCGCAACGGCGTTGAAGCCGTCGAGCAGAGAAACCTTGTCGCCATCATTGTCCAAGCTGCCCTCGTAGTTACCGAAGAGCTCCGCCTGGGACACATTGTAGCTCTCGGCGGCGAGCTCCCTGTCCCGACAGACCACGACATAGCCGAAAGCTGGAATCTCCGCCCCTGCGGGAAACTCAAAATAGATCCCTCCCTCGAGCTTCCAGCCAGCGATGGCGAGCGCTGTCGGGCCGGAATTGTAGAGCTCGACGAATTCCAGGTCCCTGCCGTCGGGCGCCGGCGGATGATAATGAATCTCGTTGATGACGACCGAGGCCTGCCCCGTGGATTGCATGGCAAACACCAATACAATTGCCGCCACTGAAACCGGAAATCGGTTCAATCGGCCGCTCTTCAGCCTGACATCACTTGCTATACCAGCCAATTGAAAATCCCCATTTGTTCGCCAAAATAGATATTAATACGCCCCAGTACAATATTACGGGCCGATCCCCGTTTGGGCTACACTGAAAACTGCTAACAAGGCGCAAGAAATAACGCTCCTGTGCGGTTTTTCCTGCATCCAGACCCTGTTAAAAAAAACTATCCCTGCCCGCATCGAGAAGACCATGACCACCAGAAAGATCCTGACTGTCATTATCCTGCTGCCTACGCAGCTCCGCTGCCCGGCGGAGGACAAGAACCGGATTGAAATATCCGCGCCTGTTGACGATGGAGGATTCCAGCTCCACACGGTGCGCTCCCCCTACCAGGCCGGGACCACGAAGATCAGGGTCCTGCTTCCGGATGCATTCGACAAGAGCCGGCGCTACAGGGTTCTCTATGTTCTTCCGGTTGAAGCCCTGGACGGCAAGCGCTGGGGAAACGGCCTGAAGACGATCCGCAAGGCAGGGCTTCACAACCGGCATAACCTGGTCTGCGTAGCCCCGACCTTCTCACATCTTCCCTGGTACGCCGACCACCCGAGCGATCCGATGATTCGCCAGGAATCCTACCTGACCCGTGTCGTGCTGCCCTTCGTTGAAAAAAACTACCCTGCCATCCCGGGAAGAGCCGGACGACTCCTGGTCGGCTTCAGCAAATCCGGCTGGGGCGCTTTTACCCTGCTGCTGAGAAACCCGGAGCTTTTCGCCGCCGCCGCCGCGTTTGACGCCCCCCTCGCTCTCGACCGGCCCGGCCCTTACGGATCGGGACCCATTTTCGGCAACCATGAGAACTTCGAAAAATACAGGGTAGAGAGCCTGTTGAAAGAAAATGCCGGGCGGCTTGGCTCCTCAAAACGCCTGGCGCTCCTCGGACATTTCGTAAACTTCCGCAAGCAACACGAAAAGGCCCGGAGCTGGATGAACTCTCTGAAGATCCAGCATCATTGGCACAAGGGCCGGAGATGGGAACATTCCTGGGAGAGCGGATGGCTGCCCCGGGCCGTCGAGCTCATCGCTGGCGACGACAAGGTCCAGCCGGAGGGAAATCAACTCCGCGAGTGAAGAAGGAGCCGGCATGAAACGGCTGCCGACGCTTCACCGCCGTGGCGACTCAGAGCTGACGGAGATGATAGAAGATCTCTTCCTGATCAGGGAAGCGTGAGCAGGCACGCTTTGAGAACACGACCCTTCCATGGACGGAAACCTCGAAGACGCCATCGCGGGAAGGAACCAGCTCGGGGGACTCGCCAAGGGAGGCCTCGATGGCCTCGGCGAGAGCTGTCGCGATCCGCTCGTAATTCCCCGGTACGCAGTACTCAATCGAAACCGAGGGCTTGTCGCGCTGGAGAGCACCGGTGCCGGGACTGGCGACCAGGTCGCGTTTAGACTCGAGTTTGCTCGTCAATGTTTGCATAGCTGGCCACCCATTCAGGCGCTGCTGGATTGTAATGTAAGAATTTCCCTGAAACAGCCTTTTTGACGACGCCGGAAAGATTCTATTCAATCCGCCGAATAAGTATTCGAGATTCGGACATGAAACCGACGAGATCGTCGGCATTTTCGAGCGTCCCCACCAGGTTGACATCGCTTGCGGGAACCGGTTTATCGGAAGTACTCATTGGCGTCCTGCCAAAGAAAATCGCCAGGGCTCGGCCCGGGGGCCAGTAGCCGATCGTGCCGACCTCCACATCGCTGGTGGCAGTTCCATCGAGCTCGGCGCTGACGGGGATCTCGAAGTAGAACTCCTCTCCCCAGGTGTTCAACGACGTGTCCACCGGCAGGCTCTCAGCGATCGCCTGGGCGCAGACCGTATCCGAAAGTTCACCCCGCAAGGTCAGCTCGCCAACCTGGACCTCAATGCTTATCGACATCTTCTCATACCTCCCGGCCGGGGCCAGCTAAAGTGTTCCGCTCTCGAGAGCCGGTATTTACTGCGCAATAAAAAGGGCCGCGGCTAAGTCGCCGCGGCCCTCCAAAAATGGTGACCCCAAGGGGATTCGAACCCCTGTTACAAGGATGAGAACCTTGTGTCCTGGACCAGGCTAGACGATGGGGCCATAGCCGCCCGCACCTTTCGGTGAAAAGCGTTCTGCCATGATAGAAATGCGGGGGCAATCGTCAAGACCTTAGCAGTGTTTTCTGCGACTTAGGCCTGCTCTATACCGTTGGCAACGGCGTCAGCCGTTTCCCAGGCGTGGTAGGAGCTCCGTACCAGGGGGCCGGAAACAACCTGCAGAAAACCCAGGCTCTCGGCCTCGGTCTTCAGATCAGCGAATTCGGCGGGCGTCACGTAGCGAAAGACGTCAAGCTGACGAGCGGTGGGCTGCAGGTACTGGCCGAGGGTGAGAATGTCGACACCATGCTCACGAAGGTCGGCAAAAACCGCCAGCAGCTCATCCCTGGTTTCACCCAGGCCGAGCATGAGCCCTGACTTGGTAAGAAGAGGGCCCTTGCGCCGCTCGGCGACAGGAGGCCGCAAGGAAAGCTCCTTGGCGGAGCTGAGAACCTCGAGCGAGCGGACGTAGCCGGCGCCGGGCCGCACCCGGTCATAGAGCCGCGGAACCGTCTCAATATTGTGCGCAAAAACATAGAGCGCCGTATCCACCACCCGCTCAATGCATCCCGGTGACCCCTGGAAATCAGGCACCAGGGCTTCGACCCTGCAGGATGGAAGCCTGTCATCGATCGCGTCGATGGTCGCGGCAAAGGCGGTGGAGCCCTGGTCAGGAAGATCGTCCCGGTTCACGGAGGTCAGCACGGCATAGTCCAGGCCAAGGTCCTCGATAACCTCGGCGACCTTGGCAGGCTCATCCTCATCCAGCTCCCCGGGTCTGCCGCTGGAGACGGAGCAGAAATTACAGCCCCGGGTGCAGATGTCGCCAAGCAGCATGAAGGTGGCCGTACCATGGCCCCAGCACTCGCCGATATTGGGACATTCAGCCTCCTCGCAGACAGTGTGAAGGCCATGGGCCTTCAGACGTTCACTGAGAAATCTGTAGCGCTCGTTGTAAGAGAACTTCGCCTTGACCCAGCTTGGATGCTTCGGCCGCGCCGTGCTGACCGCGGGT
>Ga0310124_10000516_pt1 | contig 26689 bp, 19 predicted proteins | sample CB11b_AW_Bot5_MG_FD_203507 | JGI IMG/M metagenome (GOLD analysis project Ga0310124, IMG submission 203507) | Marine microbial communities from Western Arctic Ocean, Canada - CB11b_AW_Bot5 | ecosystem: Environmental > Aquatic > Marine > Oceanic | place: Canada: Western Arctic Ocean | collected...
ACCCGGTGGTGGCGGACAGGGCGGCTTCCCCGGTGGTGGTGGAGCACCCGGTGGTGGCGGACAGGGCGGCTTCCCCGGTGGTGGTGGAGCACCCGGTGGCGGACAGGGCGGCTTCCCCGGTGGTGGTGGAGCACCCGGTGGTGGACAAGGCGGCTTCCCCGGAGCTGGTGGAGCTGGTGGAGCCGGTGGTGCTGGCGGCCGACCCGGAGCGGGTGGTGCTGGCGGCCGACCCGGAGCCGGTGGTGCTGGCGGGTTCCCCGGAGGCGGTGGTGCTGGCGGCCGACCCGGAGCGGGTGGAGCCGGTGGTGCTGGCGGGTTCCCCGGAGGCGGTGGTGCTGGTGGTTTCCCCGGAGCGGCCAGCCGCAAGAAGAAGCCTGAGGCGAAGCCCGGAACGCCCGAGCATGCTGCTGACGACTTCGTGGCGAAGATGATCGCAGGTGACACCAAGAGCGCCGTCGCGATGGTCTACTCTCGAGCCCGCACGCCGGCTCTCAAGGAGCTGCTCAAAGGTCCGCTGGAGAAAAAGTCGTTGGACCAATGGAAGCAGGTGCTGCAGGGAGCTCAACGTTCCGGCGGGGCGCGATCGACTGGATCCGACCGGGTGGTCACCATGGCCAACTCGAAGCGACAGACCGTCCGCATCGTGCTCAGGCGCATTGGCAAGGACTACAAGATCTACAGCATCGCCGTGGGCAAGGCTACGACCAAGAAGAAGCGTCGCCGCCGCGGTTAGGGCGGTGAGCTGCTGCTGGTGGCCTAGTGCTTGAAGTGGCGTCGCGCGGTGAAGACCATCGCGATGCCGTGTTCGTTGCACGCCTCGATCACCGCGTCGTCGCCCCGGGATCCTCCCGGTTGAGCGATCGCGGCGATGCCGGCTGCCGCGGCCTGGTCGATGCCGTCGCGGAAGGGGAAGAAGGCATCGGAGGCGAGTACCGCGTCCTGGCCGCGGTCACCGGCCTTGCGATGAGCGATGTGGACCGAGTCGAGCCGACTCATCTGGCCGGCTCCGACTCCGACCACCGCCGTGTCCTTGGCGAAGACGATCGCGTTGGACTTGACGTGCTTGGCGACCGACCAGGCGAACTTCAGGTCCAGCATCTCCGACTCGCTCGGCTGACGTTTGCTCACCGTCTGCCACCCCTCCCACGGCTCCTGGCCCTCGTCCCGATCCTGCACCAGCATGCCTCCGCTGATCCTGCGGTACTCCGGCCCCGCATCCCGGGGATCGCACAGCGCTTCGAGTTTCAGCAGCCGGACGTTGTTCTTCCATTTCGGACGTGTTTGCAGAGCCTCGAGTGCCAGGTCGTCGTAACCCGGTGCGATGATCGCTTCGATGAAGCGACCCGGTTCGCAGAGTGACTCGGCGGTCTCGAGCTGCAGCGGGAGATTGAAGCCGAGGATCGAGCCGAAGGCGCTGACCGTGTCGCCGGCATAGGCGGCGGCGAAGGCCTCGGGCTGGGTCGCCCCAACCGCACAGCCGCAGGGATTGCTGTGCTTGATGACCACGGCCGCCGGATCGCGGAATTCTCGAATGATCGACAGCGCGGCGTCGAGATCGAGGAGGTTGTTGTAAGAGAGTTCCTTGCCGCTGAGCACTTCGGCGGCAGCCAGCGTGGCGGGATCGGCTCCCGGCTCGGTGTACCAGCTGCCCTGCTGATGAGGGTTCTCGCCGTAGCGGAGCGTGGCTCGAGGATGGAGCGTGATGGTGAGGATTGAGTCCTCACCATCCGCAGCGTCGGGTGAGTCTTCGGCCTTTGTGTCACCGAGAGCGGACATGTAATCGGCGATCGCCCGGTCGTAGGCGGCGGTCATCTCGAACGCGGCCGTGGCGAGTTCACGGCGGAGCGTTTCATCGAGACTATCGAGACCGCCGTGCCCGAGTGCTTCGAGGACGCGGGGGTACTGTTCGGGTCGAGTCACGATGCCGACGTAGGCGTGGTTCTTGGCCGCGGACCGCACCATGCTCGGACCGCCGATATCGATCTGTTCGATTGCCTCGGCCACCGTCACCCCGTCGCGGGCGATCGTCTGCTCGAACGGGTACAGGTTGCAGACGACCAGTTGAAACGGCACGATTCCATGTTCGGCGATCGCCGCCGCGTCGTCGGGTCGATCGGGTCGCCCCAGGATGGCGCCGTGGACCTTGGGGTGCAGGGTCTTGACCCGGCCGTCCATGATCTCGGGGAATCCGGTGTACTCGGAAATCCCGATCACCGGCACACCCGCCTCCTCGAGATGTCGACGGGTGCCTCCGGTCGAGATGATCTCGAATCCCAGCTCGATCAGTTGACCCACAAAGGGGGCCAGTCCGGTCTTGTCACTGACACTGACCAGGGCCCGCCGCGAAAGGCCGTTGCTCATGAATTGACTCTCCCGTTACGGATCCGTCCGTTCCGGGTCGCGATCCTACTGACGAGGGCGAGTCAATTCAAACCAGAGCGGGGCCGCCGCGGCGAATCAGTTGCCCGCTGCGTTGCCGCTGCCTGCGGGGGCCGGGGCGGGGGCGGGGGTTGCCGGCGTGGTGGTTGGTGGAGGAGTCTCGGGCGCGAACTCGGGGAGAATCGGCAGCAGGTCGGGGTTCTGGTGAAACACGGGGAACTCGTGGTCGGCTCCCGCTTCGCGGATCGCCACCAGCAGCCCGCTGTTTGTGGCCAGGTACAGCCGGTCGGTTCGTTCGTTGGCGTACTTGACCCCGAACTGCCGCATCGGCATCGTCCCCATCACGGCTCCATCGGTACGTCGGAGGATGACGATGTTGCCGATGCGGTCGCTGGCGTAGAGTCGAGAGAGTGACGAGCCGACGAAATTTTGGATGCCGTTTCGCCACCAGATCCGTTTTCCGGTCTGCGTCGAGATCGAGAACACTCCACCGGCGTCGGGAAAGATGAACACCTGCTCACCGATCACCCGCGGCGTGCGTCGGATCGGGAATCCCGAGGGGAACGGTTGCCAGCGGGAGTTGCCGTTTTCGGCATTGAGGCAGTAGAGGTTGAAGTCTTCGCAGGCGACGTAGAGAAACCCGCGGTGGTAGGTGACCGGTGCCGAGACGGGGGAGTCGGTTTCGGACTGCCACTGCAGCCGGGGCGAGCCGGCGGTGATGCAGTACAGCGAGTTGTCGAGGCTCGCGAAAGTGACCACACGACGGGTGGCAATCGGCGGTGTGGTGATCTGCTTGCCGGTCTTGAATCGCCACTGTCGGGCCAAAAAGCCCCAGTCGTCCAGCTGGTTCTTCAGGTGCAGGTCACGGATGCGGTGCAGGTCGAAGGCGTAGATGCTGCCGTCGTGGGATCCGTAGAAGATCTGGTCGTCGCTGACCGCGGGGCTGGTCGAAGGGGTGCGGGGGAGCTTGAGTTCCCAGATCAGTTCGCCGGAGAACTTGTCGAGGCAATAGAGCCTGCGGGCTGCGGGGACGAAGACGAAGTCGCTGTTGGAGACCGCAGGCTGGCTGGGTGCGTCGCGGGGACCGAGTTGAGCCGACCACAGCCGACGTCCCGATTCACTGTCGAAGGTGGTGACCGTGCCGCTGCTGGCCTGCATCACCACCACGTCCTCGTCGACCAGCATGTGGTCGATCACATCCCGGCTGGGATCGAGAAAGGCCTGGCCCCACCACATGCGGACGAGGCCGTGCCGGCGGAGCATGTTGTGCGAGGGCAGCACGTTGCCGCGAATGCCCTGCTGGGCCCGCACGGGGGTGGGACTCAGGCCCACCAGCGGCAACGCCAGGGCGAACAGAATTGCAGAACGGACGAGGCGGTATCGAGTCATGGCGGTCAGTCGTGGTGAGGCAGTGGGGGGGAGGGGCCTGCTTTGTCTGAGTCTACCCTGAGTCGGGTGGCATCGACCAGAGGCTGGCACGGCCTATCCTCCTTCAGTCGGCTCCCGCGGTTGGCACCGCGATTCGAAGGTCACCCGAGCGATCCGCAGGCAAGAATTGTTGGCCTCGCAGTGCTTTGACCGGTACAATTCCGCGGACTGCCCCTCTCGTCACGACGGTCGCTGGAGGAGTCGGGGCAGGTGTAGGGGGGGTTGGGGTTGTGTGGAGAGATCCTGGCAGGTCGGTTGTGCCGGTCCCGGCGGCGTCGGCGGGGCGGGCGGGGTGGGCCGCGTTGAGCATCGCGTGGGGTCTGCTGTGGGCTTCGCAGCTGGCTGCCGACGTGATCCGTCTCGAAAACGGCGGCGAGTTGCGTGGCGAATTGCTGGGTGCGGTGACGCGGACCCCCGGTGAGACGATTGTGATCAGGACCGTGTCGGGGACTCGGATCGAGGTATCCGGCGACCGCGTGGTGCTGTTGGTCCGGCGGTCGTTGAAGCTGGAGCGGTACGAGGAGCGTGCGGATCGGGTGTCGTCGGAGAGTGACACGGTGGAGGGTCATTGGGAATTGGCCGAGTGGTGTCGCAGCCAGCGGCTCCCCGATCAGCGATGGATGCATCTTCAGCGAGTTGTTTCGCTCGATCCGGGCCACCGCCGCGCCCACTACGGCCTGGGACACACTCTGCAGGACGGCAAGTGGATGACTCGCGAGGAGTTCATGAAGTCGCGGGGGCTGGTCCGGTTCCGGGGCCGCTTCATGACGCCTCAGCAACGAGACGATTTCGAGCAGGCCTCGGTCGGAGCCGCAACCTACCGTAAGTGGTTCTCTCAGATCCGCATCTGGCACAAGTGGCTGCGCACCAACGATCCCCGGCAGCAGGCTCGAGGTCGTGCCGAGTTGGCTCGCGTGAAGGATCCCGCGGCGATCGTGCCGCTGGTGAGGATCCTGGGACGAGACGACGTGACCGGGGTCCGGGTGCTGCTGGCGACGGTGCTGGGTGATATCCCGGGCACCGCGCCGCTGGAGCCGCTGGTGGGAATGGCGTTGCGGGACCGGAGTTACGAGGTTCGAGGTGCGGCGAGGTCGGCGATCGGGCCGAAGCGGTTGGGTGCGGCTGTGCCGTTTGCGATTGCGTTTCTGCGCGATATGTCCAACGTCGTGGTCCACCGGACCGCGGTCCTGCTGGGTGAATGTGGAGACCTGACGGCGGTGCCGCCGTTGATCAACGCCCTGGTCACTCGACACGTGCATCGCGTCAGGGTGCCTGGGAGCCGGCATCCAAGTTTCGCATTCGCTCGCGACGGGACACCGGTGCACCCGGCGGTGGCCCAGGGCTTCGGCGTTCCGCCGGAGGTGCTCAGGGGAATGCAGATGGGGCAGTTTCCCTTTGGAGTGGTGATCCTGCCTCCGCAGTTCTCCGAAAAGGAAACCCAGGTGATCTCCGTCGTCGTCGATCGTGAGAACCCCGAGGTGTTGGCGGCGCTGAAGAAACTGACCGAATACGACGGACCCGGTTACAACCAGCGGGCCTGGAAACTGTGGTGGCTGGCGTACCGGCAGGGGGCGAAATGACAGATCCGCCGACGGCTCGAGCGGCTCGACAGCTGTTGGAGAGCCTCGAACGTTCCGGGGTCACTCACCTCGCTCGCCCCTCAGAACCCCAGCACCCCGTGCCCGAGGCCCCCGAAGGGGATGAGGGGCAGGTGACCCCGTCGGGAACAGGAGAATCGGCCGGCGGTCTCGAGGTTCTCTGTGACGAGGTCGCCGCCTGCCGGCTTTGCGGGGAATTGGCTGAGACGAGGACCCAGACGGTCTTCGGTGTCGGAGACCCCGAGGCGAAGATCCTGTTCGTCGGCGAAGCGCCCGGTGCCGACGAGGACCGGCTCGGTGAGCCGTTCGTCGGCCGAGCCGGCAAGCTGCTCGACCAGATCATCGAAGCCTGCGGGTTGCGGCGTGAGCAGATCTACATCTGCAATATCCTCAAGTGTCGCCCTCCGGGAAACCGAAACCCGACTCCCGATGAGGCGGGGAATTGTCGCAAGTTTCTCGACGGGCAGATCGCCGCGGTCCGCCCCGAATACATTGTCTGCTGGGGCTCGGTGGCGGCCAGGAACCTGCTCGATTCGACCGAGACGATCGGCCGCATGAGGCGGAAGTTCTTCGAATACGCCGGAGCAAAGGTGCTGTGCACCTACCACCCGTCGTACCTGTTGAGAAACCCGTCGGCAAAGAAGGATGTCTGGGAAGACATGCAGCTGCTGTTCACCGACATGGGCATCACCCTCTCCGCCAAGTAGCGCCCCACTCAATTGGGGTCAGAGCTTGAATAGTGAATAGTGGCCTGCGCAGCCAGTGTCGTTTGCCTAGTCGCCGCCACAATTCGCTATTGAGGCTCTGGCCCCAATTCCTGGTGACGCCGGCCGTGGGGATTCAGGCGGATTGGGTAAACCACTATTCACTATTCAAGCTCTGACCCCAAGGGTTTTATTGTAGAGGGCTTTGATGTAGGGGATGGGTTGGTTGCCGAGTGCTTTGAGGATGGTGCCGCCGGCGGTGAAGCAGTGGGTGACCCAATCGGGTTGACCGTAACGCTCCAGCGCTGTCCCTCCTTCGCCTCCGCCAACGTAGACTTCGGCTCCCGCATCGGTCATCCGCTTGAGTTGTCCGATGAACTCTCGGGTCCCGGTTTCGAATGCGGGCTCCTCGAACAGGCCGAACACTCCGTTGTAGAACGCGATGGCCGGTCGGTGACCTGCCTCGACTCCGGCCTGGTGAGATTCGAGGAAGCGGCCGACCGCTGCGACCTGGTCGGCTCGGGTTTCGGGTCCCACATCGAATTGAGCCTCACCGTCGGGGATGGTCGCGCTGGCGGATCCGTCGCCGAGAATGAAGTCGAGGGGCAGCACGAATTCGACTTTGGCCTCGAGGCCCTGGCGATACATCTGCCCGGCCTGTTCGATGCGTTCCGGCGGGATATGGATTTTGGCCTGGGTCGAGTCTGCGGCGAGCCCGAGTCCGAATTCGCGACCGTCGTGAACTGCCTGGGCGGCCTTGAGGGCCAGCGCGAGACCTCCGGCGGCGATCACCGTTTTCACCACCTTGCGTTGCAGGATCTGCTGGAGGTCATCGAGCTTGTTGATCTTGATCCCGCTGAAGACGACCAGGTCGGCCTGGCGGGTGCGAGTGACGTGTCGGCTGAGTTCGTGATCGATGTAGCGTCCCAGCGCGACCTGTTGGCAGCCCAGCGGCACGAGGGTACTGGAGAGGTCACGATTGGATGCGGCGAATCCTTCGTTGACGTGGATGACAGCCAGTGACTTTGCGACGCTGTTGACGTAGTTGGTCAACCTCGGAGCCATCTCGGTGATCTGATCGACTCCGGCCTTCCAGAGTGCCTGTTCGAGCGAATAGCGGCGGGTATTTTCGAGGACGGCGATGGTCCCTTCGTGCAGCTCGGCCACCTGCCGGGCGGCTGATGCGAGCACCGTGCCGGTCTGGTCGTCGAGCCATTCGCCGATGAACGCCACCGGCCTGTTGCCTCGAGCTTCCAGCGGAACGAGTCTTTCGAGGTGTCTCGCGACAGGTTCCAGCGACAGCCCGGGGTCTCGCCCCCGGTGTCCATAGACCAGCTGCACCCACCCTCGGCGTCCTCCGAAGCAAAGCGTTTCCACGAGCGAGCGGATCCGCACGTCATTCGGGATCGACCCATCGTCGGTGACCACGACGTCGGTATCGCCTCGCACCAGCACCCGGGTTCCTCGCGGCAGGGAATCGAGCGAGTCGAGGTTGGGGATGGCGTCGAGGCAGTCTTCCAGCGAGGGGGTTTCATCCGAGTCGTCCGCGAGAGTGGAGCACCAGCGGATGGTGTCTTCGGTAGAAACGGTCATGGCGAAGTCGGCCGTGCGGTGAGTGGCCGTCAGAGGAAGTGATCGGTGAGGTAAGGGAATAGAGGGTGTTGTTGTCGGACGTCAAGGCAATGGGAAAAGCGATCGACAGGGCGTTCCGGTGCCCCGGTTGATTGCCTATGATCGAAATTCCTTCGCTACACTCCGCTCACACCGCAGACTCCGCATATCATGCCGCACGAGCATTCCTGGTCCGACCGAGAGGCTTCGTGAATCACGCGTCCCGTGGCTGGATTGGGCTGGAGTGCCGGGGGGTCCCGCTTGTGGCGCTGCCTGTGGTGCTGCTCGGGGCGTGTCTGGCGGCTGTCGGCTCGACGGCGATGGCAAAGGATGGTCCCACGATTCGATCCGTCGCGGTGGGTCTGGGGGGCTGGGTCAAGGCGGGCAAGTGGGCGCCGGTACGGGTCGAAGTCGATGGAGTGGGGTCGAGCGGTTCGCTGAGGCTGGTGCTGACGACATCGGATCCCTCGGAACGGACCGCGGCCTTTGAGTCTCCGGCGGTCGAGTTGACGACGGGGCGTCGCGCCCGGCTGGTTGGCTGGTTCCAACCCGGTCGGCTGGGCGGCGACCTGGGGGTATCGATCGAATTGGACGGTGTGCGGGTCGATCGTCGCACGATTACGATGGCGAGCGTACCCCGGCGTCCGTTCAGCTGGCGTATGCGTGTCGGCGATACGGTGGTTTCGGGAGGTGTTGACCGGATCGAGATCCCGGTGCGTGCCGGCCAGACGGTGGTCTTCCGCAACGGCGACCCTCATGCGGCTCACGGCCTCGTAGTCCCCGGCGGTCCGATCGCGGGTATGCGTGAGACGACCGGATCGCTTGGCGGGCTGGTGGATCCGCTGTCCGAGTCGGCCCTCTCGGCGGGCTCCGCGCTGCCGGAGGTGGCTCGATTCGAGGTCACCGGCGAGTTGTCTGAAGCGGTCCCGTTTCACGGACAAAGCACCGGCTGGGCTCTCTCGGGCCGCTTCATCCCGGGCGATTCGAAGCGATCCGACGCGGCGGCCGGGTCTGCGGTGATCGAAGTCGTCTTCGAGGGGAGCCCGGTGGTCTTGAGCCAGGCTGAGACGCTGTGGATCTCGTGGGGCGGAGCGGCTGGGATGGACGTATCGGGCGCCGAGCGCAGCGTGAACCGTAGGGTCGAATCGTATCGTCGCGCGGTTGCCTGGTCGGGGTCGTCGCGGCGGATCGAACGGGTCATCGATCTTGACGCGATCGACGCGATCGTGATGGCGGCAGGTGAGGAGTATGCGATCGACGAGTCGGACAGCCGTGCGTTGTCCGAGTGGGTGGCGGCGGGTGGTCAACTGGTGCTGTCGGTGGGATCCCAGCGGGCGGCGTGGGTTCGCAGTCCGTTGGCGAGCTGGGTTCCGATCACGGCCCGCGGCGACCGGCAGGTCAGTGACAGTGATCTACGGGGCCTGGAGACTCTGGCGACGGCCGGAGAGCGGATTCCGTTCCAGGGCCGTGTGAGCGGCACGCTGCTGGGCCTGCGAGATGGCCGCACGTCGGTTGCCTCTCTGAGTGGTCCTCTGGTCGGCGAGTCGGCCTGGGGTTTCGGCCGCGTGACGATGCTCGCCGTCGACATCGACCGTCAGCCGCTGGCCCGCTGGGCGGATCTGCCCCGGCTGGTGGAACGCCTGGTCGAGGGATCCGGTGTCGACGAGCCGTTGGCGGCGGGTGACGGCTCGAGATCGAATCGCGGCACCGGCGGTGCCCTGGTCTACTCGGGCATCTCGGACCTCAAGACCCAGTTGCACGGAGTGCAGGACGAATTCCAGGAGGTGAATCGGCTGGGGATCTGGCAGGTCTTCCTGCTGGTGATCGTGGTGCTGTTGCTGGTGGGCCCGGTCGATTTCGTCGTGGTCCGCCACCTGCTGAGGCGGCCACGGGCCACCTGGGTGACGCTGCCGCTGATCCTCGTCGCCTCGACCAGCCTGGTCGTGTGGAGCGGGACTTCGCTCAGTGGTCCGGAAGTCCTGGTCAATCAGCTCGACATCATCGACCTCGACACGCTCGAAGGGCATGTCGCAGGCCGGAGCTGGGTGACGATTTATTCGGGGCAGAGCCAGAGGCTGCGGATTGAGGCCCGGCCTCCCAGCTGGCTGCGTGGCCAACAGAATCACCTGGAAACGGATTGCCGGTTGGGTTGGAGTGGTGTGCCGGAGGTGACATTCGGAGGGATGCACCGGGACGGTCGGCGTCTGCTCGAAGAGCCGGATTACCGCGTGAGGACCGGTTCTGTGGAGACGGCGATCGACGATTTGCCCGTGGCGGTTTCCTCAACCCGGACACTCTCGGCCGCCTGGCAGGGGTCTCGGGCAACAGACCTCGTGTCGGTATCGCTGCAGAGCAGTGGGGTGGGTCAGCTGACGGGTGAATTGAGTCACAAGCTGCCCGGCTCGATCGACGACTGGTTGATTGCCTTTGGGAGTCGTGTCTACATGCCGCGTTCGTCGGAGGGCCGCAGTGGGTCGTGGGCGTCGGGGACGACCTTGGAGCTGGAGGGTGCCGACGTTCGCAACGAGTCTCTGAAGCGGTACCTGACCCGCACGACCACTTTGAAGGTGGCCCGACGCCAGGGCTTTGGCAGCGACGTGTTGACCGTGGCCGGGCAGTACGAACCTCTGAACCGCGATCCGTTTGATTGGCTCGAGACTCTGACGTTTCACCGTGCTGCGGGCGGCAGCGGTTTCACCGGCCTCGAGAACCGTGACCTCGCCGCACTGGACCTCTCGCAACTGATCACGCTCGACCGCGCCGTGCTGATCGGCCGGCTGGTCGTCTCAGGTGCAGGGTCGGGGCAGGGGTCCGGGCAGGGGTCCGGGCAGGGGTCCGGTGGGACCGAATTGTTGATCAAAGGCCCGGGGGTCAAGTCGTCGGGGAGTCGCCAGGTGACGTTCATCCGCATGGTGCTGCGGGTTGTGAGTCAGCGGCTGCGGCCGAACCAGACGTTTGTGGATCCTGACAAGGCTCCTGCAAAGTGACGTACGATTGTTGCATGACATGGAATCCAGTTGAGACTGACGCGAGGGGACTGAGGTGATCACCACTCGGAAACTGACCAAGCAGTACGGCGACCTGATCGCCGTGAACAACCTCGATCTGGACCTGGCCGAGGGCGACGTGTTCGGCTTCATCGGTCCCAACGGATCGGGCAAGACGACGACGATGCGGATGATTGCCACTCTGTTGAATCCGACTCACGGCGAAGCCTACGTCTGCGGCAAGTCGATCTACACCGATCCGGCGGAGATCCGTCGGATGGTCGGGTACATGCCCGACTTCTTCGGTGTCTACGACGACATGACCGTGATCGAGTACCTCGAGTTCTTCGCCGCGACCTACCGGATCGATGCGCACGCGCGTCGCGGGATCTGCGAGGAGAAGCTTGAGTTGGTCGACATGTCGTTCAAGCGAGACGCGATGGTCAACCAGCTCTCTCGCGGCCAGACCCAGCGGATCGGCCTGGCCCGGGTTTTGTTGCACGATCCTCAGGTGTTGCTGCTCGACGAGCCGGCCAGCGGCCTGGATCCGCGGGCCCGGATCGAGATCCGCACGCTGCTGAAGCGGCTGGGTGAATTGAAGAAGACGGTGGTGGTCAGCAGCCACATCCTGCCCGAGTTGGCCGATGTCTGCACCCGGGTGGGGATGATCGAGAAGGGGCACCTGATCGTCGACGGCAACGTCGAGGAAGTGATGAGGAAGGCTCGTGAACGGTTAATCCTGCACGTGAGGATTCAGCCGGATTTGGGGTCGGTTGAGACTCATGCGGCGGCGACCGACAAGGCGGCGGCGCTGATCGAGCAGGCCGACGAGGTGGATACGGTGACGATCGAGAAGGGCACGATCCTGGCCACGCTGGTCGCCGACATCGAGGACTACACGGCGTTGCCGACGATGTTGTTCGAGCGAGGGTTTCGGATCGAGATGTTCCGCGAGGAGGATGTCAATCTCGAGACCGCCTTCATGCACCTCACGAAGGGATTGGTGCAGTAGGCCCGTAGTCGGGTGAGGCGGGATGAGGCGGGATGAGGCGGGATGAGGCGGGATGAGGCGGAGTGAGGCGGGATGAGGCGGGATGAGGCGGAGTGAGGCGGAGTGAGGCGGAGACATGGGTGAGGGGTTTCTGGGCTACGACACATCGGTGATGCTCGACGTGGTTGTTGTGGCATTGGTGGTGGTTATACCGCTATTGATGTTGAGCCTGTGCCAGGTCCGTTTTGGTCAGCGGTATCGGGTTCATCGTCGGCTGCAGCTGACTCTGGGAGCGGTGCTGCTGGTGGCGGTGTCGCTGTTTGAAATCGACATGCGTCTGCACGGCGGTTTCTGGGCGATGTCGCAGAACCACTCGAGGGCGATGCACGTGTTGCTGTACGTGCACCTGTTCTTTGCGATTTCGACGGTCGTGTTGTGGGCTGCGACGATCGGCCTGGCGTTGCGGCGCTTTGAGAGTCCGCCTCAGCCGGGGGCTCACAGCCGGTTGCATCGCCGCCTGGGCTGGTTGTCGACTCTCGACATCACCGCCACGTCCATCACCGGCCTGCTGGTCTATTACTACGGCTTTGTGGTCGAAGTCGTTGCGGGTTGAGCGTCGTGAGGGGTCGAGGCGTTCTGCCCGGATCGGCCGTGTGGCGCGACGGGGGTTGCGCCGGCGTGGCCCTGCTCGAATCTCAGCAGCTGTTCACCGAGCACGCGGAGCTGCCGGTTGATGTCTTCGTGGTTTTGTTCGAGACCGCTGGAGACGAGAGTCACGATGCCCAGCAGCAGCAGCATTTGCCCGCCGGTGGCGATCAGCCATGCGGTGGGGGTGTTCAGTGGAGCATGTCCGAACCCGTTCCAGACGATCAGTGCTCCTCCGGCGGTCAGGCCGAGTACTCCGACATAGGCCAGCAGTTGTCCCCAGAGCGAGGTGGAGTGGGTCAGGGCGTTGGTGGTGACGCCTGGCGGGAGTGCAGCGGCGGCCTCGGGCTCATCGACCGGCCCGGAGCTTGCCGGTTCGGTGGCTGCGGGAGCGTCTGTGGGAGTGTCTGGTTGAGCGGCTGGGGGTTGGGGGTCATCGGAGAAGTTGGCCAGTGTGGCGGCGACTTGGGCGAGCGGGTCAATGGGAGGTGGGCGGTTCGTGTCGGCTGTCGGCTTGGTGCGGGAGCGTTTTGTCTTGGGTTGTGGCGGGGTGGGTTGAGTGGTCTTCGCGTCGTGCTGTGTCGCCTGGCCGTCGGCCTGTTTCCTGTGTTTCGAGTGTGCGGAGTCGACGCGGTATTGAGGTCTTGAGGTGTCGGCGATTTTCCGGGTTTTCCGGGTTTGATTGGCTGTCTGGGATTCCGGCGGCGTATCGGCATCTGGCGGCGTCAGATCCAGCGGGTTGTCGGCATTCCAGCTCTCCAGCAGTTGTCGAGCCTGTTGGGAGGCGGTGTTTGGTTCGGGCGGATCGACCAGCGCATTCCCACATCGCGGGCAGGCCGAGGGCTTGCTATCGGAGTCGGGGCCCGCGAGGGCCTGACACGTCGCGCACCACATTGAGGTGATCTGCGTCGAGGAGTGAGCTGGGGGGCCGACATTCTAGGAATGCGGTAGCTCGACGCAAGATCGGTTCCTCGCCGCCGACCTAGGTAAAGAACTCGCGGGCCTCTTCCATGAACTCCGGCTCGAGCGTTCTCATTTCTCCCACGGCATCTCCGAGAGCGACCGAGGTGATCTGAGTGCCTCTCAGCGAGACCATTTGACCGAAGCGTCCTTCGTGAGCCAGTCGCGCGGCGTGGACTCCGAGTCGTGTGCCGAGCACACGGTCGTAGGCACTGGGTGCGCCTCCCCGTTGCAGGTGTCCCAGCGTCACGACGCGGGTTTCGATCCCGGTCCGCCGTTCGATCAGCTCGGCGACGATCTCACCGACTCCACCGAGCTTGACGTGTCCGAACTCGTCGAGTTCTGCGTCCTGGGTGACGAGTCCATTGGCAGAAGGCAACTCGACTCCTTCGCTGACGATCACGATCCCGTACATCTTGCCGTCCTGGCGTCGTCGCTTGAGCAGTTCGCACATGTAGTCGAGGTCGGGCTTTTCTTCGGGGATCAGGAAGTAGTCGGCTGCGGTGGAGATACCCGAGAAGCAGGTGATCCAGCCGGCGTGGCGGCCCATGGTCTCGATCACCATCACGCGTCGATGCGATTCGGCGGTGGTTCTGAGTCGATCGACGGCTTCCATGACGACATTGATCGAGGTATCGAAGCCGAAGGTGACATCGGTACTGGAGAGGTCGTTGTCGATGGTCTTGGGGATGCCGATGGTGTTGATGCCGTGTTCGGAGTTGAGTCGATGGGCGACCCCGAGCGTGTCGTCGCCTCCGATGGCGATCAGGGCATCGACTCCGGACGATTGGATGGTCTCGAGCACCTTGCCGATGCCGGCATCGTCCTTGAAGGGGTTGGTGCGCGATGAGCCGAGGATCGTGCCTCCTCGGGCGATGATGTCATCGGTGCCTTCGGCGGTGAGCTCGACGGAGTTGTTTTCGACGAGTCCGCGCCAGCCTTCGAGGAAGCCGATGGTGGTGCCCCCGCGATTGGCGTTGGTGCGGACCACGGCACGGATGACCGCATTCAGGCCCGGGCAATCTCCTCCGCCGGTCAAGGCTCCGATCTTCATCGTCGTGGTTCCATCAGCATGTCGGTGTCAGTCGGTTCAGAGCAGTTCGCGTTCGATGAACCCGGTATCGACCTGGCCCTCGACGAACGCCGTGTGGTTGAAGATCCGCCTCAGCAGCGGAATGGTGGTGTGGATGCCCTCGACCCGGAACTCCTCCAGTGCCCGTCTCATGCAACGGATGGCTTCGGCTCGAGTGGGCCGGTGGACGATCAGCTTGCCGATCAGCGAGTCGTAGTAGGGAGGGACGCGGTAGCCGGCGTGGACATGAGAGTCGAAGCGGATGCCTCGTCCTCCCGGCACCCTCAGCTCGGTGATCGTCCCGGGCGAGCCCCGAAAGTCGTGCTCGGGATCCTCGGCGTTGATCCTCACCTCGATAGACGAACCCTGGCAGGGGATGTTGCGTTGCGAAAAGTCCAGTTCCAGGCCGGCTGAGATTCTCAATTGCTGTTCGATCAGGTCGATGCCGGTGACCTGTTCGGTGACGGGGTGTTCGACCTGGATCCGGGCATTGACTTCGATGAAGTAGAACTGGTGTTGTTGATCGACGAGGAATTCGACGGTTCCGGCGTTGGTATAGCCGGCGACCTGGACCAGCCGGATCGCGGCCTTGCAGATGTCCTCGCGGACGGCCTGGGGCAGGTTGGGTGCGGGAGTTTCTTCGACGAGTTTCTGATGCCGTCGTTGCAGGCTGCAGTCTCGTTCCCACAGGTGCACGGCGTTTCCGTGCGAGTCGACGAGGATCTGCACTTCGACGTGGCGAGCGTTCTCGATGTACTTCTCGAGATAGACTCCGGAGTTGTTGAAGGCTTTTTCCGCTTCGGCGGCGGCTGCGGCGAGTCCGCTTTTCAGTGAGATGTCGTTGCGGGCGACCCGCATGCCCTTGCCACCGCCTCCGGCAGTCGCCTTGACCAACACCGGATACCCGATCTCCTCGGCCACCCGCAACGCCTCCGACTCCTTCTCGATCAGCCCCTCGCTACCGGGCACCGTGTGCACCTTGGCGTCTCGAGCGATCCCCCGAGCGGTGACTTTGTCTCCCAGTTGTCTCATGGCCTCGTGAGGCGGCCCGATGAACTCGATCTTGCAGCTGCGACAGACCTCGGCAAAGTGGGCGTTTTCGGCTAGGAACCCGTAACCGGGGTGGATCGCCTGCACGTTGCCGATTTCGGCGGCACTGATGATCCGGTTGATCATCAGGTAACTCTCGGCCGAAGTGTTGCCTCCAATGCAGTACGCCTCGTCGGCAAGCTCCAGGTAGCTGGCGCCGCGGTCGGCCTCGCTGAAGACCGCCACCGTCTCGATCCCCAGCTCGCGGCAGGTGCGGATGATCCGCAGGGCGATCTCGCCGCGATTGGCGACCAGGATGCGCTGGAACATGAGATGTCAGTCGAGGCAAGGGGCTGGGTGAGGTGTATTGTGCCGCGGTGCGGTGCTGCGGTGTGCTGCGGTGTGGGTTTCAGGCGGGTTGAATGCGGAAGAGTGGCTGTCCGAATTCGACGGCGTCTCCGTTTTCAACGAGCACTTCGACGATGGTCCCGGCGGTTTCGGCTGGGATTTGATTGAAGACTTTCATGGCTTCGACGATGCAGACAATCGTCTCGGGCGTGACCGCCTGTCCGATTTTTACAAACGGCGGGTCATCGGGAGTGGCGGCGGCGTAGAAGGTCCCGACGGTGGGTGCGTTGATGGTCGGCAGTTGCGACTCGGCCTCCTGGTTCGGGTCATCGGGATCGGCACCGGAGGGTGTACCGGGGTTGGCGGGCGGGATGACGGGGACCGTTTCGGTCGGTCCTCTCCGCAGTTTCCAACTCTGGTCACCCTGCGTCAGGCTGATTTCGCTCAGCCCGTGCTCGTCCATCAGGGCAACCAGCTCCTTGATCTTGTCGACGTCGAAAGACGGTTCGTCTGCCATCGGCGAGTGTTCCGCAACGGGAGAGGTCGGTGACGGATTGTGTGAGTGGTCGCGGTCGTGTTTATGTTTGTGTTACGGGGGGTCCGGGTCAGTCGATGTTCACCCGGGCATCTTCGAATCGCTTGGGGACGCTGGTGAGCACTTCGTGGCCATCTCGAGTCACCAGCACATCATCTTCGATCCTGACGCCGCCCCAACCGGGGAGATAGATGCCCGGTTCGACGGTGATCACCATTCCGGGTTCCAGGCGGCCTTCGGCCACCGGGCTGAATCGAGGTTCTTCATGGATATCCAGTCCGATGCCGTGCCCGAGTCCGTGGCCGAAGAACTTGCCGTAGCCGGCGTTTTCGATGACACGCCGAGCGGCCCGGTCGACGGACTGGAACGACGCGCCGGGCCGGATCGCCTTGATGCTCTGCCGTTGGGCATTCAACACGACCCCATGAATTTTCTCAAGTTTCGGCGGAGTCTTTCTGGTGACGAGGACTCGGGTGAGGTCACTCCGATAGCCTCCGGTCGTCCTGGCTCCCCAGTCGATGAGTACGAAGGGGGCCTCGCCGATGCGGGTGGATCCGGGTCGAGCGTGCGGGAGTGCGGCTCGGGGGCCCACGGCCACGATCGGCTCGAACGCCGGCCCCTCGGCCCCGAATCTCCGCATCAGGTGTTCGAGTTCGTGAGCCACCTGGAGTTCGGTCTTGTCGGCTTCGAGCACCGCGGCCATGGCGGCGAAGCCGCGTTCGGCCTGGCGGACCGCCTGCCGGATTTCGGCGATTTCACCGGCATCCTTGATCGCCCTGAGCTGGTTGACGACGGTGTCGACGGAGACGAGTTGTGTGGATTTCCGACTGCTGGCGACGGCATCTGAGATGTTTTGCCAGGTGGCCATGCTGGTCGAGTGGGCTTCGAGGCCCAGTGATTCGAGCTTTGCGGCCTTGACGACCTGTGCGACGGCCGAGTGCATGCTGCGGCGTGCGTCGCGGATTTCGACATCCAGCCCGGCACATTCCTCGGAAATCTGCACCGTATACCGGGTATCGCTGATCAGCACCGCCAGCTTGGGTCCGACCAGCAGATAGCTGCTGTCGCCGGTGAACCCGGTCAGCCAGGTCACATTCGTTTCGTCGGTGACCAGCACCGCCGGCAGCCCGAGTTTCCGGATCCGGGCGATCAATCTGCTGCGTCGGCGGCTGAAACGGGCCTGGGTCATGGAGCGGTGCTGGAGTGGGGGGAGGAGATGGTGTGGCTGCGGTGTGGCTGCGGTGTGGTGGCAGGGCAATCGGCCATCGTAGCGAACAGCGGACACGGCGAATACCGTCACCGGCTGGCTGCTTGTGGTGTCACGCGGTGAGTATGATGGGGGTTGGGAAACGGGCAGGTGAGTTGGGAGTCGCGATGATTCTGGACGACTTGAAGGACCTGCTACGGCGGGGTGATGAGGGGTCTTGGGGTGAGTCCGAGTGGTCCTCTGCGCTGCGGCGGTTGTCGGGAGCGGCGACTGCGGCGACTGCGGCGACTGCGGCGGGTGCGGTGGGTGGTTCAGAAGAGAATCCGACGGCCGAGCTCGAGTCGGCTCGAGTGGATCTCGATCGGCTGGCCCGCTGCGGATATCCGGAGGTGGTGTATTCGGAGGGAAAGACGGCCGAGTCGGTTGTGGAGATCTTCGAGGCGTTGTCGGAGGCGGGCCAGGACTGCCTGGCGACTCGAGTCGAGTCGTTTCAGGGCGAGGCGTTACTGGCTCGGTTTCCCGAGGCCGAGTGGAATCGCGTGGCGAGATGCGTACGGTGGAACCGGGACGAGGGTCCGGCGATCCGGGGCCGGGTGCTGGTGTTGACGGCGGGCACGAGTGACCGGGTGGTGGCCGAGGAGGCGATCGAGACCTTGCGGTGGATGCGTTGTGGTGTTGAGAAGATCGAGGACGTCGGAGTGGCGGGTCCTCATCGGCTGCTCGAGCAGCGTGACCGCCTGGGTTGGGCTGACGCGATCGTGGTGGTCGCGGGGATGGAGGGTGCGTTGCCGAGCGTGGTGGGGGGCTGGGTGTCGTGCCCGGTGGTGGCGGTTCCGACCAGCGTCGGCTACGGAGCGGCCCTGGGCGGCCTGGCCGCTCTGCTGGGGATGCTCAACAGTTGCGCCGCGAACGTGACGGTGGTGAACATCGACGCGGGGTTCAAGGCCGGTTTCGTGGCCGGTCTGATCGCTCGGGCCTCCGGTGCAAGGGCGGAGTGAGCGGGGAGTGAGCATGGAGTTGATCACCGGCGAGCCACCGATTCCTCAGCGGCCCTCAGCGGGTCACAAGGGGACGTTCGGCCAGGCGTTGATCTGTGCCGGGAGCCCGGGGATGAGTGGTGCCGCGGCGTTGGCCGGGCTGGGTGCTCTGAGATCGGGAGCCGGTCTGGTGCGGTTGGCGGTTCCCTCGGGACTGGTCCCGGTGGTGGCGGCTCTGGAGCCATCCTACCTGCTGCTGGGATTGTCTGAGGACGCTGAGGGTCGTGTGGGCGAGGGTGCGGAGGTGGAGTTGCGCGAGGCGGCGGGTCGGGCGACAGCGATGGCGATGGGGCCTGGCTGGGGTCGCAGTGAGTTCCTGGATCAGCTGGCGGCATCGTTGTACGAGACCCTGGAGTGTCCGCTGCTGGTCGACGCCGATGCGCTGAATGCTTTGGCGGCGGCGGGCACACTGGAGCCGGGTTGTTCGCCGGCGGCGGGCCGCGTGTTGACTCCTCATCCGGGCGAAATGGCGCGGTTGCTTGGTGGTGAGGTTTCGAGCGTGGAGTCGGATCGAGAGGGAGTGGCTGGGGAGTTGGCGTTGCGCAGCGGTGCGGTGGTGGTGTTGAAGGGACCGGGCACGGTGATCACCGACGGTCGGCGGCTGGTCGTCAATTCCACCGGCAACAGCGGGCTGGCGACCGGAGGCAGCGGGGATGTGCTGAGTGGGCTGGTGACGGGGTTGCTGGCCCGGGGCATGAGTCCCTTTGAGGCGTCGTGGTTGGGAGTCTACCTGCACGGCTTGGCGGCCGACCTGGCGGTGGTTGAGCTTGGCGAATCGGCCCTGATCGCCTCGGACCTGCCCGACTGGATCCCCGCGGCCTTTGGAGTTGCGGAAGCCGGAGGGGTTGTCGAGGTCGATTCGGGTGAGAATTGACGGTCGGAAACGGAGGTCCCTATCATGGCCCGGTTCCTGCCGGGTACCGTTGTGCCATCGGCCGACGCGTTTTCTGGGCATTCCTGACCATGTTTTCCCGTCTGGCCGCCATCGTTGTTCGCTTCTGGGGGGTGTGGCTGGCCGGTTGGGTGCTGTTGCTGCTGGCCAGTTCCTGGGCCGCTCCCGCGCTGGACGACGTGGTCACGTCGGGAGAATTCGCCTTCCTGCCCCAGGATGCTCCGAGCCGTCGCGGCGAGGATCTGTTTGAACGGGCCTGGGGTGAGACGGTTCCCAGCCGCGTGGTGATCGTGGTCAGCTGCAAGGCCGAAGGCGATCGGCTCAACCAGGACGACCGGCGATTCATCGACGAGGTGCTTGCCGGGGCGCTGGTGGAATTGGCCGAGTCGTTGGGGGGATTGGCCAAGGAGGGTGAGGGGCAGGAGGCGGAGGAGCAGGACGACGAGCAGCAGGACAAGCAGCAGGACGAGGACTCGGGAGCGACCGGCGTGGGTGCAGGTCGAGTGGCGCTCAGGCCGCGTTCGTTGATCAACGACGTGCGGACTTTCACCGATCGCAAGATCGGCAAGTTGCTCGAGAGTAGTGACGGCCGCGCGTCGTTGGTGATTGTCGAGTTGACCACCGAGTTCCTGAACCGGGAAAACCGCGAGACGATTGATGCGATCGAGCGGTTGATCCGCAACGAGGTGGGTCAGCCCCCCGGGACACTCTGGTCGTCGGAGAGACCGGCGTGGCAGCGAGCGGGCCTGCGGCCGGGGCTCATCCAGCAGCGATTGGGGGTCGCGACCAGCGGCGAAGCGACGGTCGGCCGCGACATGTTGCGGGCCAGCGACGAGAGCGCCGAGGCGACGGAGTTCTGGACGGTCGTGCTGGTGATCATCCTGCTGGTGTTGCTGTACCGGGCTCCGGTGGTGGCGTTGATTCCGATGTTGACCGTGGCGATGGCGGTTCAGATCGCGATGAGCCTGCTGCAGTTGGGGGCCTTGTGGGGCATCGTCAGCCTGTTCCGCGGCATCGAGGTCTACGTGACGGTGCTGTGTTATGGAGCGGGAGTGGACTACTGCTTCTTCCTGATCGCTCGATACCGCGAGGAGTTGGCGACGGCGGAGACCGAGGGGGCCGGTGCGCAGGTCTCGTTTCCCAGCGTGTTGCAGCGGGCGCTCTCGCGGGTCGGCGCCACGTTGACGGCGAGTGCCGGGACGGTGATCTGCGGGATCGGCATGATGGTCTTTGCGGAGTTCGGCAAGTTCCGCCAGGCCGGTGTCGGCATCTCATTCGGACTGGCCGTGGTGTTGGCCGCATCGCTGACGTTTACTCCGACCCTGTTGCGTCTGGCCGACCGCTGGGTGTTCTGGCCGCGGCGGCCTGGAGGCGGGGGCGGGCGACGCGCCGGCTGGGTCGCCACCAACGATCCTCTGGGACGATGGATCCGCAGCAATCCGATCCAGGCCGGCTGGAACCGCCTGGCCGCGGCCCTGGTCCGCTACCCGGCAACGATCTGGGTCTGCAGCGTGCTGATGATGGCACCGTTTGCCGCCTGGGGCGTCATGAACTACACGTCGCTCAGCTACGGACTGCTCTCGGAACTGCCCCAGGACAACGCCAGCGTGCGGGGTGCCGTGGAGGTGCAAAAGCACTTCCCGGCCGGCAACGCCGGACCGGTGACGCTGCTGCTGGAGAACGACTCGATGGACTTCGGCTCATCCGAGGGCCGCGAATTCATCACCGGGCTGACCGCGTTCCTTGAGGAGCAGCAGGACCGGTTGAAGTTGGCCGACGTCCGCAGTCTTACCAGACCCTACGGCCTCTCGGATGACAGCGACCCGACCGGGAACCGGATCGAACGCCGGATCCGGCGGCGGCGGATCCGGCAGCACTACGTGGCCGAACTGGTTTCCGACCTGGCAACGGGCTCGACAGATGACGAGCCGGCCGAACCCGACGCCTGGGTGACTCGTGTCGATGTCGTCTGCGTGGAGGACCCGTTCTCGCGCGGCAGCATCCGTCAACTCAGCGACCTGGAGGCTGCGGTCCGCGGCCACATTGCGACGAGTCGTCAGGCGTTCGAACAGGAATCGGCCGAGGACGGGGAGGAGGGGGATGAGGGGGATGAGGGGGAGGACGGCGTTGAGGAAGCTGCAGAGGCAGCAGGGGAGGCAGCAGCGGATCTGCTGGGCCGTCGCACGAAGTTGCTCTCGATCGGCTCGACGGCCAGCATCCGCGACTTGAAGGACGTGACCGATTCGGACCAGGTGCGGATCGACGTGCTGGTCCTCTGCGGCGTCTACGCGATCCTGCTGGTGCTGTTGCGGCGGCCGGGCATTTCGCTGTACCTGATCGTGGGGGTCTTCTTCAGTTATTTCGCTGCGTTGGGCGTGACATTTGTCGTGTTCGAGTACGTGGTGGGCAGTCCCGAGGAGTTCGGGGGCCTGGACTGGAAGGTGCCGATGTTCCTGTTCACGATCCTGATTGCCGTCGGGGAGGACTACAACATCTTCCTGATGACTCGGATCGAGGAGGAGCAGGCCGAGCACGGGTTGGTGGGGGGTGTGCTGGAGGCGTTGAAGAAGACCGGCAGCGTCATCGCCGGCTGCGGCATAATCATGGCCGGCACGTTTTCGTCTCTGCTGGCCGGTTCACTGGTCGGCATGCAGCAGTTGGGATTCGCTCTGGCGTTTGGCGTCTTGCTGGACACGATGATCGTGATGCCGATCCTGGTGCCGGCGTGGTTGATCCTGCTGTACCAGGGCCGGCTGGGACCTCTGAGTCGGCGAGCCCTTCAGGATCGGTCTTCGGGCGTTTCGGTCGCTTCGGGTGATTCGGTTGAAGCGGCCGAGGAGGGAAACTCGGAGAGTTCTCCGCCGGAGGCCGAGCGGGACCCTGCCGAGGGGGGGTTGTCTTCGGGCCGGTAGGTGAACACAACGGAGTACTTGGTGTCGTCGGTCCGATTGGGCCCGGCCGCGTGCAGGGCCAGGCAGTGAAACAGCAGCACGTCGCCGGGTTCGAGCGTGACCATCCGGCGGTTTTCGAGCAGTTCCCGGTTCTCGGGCAGGTCGTTGCGGAAGAACGCCTGCTGATCGAATCGGTCGGAGTCGAGCTTCAGCGCGTGGCTGCCGGGGACAATTTCCAGGGCTCCGTTGTCGGCGGTTTCCGGACCCAGTGCCAGCCAGGCGCTGATCAGCTCGGGTCGCTGGAACGACCAGTAGCGGAAGTCCTGGTGCCAGGCGGTGCGGCTGGAGAACTGGGGTTGCTTGGTCATCACGCAGTTGTGATGTGCCAGCGGGAGCACGAGTTCGGGTCCGAGCAGTTGAGCCAGGCACCCCAGCAGTCGGGGGTCGGCGGCCCAGCTGGCGAACAGGGGGTGTCGATCGCAGGCCTGTCTCAGTCGTCTGATCGTCTTGCCTCCGGCCGACTGGCGACTCGACGGGGCTCCCTCGTAGCCCAGGTCCGCCTCGTACTCGATCGCCCCCCGTTGATCGCGGAGTTCACTCTCGATCACCTCGAGCAACCCGGCACACGTCTTGGGTGAGGCCAGGCCACCGACGACGAGGAAGCCGTCGCGAGTGAAGGCGAATTGTTCTTCGCGCGAGAGGATGCGGGTGGTTGGGGCCACGGGTTTTCCACCGAGGGCGGTCCCGCGAGCGTGTCGGGGTCTCGCCACGAGGTATCGGCAGTCTCTACAATCTTTACTATACAACGTTGAGGATCGGACCACGGTTGGCTCGGTCGCCTATCGTAGCAGGTTGGCGGATCGGGTTGTCGGACCCGTGAGCGTCTGTGCCGGAGATCGACCGCGACCGGATTGAGGCCAGGGTGAGGGTGTCACCGCCCTGGAGCGACCATGCCTGGACTGTCTTCCTCCTGGATTCGCCGCACGATTGTTTCGGTCGGCGTCAGCGGCATGCTGCTGGTGGGCAGCTTCTCGGGGTTCGCCTTTCTGGCGTCTCTCAAGAGCAAGCCTCCGATCCGGAAGGAGCAGATTCGGGTCTACCAGGTCGACCTCTACCGCGTACAGGCTCAGCCGTTGCAGCAGATCATGACGGCATTCGGGACTGCTCGCAGCGATCACCAGGTCGTATTGGCAGCCCAGGTTGCCGGCGAAATCGTTTCGGTGCATCCCCAGTTACGAGTCGGCCTGAGGATTCCGCCTCAGCAGTCCGAGGCGAAACCGGTGGTGCTGCTGGAGATTGATCCCCAGGCGTTTCAGCAGAAGGTGACCCAGGCCAGGCGGCGTCTGGATGCGGACACGGCCGAGTTGGCTCGTCATGCCCAGGATGCCAGGAACAACCTGGTCCTGTTGCAGAAGGCTCGCGCGGATCTCGGCGAGTACCGCAAGGAGTACGAGCGGGTCCGCGGCCTGAAGGCCAAGGGTGTTGCCACCGACAGCGACGTGACGAAGGTGACGTTGGAGTTGCGGAAGTACGATGACCAGGTGATTTCGCTCGAGAACCGCAAGCGGCTGTTGCCATTGGATGAGCAGACGTTGCTGAAGCGGCAGGAGGTCCATCGGTCGGACCTGGCCCTGGCACAGCTCGAACTCGATCACGTCACCGTGGAGGCTCCGTTCAGCGGCGTGCTGGGCGAGGTGCATGTCGAGCAGGGCCAGTACGTGCGGCCAGGCGACGCCCTGGTCCGGCTGGTCGATGACAGCCGGATCGAGATCCCCGTGTCGTTGACGGCGAGTGACTACGAGCGGGTGAGGGCGTTGCTGGAGTCGGGTGCGGGGCCGCTGGTGGAGTTGGCGACCGAGGCGGCGGCGGCCGCGGCGTGGCACGGCCGCGTGATGCGGTTGGCTCCGGAGGTCAACGAGCGGACTCGCACGGGGCTGGCCTTCGTGATCGTCGAGAATCTCAAGCAGTCACGGCCGCTGGTGCCCGGGACATTCGTGCACGCGAGGATTTTCGGCGAGCGGCTCGAGCAGGCCATCGTGATCCCTCGTGATGCGATCTCCGTCGACCAGCAGGGTCGACAGTTCGTGTGGGTGGTCGGCGGGGCTTCGGAGGTGATCGAGTCGGGTGTCGAGGGTGAGCCGGCGGCCGAGACGCGGAGGATCGAGCGTCGCATCCTGGTCGACGGGCAACAGAGGAAGATGACCACTCTGCAGACAATGGCCCTGGTTGACGCGGGTGTCCTCGAGGACGACGAGTTGATCGTGCTGACCAACCTCGATGTTCTCTCCGACGGCTCGGTCATCCGGCTTCCGCAGAGCAAGGACATCCGCACACTCGACACCGAGTTGGCGGTCCAGCCGGTGCAAGTGCTCAGGCTGATCGAGTCTCCTTCCGGTGGGTCCGCTGCCACTGGGACGATCGACTGAGGCGACCGCGGAGAGCTGCTGCTTGGTGTTTGCCGCGGTGGTGCTTGCGGTCGTCCGGGGAGAGTCGCACAATGAGTGCCGCTTCGCCGCGTTGTGTCTCCCAGGAGACTGCCACCATGATGCTCTCGCACCACGTCGACTCATGCCCCCGCCTCTCGTCGAGATGGCTTCGGCCGGCCCGTGTCGCCAGCTGTCTGGTTCTCGCGGTCGTGCTGGGGGTCCCCGCGACGGCTCGGGCCGGGACGTTGCCCGAGGTGCTTTCGGTCGAGCGTCAGCCCCTGGTGGCGGCGACGAAGCGACTGGTCGAGGCCTTGCAGTATGCCGGCACGCCGTTGCCCGAAGCCGACCTGGCGACCTTGAAGAAGGCGTATGTCAATCCCAAGGCGGGTGTAGCGATCAGGAGGATCCAGAAGGTTCTGGACCGGCATTGCCTGGTCGGCGTGCACATCAATGCCGAGAGCCGGGTGAAGGTGGCCGAGGGGTCGGCCAAGCGGGAGCTGATCCAGCAGGGTTGGCGGACGTTTCTGGTCAAGGTGCACAACGAGGCGGGTGTCACGGCGGGCCTGACGGCCGACAGTCCCCAGGCGTTGCCGGTGTACATGCGGGGCCGAGGATCCCGACAGCGGCCCTCGAGCAAGGCCAAGCTGGTTCGGTTGGCCGACGTGGGCCAGAGGTTCCTGGACATCGCTCTGTTCAAGCGACAGCCTCTGAAACCTACCCTCTCGGGACTCGAACTCGAATACCGCATCCTGCAGCTGTTCAGCCGCGACGTCGGACGCCGCGAGGCGAAGTTGTCGTTCCACGTCGGGCAGGGGACCCAGGACCTGGGGTTCCGCAGCGAGGTGGCTGTGCTGTTCGAATGTGTCCCGGCGGTCGAGGTCTCGCTGGGAGTCCGCGATATCGACGGCTCGCCGACAACAGCGGCGTTCGTGATTCGAGATGCCCAGGGCCGCATTTATCCGAACCCCGCCCGTCGGCTGGCACCGGATTTCTTCTTCCACAACCAGATCTACCGGGCTGACGGCGAGAGCGTGCACCTGCCGGCGGGCGAGTACAGTGTCGAGGTGTCGCGTGGTCCGGAATACGTGACCCAGGTCGGCAAGCTGGTGGTGCCCGCAGGAGTCGTCTCTCACAAGGCCAACTTCCGACTCAACCGCTGGACTCACCCGGCCACCCGCCGCTGGTTCTCCGGCGACCACCACGTCCACGCCGCCGGGTGTGCTCATTACGACAGTCCGACCGAGGGCGTGACACCCGCGGACATGATGCGTCATATCCTCGGCGAGGATCTCAACGTCGGCTGCGTACTCTCGTGGGGTCCGTGCTGGTATTCGCAGAAGCAGTACTTCGAGGGTCGGACCTCGGCGCTGTCGCGGCCGATGAACCTGATGCGTTACGACGTCGAAGTCAGCGGCTTCCCCAGCTCACACGCCGGCCACCTGTGCCTGCTGCGGCTTTCCGAGGACGACTACCCGGGTGCGAAGCTGATCGAGGAGTGGCCCAGTTGGACTCTGCCGGTGCTCGACTGGGGCAAGCAGCAGGGGGCCGTGGTCGGCTACAGCCATAGTGGCTGGGGCCTGGCCTTGCCCGACTACGCGGCCGACGGCAAGCGGAAGTTTGTCAACTACCGCCGGGTGCCGACCGGTTGGAAGGGCCGCGCCGCGGACACCTTGCCCGACTACGCGATGCCTCCCTTTGACGGGATCGGTGCCAACGAGTTCATCGTGACCGTGGCCCACGACGTGTGTCACTTCATCTCTACGGTGGATACTCCCAGCGTCTGGGAACTCAATATCTGGTACCACACGCTCAACTGCGGTTTCCGTACGCGGATCAGCGGCGAGACCGATTTCCCGTGCATCTATGGCGACAAGGTGGGCCTGGGCCGCGTCTACGTGAAGCTCGACAAGGATCAGCCTCTGACCTTTGACAGCTGGATCGAAGGTCTC
>Ga0310124_10000518_pt1 | contig 26664 bp, 30 predicted proteins | sample CB11b_AW_Bot5_MG_FD_203507 | JGI IMG/M metagenome (GOLD analysis project Ga0310124, IMG submission 203507) | Marine microbial communities from Western Arctic Ocean, Canada - CB11b_AW_Bot5 | ecosystem: Environmental > Aquatic > Marine > Oceanic | place: Canada: Western Arctic Ocean | collected...
ACATAGCAGAAAACCAGATGAGATGTATACATATATTGAGCAACTGTTAGATGGCCCTTATATAGAACTTTTTGCGAGGACTACTAAAGAAGGATGGGATAATTGGGGCAATGAAACTACCAAGTTTTAAGATACTGAAATATAGGTGGAGATATTTTTTGTCGAAATTTAAAAGAACAAAACGACAACCAGACCATGAATTTATATATGAGAATGAAGAGTGACAGAGACAATAGGATTTTCTGAGGGGTTTCATGATGCTGGTATATGTATTCTTAATGATACAGAAATCAGATTTGCATCACACTCTGAAAGATATAGTAAAGTTAAAAATGACAAATGGTTACATGATGATCTGTTAAAACATTTTAGTTGTAAAGAATGTAAAAATACAGTTGCATATTATGAGAAACCTTTTCTAAAAAATCTTCGAAGATTATATGCTGGTCAGAAATGGCAAACTCCCAGACTGAAATATGATTTGTATTTTGGTCATCATGAATCTCATGCTGCTGCTGGATATTACACAGCACCATTTGACGATTGTAATATATTAGTTATTGATGCCATAGGTGAGTGGAACACTGTTTCTATCTGGGACAATATGAAAAAGATAAAGACTTGGAACTATCCTTATTCCTTGGGTCTTTTATATTCAGCAATTACAAAACGCATTGGTCTTAATCCTAATCAGGATGAATATATTACAATGGGTATGGCAGCATATGGAGAACCCATTTATGATTTAGAACCTTGTTTGTTAGAAAATAATCATAGAGGACTTAAAGAGATTCTACCCACTGGACTGAGATATCAAGACCTTGCCGCATCTGTGCAAGCATTATATGAGAGAAGACTCTTAGAATTAGTAGAAAAATGTCCCAAGGAAAATTTGATTATTATGGGTGGTTGTGCATTGAATTGTGTTGCTAATAGTAAAATCAAGAATAAGAATATCTGGGTTATGCCTTCACCTGGTGATGCTGGTAGTGCATTGGGTGCAGCAGCATTGGTGCATAAGAAAAAATTAGAATGGAAACATCCTTATTTGGGACATAATATAGATCGGGAGATTTCTCCCAACGGCCGATGGCGCAATGCGAAGGATGTTGTTAGGGAGTTGTTAAGAACTAAAGTTTGTGGTGTAGCAAATGGTCGAGCAGAGTTTGGTCCTAGAGCATTGGGAAATCGTTCTCTGCTTGGTGATCCACGGTATGATATAAAAGATACGGTGAATGATATAAAACGTAGAGAGAAATTTCGTCCCTTTGCACCAGCAATTTTAGAAGAGTATGCTGATGAATATTTCGAAGGACCAATGAATGAGTATATGCAATTTGTGGCAAAAGCAAAACATGACTATAGTTCTGTAACTCATGTAGATGGTACTGCCAGAGTACAGATAGTGAAGAAAGATTGTGAATCTGTAATACGACAGATTTTAGAACAGTGGTATGAAAAAACAGGCTGTCCTATGTTATTAAATACTTCTCTTAATATTAAAGGGATGCCTATGGTGAATACCTGGGCAGATGCAGAAGAGTTTATGAGGATATATAATGTTAAAGTATTCTAGAGAATTTGCCATGCCAAGTGCAGATACATTCTCGATTAAACCCATCAAGAAATTTGTTCACAAATATATCAATAATCGAGAGGTTATAGTTGATCCTTTTGCCAGGAATTCTAAAATAGGAACGATCACAAACGATCTCAATCCAGACACAGAAGCACAGTATCATATGAGGGCAGAAGAATTTATTGATATGCTTATAAATAAAGGGGTTAAAGCAGATGTTGTGTTATACGATCCACCTTATAGTGTCAGACAGGTAAGTGAATGTTATAAGGGGGTTGGTCTTGAAGTAACTCAGGAAGATACACAGGCATCTTTTTATACAAAAATTAAAGACAGGATTCGTCCCTTGGTGAAATCTGAAGGAATTGTTTTGTCCTTTGGTTGGAATAGTATGGGGGTAGGAAAGGAGTTAGAACATCTTGAAATTTTAATGGTATCTCATGGTGGTATCCATAATGATACTATTTGTGTTGCTCAACGTAAGGGCATAGAATTAGATGTCTAATAAAGTTTTTATTGATTTTGGAACTGGTGAGAGAAATTTCAGTCAAATGAAAAAAGCAAAGTTACGTGGATTTTATACTATTGCTATTGATCAAAAAAAATATTCGTTTATGAAGAGTGAACATTGGAAATTAATTGTAGATGAAACGTATATTGGAAAAATTAGTGACGAATTTAATATTCCCAAAGCAGATGAATGGATTTGCGGTTCTGTATTAGAACATATGTTAGAAGATGAAATTCATGAAGAGTTACAAGGTCTAAAAAATAAAATTAAACATACGAGTATTGGGCAGTTTCATATAGATCTAACAGACCATTCTGGAGGTTTTCGACATTATATAGAAGAAGATTATGGGAGGCGTTTTCCTGTTTCTTATTTAAATAGTATTAAGGCGAATGCATGGACTGAAATTATAAGGAAATATTTTTATTATTCTGAAAAGAAAAATTGTTTTCAAAGGTCAGATCACGCTAGATTTAGAGAAATTAAATCGGTAGATTTTTTAGGATGCACCCTAAAATGATTTTAGGATGTAGAAAATGTCTAAACTAATTGTGTCTGGTTGTAGTTGGACAGATGATTTTTGGACTCAAGGACAGGGGTTTCCTGTCTGGTCTGAACTGCTTGCGAAAAAACTTGGAATGGAATGTATAAATTTAGGTGCATGTGGTGGTGGAAATGAGTATATATTGTCTTCTCTTATGGAGATGATGTTTGAAAAAGATATTGGATTAATGATTGCAATGTGGAGTGAATTTCCAAGAATGGATTTTCAAATTTTTTCGGGATTTGAACCTTGGTCGTTTCATAATTATCGAAAAGGATGGGCAACGGTTAATATGATTGGAACAAACACCCCAACTGCGAAATGGAGAGATGAGATAAAGGACATTTTTCAGAATGAAAATGTAGGGACATTACCAGCTATGACTTACAAAGGTGTAAAGATATTTTATACTTTTCAAACAATGATGGAGATACATAACATTCCTTATTTACAGATACAAGGATGCAGTCCTTGTACTTTTGAAAGCAAACCTGTTCTTATGAAACATTTGCTTCGTGGAAATTTGGTAGATAAGATGAATGAAAATACGTTTATCGGATGGCCAATCATGGCAGAACTTGGAGGTACAAGTATGGATCAAGTATTAGACGAAATTGATCCTGATAGAAAGAAATTAAGAATAAGTGAAAGAGATTCACATCCAAATGAAGAAGGACATGAGGTAATGTGTGATTTCTTGTATAAAAAAATAAAGGAAGAACATGGCAATTTATAAATTAATTAATAGTGATAATTCAATTTTACGAGTATCATTATCAGGAGTCAGTGAAGACTGCGATAGAAAGAAATTACAGGAAGACTTGATAGAGACTATGAAGAACTTTAAAGGTCTTGGGTTATCAGCAAATCAGTGTGGGATTATGGAACGGGTGTTTGTGATGTACTCTGATTTTGAGAAGAGAGAAGCAACTGCTTGTTTTAATCCTAAGATATTAGATTACAGCAAAGAAGAAGTTATAATGGATGAAGGGTGTTTATCTTACCCAGGTTTGTGGTTGAAAGTGAAGAGAGCACATAATATTCTTGTTGAGTTTGAGGATATCAAAGGTGATAAAAAAGAAATTCCGTTAAAAGATGTGGCCTCAAGAGTGTTTCAACATGAGATGGATCATATGGACGGGACAGATTTTACTCAAAAAGTATCAAAATTAAGATTAGATATGGCAACAAGAAGAATGCTAAAACAGAGAAAAAAAGGTAATAGGCTGATGGGATTCCATGATAGTAAAGTTGCATAAATGTCACACTTTTAATTAATCTTCAATAATCGACCAATCCTTTATTGACAAAAGTTACTTTATATGCTATTCTGTATATATGATAAGAAATAAAGGAAACATTACTGCCCTGTCGTCTAACGGTAGGATATCTGACTCTGAATCAGAAGATCGAGGTTCGATACCTTGGGGGGCATCCAATTCCGTGACAAAATCGGTCACACTCATTTTTAATCCTTCATTTTTTGTTTGACAAAACCTCTTAGATAGTGTATTATATAAATATGATGAAAAACAAAAGCACCCTTGCTAAACTTCTTGCCGAAGAAGATGTTTATGTTGTCCATAAGCAGATGCCTACGGCATACTTCGATTCCAAAAAAAGAGAATTAGGACTTCCCATCTGGAAAGATGAGGAAATGACTAATGATATATATGATCTTATGGTTTGCCATGAGATTGGTCATGCGTTGTGGACTCCTCTTGATATGCTTGAAAAAGCAAGGATTCGGAAAATCAATCATTCTTTCGTGAACATTCTTGAGGATGCTCGGATTGAGAAGATGGTAAAAGGCAAGTATGCTGGTTCTGTTGGTGTTTTCAATCGGGGTTATGTTGATCTCGTAAAAAAAGATTTCTTTGGTACTGCTAAGAAAAATATTGCTTCGATGAACTTGATTGATCGAATTAATGTATTTTTCAAATCTGCTGATACAACAATCCCTTTTTCTGATGAGGAAAAAGTTTGGGTTGATCGCACTGCTTCCACTAAAACTCCTGCTGATGTTCTCGATCTTGCTGAAGAACTTTATGCTTGGATGGATGAAAATTCACCAGAAACTGATACTCATGAAGATGGTATGCCAATGGTTGGTGGAGAGTCTGGTGAAGGTGAAACTGCTGATACTCCTGATGGTGATGGAGAATCTGAAGATGGTTCAGAAGGTTCTGCTTCTGGTGTTCCTAGTGATGAAAAAACTGATGGAGAAGATAAAGGTTCATCTTCTGGTGATGAAGAATCTGATGAGGAAAATGCCGATGAAGAATCTGATTCTGAAAAATCTGGTTCTGGTGATGACGAGTCTGATGATGAAACTGAAGACAGTGATGGTGATACCAAAAACGATGATATAGAGGGTGGAAAAGATACCGATGGTGTTGGTTCTCATTCCTTACCAACTACCGACTCTGCTTTCGGTAAAGCAATGGATGAACTTCGAGATAAGGTTGCAGAAAATAATATTTATGGAAATATCCCTAAAGTTGATTTAGATAAAATTATAGTTTCTCCCAAAACTCTTTTGGATGAGTTTGTTCCTCATTATCTTGAAGAGGCAAAAATGAATAAAACTACTTATTGGGATTCATGCCTCAAAGAACTTGAAAATCTCAAGAGTGAGTCAAAAAAGTCTGTTGCATATATGGTTAAAGAATTTGAAATGAAAAAAGCTGCCGATCAGTATGCACGTGCCGCAACTTCCAAAACTGGTTCTTTGGATATGGGCAAACTTCACACTTACAAATATAATGAAGATTTGTTTAAAAAAGTTACTACAATTCCAGGTGCAACTAATCATGGTATGGTTCTTGTTCTGGATTGGTCTGGGTCAATGAATGATAATCTAAAAGGTACTTTATCACAGTTGTATAACTTGGTTTGGTTCTGCCGTCGAATTAAAATTCCTTTTGAAGTTTTCGCATTTTCTGATGCTTATGCACGTATATCTCGTTATGAACGTAATGAAGCTGATGCTGATACTTTCAAATGTGGTGATTTGGCAATATCAGGATTTAAACTCTTAAATTTCTTTTCTAGTGATATGAACACTGCTGATGAAATGTCAATGATGCATACTCTTTGGATGTATGCTAATCGTTATGGTGGATATCGTGATTGGTCTGTTGATGGATATCCTTACTCTCCTCATAAAAATCTTAATTTGGGTGGAACTCCATTAAATGATGCGATTATCGCAATGATGGATTTTGTTCCCAAATATAAAAAGTCAACTGGTGTTCAGAAGATTAATACAATTTTCTTGACAGATGGTCAGTCGCATCGCATCGAAGGTGTTCATGATTATCGGTTAGACGAGGAAACTGGTGAGCATCATAAAACGATTACTCATTGGAATCCAGGTTGGTATAGTCACGGTCCTAAAGTGATTATAACAGATCCTGTAATCAATAAGACTTATGAAATTGAAGATGGCAATATGACTAATGATCTTCTTAAAATGCTCAAGAATCGAGTTTATGGAATGAATGTAGTTGGTTTCTTTATTGCTGGTACTGGTCGTTCTGGTCGAGTTGATAAACGGACTCTTTATTATCTTTTGCCTTCTGATGGTCGTGATAAGATTATGGATATGATCAAGTTTGTAAACAAGAATAAATTTCTTGCTTTGAAACAGTTAGGTTATGATGAATATTATGTTCTCCCAGGTGGCAATGCTCTTGCTATCGAGAACGAAACTTTGGGTGATGAGTTAGTCGGTGCTTCAAAAGCAAAACTCAAGGCTGCTTTCGGTAAAATGGCAAAGGGTAAAATCCTCAGTCGCCCACTGTTAAACAAATTTGTAGCAATGGTGGCATAGTGATAAAAATGTCACATTTTGCCATATTCGGCAAAATTCGACTTCAGAAGTGAAATGAAGTGTTGACAAAAGTTGCTCCATATGCTATTCTGTAAATATGATGAAAAAGAGAGAGGTTAATTATGTATCTTAGTCCACGGAAAAAGTTGTTTGTTGATTCCGCCACCGAAATGTTTGGTGATGGTGCGGTTATTTCCAAACAGAATGTTCGGGAGGCTGCTGAGAAAGCAGGGGTTCCGTTCCCAACTTGGTTTATGAAACCAGATTTCAAACATGCTTATGGTGTGTATAAACTCCCTTCTGAGGGTGGTTCTGTTGCACCAGTTGTTGCTAATGTTGCTAATGCTGTTCCTGATACTTCTACAATAAATCTGGTTGCTACTAATATGGATCATCAGAATCTTATTCCTTCTCTCTTTGATGGGTTTGTTTCTTGGGGTCATTTCGGTACAATAGAGAAGGTTGTAAAATCTGGTCTGTTCTATCCGATTTTCGTTACTGGTCTTTCTGGTAATGGTAAAACCTTGATGATCGAACAGGTTCATGCCAAATTGAATAAGGAACTTATTCGGGTTAACATCACTATCGAAACTGATGAGGATGATCTTCTCGGTGGTTTTCGGTTGGTTAATGGTGAAACCAAGTTTGTCCCAGGTCCAGTGATCGAGGCAATGGAACGTGGTTGCACGTTGCTCCTTGATGAGTGTGATCTTGGTTCTAATAAGATACTTGCTTTACAGCCTGTCCTTGAAGGAAAAGGTGTTTTCCTCAAGAAAGTTAACAAGTGGGTTTCTGCAAAAGATGGTTTCAACGTGATGGCAACTGCTAACACTAAAGGTAAAGGATCAGAAGATGGTCGGTTTATCGGAACCAACATTCTCAATGAAGCATTTCTAGAACGGTTTGCTATTACTCTTGAACAGCCTTATGCTACTGCTGCGACTGAGAAAAAGATCGTAATGGGTTCAATGACCAAATATAAGAAAGTCGATGAGGACTTTGCTACCAATTTAATATCTTGGGCAGATGTCATCCGTAAGACTTTTTATGATGGTGGAGTTGATGAAGTTATCTCGACTCGTCGGTTAGACCATATTGTAAAAGCATTTGCCATCTTTGGTGATAAAATGAAGTCTATTGAGTTGTGCGTTGCACGGTTCGATGAGGATACCAAGGCATCCTTCATGGACCTCTACACTAAGATTGATGCTGGCATCAATGTTTCTGAAGAAGAAGAAACTATCCTCGAAGTAGAGGAAGACTCTCCTTTCTAATAACTTCTCTCATCAAACTATAAAGGACTTTAACTAGTCCTTTTTTTTAATTATTATTGTTCACGTTTTGTTCTTACTATCATTTTGGGGGGTATTTCTTGGCTTTTTTGGGTCAATAAATAATAGAGATGTCACAACAAAGTATAGCAATAACAGGACATACTAGTGGTATAGGATTAGCATTAACTAAACAATGTGATAATTGGATTGGGTTTTCTCGCAGTAATGGATTTGATATTAATAATCCCGATTACATCCTTGATAAAGCATTACATTGTGACGTGTTTGTTAATAATGCACATGATAAATTTGGTCAAGTGGATTTACTATATGCTTTATGGGATGAATGGAAAGCAGAGCATAAACATATTGTATGTATAAGTTCTTTAAGTCCAGACGTTACTAAAAATAGAATGTACCCATACAGTGCCGAAAAAAATGCTTTGGATCATGTTTGTGAACAACTACAAAACAGTAAGGAAAAAAATTGTAAAGTAACAAACATCAAACTCGGTTGGGTGAATACTCCCCGTGTGGAACGATTCCCTGCAAAACATAAAATGAACCCAGATTACATAGCAAAAATAATCTTATGGTGTATACAACAGCCAGAGTATGTAAGGACACTAAGACTTGGCCCTTGATTTACTTTTATATTTTTCTTCATATAAATCTTCATAGTTGTCAGGTAATTTCAATTTGTTTATCGAAATATAATAATCTTTAAATTTATTATATGACTTTTTCAACAATGATATATATTTTTCATCGACTAATGTAGGTTCCCACGGTGACCCTAATGCTAGAGTATATTTTCTTTTATTAGTTGTGTTCAGCATGGTGTGTGGCCACTTACCAGATATAATAAAAGGTTGGTTTATTTCATGTACTCGTAATTTTTTTTCTTTGGTAATAAATTCCAAATCACTTACATTTCCTTGCAACACATATCTAAATTTGTGTTGTAATGTATTAAACTTATTAGGACTACAATCAATATGGGGTGCATTAAAATCACCTGGTTTTGTAGTAATAATAACAACTCTAGCTCTTTGCGACCAAGGAAAAATAAAATCCTCTAAATATTCATGTAAAGAAGTTAAATGACTTGTTAACGACACCCAGTTATATTCCATAGAATTCTTATTCCCTCTTGTTATTGGAATATGATAACAAGTTCTATAATGATCTACACTCATTTCTTCATAGGGTATTTTATCAAGTTCTTCTATAATTTCTATAGATGGTCTAGGAATATCTAAAGGTAAATAAAGTAATTTTTCTATATTCATTTATTAAATTCTAATTCTCTAGAATCAAACCCAGTATTTTCTCTGCTATTTTTTTCTGTCGGTATCCAATTAGGTTTATCTTGCATATTGTAAATAAAACCATCTTCATTTATATTCTTAGATTCATAATAAGCAACAGTTGGATCAACTTTATTCTGTTCAAAATTATACCAGAGAACTATTCTCCACAGTTCTCGTTCTTCTAAAACATCATCTCCTGATCGTTTATGGATACCTTGTGTTTGATCGTTTAAAATAATATCTCCTTCATCCCAATAATGAGTATAAATTACTCGTTCATCGTTGAGTAAATCAACCAGTTTATAAAACATATCCAAATTTTGTTGATTTGAATAACCTGGTACTTTAATTCCACTACTCATAAAATAAGGAAAATATATACCCATTTTGCCACTTACTATATGGGGAAAAACTAAACGGTTAGTAAATTCTCTTTTTCGATCTACTTGGGTGTATGGTTGATTGAACTTATTTCTGTTACTTACTTTATCTAAATCTTGCACTTCTTCTTTAGACCATGCATTATGAACAACAGCATCAGAGAAAATTCTACCATTTTTTCCTTTTTGATTAGTTCTGTATAAAACACTTCCTACTAAATCTAATTGTTCTTGTGAAGAAAGAAGTTTATACACCTTTTGACTATTACTGTATATAGTTTGATTTGAATTATTACCTATTTCTTTACCATAAAATATGACTACCTCTTCAGGTTCCTTTGCTGTCATTCCATTACAATGCCAATCAAGTTCACCCCGACTGAATAACCCTGCTTGTCCTTTATCATTGATAATTTTATTTGTTACCCTAACAATTTCAGGGTACTGTTTATGTACACACCAAATTGGAACGTAGTTAACTATTCCATATAATGTAGATAATTTAACTAAATCTTCTGGCCGAATATCTTGTTGTTTAATAACAACTGTAATATTTGATGCTACTAAAAATACTATTTGTTTGATTTCATCGTCTGTTGCTTTTGAAATATCTATCTTAACTTCAATAGCGCCAATTTCTAGAGTTTTAGTTTCCATAATAATAATATTTATAGTATACTCTGCATATACTTCTTTGCTATTTTCCATTGCATATTATTAAATTGACTAGATTGCTTTTCGTTAAGTTTATCTTTAAACAATTCTTTACGTTGAATTTTATTCCTAATAATATAATCTACATCTTCATTAACATAACGTAATTTAATGACATCCCATCCTCCTACTAAACAAGAACCTCTATGTTTTGTTACATAATCTGATGCAAATTTCACAGCCTCTTTATATGTGGTATGTTCATTTGACCAATGACACCTTTGTAGTGGGTGTTCTAATTTTTCAGTATATAAAGTATAACCAAACTTAGTAGCATTGTTTGATATAATTGTATTATCACCAGGCGCAATCCCTAATGCATTAAGATTAAAATTTTGAGCAATCTGAGTATTATCTTTTGTCCAATCAAGAGCTTGTTTTATTTCGTTCAGTGATTCAAATGGTAATCCTGCAATAAAATTATATGTATTATTTGATCCTCCTTGCTTTAATGCTTTTGTTGCTTTATGAATTTGATTTAAATCTGATCCTTTTCTAATTGCCTTTCTAGTACTTTCTTTAAAACTTTCAATACCCAATACTGAACCTTCTAGTCCTTGTGACAGCATTAATTTTATATGATGAGGGAAAGTAACAAGAAGTTCAGGTCTAACATAAGCACAAAATTTTATGGGAAAATCAAGTTCTTTAATTACAGCAGAAATGATATCTAATTTATAATCACTGTCATTATATGTATTGTCGGCAAACAAATAATTGGTAATACCAAACATCGAATGATTGTATACAATTTCTTTGACTAAAGATTCTACAGATCGTACATAGTCAAATTTTTTCCTTCCTTTTAAATCATATGTGCAAAATGAACAATTAAAAATACAACCTCTAGCAATTTCAATTGGAAGTGGTTCATTGTATCTAATCATATCTTCTTTTAACCAAATAGTACCTTTGTTTGACATATCTGTTGCTGGATAATTTTTATTACTATCAACTATAGAAACACCATCATGATCTATTTTATAGATTAAATCTTCTTTACCTTCTATGAATTTAACTACTGCAACCATTGCTAAATCACTATATCCAGTTATTTTAAAATTTATAGATTTATTTGTATATGGAGGTAAATTGGAATATCCCGAAGAGGAAATAGCAGTACCTCCTACTATTAGTTTAATATTAGGAAATACTTTTTTAATTTTTTCAACTTCATTGATAATAAAATTGATTGTTGGTCTATTCATAAATGTAGTACTTAATCCCACAAAAATTGTAGAATTAGAGCAATACATTAATAATAGTTTTTCTATTGCTGTCGAATCTAATTTAATTATTTCTTTACAAAAGTCAATAACTTTAACATTATAATCATTATAATGCAATTCTGTACGAATTCTATATGCCCCAATGGCTCTAATAGATGCACAGTCTGTGAAAAGTATACCGTGCATTTTTAAATACCATACGTATTTTTAACAAGCTGTCTAAAATTTTTATTAAGTTTTGCATCAACTCTTACTGAATATGTAAAGGTTGGAGAGGGATCAATACCATGATAATCTCTGACATCTATCCAATTAATTTTTCCTTTAAAATATTCTTTTCTTTTGGTTTCAGAATCATACATATACAATCGTTTCTTATTTCCAAAACTAATGTTTAATAGTCTATCAAAATCTGGAACTTCTTGGCCATTAGTAAACTGGTTATCAATGTGTGTTGTAACTTCCTTATTAGCATCAATAGACATTATCATTGCTCTACCTAAACCTTCTATGGGTAGGTTGTTTATAAAATTAACTAATTTTGGAAATAATCTTATGGCCATTTTATTCCAATTTCGTGGTTTATAATAATCAACATCTCCATATGTTGTATCTTCAACTAATACCCATGCACTCCATTCTTTATATTTTTCACTAACAAGATCAAGTTCCCCTTTAGAATTTTTTCCAATGTAAACAGGTTTTACTTTTCGTATAACCTTTTCTATTTCAGTTGCAACATCTTCAAATATTACATTGGGATAGTTTAATAACTTATCTAAACTAATTGGTTTGCTATTTTTCATTTAATTGTTCTACAAATTTTTGTTCTAATTTAGGACTTTCTGTAAATTCTGCTACTGCTAGTTCCCACGTGCCATCTATATTTTTTTCTCGACCACTCCAATTTTCTAATGTATATTTATGATCAGAACGTGTACGTTCCCTGTTGTTAATTATATCAGGGTCTTGGGGGTTTATCCATCTTTCTGGAGTATTGCTCGCAGCATTTTTCCATAAATCTAACCCACGTTTTCTAGGAGCATTTGGTGCTAAAAGTTCAAATCGTTCTCCATTTGAGGATTCAATAGTATGTAGATATTTGCTGCCATTAAGATACCATATTGTACCATTGTCAACGTAAATTTTAGATTCAATACTGCCATCTTGAACTTTTATTTTGGCATTACCTTTTACAGTAATATGAAATTGACCATCAAAATATGTTTTATCTTTATGCCAAACGCATATTTTTTCATTGCTATTAATTGTATGAGCAAGATAAACATACCCCAAATAATATTGCTTATCAGGATATGTTGTACAAAATATTTCTGAAAAATTATTTAATGTTTCGACAAATTTTTTGATTATGGGAATTTCTGAATCTATATAAAATCTATAGGTGTGGTAGTTACGAAAAAATTTACCACTATTATTGGACTTTTCAAAAATAGGACAAGTATTAATAATTTGATAACACTGATCTAAACACCAATCAGCATCAAAGTTACCAATGTTTGTATAGGTAGGTTCAATTTTCAAAACACTCTTTCCATTCTTTATGAGTTATAGACTCAAAGTTAAATATATAATTATCATTTAGTGTGCATAATGTAATATTTTGCCAGCAATATTTATGAACCGCAGATTGAAATTTCCTGGGGCAAGTAAAATACATATCTGGAAGTAATTTAAATGAACCATCAAGTCTTTCAGTAAATTTTTTTAAACTATACCACCTTCTAGGAAATTCTGTGGAAACAATTACTGCATCTAGTTTTCTTTTTTTAGCAACTTTCATTTGTAATGGAATAAAAGTGGAGCTCCATAAATGTTGCATACCATCTATGCTAGAATCATATCCTAAACCTTTACGTCTATATTTTGGATTTTTATATGTGCATTGCAAAGCTCTACCAACATTACCCCATCGTTTACTATATAATCCACTAAATGCTATGAGAGTATCGTCTTCTAACATTACATGAAAACAATCATAATCCCCAATTTCAGTTAACATTTTTTTGTAATTTTTTGCGTTATGTAAATTTTGTTTGTCTAATGTTTGTATTTCTTTTTCAATGATACGTAATATTGATGGCATTGGGTACTCAACAATATCTTTAATAACCGTATTCATTTAATTTCACATCCTCAAAAAATGGAGCACATTTCCAATCTTTAGTAATACGTCCACGATATTCATTTTCAGAATCTACTAAACCATCTTCATCAACTTGCCAATCAATAAAACGTATTAACACGTTTTTATATTCATATAATATAGAAGTTCCACAATTTTTAATTTGGTTATTAGATTTTTTAATGTCAAATTTATTTTTAAAAATATTAACTAAGTCTTCAATTGCATATGTAGAATCTTTGCTCATACTACGTCCAAGTTGACCTACACTTTTAAAACGTAATATAGGTTTAACTTTTGGTTTATAATTTGTTTTTTCCATAATATTAAAAAATAAATTAACTTGGTCTTCTATTGTACATTCATTAATATTTTTCGCAATAATAGTTCCAGTATTAACAATCATATTCTCTAACATACAATTGCGAAGAGCTCTAACTTTTAAATTGGCATACTTACCATTATCTAATATTTTATAAATATCATCATTATTAGCACCATTCATGGATATCAAACTAAGACGCAAACCAGAATCTTTAAGTTTTTTGACATACTTTCTACGTCCAAGTTTTAAACCATTTGTGGTCAAACTAACTTTGTGTCCTAGTTTTTTAACATTACGAATTATATCTGGTAAATCTTCACGTATTGTAGGTTCAGCACCAATTAGTCTGATATATGTTCTTTTAGGTAATTTTTCTAGAAATGAGTATAGTTTGTTAATATCCATATCGGGAATATCACGGTTAGGAATATAACAATTTGCACAGGACATATTACAACGATGAGTTATATCTGCAATTAATACATCGAAAATATTATTTTCAGGTTGTATTTTAAAATATTTCATACAAGAAATTAAGCATTATTCTTTAAAAGGAAACGCATTCTGTACTAATGCCCCATCATCGAAAGTTACGACATCATTTATTTCTATTTTCATACTCCAATTACCACTAGACAGTGTTGTAGCGCAATCACTAATATGATTTCTCAAAAAACCGTCCTCGACTCTCGTACTTCTATAATTTGCATATCCTTCATTCGTCCATGTTCGAGTTTCAATTAGAGTTGATGAATTTTCTAAAGTTCTATCAACATTTTCCATAGCTGAATCAGAAACATCATATGACAAAACTGACTGTAAATCATCTAAAGCATCTTCAGCACTATCAAAAGAGCCATCTTCTTTTGTATATGTAATTTTTTGTTCTACACTCATATTGGTATTTATACATCCCAAATATGAAGAAAAATGTCAAAAGGGACTTGATTTTTTGTTAAGGAACCTATATAATAGATATATGATTAGGAATACGGGTCATCCCCGTGTACGGAGTTTTTGGTAGTTTTTAACCGTTGGTTCAGTTGCAAATACCCTGATGGGAACATCTGAACCGAAAAAAACAACCACTTACTGTATCGCCGAATGATCGGGATACAAAATGCAATCTTGCTTATTAAAGGAGATCATAAAATGGTTACAAGCAATGCACTCGCTCCCTTATGGGACAACTTTCACAAACTCTCACCTCATATTGTCGGATTCGATAGGGTATTTGATACTCTGGGTCGTCTTCCTGATGCTGGGGTTACAGGGTTTCCACCTTATAACATCCGAAAGGAAGGTGACTATAATTACGTAATCGAAATGGCCCTTGCTGGTTTTGGCAAGAAGGACATTGAGGTTGAGGTGGCTGATGGAATTCTTACAGTTCGTTCTACAAAAGAGAATGCTGATAAGGATGATCAGGGTATGGCCTATCAGGGAATTGCGTATCGGAAATTTGTACGCAAATTCACGGTTGCTGATGACATCGTTGTGAACGGTGGAAAACTGGAAAACGGTATGCTCATGATTGATCTTGAACGTGTCGTTCCAGAAGAGAAAAAACCTCGTCTTATTGAGGTAAAATAATCTCATAAAATTGGGAAAGGGGGTTGACTTTAACCCTCTTTTCCTTTATTATATAATAATCTATAAGGAGTGATTTATGGGAGTTAAGATATTTGACGGCAGCCTCGATGATCTTGGGGGTGGTGTCATGAAAGAAAATACTGATCAAGAACAGGCACTTGAAGATGCTGTTGCACTTAAAAGAGAAGAAGAGAAACATCTAGAACAAAATCATGGTATGAGGATTGCTTTACGACCAATCAAGGCATTAAACATTATGAGAGTGGAAGTGCCTGATGAGATTGTTGATGAATTAAATGTTCACATCGATACTGTTATTATCCCTGCCAGTAAGAGTTATGCTTCTGGTCTTGTTGGCCAACTTAAAAATGATGAAAAATCTGCTCAACTAGAATTTCCTATGGACGATGAAGTTGGGTCTACATTAAAAACGATTTTAGATCAGGTAGGTACTACTTATCTCAAGGCAGCATATCAAAGAGATTCAAAGGCAGAGGTGTATAATTGCTGGACAAATCATGCATATGCAGGGGATTACAATCCTTTTCATGATCATGGTGTGAAAACTATGGCAGGACTATCTGGGTTTTTGTGGTTAAAAGTTCCTGAGTGTATTAAAAAATTAGATGGAGAGAATCCAAATATTAATAATGCCAGTGGTGCTGTTGATGGATTTACCCATTTGATTTGGGGAACAAATACCAGAAAAGATCTTCTACAACTCAAACCTCAAACTGAAGATTATATAAAACCAGAAGCAGGAGTGATGTTAATCTTTCCTAACTGGTTAAAACATCAAGTACTTCCCTTCTTTGGTGAAGGTGAAAGACGGTCAATGGCATTTAATTGGAATGTTAATGATTCTGAAAGGGAGATGAAAAAATACATGAGTGATAATGAAAAGGAAAAGTATGAGGAACGAAAAAAAGATTCAGTACAAGTATGATGAAGACGCAATTTTAACTGACTTGCATGAATATATTGATTCCACTTATGATGAACACTACAGCAAGAACAAATATCAAGCAACAGAGTTCATTATAGATGGTGGTCATGGTGAAGGTTTTTGTATCGGTAACATTATGAAATATGCACAACGATACGGAAAAAAGAATGGTAAGGACAGAAGTGACTTGCTAAAAGTGTTACATTATGGTATTATAGCTTTACATGTACACGATATGGAGAACAGTGAATGAAACTAAGTAGTGACACTATAACGGTGTTGAAGAATTTCTCGACAATAAATCAGAATCTTCAAATAGGTAAAGGTAGTAGTATTTCTACAATGTCTGCAATGAAGAATATTGTTGCCAAGGCAGAGGTCAAGGAAAAATTTATAAGAGAATTTGCAATTTATGATTTGAATGAATTTCTGTCGGCATTATCTCTTTTCGAAAAACCAGAGTTGAAGTTTAAAGAGGATTTTGTTGTGATGACAGAATCTAATATTGCAGCAACAAAATCTTTAAAATATTGGTATTCTGATCCATCAGTGGTTAGCAGTCCAACTAAAGAACTTGCTATGCCAGAATGTGAGATTTCTTTTAACTTGTCTAGTGCAATGCTTTCGGATGTTACAAAAGCATCACATGTTATTGGAGCACCAGATATGTGTTTGGAAGGAATGGACTTGGGTACTGCTGTGCTTAAAGTTACGGATAAGAAGAATGCAACAGCAAATGATTATGCAGTAAAACTTGATATCGATAATCAAGAAGAAAATGTGCCATATAAGTTTTGGTTTAAGGTTGAAAATTTAAAACTAATACCTGGCAAATATGATGTTAATGTTTCTTCAAAACGAATTTCTCATTTTTGGAATGAAAAGGTGAATGTTCAGTATTGGATTGCATTAGAACCAGAGTCTGCTTATAATGTATAGTGAGAGGAATTTATATTATGGAAACTTTTCTATGGGTAGAGGAATATCGTCCCAAGGATGTAAAATCTTGTATACTTCCTAAAAATCTAAAAGATACGTTCTCTGAATTTGTTAAACAAGGAGAACTCCCCAATTTAATTTTATCAGGTGGATCAGGTGTTGGTAAGACAACAATAGCAAAAGCAATGCTAGATGAACTTGGTTCGACTTATATGATGGTTAATGGGTCTGAAGAATCTGGTATCGATGTTCTGCGAACCAAGATAAAAAACTTTGCGTCTACTGTGTCTCTACATGGTGGACGGAAGTATCTTATTTTGGATGAAGCAGATTATTTAAATCCCCAATCAACTCAACCAGCATTGCGTGGATTGATAGAAGAATTCCACAATAACTGTGGGTTCATTCTCACATGTAATTATAAAAACCGATTGATTGAACCATTACATTCTCGTTGTAGTGTGGTGGAATTTGTGATTCCTAATTCAGAAAAACCACAACTGGCAATGTCATTTCTTAATCGATTAAAGACAATCTTGGATGAGCAAAAAATTACATATGATGAGAGAGTTCTTGCCGAAGTCATAAATAAACATTTTCCAGATTGGAGAAGAATATTAAATGAACTTCAAAGATATTCTGTTTCTGGCACGATTGATGCAGGAATACTTGTAGATATATCAGAGATAAATATTAAAGAATTAATACACTCTATGAAAAATAAGGAGTTTACCAATGTTCGTAAATGGGTTATTAACAATCTGGACAACGATCCTGTTTGTCTGTTCCGTAATGTTTATGACCATATGTATGATTATATTGATGGGAACAGTATTCCTTTGTTGGTTATATTATTGGGTGAGTATCAGTATAAATCGGCTTTTGTTGCAGACCAAGAAATAAATACCCTCGCATTTTTGACAGAGGTGATGGCAAAGGTAAAATTTAAATGACAATGGATGTATATGATAATGTTCTTGAAGAGCATGTAGCAGAATTTGTTCAGTTGCAGATGAATGACCTTTCTTGGAAATATGATTACTATTCTAAAATAGGAAGTCCTAATAAGCACTGGCATGTTTTATGTGGGAAAAATCCAAAAGAAATATTAGACGATGGATATGAATGGGTACTTCCTATCTGGGATACTGCAAAAATAAAATATAAATTTAAAGAGAAATATGCTCTTGACAATTTTGTACGTATATACATGAATGCTCATACACATGGTATAGAACCTCATATGCATCAGGATGATGGTGATTTTACTATGCTCTATTATCCACGATGTGATTGGGATGAGGATTGGGGTGGTGGAACTGTGGTAGACGGTACTCTTATTGAATATGTAGGAAATAGATTAATTGTATTTGATGCTAGTTTGTGGCATCAAGCACAACCAGTTTCTAGGCAATGTTATGAGTTAAGGACTTGTATAGTTTTTAAATGCAATTTGGAGATAGGTGGTGTTGATCGACTCGACTATTACAAAAATTGATTTTTTAAAACGATTGGGGTGTGAGGAATGTCTTCATGGATCTGATACTTTATTACATCACCTTATAGGTACACGTGATCTTTTAAAACAGTGGGGTGCTGAAGAGTATGTACAGGATGCTGGTTTATTTCATTCTGTATATGGCACAGAATATTTTCAACCAAATATAAAAGTTACTAGAGATCAAGTACGGGAAATAATAGGTATTAAAGCTGAATGTCTTGTAGATATGTTTTGTTTTTGCCAAAGTCCGAGAGCCTATACTATAACTTTGATGTCTAGTGGAAAAACAAAAGAAGATTTATTATTAATTGAACGAGCAAATGAAGAAGATATAGGTGAAAGTAGAATGATGACAATGGAAGAAGCCTATGACTTATGAACTAAAAGACTATCTCAAGGCAATCAATCAAACAAAAGAAAATCTGTTAGACACAGAAGATGAAGAATGGGAAAAACGATATCCTCCTTATATTGTAAATAAATGTTTGGCACCATTTACAGATACTATACTATTAGTTAATGAATTAAACCAATATCACCATCTAGGGAAGAAACTCCAATTTGACTATTTACTAAATAGTTTAAGACCAAGGAATAGATTTGCACCTTGGATGAAGGCGAAGAAATTGGATAATCTAGAAGATGTTAAAGAGTTTTATGGATACGGCAATGAAAAGGCAAGGGATGCTCTTGATATACTAGACACTAAACAGATTTCCGCTATAAAGAAAAAATTAAAAAAAGGTGGAAGAGATGGAAGAGGTTAATTGGACTCAGGAGCAGATGTTAGAAATTACTCTGAAAGAACCAGATGATTTTTTAAAAGTACGAGAGACTCTATCTCGTATAGGTGTTGCTTCTAGAAAAGAAAGAAAATTATATCAGTCCTGTCATATACTACATAAGCAGGGACGGTATTTTATTGTGCATTTTAAAGAGTTATTTGCTTTGGATGGTAAGCAGACTAACCTATCAGAAAATGATATTGCACGAAGAAACACTATCACGAATTTGCTGAAAGATTGGGGATTGGTTGAAGTATTAGGAGAGGCAGAACCTGTTGCTCCTCTAAGTCAAATTAAGGTTTTGTCTTACAGTGAAAAAGAAGATTGGACATTGGAAACCAAGTATAATATAGGGAAGAAGAAAGAGGTCTAATGGAAAGGTTCAAACGATTTTTTGCTGAAGAAAAGAAACCATATAGGATTCTTGTTCTTTCCTACGATGATTTTGCTAATGATGATCCTAATGTTACAGGAGAAAGGATTATATCAGAAGCAACAAGTTTGGGATTTGATTCTTATGTATTAGAATTAGATGGAGGATTTATTTCTACTACATCTGGCAAAAAAATTGCACATACCTATGATAAACAAAAGAAAGAGATCGATGAAAAGGGATTTGAATTAAATCCAGATGATACTCTTGTTTTTGTAAGAGGTTCAATTACAACAAGATATGCTTGGTTAGATACAGTTACGCAATTAGAAAGAGCAGGATTTTGTTGTATCAACTCTAGGCATTGTTTTGAAGTCTGTCATGACAAATATCGTACAATGTTATTTTTGGCAGAAGCAGGATTACGACAACCAAAAACTATTTTAATTTCTCATAAAAATGAATCTACAAAAGCATTTGAAGAATTAGGTGCAAACTTTCCGATCATCTTAAAGACGGTAACAGGATCACATGGAGTTGGTGTTCTCTTTATTGAGAGTGAAAAAAACTTGGTAGCTACTGTGCAGCTTTTATATAAACTGGATGAGGATATTAGTTTGTTATTGCAAGAATACATTCCCACAAAATCTGATGTTCGTGCCATAGTTCGTGATCGTGAAATTATTGCTACAATGGCCAGACCAGTAGTAGAAGGTGATTTTAGAAGTAATGTTTCTCAAGGAGCAGAGCCTGTAGCAATAGAATTAACAGATATGGAAAAAATCAATTGTCTGGATGCGGCAAAAGTTGTTGATGGACTTTGGGTGGGTGTTGATTTTATTCCTGCAAAGAATAGAGTAAAAGAACAACCATTTATCATTGAAGTGAATAGTTCCCCAGGTAGTGCAGGAATAGAAAAGACCAACAAAACTAATATGGTAAAAGATGTGGTGAAGTATTATATGGACAGAACTAAATGGTTAAAACCTAAACCTTTTAGGTCAATATATTCTTGACTTTTTATCTTAAAGGTGGTATAATCTTATAATGAGTTTTTATACAAATGTTCTCCAGTGGGGGAACAATCTCCTTGTCCGTGAAGTTAAAAACGGAGAACGGCAAAATTCCAGAATAAGATATTCACCTACTCTATTCTCTCCTGTCAAACAACATACTGGTTATAAGACATTGGACGGACAACATGTCTTGCCCCAAATGTTTGATACAATGAAGGAAGCAAAACAGTGGGTGGAGGATCATAAATCACAACCAGACCTTGTGTACGGTAATACACAGTATGCCTATTGTTATATCTCAGATAATTACAAGGGAACTGTTAATTGGAATATGAATGAACTTCTTATAGTGACAATTGATATTGAGGTTCAGTGTGAGAATGGATTCCCAAACCCATTTATGGCAGAAGAAGAACTTTTGTCCATCACAATTAAAAATCAGCAAACTAAACGGATTATGGTTTGGGGGATTGGTAAGTTTAAAACTGATCGTAAAGATGTAACATATGTTGAGTGCGAAAGTGAAGTGCATTTATTAAAAGAGTTTCTTATATTTTGGGAGAAGCATTTTCCTGATGTTGTGACAGGATGGAACACTGAGTTTTTTGATATACCGTATATATGTAATCGTATTAAAAGGTTATTTGGTGAAGATGAATTAAAACGATTGTCTCCTTGGGGTGGTGTATTTGAGAAGAAAGTATATCAGCAAGGGAGAAATCATCAGACTTATACTATACAGGGAATTGCTGCTTTAGATTATTATGATTTGTATCGTAAATTTACATACACAAATCAGGAGTCTTATAGGTTAGACCATATTGCAAAAGTTGAGTTAGGTGAGAGTAAGGCTGGTAATCCTTTTGACACATTTCGTGAGTGGTATACCAAGGATTTTCAGTCTTTCATCGAATACAATATACAAGACGTTGAAATTGTAGATCGTTTAGAAGACAAGATGAAATTGATTGAACTGTGTTTAACTATGGCATATGATGCAAAGGTTAATTTTGTCGATGTATTAGGTACAGTTCGTTACTGGGACATTCTTATATATAATTACCTCAGAGAAAGAAACATTGCAATCCCTCAAAAATCTCAACAGGAAAAGATCGAACAATTTGAGGGAGCATATGTTAAAGACCCAATAGTGGGAATGCATAAGTGGGTAATGTCGTTTGATTTAAACTCTCTATACCCACACTTAATTATGCAATACAATATTTCACCAGAGACATTAGTTCCCAGTGAAAAGAAAGAAGGATTAGTTGATAAGATTTTAAAGGGCGAATTAAAGAACGAAACTGAACATTGTATGACTCCAAATGGTGCATATTTTCGAAAAGATAAAAGGGGATTTTTGCCAGAACTAATGGAGAAAATTTATGATGATCGTGTTACGTATAAAAAGTTACTTCTGGAGACTCAGCAGAGATATGAGGATACAGGTGACAAGAGTCTTCTCAAAGATATATCAAAGTATAACAACATTCAGATGGCAAAGAAGATATCCCTTAATAGTGCGTATGGTGCTATTGGGAATCATTGGTTTAGGTATTTCGATTTGTTGGTTGCTACAGCAATTACATTATCTGGTCAGTTATCTATACGTTGGATTGAAAAAGCACTTAATAAATATCTTAATAAAATCTTGGAAACTGATGAGGAAGATTATGTCATTGCTTCAGATACGGACTCGGTGTATATCACTTTTGATTCTTTGGTTAGCAAAGTCTTTGTCGAGGGAACAGAGACTAGCAAAATTGTCTCGTTCTTGGACAAAGTGGCAAAGGATAAGTTGGAACCATTTATCAATAGAAGTTTCTCAGATCTTGCTGAAGTGGTTGGAGCCTACGAACAAAAAATGAATATGTCACGTGAAGTGATTGCTGATAAGGGTATCTGGACTGCAAAGAAACGATACATATTAAATGTCCACGACAGTGAAGGGGTTCGTTATGCTGAACCTAGATTGAAAATTATGGGCATCGAGGCGGTTAAGAGTTCTACTCCAGCACCTTGCCGAGCAAAAATTAAAGAAGCACTAGACATCATTATGAATGGTAATGAGAAGGAACTGAACACTTTTATACAAGATTTCAGAGAGGATTTTATGGAATTACCTCCAGAGGAGATTGCTTATCCTAGAAGTTGTAATGGATTAGCAAAGTGGTCTACAGATCATAATCTCTTTAGACGTGGTGCTCCCATCCATGTAAAAGGTGGAATTTTATATAACCACCTTCTTAAAAAGCATAATTTGGGAAACAAATACCCCAGTATACAAGAGGGAGATAAAATTAGGTTTTTGCATTTGCGAATTCCTAACATATATCAGTCTACCGCATTTTCGTTCATAACAGATATGCCAAAGGAGTTAGACCTAAAAGGTCTAGTAGATTTTGAACAGCAATTTGAAAAATCATTCGTTGAACCGATTATTTTTATAACTAATAAAATGGGGTGGATGATCGATTCGTCATACGGAACCCAAGGTTCACTTGAGGAGTTCTTTACATGAGTGAATTATATGAAATATTGAGAAATAGTCTTGATGATACAGGATTGCCTGTAATGGATCGTGATCAGTTTAAAGAAGTAACTGACAAGTTCGGCAAGGAAGAATTTCGAAAGACACTGGCAGATTACATCACTAAAGAGAAACCACCATTTCCATTAAAGAATTATAGCAAAGAAGATATCACCAAAACTTTTTATAAATTACAGAAGGTGGATATTTCCAAACATACCAAGGAAACTGATAGAGAGATAATGGAAAAATATGATGATTACAAATATCCATACAGCATTTATGGGTTGGGTGTAATTGATACTCCAGCAGGAGTGCATTCCTTTATTAATGTCAGCAATTATTTTATGCAGGATTTGCGATTGGCATGTAATTCATATGGGTTTAAAGGTCCATTACAAAGATGGAACGATGGTGATAATCTGTGGGGTGCGTTTGGTCCAATCTGGAGGGGAGTAAATCCAGGTGGTAAGAAAGGTAAACTTTTATCCCATGAGTCTTATTATGTTGCTTTTAGACTAGGGACATATAATGCTACACAGTTCAAACCTCTTGTTGCAAAAATTATATATGATATGACAGGAGCAAAGACGGTGTTGGATACTTCTATGGGGTGGGGAGATCGACTTGCTGCCTTTTATGCTTCCAATGCAACTCACTACATAGGGTGTGATCCTAATCCAAATACGTTCAGACGATATAAAAAGATGATCGCATTTTATGATAAACTAACTCATGGGACAAAGACAGTACAAATCTATCGATGTGGTGCAGAGGATTTACCTTGGGATGAAATTAAAGATGTAGATTGTGCATTTACTAGTCCACCATACTTTTCAACAGAACGATATAATGAAGGTGGGCAATTTGAGGAAGAACAATCATGGGCAAAATATGATACTTATGAAAAATGGAGAGATGGGTTTTTATTGCCAGTGTGCCAAAAGAGTTTTGAATCATTAAGTGATCGTGGTGTTCTTATGGTAAATATGCTTGATCCAAAAATTAAAAATAAGAGATATCGTGCTGGAGATGATTTAGTAGATTCTATGAAAGAGCATTTTATTGGACAAGTGGGTATGAGAATTATGCAACGTCCACAAGGTCGAGCAGTATTTTCTGATGAAGAGGGTAATTTTGATCATGCTCAATTGGAGAAATTTTTGAAGAAGATATTCATAGAGAATATCTGGTATTTTGGTAAAGATAAAGAACTGGATATCTTTAGTAGAACTAAAGGAGGTACATTGGAGAACTTCATGTCATGAAAAGAGAATTTGTAAAAAAGGATATTGATATAGACCCCTTCTTCTTTGATATGTTTTCAAGGTTGGGAAGTGATGTAGAGTATGAAAATTTTCCAGAAGAGTTAAGTGGGTATTCTCCGTTATTAGAACCATTTTTAGAACGATTATATGCTAAGAATAATCAATCACCACCAAAATTGAAAGATAGTATTGATTTACCTTGTTATAATATAGAAGAAAATAAAAAGGTTTTGGTAGCAATTAGTGGAGGGCATGACAGTCTTGCAGTTGCTATTCAATTGAAAAAAGATGGATATGAACCAATACTTTTTCATATACCATATTTGAATAAAGCATTTCCTAGAGAAACTACTATAGTACGATCATTAAAAGATACTCTTGGTATGCCATTGATAGAATTTCATATCAAAGTTACAGGAAAAAGGTTTCATATGGAGACACCTATAAAGAACTTTTTTATTTTGGGTGCAATGGTTGATTATGGTGTTAAACATAATATTCATAATTATTCATTTGGAAATTCTGCTGATGAGGCGAATGAAGTATCAAACTCAGTACTTGGAACAGACTATTCAGATAGTTACGAACCTTTTATTGATTTGCATTCTTTTTATCAATATATTATACCTAATTTTAAACAACATATACCTCTAGAAAATACATATGATGCTTATAAAATTTTGTTTGTAGAAAATCCGATTTTAATTGATAATATATCTTCCTGTATGTTAAGGGATATGTATTTAAAAAACGTGAGGAAAGCAAATAAAAGAAAGTTTCCAAAAGTGCAATTAGGTAAATATAGTTGTGGTAGTTGTAGAAAATGTGTGTTAGAATATTTTATGGTAGGGAACTTAAAAGATGAGAAGTATGATTTAGATTATGTGAAAAAATGTATGGAAACATTGAATAAGCATTTTAAAAACTTAGGTAAAGAAACATATAAAACAACAGATTATAAATCTATATTGACAAGTATGATTTATGATAAAAAAATAGAAACAGAGATTATGGATAGGATAAAGGCATGAGTGATTTTTTAAAAAAGATAGTGAAGGACGTTGGAAATGAATATGCAGATTTGGTGTCAGAAGGAATGGATTCTGATGTTGATCATTTTATTGACACGGGATCGTATGTTTTTAATGCGTTGTTAAGTGGTAGTTTGTATGGTGGACTTCCTTCAAATAAGATAACTGCCCTCGCAGGCGAAAGTGCCACAGGGAAGACCTACTTTCTTATGGGAGTAATCAAGAGTTTTCTTGACAAGAATCCAAAGGCAGAAGTTGCCTACTTCGAGTCAGAAAGTGCTATAACTCAACAAATGATTATGGATAGAGGTATTGATCCAGAAAGATTGGCAATTTTTCCTGTTACTACGGTACAGGAATTTAGAACACAGTCACTCAAGATTTTAGATGCATATCTTGAAACAGATCGATTTCCATTCTTCCTCGCACTGGACAGTCTTGGAATGATGTCAACATCGAAGGAAATTTCAGATACGGCAGAAGGTAAGGAAACGAGAGATATGACTAGAGCACAAGTTCTCAAGGCTGCATTTCGTGTTCTGACATTAAAACTTGGACGTGCTAAAGTGCCTATGGTGATAACTAACCACACGTATGACGTAATTGGTTCTATGTTCCCTACGAAAGAAATGGGTGGTGGTTCTGGACTTAAATATGCTGCATCTTCGATTATCTATTTGTCAAGGAAAAAAGAAAAGGACGGCACTGAAGTTATCGGCAATATCATTCACTGTAAGAATCATAAGTCACGTCTGACAGTAGAGAATAAGATGGTTGATGTTAGGTTGTCATATCGTGATGGTCTAGATAGGTACTATGGTCTACTTGATCT
>Ga0310124_10000519_pt1 | contig 26648 bp, 17 predicted proteins | sample CB11b_AW_Bot5_MG_FD_203507 | JGI IMG/M metagenome (GOLD analysis project Ga0310124, IMG submission 203507) | Marine microbial communities from Western Arctic Ocean, Canada - CB11b_AW_Bot5 | ecosystem: Environmental > Aquatic > Marine > Oceanic | place: Canada: Western Arctic Ocean | collected...
AACGGGGTGACACCCTAGTTAGCTTTGTTACTTAAGCTTCTAGATTTATGGCTTATGTTTCTAGACTTATGGCTTAAGCTTTTAGATTTATTGCTTATGCTTCTAAATTGATTGGGTGTGCTAAATTGATCGAGTTTACTCAATAGATTGAAGTCGTTTAGTGCGGTAATGCTTGGCTTATATCGTTGGCAAACACTTCTCCACACACGCAGTTCTTTCCATTCGCTTTGGCTCGATACAAAGATTGGTCTGTGAGGTTGACGAGTGCATCGATGGACACTTTTCCTTCGCAAGATCGACTATCACTCACTCCGATACTCACACTCACATTAAAACGAATCTGTTCGCCCACTTTGAACTCGACCTGATTAAATTGCTGTCTGATCTGATCAGAAACTTCTCGCGAAACGTTAGGTGACGCATTGGGAATAAAGAGAATAAACTCTTCTCCACCCCAGCGGCCTGCCACACCACCCACTCTCTCAACATTACGTTTAGTAATGTTGGCCAATGCGCAAATAACCTCATCGCCCACCATATGGCCGTAAGTATCATTGATCGATTTGAAGTCATCGATATCAAGCAGCATACTGACTACATGAGTATCAGAGGCAATATGTTCCCTTAACCACTCATAAATCGCTCTGCGATTGAGTAAGTCAGTCATTTCATCGTAATTCGCTTGATGAACCAATTGCTTTTCCAACATCACCTTTTGAGTCACATCTTCGAGCACAACCTGAACGGCCGGCTGACCTTGCCAAGTAATCGCATTATCGTAAATATTGAAGAATCGATGAATACCATCGAACCCAATGTTTTCAACCACAGTACTGGTTCCCGACAACTCACCCGACACGATCGCTTGATAGTGCTTACTGATGCCATCCGTATTCTGTTTTGGCACCAATGTAAGGATAGAGTCCAGCTTTAAAACTTGCTCTATGGAAGAACCACCCTGCATTTTAACCCACGATTGATTGACCATCAGCGGCTTGAACTCTCGATGAACCAAGATGCCCTGCCCGGATTGCATGATCATATCGTGATACATCTTATCTTGTTCACGCACCGCATTTTGCAGCTGAATCGCAGGGGAAAGATCGATCACCGTGACTTGCAGTGCAGGCCGACCTTGCCACTCTGTCACATGGTCAATAGAGAACACTGTGAACTCTCGACCATTGCGATCAACATTAACATAGGTGTGGACCTGCGGGTCGCGTTGACCACTGATCGTTTCAAGGTAATTTTGATAGGCTAAAACATGGTATTCTTCTGAGATTAGATCTAGGAAGCTAACTATATTAGTAAGTAGTTCTTCGGGTGATTGGTATCCATAGATGCGAGCATAATTAGCGTCAACACTAACTACATTCATATCTTGAATAGTTATTACACCGTACGTGGATTCGAAATTTATTGAAGACATTGCCAACTCCGCACTCTCGCTACACTCCATAAACTGGAGCATAACAACACATCCTGCCAACGCTTCCACACAATCTTTCACGCGTTAGGGGCATTAATATGGTATCTAGTATATCGTACTGCTACAGGCTTCTCTACAATTCTATCGCTAACACGAGTCACTAAAAGTAGACAAGTATCTCAATCCTATTACTCGCGTCAAAAAACAAAAAAAGATAACGTATATCTATGTAAGCATTAGCTTTTCTTTTTTCCGCTTTCAAGTTGGTAGCTAGAGCTAATCACGACTCTTTTCAAATCCGTTCATTATTCACTTCTATCTTGTTGGCTGTTCGCTTGAAACCTTGTCGGTTATTCATTCCAATCCGAAAAGTAAGCGACTAAGAAGTCGATCGCCAGTCGTGCTCTCTGGGGTAAAAAACGGCGGTTTTGATATACGACCCAACTGCTGGTTCCCGCTCCCCAATACTCTTCAAGCACCGGGACCAGTTTTCCATTACTAAGACCGCCATTGAAGCTGCTTTTGGGTAGGTAGACAACACCAAGCCCCTCTTCACATGCTTTCAGTACTGCACTCGAATTGTTACTGCGCCAGCGCCCATGCACTCGCACCGCATTCAACGGTTTACCCTCTTTCTCAAATAGCCACTGATCACTGTTGGCAATAATACAGCTGTGCATTTTTAACTGCTCTGGATGAGTTGGCGTACCAAATTGCTCTATATAGTCTTTACTGGCTGCCGCCGCCATCGGGCGATCGACGAGCTTTCTTGCCACCAATCCTGAATCGTCCAATCGGCCATAACGAATCGCGAAATCGATGCCATCTTCGATGAAGTTAACCATCTTGGTATTGAAATTCATTTCTATGGTGAGCTCAGGATGATCTTTAGCAAACTCCATCAGCGCCGCCGCGACATGATTTTCTGCAAACGCGCCTGCCGCACTCACACGCAAAGTACCGCTAAGCTGAGTCTGCTGAGAAGTCACTTGCTCGTTCGCTTGCTGAAGCCCAATGACCAAATCTCTACACTGCTGATAATAGGTGTGACCCGATTCGGTCAGGCTCACCATTCGTGTAGAGCGTGCAAGCAGTGCCACACCCACTCTCTCTTCTAACCTTGAAACTTGACGGCTTACATGACTGGTACTGCAACCCAGTTGTTTTGCTGCTGCAGAAAAGCCGTGACACTCGGCTACCGCAACAAACTCATTAATACCTTCAAAGCTATCCATACTTCACCTGTTAACGTCTAACGAATTCACATTCGACTAATTCACATCTTACTATTGCTATATAGCAATAATGTTTTGCCTATTCGGTATATTATCACTCAAATGGTTTACTACTAGTATTACAGGTAACGAAACAGCGGCATCTCTATTAGAAACACTGATGTCTGTCTTAAAAACGCGGATGACTAAACAACGACGCTGAAACCAAACAAACGTGCTCAAAGGGACGAATCATGAAAAAAATACTAATACCTGTAACTAACCACGCAACACTAGGCGACACAGATCAAGCGAACGGTACTTACGCGCCTGAACTGACTCATGCTCTCAAAGAGATCATTGCTGCGGGTTTTGAATACGACATCGCTTCTATCAAAGGTGGCAAAGGCCCATTGTACGGAACCGATATTGAAGGGGATTCAGTAAACGCCGAGATCTTGGCTGATGATGACTTCCAGAACCGTATCAACAATACGATTCCAGTAAGCCAAATTAATGCAGAAAGCTACGATGCTATCTTCTACCCAGGTGGTTTCGGTTTGCTTTCTGACTTAGCAACCGACGAGCAATTCGCAGCTATTGCGGCTAAGCACTATGAAGATGGCGGCGTGATCGCATCTGTATGTCACGGCCCAGCTGCACTGCTTCCGATTGTTTTGAGCAACGGCGAGAAGCTATTAAGCTCTAAATCGGTGACTGGCTTTACTCGTGAAGAAGAGATCGACTTTGGTACCATCAATGACATTCCGTTCTTATTGGAAGAATCTCTTGCTCGCAGCGCAGCGCGTTTCAACAAGGTTCAACCTTGGCAAGAGCTTGTGATTGTTGATGAGCGAGTGATTACTGGCCAAAACCCAACCAGCGCGCACGCAGTAGGTGCAGCTCTGGTTAAGCAGCTGTCTTAGTAGACTTCGTTAAACAGATATAAGCCCAATCAAATAAAAAGAGCATGCTTCCTACTCAATATTCTTGAGAGAAGCATGCTCCTTTTTCGATCTAAAGGCACAAACAGCAAAGGTCAGTGCCTTCTTATTAATTACTTCATGCTAATAGTTTCCCGCTAGTTACTTCGCAAGATCCCTTCAAGTACATTGAACAACAAGTCGATCTCTTCAATCGAGTTGTAATGCATACAACCAATACGCACCACGCCCTGCTCTTCAATACCCAACTGCTTCACCAGCCCTAATGCGTAAAAGTGACCATTCCACACACAGATATTATGCTCGCCCAGCTTCTTGGCGATGAACTCTGGAGAGTGATCATCAAAGGTAATCGCAAACGTTGGTGTTCTTAGGTTCGAATCAAACTCGGTTTTCCCGTAAAGCTTTGCCCCTTCAAGATCGGACAAGCGTTTAAGGAAGTACTCACTGAGTCGGCTTTCATGCTTATTATAAAGCGCGTAACTTTGCTCTAAACGAGAACGTAATGAATCGGCGGGATCGCCTAACTGCGCCAAGTAATCTACCGCTGCAATCACACCGGCAAGGCCTTCGAAGCTTTGCGTACCTGTCTCAAATCGACCTGGGCCGATATTGGTTGCAGGCTCAACCTTGTAAGGCTTTAACGTGTGTAGCCATTGAGGCGCAACATAAGCAATGCCCACATGCGGGCCGAAGAACTTATACGCTGAACACGCTAAGAAATCACAATTCAGTTGCTGAACATCAATCAAATGATGCGGCGCGTAATGAACGGCATCGACATAAACCTGCGCACCATGTTGATGTGCTAGTTCGATCACTTTCGCCATGTCGACAATCGAGCCTGTCGTGTTCGAAGCAAACGTCACCGCGACAAGCTTGGTTTTCTCGTTAAGCAGCGATTCAAAATGCGCCATATCCAAACTGCAATCCGACTCGTCTACGCGAACTTGGCGAACAATCGCGCCTTTGTCGTCTGCCGCTTGCTGCCAGCTCGATACATTTGAGTAATGGTCTAACGCCGTGACGATAACTTCATCGCCCTCTTTCCAATCGCGGCTGATCGCTCGGCTAAGTTGGAAGGTCAGCGATGTCATGTTCGCGCCGAACACAACGTTGCCAGAAGACTCCGCATTAAGCAGTGCTTGCGCCGCTTCTCGCGCTTGCTGCATTAAGCTTGTGGTCTTTTGGCTAGAAAAATAGTGGCCGCCTAGGTTTGAATTGAAATGCCCTAGGTATTCGGTCATTGAAGCTAAAACATTCTCAGGCACCTGAGATCCACCCGGACCATCAAAAAAGGTCACAGGCTTGCCGTTATGATATTGGCCTAAAGCACTAAACTGTTGGCGCACATCATTAAGAGTGAAGGACATTGCGCGCATCCTTAGCTGTTAGAACAAACACATCCATATAGCCCATCTCATCGTGATCTATAGTGCGAATCGGTTGTGCATTGTGCCAAAGCTTACTGTCGGCAAGCATCGCAACCTCGCCATCGCCTAACACCTTTCTAAAGAATGGCGCTTCATGTGAGTCTTGGTACAGCATGATTTCGCCACCCACAATGTTGTGACGGTTCACACCGATTAAAGCGATATGGTCAAAACCGTCTTGGTGAACACCTTCTGGAGCAACCTGAGTCTCTTCAAAAATAGCGGCAATGCGGATCTGATGGATTTCGATTTCTTGCCCGTCTTCAAGCCCATTGGTTTCTATAAACAGCTCACACATTTCTTGCATGCCTTCACTGCTTAGAATCTTCGCTTCAATCGGCTCGAACTGACGAACGACGTCACCTTGAAAGTGATTAATGTTTTCAGACTGAACAAAGTTATGTTTGTCTTGCTCAACGACTTGTCCATTACTGAATTGAACCACCGAGTATCTTCTCAATCGAAACTGGCCATCCGCATGCTCTGTGCTTGGTAGCTTAGAGAATGAAGGTGACAACTCCTTAACTGCGTGGTTACTGAGGTGGGTAATATGTAGGGTATTTTCGTGAGCATGTAACATCATCGACTCCTTAATGATTGTTAATTTACTTTCGATATTTAACGTTTTGTTTACATAAAGGATACTTGAAGATCTTGCCAAATCAACATTAAACAATCATTTATCCCGTCAGATTTAATAATTCAGACACTAAATCCAAATTGAAAATCAAAAGCAGTGTATAACACCAGAATAAAAGATGACCAACTCTTAAAACTAGCACACTCCACTAGCTAGTTATAAATCCCTACAAATTTAAATTTAACGATATTATTAACTGGCAAGCCATGTTTCATATTGTGTCAGCCCTTTCGCTTCAATACGCCAGCCTCCTTGCATGAACTCAGGCACCACGGTTGCCATCATTCATTTCTATGATTTGCACATCGAAATACGATCTACCTATCAGTTGCCAAACTATTGATTATTTACACAACAAACTGAAATTGGTTAATTTATCAGTAAGCCAGAAACCAAACGCCTTTGCTTGCGCGTCTGGAACAGGTCGAGTTCGGGGGGAACTCGGCCGCCCCAAATCAATTTTCTTCCTTTAAAGGCTAAGACTTCACTGATCTTTTCAGTCACGAAAACGTCTGTCTCTATTAAGCTCTAGCCTCACACACCTATCGTTATGCTCAATAACACAACTCAACAGCGACAAGGCTCAGTTTCAAGTGGAGTGCATCTAATTCGAATGAATGATGTGGTTTATGTGAAGAATTTGAAATGAGGTATTGAGAAAGGAGTTAACTTAGTGGTTTCTGGCAACCTAGAGCATGAAGCTTTGAAATCGACCATAACAACAGGTGTAACTTCAAGACCATTGCCAGGTGAACATAAGTGTTAGACGTTCTTCATTAACACGTTTATGCCTTTTTTTTGGATAGACCTATTACTCTTTCACATCCTGTTTATGAGCTTTTCCTTACTAAAAATTATCCATTCTTCCAATGCTGTTTGTTGTATATCTCTGTGCTGTATCACGGGCTAAATTCGAACTATCAACCAGCACTCACGGAACCCTGCTTTGGTTGCAAGTTTGCGCGCTAGTTCATACAGATCTTATGTTTTTGATTAAAACCTATAATTTGTTATGATAACCCACTGTTTATAAATGCAATTTTCCATTAAAATCGGAACAACAAAAATGTTCAAATAGGGTGTTATTCTAAAGGTTTAATATTGCATTACTCACACCTAACAGACCCTTATATTATTTGGAGTGAATATTGAATTTCGAAGAAAAAGTCAGAAATCGAGAGCTATCAGCTGGTTTGCTTAGGCAACGTAGGAACCTGCTAGTTTCATCTGTGGCTGTCTTTATTTTTATAGCTCTTGGCTTTGAGCTAACCGAACTGAGATTTCTCGGGAATATTGCTAAAGTTAATAACCCACATGCAGTTCCGATCTTGCTGTTTGTAGCCCATATATACTTCACCTTGCGATATTGGCAATACTATTTAGAAGAAAACCCAATCCCCAAAATTCTAGATGTTTTGGTCTCAAATATACGAGATTGTGAAGGTAAGTTGTTAGACAGCAAAGCTAAATCATCGTTGACAGTTTTATTTCCTTTTAAGCATTTCAACTTGTCTTATCCTCGCTATGGCCGACTAACATGGGGTGAGCCGCATCAGGTTATAACTGATAAATGGGTAAATCCAGTTTACAAGTCAATCTGCGTTCATGCACAAATTTATTCAGAAGATCGCCTAGCCGTCTTTGATGAGACAGGTGATGAGTATTTTTTTAAAGATGAATATTCATCGCAAAAAGAATGGAAATTTGTTAAAAAAACGGAAGACCATTGGGGGACTCCTCAAGGCATCATCATTGAAGGTTGGGTCACTTGTCCCCGCTTGTTGTTTCCTTGGTTCAAACTAAAAGCTATAGCTAAATATATCTTTGTACAGTCATATTTTACGGACTATCAATTACCTCTTGTCTTATCGTGTATTTCATTAGTTTTTAGCTGTGTCAGTTATTTAAAGGTATAACGTAACAGAGCATCTAAGACAGACTCACTACGCTTAGCTTTTCAACACAAGGTTGAGGTTCGTTGTTCATAACGCTGTTATCAAGTTTATCTCTTAATTTTTGCTATAGCTCTAGCAAGGTTAATAAATGTGTTGCACTACATTTATGAGATATGCGCCACCAAGTATAACCAGACAAAGTGCGCACTGTAATAAGGCATATTAACTGGCAATATTTGCCTTAAAAAAAGTTATGAATTGCCTAATGTTCTGATTTGCGAAACTGATTTCTGTCGAGAGACGTCCATTGCTAACACGTTGTGGTCCAAACCGTAACACACTTTACATGAATGAATAGATACCACTGGTTAGTGTTACTTAGCTTCAAGCTTAGATTCCAAAACTAGAGAGAAAATTTGTGTGCTGTTTAATATACCTTACAAACTGAAGTTATTATGATGTTAATGCACCACCGCACCGTGTAAAGTACCCAATCTATTCTTGTGATTTACATTTATTCTTAGATCAGAATTAAAAGATGAAGCGAAATATCCGCTCACTTAAAAGCTCACCAAGCTTGTGGATAGAATGTTAATGAATGAGTAACAGAAATCTATATTAGGCAGGGTTGACTAGATTTCTTCTAAAGATATCAAACAAGACGCTAGTACAGCGCCTATTCGAGTACTTCATCAATATAGCAATGTGTTGAATGGTGAACGGTATGCAATGTAGCTTGTGTCGTAATGGATTTTCAAATGTGAAGAGTTAAAATCTAGTTCATCGAACTCTAAGTTATGGCTGCCAACTAGACTCGGTTTGGCCACAAGTCTGTTATTGTCATTTATATTGAGTATTACTTTACCTTCATTGATTGCTGTACTCTGAATGCCACTAATTATTCTTAATGGAGCATTAATTTCTAAGCCGATTACAACATCTCCCTTGTGCTTAGTTAGAAGAGCATTTAACACAGCATATTTACTTAGATTCACTGTCTTAACGTTATCAAGCATGTAAGCCAAAATGGATTCATCATCAAAGAGTGTACGGATGTTGTCGAAATACTGACTACTATAGCCGTTTTTACCTTTATCGAAGGCGATAACAACGTATTTATCACGCTCGTAACCTGAGACTTCAAACCTAGCCCCTTCTTTAATGACGATCAAAAGCTGATCACCAACCAGACTCCGCACTTGATTAAGAAATGATGGTTCAGGAAGCTCGTGTTCAAAAAAATCTAGGGTTGATTTTGAAGGTATGTTTTTGAGCAATGAGTCTATTAGTGAAAGTCGCAAACTTAGAGATTGGCTTCGTTTAAGGGTTCGTAGACGTTCAATGTAGGACGTGAGTGCTGGACTTAAGGGGTCATTCTTTGCAACATAATCTGCGGCAAGTGTTAGGTCACGTTCATCTGTTCCAGATTTCAAAAGATCTAATGCATAGTTTTTAGCTAATTCTCCATAGTATGTACCTTTATCACTTTGAGATATTATTTTAAAGGCTTGTGACTTAAATCGGTCAGGGGCTTTTTCATCCTTCAAAAGGTACTCCGCAATTGGCAGCATAGCAATGTCACTTTCTAACACTTCTAAGAGGCGTAGTTTTTTCTCATCGTCATAATCTTCAGATGAAAAAAGCTCTCTAAGCCTTTTAGCTATATGATCATTTCCCTGCCCCCACCCAAAAATTCCTCTAGATTTAGCTAAGAGGGCTAGTGCATCGTGAAAGTCTGAATAAGAACTACTAGGGTTAGCTACTATATCTAATAACCTACTCTTGTCAGCAGCCTTAAATTCAAGCCTTAATAGCCCAGAACCTGTTGAAGATTCGCGTGCGAGTTTTATCATATAGGCATCCAAAAGAGCTCTTGAACGATAATCATCTAAGACATTAGTAATTTTAGAATCATCAGTATCAAAAGACAGCCATGTCTCTACTTGCTTAGTGATTTGACTTGTTAGGGTCGTCTCTAGGTTGTCTTTGATTGTAAAAGATAGTGCAGTGCCAGCTATTGCCAGAAAGGCTAGAACAACCGATATCAAAGTAACTACTCGATTCACAGGAGCTACAGATTTATCAATCACGTGTTGCATTAACTCAGATTTGGCATTTTCAATCATCTGCGTGTTTGACGAATGACTGTCTTCAGCCTCTTTTACTAGTTTTTCAATTTTATCCAATGCTCGGCTTGTAGCTAATTCTACTCTTAGAATTGAAGATTCATTTTCTTGGTTCATCGATATCCTCATGAATTTTATTTAGTTTTATTAACATAGATAGTAAATAGTTTCGCATTGTCGTACAAACTTTTAGGCAGGTTGGCAAACATTCGTAGAGGTGGGTTCTTGAAAGAAGACGTTGACGCAACTTTATGGTCTGAGAAGTGTTAGACCAGACAGTGCTATTGAACATCGTCTAACTGAAACTTCTTAGATAAGGAGAACGGAATGAATTTCATTTAAAGCAAGACCACTTGATACAATGGCTTTCACTGATCCTCCCGCCACGAAAACGTTTGTCTCGATTAAGTTCTAACCTATAACGATTAATTACACTTCAGCCCTTGTTTAACCTTTTATTGCCTCCATATTTTCCATACAATCCTAAGCGATTATAAATAAAAACAATTTCAATTTCGGAGTCCTCATGAGCGACGTAAAGCACTGTAATTTATTGATTCTTGGTTCTGGCCCTGCTGGCTATACAGCTGCAGTTTACGCTGCTCGTGCAAACCTAAACCCAGTTCTGGTTACTGGTATGCAGCAAGGTGGTCAGCTTACCACCACGACAGAAGTGGAAAACTGGCCGGGTGATGCTGAAGGTTTAACGGGTCCAGCTCTAATGGATCGCATGAAAGAGCACGCAGAGCGCTTTGAAACAGAGATCCTGTTCGACCACATTAACGAAGTCGACCTTTCAAACCGCCCTTTCCGTCTTAAAGGCGATTCAGGCGAGTACACGTGCGATGCATTGATCATCTCAACGGGTGCATCGGCTAAGTACCTAGGTTTAGAGTCTGAAGAAGCATTCAAAGGCCGCGGCGTTTCTGCTTGTGCAACGTGTGACGGTTTCTTCTACCGCAACCAGAAAGTTGCAGTTGTCGGTGGTGGTAACACCGCTGTTGAAGAAGCACTTTACCTATCTAACATCGCATCTGAAGTTCACTTAGTTCACCGTCGTGACACGTTCCGTGCTGAAAAGATCCTAGTGAAGCGTTTAATGGACAAAGTAGAGAACGGCAACATTGTTCTTCACACTGATCGCACGCTAGACGAAGTTCTAGGCGACGACATGGGCGTAACTGGCGTTCGTATTAAAGATACTCAGTCTGATAAGACAGAAGACATCGAAGTAATGGGCGCATTCATTGCTATCGGTCACCAACCAAACACTGAAATCTTCAAAGGCCAAGTGGACATGAAAGATGACTACATCATCGTTCAGTCTGGTCTTGAAGGTAACGCAACACAAACCAGCATCCCAGGCGTGTTCGCTGCAGGTGATGTCATGGACCACAACTACCGCCAAGCAATCACTTCTGCTGGTACAGGTTGTATGGCTGCACTGGATGCTGAACGCTTCCTAGATGGCCTTAACGATAAGTAAATCTGAGATTGCAGATTTGATTATCGGTGCTCTCGCCTCAGTAGATGCAGGGCGTCATCACATTTTGTTGTAAATCCCTAGAGCCCAGTGGTATATCCACTGGGCTTTCTTTTGTATACTAGCCGCCCTCAACAAATAATAATTATCATTAAGCCTTCATAATGGATAAGAAAAAACAACGCAGCTTGAACAAGTGGCTTAAGCAACAGAGTAAGTTAGCGAAACGCTGGCTTATGATTGCGATTAGCCTTGGCGTACTTTCAAGCGTGTTCTTAATTGCTCAAGCAGCTCTTCTCGCCTCTATTCTTCACCAGCTGATCATCGAGAATGTCGATAAATCTGAACTGGTTGGTCATTTCGCAGGCTTGGCATTATCGGTCGTTGGCCGTGCTGGCTGTACATGGGGACGTGAAATCGCAGGTTATCGCTGTGGTGAACAGATCCGTGTCTATATAAGGCAACTCATCCTAGATAAACTACGTGAGTTAGGCCCTGCTTACATTAAAGGTAAACCTGCCGGTACGTGGGCAACGCTGTTGCTAGAACAAGTAGAAGACATGCAAGACTTCTTCTCTCGTTACCTGCCTCAGATGTCTTTATCGGTAATGATTCCATTCATTATTTTGGTTGTGGTGTTCCCAGTAAACTGGGCAGCAGGACTGATCTTCTTGATTACTGCTCCACTGGTACCGATGTTCATGGCACTTGTGGGCATGAAAGCGGCCGATGCAAACCGTAAAAACTTCAAAGCGCTGCAGCGTCTTTCAGGTCACTTTTACGACCGTTTGCAGTCAATGACGACTATCCGTCTATTTGACCGCACCAACGCTGAAACAGAGGTACTTAAAGGTGCATCTGAAGTGTTCAGAACGCGCACCATGGATGTGTTGAAAATCGCTTTCTTGTCTTCTGCGGTTCTTGAATTCTTCACCTCTATCTCAATCGCAATGACGGCGGTTTACTTTGGTTTCACCTACATCGGTGAGCTGAACTTTGGCCACTACGGTGCAGGCATTACGCTATTCGCAGGTTTGTTTATCCTTATCTTAGCGCCAGAGTTTTACCAACCTCTACGTGACTTAGGTACTTTCTACCACGCGAAACAACAAGCGGTTGGCGCAGCCGAAAGTATTGTCGAGTTTCTAGAAACAGACATCACTAAGGTTAAATCAGGCAACACTCAACTCGATTCAGCTCAAGGCATCAATATTGAAGCTACCGACCTAAAAGTGTTAAGCCCTGAAGGTGTTCAATTAGTTGGTCCTATCTCGTTCGCATTGAACACTCGCCAATCGACGGCGTTAGTTGGCCCAAGTGGTGCGGGTAAAACAAGTTTGATCAATGCCATCCTTGGTTTCATGCCTTATGAAGGAAGCTTGAAAATCAATGGTATTGAATTGCGTGACCTCGACTTAGCCTCTTGGCGTAAAACCATTAGCTGGGTTGGTCAAAACCCGTTGCTACTGCACGGCAGCATTCGTGACAACGTCACTCTAGGTAAGCATGATATCGCTGACCAAGTTGTTGAGAATGCACTTGAGCAATCATTTGCCAGCGAATTTGTAAACGAGCACGGCTTGGATTACATGATTTCTGATCGCTCTGGCGGCCTGTCTGTTGGTCAATCTCAGCGTTTGGCTCTGGCTCGCGCAATGATTCAAGACGGTCAGTTCTGGTTATTAGATGAACCAACAGCCAGCCTAGATACTCGTAGCGAACAGTTAGTAATGAAAGGCATCAATAGCAACATTGAAAGCCGCACTGCCCTACTTGTGACGCACCAACTCGCTCCTCTTAAATCGGTCGATAATATTCTGGTGATGCGCGATGGTGGTCTGGTTGAACAAGGTCATTACTCTCAGCTTTCAACTGCGGGTGGTTTGTTTGAAGAGATGCTGAATGCGAACTTAGCTCAACAAGATAATAAGGGTAATTTAGATGCGTGATTTACTGCCTTACCTGAAACTCTATAAAAAGCATTGGTTTGGCCTATCGCTAGGCATGCTATTGGCTTTTGCAACTCTGTCGGCTTCTATCGGCTTGTTAACGCTATCAGGCTGGTTCATTTCAGCTTCTGCGGTTGCAGGCCTTACGATTGCGCGTGAAACCTTCAACTACATGCTACCGGGTGGTGGTGTACGTGGTTTGGCAATGAGCCGTACTGCGGGTCGTTGGGGTGAACGTGTTGTCAGCCACAATGCAACATTCAAACTGTTAACTGATTTACGTATCTTCTTCTTCAAGAAGCTGGCTCCGCTGATCCCAGGTCGAATTTCAAACCTTCGTGATGCTGACCTACTGAACCGTTTGGTTGCTGATGTAGACGCCATGGATCACGTTTACTTACGTTTAGTAAGCCCAGTGACGGTGGGTGTGTTCGGGGTTTTCTTCCTGACTCTATTCTTGATGTGGTTCGATAGCTCGCTTGGTTTGATCTTGGGTTCTATCCTTCTGATCATGCTTTTGGTTTGGCCAATCTTGTTTTACAAGCTGGGCAAGCGTAACGGTGGTGAACTGACACAGAACAAAGCGGATCTTCGTGTGACTACGCTAGATTGGATTGAAGGCTACAGCGAACTGACTCTGTTCGGTGCGGAAGAACGTTACCGTAATGCGATTTTAGAGACGCAACAGAAGCTGATGGCGAATCAGTTTGTGAATGCCAACCTAACCGGTATGGCGTCAGCAGCGCTAATGCTGTTCAACGGTTTGACGCTGGTTCTTATGCTTTGGCTTGCGGCTGACGGCGTGGGTGGTAATACACCAGACCCGTTCATCGCGCTAATGGCATTCGCAACCATGGCTAGTTTTGAACTATTAATGCCTATTGCAGGTGCATTCCAGCATTTAGGTCAAACTCTGTCTTCTGCTCGTCGTTTGAACGAAGTGATCCTGTCTGAGCCTGAAGTTCAGTTTGCTGAAGAGAAGCTCGACATCAACAAGCCACTTGATATTACGTTCTCAAACGTGACGTTCAACTACCCTGATTCTGAGCGCAGTGTTCTGAACGCTGTCGACCTAACGATCCCTGCCACGAACAAGGTTGCGATTGTTGGTCAAACGGGTTCTGGTAAATCGACTCTGATTCAGCTTCTGACTCGCTACTGGGATCCTAAAAAGGGCTACATCTCAATCGCGGGCATTGAACTAACACAATGGAACGAGTCACAACTGCGTGAATCAATCAGTGTGGTAAGCCAGCGTGTCGACATCTTGAATGGCAGCCTACGCGACAACTTGTTGATTGCGAAACCAGATGCCAACGATGAGCACCTAGCTAACATCCTTAAAGACGTTGGTCTAGAAAAGCTGCTTGAGAATGACGGTCTTGATAGCTGGTTGGGTGACGGTGGTCGTCAGCTGTCTGGTGGTGAGAAGCGCCGTATTGGTATCGCACGTGCCATTCTTCATGATGCCCCTATCCTGCTTCTAGATGAGCCAACAGAAGGCTTAGATAAGCAAACAGAACACAGCATCATGGCGCTGTTCGAGAAGCACTTTGAAGGCAAAACGGTTATCTTCATTACGCACCGTTTGATTGGTCTGGAATCGATGGACTCTATCGTTCTAATTGAACAAGGCGAGATTGTTGAACACGGCTCTCATGAATCGCTGTTAAACGAAGCAGGACGTTATTTCCAACTTCGTCAGGCAATCTAGCTCCTCATAAGTTATAAAGAAAACCATTCAAAGCCCGAGTTTATACTCGGGCTTTTTTGTGTCTTTAATTCTATTACCGAACAGCTCCCAACCGACAACCAATAGCTTCAACAAATAACAAGCTATTCATTTGTAAGCGCGATCAATACAAAACTTACAAAGGCTTACCAAGAGCAAATGCCATTTCTTGTAACATGCAGGCTTTATAGCTTGCAGATAACTTGGTTCCCTATGGTATACAAACTAACTATTCCAACTCTTGTTCTGACTACGATGCTCACTGCATGCGGCGGCAGCGACAGCAATAACACTAGCGCGTCTAAGAATGTCATCGATGCATCAAACGCAAAATCCGTTGTTAGCTTAGGAAGCAATTACTCACTGCATTTCAGCGTGAAGTCGCTTGCTGCGGGTGCAGACAAAAACGTGAACATTGATATTACTCAGTATGGTAATAATCTAAAATCTAGCGGCAGTTTCGCACAAGTTCACGGCGTTCCTGAGCGCAATTACAAAACTCAAAGCGATGTCGATATCACCTTCTCTGTAACGGCAACAGACTCAGCGGGTAAAACGTTCAACGTTGAAAACTTCGATATTTACTACGAAAACTTTAACTCAACGAGCACCCTTGAAAAGCTTGCTATTGCAGAAGTTGAAAACAACATAAACAACGTCATTCGATGGAAAAAATCGGACACCGTAACCATCAATAAGCAATTTATTCTTGATAATATTGGCGTCAAATTTAACATCGACCAAATGAGACCTATGAACCTCTATGTTCGTGTTGGCAACACTCTGAGCAATGGCATTCAATTTGTTCCATCCTTCGCTCAAAGCGCCTCAGAGACATTCTCACGAGTGCCTACAGCTGACTGTTCTGTTATCTCAAATACAACGGGTGAGCTGCTTACAAATGGCATCAAGCAACGAACTTGCGTAGAAGCTCATGGCTATAAGATCCCACTATTAATTGAAGACAAATCTGCAAACAATTCGGAAGCAAAGGTCGCTCATGTTAAGAACATCATGGAGTACTACCTTGATAGCTTCCCTGCTGAAGTGACTAAGGCAATTTACGACAGTAAAGCTGCGATGGCATTCCTATCAGATCAAAACTGGGATAAGAGAGTTGGTGACTTCTTAGAAGAAAATTACCGCTTCCAAGATCTTTTTGCTACCGAAACCACAGACACGACAACAGACGAGAACAAGCCTGACTTAGGGACTCAAAGAGACGCTGCGTTTGAAGAGATCATTCACTTTGTTCACGATTACGGTGTGATGAACCTAGCGGTACAATCATCTTCGTCGAAATGGGGTGTGATGCAGAAGGAGTTAGATGAACTGAATGAGAAAGCGATTCTTGCAAGCTCTTACTTTCCGAACGGAAAAGACTCGACGATTGTCGAAGCTGATTTAGACGCAGAGTCATACGATCAAGAGTACCTAGCCTATTCTCTTTATGCCTACTACGACTTAAACCATAAAGGTTACATTGCACAAGAGTTAAGCTCAGCGACTTTCACTGAGCTGCAAGCGAACGACCCTGCGATGGTTAAATTTATGGAGCAGCACTTCCCTAAGCGAGTTGCCTTTAAAGCTAAATTCCCAGGCTATCCGAACAACTAGTTAGGGATTCATAACTCTAACTAGCAGGCACAAAAAAGCCGAATGTGATAATCACATTCGGCTTTTAAATTACGAGTTAGTTCTTAAAGCTTGAAGCGGCTGATTTCGCTTTCTAGCTCGTGAGACAGTTCAGACAGCTGTGCTGCTTGCTCTGCCGCTTGGTGCGCTTCGTCTGCTAGCTCGTTAGATACGTCACGGATTCCTTCAGTGTTACGAGTAATCTCAGACGTTACTGACGCTTGCTCTTCTGCAGCAGAAGCAATCTGTGTCGCCATGTCGCTGATGCGTTCAACAGCAGCATGGATTTGCGTTAGGCTTGCAGCCGCTGAGTTCGCGTCATCAACACTGGTTTCAGCAAGACTACGGCTATCGTTCATGATGCTAACCGCTTTGCCTGTTGTACCTTGTAGCAACTCAATAGTTTGCTGAATCTCTTGCGTTGAACCGTGTGTACGTTGGCTCAGAACTCGAACTTCATCAGCTACAACCGCGAAACCACGACCTTGTTCACCGGCACGTGCTGCTTCAATAGCGGCGTTAAGCGCAAGTAAGTTCGTTTGTTCTGCAATACCTTGAATATTAGACAAGATAGCGTTGATGCTATTACCGTGCTCTTCAAGTTCTAGGATCACGTTAGTTGCGATTTGAACTTCTTGAGCAAGGTTTTGGATAGAGCTTTGAGTCTGTGTCACTTGACCAGTACCGTGCTCACACGCGCCAACTGCTTCAGATGAGTTCTGTGCAGTGTGGTCAGCGTTACCCGCGATCTCTTGTGTCGCTGCAGCCATTTCGTTAACGGCTGTTGCTACCATATTGATCTCATCTTGTTGCATTTGGATACGAGCACTACGTTCTTCAGCTTGAGAAGCCGTTTGACGTGCTTGGTTGCCTAGCGCAGCAGATACTTCGCTTAGCTTGATCACCATGGTGTGCATGTTGCCTACAAAACGGTTGAAGTTTTCAGCAAGCTTACCAATTTCGTCATCGCTCTTAGGCTCAAGACGCTGAGTAAGGTCGCCCTCACCTGAAGCAATTTCTTCAAGTGCCGCTGAAACGCGGTTTAGGTCACGGAATAGGAAGCTCACTAACCAAGACACTAATACGATTACGATTAACGTAATAATGACCGCCGTTGTGATCAACTGAGTAAGTAGTGTTGAGTGGTTCGCTTCTTCTGTTGCTTTGTCCATCTGAACCGCGAAGATCCAGTTAGTGTTAGGCACCTTCGTGAAGTAAAGCAGCTTCTCTGCGCCGCGCTCTTTGATGATCTCGATGCTACCCGTACGCACTGCGTTCTCGATAATTGGCATAGAGATGTCGTTTGAAAGCTGGCTTACCGGCTTCAGGCTCAGTGCAGAATCTGGGTGTGCTAGGAATGTGCCGTCAGAGGCATCAATTAGCATTGCGTTCGCATTGTCACCAACATCAAGGCTGATTACATCGTTCACTAGTTGGTCGATAAGTACGTCTGCACCCACTACACCAACAAGTTTGCCGTTATGACGCACAGGTTCTGCAATCGTTACTAGCAATGCTTTGGTGATCGCATCTTGGTAAGCCGTTGTGATGATTTGCTTACCTGCAGCGTTTGCTTCTTGGTACCAAGGACGTTGACGAGGATCGTAACCAGCACGATTACGTTCAGGGTGTGAACGGTACATTCCGCCTTCTGGAGTACCTAAAAAGATATCGTCAAAGCCACCCGCTACACGAGCTTGCTTAAGGAAAGGAACAACATCATCCTCTCGTGAAAAGTCATTAAATGCTGATGCGATATCGGTGCGGATATCAATCCAGTTTTTAATACCTTCAGATGCTGCTTCTGATACGCTTTCAGCTCGCAGGTATACGCCATTACGAGTCTGTTCAAATAATTGGTTTGCTGATAACCAAGTTAACGCTGTTGCCATAACGACAACAGCAGATAGGCTAGCACCTATTAACTTCTGCTTAAGTGTTAGTTTCATGTCAAAGTTTCACGAGTAGTGGGAAATCTCGCGCATACTACCCAATATCAGTATTAAATTCGAGCGATTTTATAATTTAATAACGTAATATAATTTTAAGCAAACCATTGGCTTATCGAATGTCAATTACTTGGCTAATCGCCAAATTTAAGACGTTATTTTGAAGGTAATTCCATCGAAATATACTGTTCTCTAGACTGTAAAATAGATACAAAAAAGGCAGGAGAGTTTCCTCTTCTGCCTTTCTTTTTACTTTATATTCGACTTCAACTAAATGGAAAGTCGATTAACGATCAGTCTATCGTTTCTCGGTGCGCATACCCATTAGCAAGCTAACACACATCAGTAATAGAATGATGGTGAATGGCAATGCCGTAGAGATTGCGCCCGCTTGTAGAGCTTGTACTGCTTCAGTACCGCCAACCCACAATAGAGCGACAGCAATCGCACCTTCTAGGAACGCCCAGAACACACGTTGAGGCACTGGCGTATCAACTTTACCACCCGCGGTGATGCTGTCGATTACTAGAGAGCCTGAGTCAGACGACGTAATGAAGAATACTAGAACTAAGATAACCGCAATGATTGATAGCAGCGTACCGAACGGTAGAGCATCAAACATTTGGAACATCGCTAGTGATACATCAGTCAAACCATCTTGACCAAGGATACCAACGTTATTCACGATTTGGTCAATCGCCATGCCACCAAATACTGACATCCAAATGATAGTAACAGTCGTTGGAACAATCAGAACCGCTGTGATGAACTCACGAACCGTACGACCTTTAGAAACACGCGCGATAAACATACCTACGAATGGTGACCATGAAATCCACCAAGCCCAGTAGAATACCGTCCAACCGTGCATCCACGCTTCATCTTCACGACCATGAGGATTACTCAAAGGAATGATGTTTTCAACGTATGCCATAAAGGTTGTTGGGATAGAACCTAAACTCACCGCATAGCCGATTAGAGCCACTAAGATAAGCAGTAGGAAAGCAACCAACATGTTGATGTTACTGATAACTTTAACGCCGCCATCAATACCGCGAAGCACTGACACGACCGCTAATAACGTTACTACGGTAATAACAACAACTTGTAACCCTAAGCCAGCCTCGATTCCGAAGACATGTTGAATACCACTTGCTGCTTGTTGTGCACCTAAGCCCAGCGACGTCGCCAAACCAAACAGCGTTGCAAGAACCGCCAGAATATCAACAATGTGACCAGCCCAACCCCACGCTCTATCACCCAAGATTGGGTAGAAAATAGAACGAATAGAAAGAGGCAATCCCTTGTTGTAAGAGAAAAACGCAAGTGACAGTGCTACTACGCCATAAATCGCCCAAGGGTGTAGACCCCAGTGATACATGGTTGCACCTAGCGCCAACTTAGCAGCTTCTGGTGTGTTGGGTTCAACACCTAACGGGGTTTCAAACCAACCCGTGAAGTAAGCAGCGGGTTCCGCCACACTCCAGAACATTAGGCCGATACCCATACCTGCGGCAAACAGCATCGATAGCCAAGAGAAGAATGAGTAATCTGCCGTCGCATCAACACCACCAAGGCGGATTTTACCATACGGAGAAACAATTAAGCCTAAGCAGAAAACAACGAAAACATTACCCGACCAGATGAAAAGCCAATCAAACGAATTGATGATCTGGCCTTTAACGCCATCTAGTGCTGCCTTTGCTGAAGCGGTATCTGTAATCAGAATACCGATCAGGAACAAAGCAATAAGTCCTGCACTGATACCAAATACTGGGTTATGAACATCAAAACCCCATTTTTGGACGTTATCTTGACCGACAGTGTAATCCGTACTGTCGATACTGTATTTATCTATACCTTTAGTCATTATCCCTCTCTACGGAATACTAATAGGGTCTATTGACCTCGTATTCCTTACTTACCTGCGACTTAATCACAAACTCGAACATACAATCCAAGTAGTACAAGCTGTTGTCACAATAATTCAAATACTTGGATGTCTGAAGTTTAGCAGGTTAACTTATTGTTTTCAGTAAACCAGAATCGGTTCGATTAATTTTCCAACAAAATTCACGAAATCACTTAAGTATATGACGAAAAAAAGGCCGACCCTGTCGACCTTTATTCAGAAAATACTTTTAGCTCAAAGCATTTTGCTGGTTAACTAATTGATTTTCAGTTCGTAAACCTAACAATAAGCTTAGGCACATAAGCAATAATATGAACGCAAATGGTAGCGCCATTGATACCGTTCCAGCTTGCAGTGCTTGAATGGATTCCGTACCGCCAACCCACAATAGAACGGCTGCAATCGCACCGCCCATCAACGCCCAAAATACACGTTGAGGAACAGGGGCATCCACTTTACCGCCAGAAGTAATGCTGTCGATAACTAATGAGCCTGAATCTGACGAGGTGATGAAGAACACCATAATCAAACCAATCGATACTACAGAAAGCATAGAACTCATTGGCAGCGCATCATAAGTGTGGAATAGAGAAAGCGTAATATCTTGCAGACCATTCACGCCAATCTCACCCACCTTGTTCGCCACTTGATCAATCGCGATACCACCGAAAATAGCCATCCAGATGATGATTACTGTCGTTGGGATGAACAATACAGCGACGATGAATTCACGAATAGTACGACCTTTAGAGATACGAGCGATGAACATGCCTACGAATGGTGACCATGACATCCACCATGCCCAGTAGAATACCGTCCAGCCTTGCATCCAAGTTTCATCATCACGACCATGAGGATTACTTAGAGGAATAAAGTTTTCAATGTAGCCCATTAGTGCGGTTGGGATTGCTTTAATACCCGCCATACCACCAGCGATCGTCACAAAGATAAGTAAACCCAAAGCAACCAACATATTGATGTTACTCAGAACCTTTACACCACCGTTAATGCCGCGAATGACTGACATTGTTGCTAAGAAAGTAACCACTGCAATAACAACTAGCTGCATGCCAATACCACCATCGGTACCAAACACATGGTTAATACCACTTGTCGCTTGTTGTGCGCCTAGGCCCAATGATGTTGCAAGGCCAAATAGTGTTGCCAATACCGCAACGATATCAACAATATGACCAAACCAACCCCAAGTTCTATCACCTAATAGTGGGTAAAAGATTGAGCGAATTGAAAGCGGTAAGCCTTTATTGAATGTGAAGAAAGCGAGGGCTAGAGCAACAACAGCGTAAATCGACCAACCGTGAAGACCCCAGTTGTAAATGGTTGCACCTAATGCCAACTTAGCTGCTTCAGGAGAATAAGCTTCAACACCGAGCGGTGTTTCATACCAACCAGTAAAGTAAGCGACGGGTTCAGCTACACCCCAGAACATCAGGCCAATACCCATTCCTGCCGCGAATAACATCGACATCCAAGACAGGTTAGAGTGCTCTGCTTTGGCATCATTGCCACCAATACGTATCTTGCCATACGGGGAGACAATGAGGGCAAAACAGAAAATTACGAAGATGTTGGCTGCCCACATGAAGAAACCATCGAAGTTACCGATGACTTTCCATTTGATTCCATCCAGTGCCGCTTTTGCGGTTTCCGGATCTGCGACTAGAAGTGCAACCAAGAAGACAATGATCGCTCCTGCACTGATTCCAAATACTGGGTTATGAACATCAAAACCCCATTTCTGAACGTTATCTTGTCCTACTGTATAATCGGTATTTTCAATACTATACCTATCTTTTACAGGCTCCATGCTTCCTCTCTAATTGGTAGCGCACAGTTTGCAACATTGCATTCTGCACCTAAATTTCGAAAAGAAGAATATCAACCTGTCGCAAAAATACTAAAAAAACCTCCAAAAAGCAGGGCTTAATTACACATTTAGTAATTAAATTACACATTTAGTGTCATTTAGCGTACGATTACTCCACAAGCCCCGAATTGACAGCGTACTTAGCAAGCTCTGCCGTAGAGTGAATATCCAGTTTATGCTTGATGTTTTGTCTGTGGGTTTCAACCGTTCGGTAACTGATATTCAAACCCTTCGCGATCTCTTTACTGCTCTCCCCTTTTGCGACTAATTTCAATACCGCTTCTTCACGCCTGCTCAATGGATTTTTCACAGATTGCGTGGGAGTAATCGGCTGAGTGAACAAATTCTGTGTCACTTTTTCACAAAAATAGGTCGAGCCTTGATTGACCGTTTTGATCGCTTGCACCATTTTTTCAGCCGAAATCTCTTTCAACATATAGCCGACTGCGCCCGATTGCATCACCTTCATGATGTATTCACGGTTGTTATGCATGGTCAGCATCAACACCTTCGCATCTGGGTCTTCTTCTTTAATCAGATGGGTCGCATCAATACCGTTCATGATAGGCATGCTGATGTCCATCAACACCACATCAGGGCGCAGAGACTTAACGACCTCAACCGCTTCTAATCCATTACTGGCCGTACCTATCACGCTAATATCTGGCTCAAGTTCCAATCTCGCCATAAAGCCATCCAGTACCACTTGGTGATCGTCAGCGATCACAACTCGAATAACTTCACTCATTCATTAATCCCTCTAGTGTCAGTAACACTGTAATTTCCGTTCCAAGGCCAATCTCACTCATCAATTCAAAATCACCACCAATGAATTCCACTCGCTCTCTCATGTTACGTAGACCGATCCCTCGTTTTTCCATCGCTTTATAGGTGTTGAAACCGACACCGTTGTCTTGGATTAGAAGCTGTAACACGTTGCCAATTTGCTGTGCGATAACCGTTACTTTGGTCGCTTGTGCGTGTTTCTCTATGTTATTTAGGGACTCTTGCACCACTCGATATAAGGTCGTCGCGGCCTCTGATTTCAATTTTCCGGGCTGAGTACTAAACAAGGTTTCAACCTCAATGCCCGAGTGCGCCTGAAAATCCAATAACAACGAAGACAGCGCCGCTTCTAAGCCGATATCATCCAAAGAACTTGGGCGAAGTTGATGCGAGATGTGCCTCACCTCTTCGATCGCTCGCATCAATGAATGCTGCGACTTATTCAAATGCGCTTTGAGGTCTTCATTTTGTAACTTATTACCAAGTAGTTCTAAGTGGCAACGACTTGATACTAATAATTGATTAATACCGTCATGTAGCTCTCGCGCTAAATGCTTCTTCTCGTCTTCTTGGAACATCACCGTTTTATGGGCGAGCTCTTTTAAATTGTTATCCGCGATTCGATGTTCATGCATGTTAATGGCCAACGTCAGCACGATAATAACCGCCACCGTCACACTAAGAATCACCACAATCGAGAAGAACGTGGTTTCAATATTCTTGTTGATCGCAGCCTGCATCGAAGCCACTTCTTGGTGCACGTCTTCAATATACAAACCCGTGCCAATCATCCAATCCCAACGCTCTAACCAAGCGGCGTAACTCAGCTTAGAGACCACTTCCCCTGTCGAGGGCTTTTGCCACAAATACTGGTGGAACCCTCCTCCGGTTTGAGCCTCTCTTAGCAGAGCTTCTATCAGAAAGTCGCCATCTTCATCTTGCAATTGAAGCAGATTTTTTCCAATCAATTCCGGCTGTATTGGATGAACCAAATTGGTTCCGTGGCGATCATATGCGAAGAAATAACCATCAGAGCCATATCTAAGTTTAGACAATATGGTTCGAACTTCTTTTTTAGCTTGCGCTTCTTTGATATCGGGGTCGTTGTAGATATGTTCGATCGCATCGAATGCGAGGTCGACTGTGTCTTTGAGGGCGTTTTCACGCGACTTGATTAAGCTGTCTCTGAAGATCTCAACCTCTTTCGCACCCAACGTCTTGGTTTGATGTAACGAGATCCAACTTATGCTCGCCGTGACCAGTAGCAACGGGAGTAGCGTCAGCAAAATCAGCTTAGCTTTTAGAGGCATTCCTTTCCCTCACAAAAAACGGCTTACTGAACATCAATAAGCCGTTTTACTTTAGCAATTTATAGATAGCCGTTGAAACATATCATTCACATTCTTGGCTTCACTCACATTCCATAGAAAGAAGGGAAAGCGAGAAGTGATCCAAGTACGAGGATTTGAATCAGAATGAACGGCATCACGCCTCGGTAGATGTCTTTTGTGGTGACGCCTTTCGGTGCAACCCCTTTCAAATAGAACAAACTAAAACCAAATGGCGGCGTTAGGAAGGAGGTTTGTAGGTTCATCGCGATAAGAATAGCGAACCAAGTCATGTTGATGCCCATCAGTTCAGCAACAGGCGCAATGATCGGCACGATAATGAAACAGATTTCTACGAAGTCGATGAAGAAACCAAGAATCAAAATCACCAACATGGTAATGATCAAGAAGCCCCATTTTTCACCCGGCAACTGCAGCATCCACTCTTCAACCAGATAATCACCGCCAGTATAAGTAAACGCCATCGAGAATGCCGTCGCACCAAGCAAGATAGCAAAGACCATTGCCGTGACTTTCACCGTTTCTTTGGACGCTTCATACACCATCGACCAACTGAATTGACCGTACAGCAAAGCAAGTACTAAGGCACCCGCGCCACCTAATGCAGCTGACTCTGTCGGCGTGGCAACACCCGCGAAGATAGAGCCCAATACGACAATGATCAGCGCGAGTGGCGGTACGATAGCTTTCAGTGCATTGATGACTTCTTGTTTACGACTAATTGAGTCATCACGTTCAATCGGTTGAGCCGCTTCTGGGTTAAGTTTTGCGTATATCAAGATATAAACGATATACGCGCCCACCAACATTACGCCCGGCCAAATCGCCGCTTGGAACAAGTCCCCTACTGGCACACCGAGTACATCACCTAATAAGATCAGTACGATAGAAGGCGGAATGATTTGCCCTAACGTGCCAGACGCACAAATAGTGCCGCAGGCTAAGCCTTTGTCGTAGTTGTACTTGAGCATGACTGGCAACGAGATAAGACCCATGGCAACCACAGAAGCACCTACTACGCCCGTTGAAGCAGCAAGCAGTGAACCTACCAGTACCGTCGAGATAGCAATACCACCACGAACACCACCAAACAGTCGTCCCATTGACTCTAGCAACTGCTCAGCAAGCTTGGTCTTTTGCAGAACAAGCCCCATGAAAACGAACAATGGAACGGCCATCAGCACCGTATTTTCCATGATCGATTGAATTCGATATGGCATGAAGGCGAACATTTCGATGCCTTCAGCCCAAACACCAAAGATTAACGCGATACCACCAAAGGTGAACGCGACCGGGAAGCCAAGTAAAAGTGCAAACAAGGCTACGAAAAACATTACTATTCCAATCATGTTCAGCCTCTACTTATTCTTTGTGTGAGTATTGTTTGCATGCGTGTTATTTGCATGGATAAGGTGCGGATTAAAAATCTTGTTCAGCGAATGCAGAATCAAACCAACGCCACTGACTGCCATCAAGAAAAACGACAGTGGGATCATCGCTTTAATGATCCAACGATACGGTAAGCCACCGGGATCGCCCGACGTTTCACCCAGGTTATAACTCTCTTTGGCAACATCGATACCAAACCAAGCCACCAGCAAACAGAAAGGAAGCAGGAAGACAACGGTACCTATTAGGTCAATAATCGCTTGTGCCTTGAAGCTGAGTTGTTCGTAAAAAACATCCACTCGTACGTGGCCACCCGCTTTGATGGCATAAGGAACACCTAATAGGAAAACAGCTGAGAATAGATGCCATTCCATTTCTTGGAAGGCGATAGACACATCGTTAAAGGCGTATCGCATCACAACGTCATACACAACGTTCGCAACAAGAAGGATAAACAACATACTGGAAAGCCATCCCAGTGCATCACCGATACGATTAAATAGGCGTTCAATATAAATTAGACTTCGCATTCCCGACTCCATGGAATTTGAAAAGACATCGTGTATTAGAGTTAGGGCAACTAAAACAAGTAGCGCTAACAAGATGCACGACGTAGAAAGGGTTCTTGGGATCTTGTTACAGGATTTATCCTGCTTAATTATTATGGTTAAAATGAACCCGCCGCTTATCTGCTTAGGTACTTAAGCCCTTAGACTTAAGCTATGTAACAGTACGTTTGCTTTGGGTTCATTTAGCTTCAGTTCAACAACTGTCGATTATTTCGCTTGGCTATTTAAATAAGCTCTGTGTGAAATATCCGTCCATGAGCGCACTTGCTCTAGGTAGCTTGCTTGTGAAGCTTGGATCTCTTTCGCCAGCTCATCTTTCTCAG
>Ga0310124_10000520_pt1 | contig 26636 bp, 20 predicted proteins | sample CB11b_AW_Bot5_MG_FD_203507 | JGI IMG/M metagenome (GOLD analysis project Ga0310124, IMG submission 203507) | Marine microbial communities from Western Arctic Ocean, Canada - CB11b_AW_Bot5 | ecosystem: Environmental > Aquatic > Marine > Oceanic | place: Canada: Western Arctic Ocean | collected...
TGCGTTTTTGATGGTATCAATGTTATCAAACACATTGTCGATGGATGGGTTTACATCATGCTTGCGGAAATACTTACGGATGTGCTGGGCGACTGGCAGACTTGATTCAAATGCCACCATGTCATGGTCATTCAACTGTGAGGGGGCAACGTGTGTTTTTTCTGTGAGTGGGTGACCAGGTCGACACACCACCCCCATCCGTTCTTCCCGGAGAGGAATGAAACTGACATGTGCCCATCGATCTGGATAGGAAACAATTCCCAGATGGCAACGGCCTTCTCTGACCGCATTGGCCACGTGCTGTGGATGCTTGTATTCAATGATGATTTCAGCGTTTGGGTGAAGTAGTTCGAAGTCCGATTTGGCTTGGCTCAGCAGATCGATGCCGGCTGAGTAGATCGCCTCGACGCATAAAGTACCCTCTAGCTGGTGGCAACCACTGACTCTTTGTTCAAGTCTTTCGTAGTCTTCAAGCAATTGGTTGCAGCCTTCTAGAAAGACCTGTCCCGCAGCAGTGAGTTTTAATGGCCGCACCGAACGATCCAATAGTTGAACCCCCAATTTCTGCTCCAGCTGGCGGATACGCTGTGACACAGCCGATTGTGTTACGCCATATCGCGCCGCGGCTTTACTGATGCTCTGGTGCAAGGCGACTGATCGAAAAAGCTTGAGCAACTGCATAAGCTGTGATTATAACATTAGAAAAACTAATGTCAAATAATATACAATTCACTGGGATTTATATCTACCGCAAAGATGAACGCCGTTTCTGTTTGTGGAAAAAGAATATAATACCATCCTTATTGTGTGATAAGTATTTAAATTACACTGATTTGCGTGTGATCAAATTAGATCACGAGCACGGTACACCCACTTTGGGTAAATGAACCGGTTGGCGACTACGCTTTTTTTAAGTAGATCCGGGAAGAGCTGGCGAACAAGACGGCGAGCTTGGGTAAACCCTGTCAACTGCCGGCGCCAATATTGATCTTCGAGTAGATCGACCATAAGTTGGCCCAGCGTTTCCATCAACGAATCAAGGCGATTGGGGCCCAGTTTTTGGTGATGACACTGGCACCATTCAACGCGGCTCTTCAGTGACCATAGTGGGTGCCACGAGGAACGTGACTGCTGGGTTGGATGAATCCGCTTGGCGACCAAGGGCTGGTCGACTAACCGGATAGGTCCTGCAAGTCGAAGATCGGCTGCAAATAGCATATCTTCGCCGTGGCGAACGGCTGGGTTGAAGCAGATCTGCTCCTGATCCAGGACAGCGCGCCGGACCATTAACGATGAAGGTGTCACATAGTGATAACCGATAAGCGCCTCAACGGTGGGATTATCTCTGGTATGCTCGGTTTCTTCGTGGTTTCGGTCACCCAATTCAGTTTCAAAATTAAACACGCGACTGTATACCGCGACTACATCAGGGTGACGATCCATTGTCTGGATCTGTTTTTGTGTTTTAGCGGGTTCCCACAAGTCATCGGAATCGAGAAAAGCAATAAAACGGCAACTCGATAGATCAATTGCAGTATTTCTTGCCTGAGATTCACCGCAATTGCTCTGTCGAATCAGATGGATCTTATCTGGGAATTGATCCATCAGATTCTGAACCACGGTAGCGGTGGCATCTGTCGAACCATCATCAATAACCAGGATCTCCCGTGGCGCATCGGTTTGATTCAGTACCGACCGTATCGTAGCAGCAATGAACGATTCGGCGTTGTAACAAGGGATGATTGCGGTGACATCTGCCATAGAGGAATAGGATCTCAAAGTTGAAATTTAAGGTCTGGTTGCGACAAGTGATTCACTCACTGTGCAGTTGCCTCATTCTCACGCCTCTCACATAACCCTTCCATTGGTAATAAGATTTCTTTATTTCGAAGCGATGTTCGGCATCTGCGATTAAGTTTGCTCGGACTGCTGCAGTGGCATAGAACACAAGAGAACGCCACATCCACCCCGGTACGCCGAAGATCCGGCGGCCGGGATGGTGTTTGTTGTCAGTCATACCGTTGGTGAACCAAATCCGTTCATACCTGTTTAGTGCCCAGCGGATTGATGATCGGTTTCGGGGTACATAATGCCATACCGGTGCATCGCCAACGTACATTGCCTTATAGCCATTGGCCAGCAATCGATCCTGAATTTCAAACTCTTCGCCTATGGGGTTTCCGGTTGCTCCCATGCCTAATGACGTCTCGAATCCCCCCACGGCTTGCAGGTGTTCCACGTATGCAGCGTAGTTGGCACCCAGGAAGCAAGACCTGGTTATCGGTGCAGTAGGATCGTTAAGCTGCCAACCCCTGACGGATGGGGGCATATGAGAAAGTATCCAATCGGCTGGAGCCACTTCATAGTCGATACACAGCGGTCCGCCATAGAAAAAATTTGGTCCTGATTGTGCGGATTGTTTGGCGTAGGCTTTAAGCCACCCTGGCGCGACACGTACATCGTCATCTGTGAAGATAACCAAACCCCGACAAATTTCATCAAGTGAGTACTGTAACGCCCGGCTTTTCCCATGAGGTTTCAGATTTCGATATTCCAGTGGTAATGCACTGCCGAATTCGGCACACATTTGTTGTGCACCAGAATCGGATCCATTTTCGATTATCCAGAAACGTTCAAACGTGGGTGGCTGTTCGACATGTTGTAGGCTTTCAAGCGTTCGTTGCAGTAGCTGCAACCGATCGTGTGTGCAGATTACAACGTTGATTGGCGTTTCAGGGATTGACATCAACCAGGGTGTCTTTCAATGTGTCGATGGCGTACATATCACTAGATCTGTCAGCGGGTTCATATGGCAAGGCATACCGGATTTGACCAGTGTTCGGCCAGCATCTTGATACCAAGATGGTCGGCCAAGCTTTGAAGAGGACCAATTCAGAAGAATACCAAAAATGCGGCCAGTGGCATGGGCATATTCATGTCTTTGGCTTTCCAGCGTACCGTCATATGCATCGACCTGTTCACCAACGAATTTATTGGGGGGTGGGGTTGGATGCCGAGGATGAGGACTAACGGCGATTAATTCCAAATGCTGCTTCCTGTATTTAAGGGTCTTCCGGTGGACAATTGCTGCCCTAAGATCGGGTGAGGTTTTCAGTGGTAAGGATGCGAAGTGGTTGAATTTGCTGCATATCGTGGATACGCGGCGATGGAGCCAACAAATACGGGGTTTTCAATGTCCTCTTGGGTTCTTAGGCCAAGCCCAATATGGCACACATATTAGATTGGATGTTTATCGGCCAGATTTCTTGGGCAAGACAATCGGGCTGCACAATTAGCCGATAATCCTTATCACACCGCAGTACGCAGCGGAACGCACGAACAGCACGCAATATTTTGGCTGTAGTAGAGCCTCATGGTGATGGACACAACCGCTGACCAACCACGCAGCTACCTTAAGCAAGACGCACGTTTCTTTCAGCAGCGTGATGATTTCACCCGAGCTGCCGCAGAAAGAATCGTCCCGCTACTTCTGGATCTGTATTCGCCCAAGAGTGTGATCGATCTGGGATGTGGTGTTGGAACTTGGCTCTCAGTGTTTCAAGATCATGGTATTCGCGAGGTCCATGGTATCGATGGCTGGGAGGTAGATACGTCACTGTTGCAGATTAGCCCGAAGGATTTCGAAGAGCATGATCTGAGCCAGAAGGTGGCAGTTGGTCGTTACTATGATCTAGCAATTAGCTTGGAAGTTGCTGAACATCTTCCGCCAGGATCGGCGGGCGGTTTTGTGAAAACACTGGTTGATTTGGCGCCGGTTGTTTTGTTTTCCGCAGCAATTCCAAACCAAGGCGGCATTAACCATGTCAATGAGCAATGGCCACGGTATTGGGCAGAGATTTTTGCAGGTCACAATTACGTGGCAATCGACACGCTCCGTCGCCAGATCTGGCGTGATGATTTGATCAAGGGTTGGTACCGCCAGAATATTTTTATATTTGCACGTTCTGATATTTTGGAAGGCCATTCTGCGTTACAGGATGCTTATAAACAGACTTGGCCTGAGCAGTTGGATCTGGTTCATCCCCAGATTTTCAGTTGGAAACAGAGCGACCACCAACGAGAGATAATTCAAGCTCGGAAACTAACATTGGCCGACGTCGCCCGTATGCTTCCGGAACTGATACGTAGGTCTATCGTGAGTCGTTGGAAAATATTGCGAGGGGCAACCAATGCGAAGCCCGGTTCGGGTATGTGATGAAACCTTTAACGTCCCCACCGCCGAAGACTGTCTCCATTGTGATACCGTGTCATAACGGCATGCCATACTTGGCTAAGGCACTAGAGACTGCGGTGCACCAGACCCATCGGGCCATTGAAATCATTGTGGTGGATGACGGATCAACGGATCGTAGTGATCTGTGTGTTCAGGAATATGCACAGGCTCATCCTGATGCAGGAATAAAGTTGATCCAGCAGGAAAACCAAGGTGAGCCAGCTGCACGTAATGCGGGAATTGCAGTGTCCACGGGTCATTGGGTTGCCAGTCTTGACACGGATGATTGGTGGGAACCTGAAAAGCTAGAGAAGCAACTGGCAGTTGCGGATCGCTCGGGAGCCAGCTGTGTCCTCGTCCACACGGGCATCATCCGCCATTTCTCCGACGGTCGATGCGAAGTGGCGAATTTATCGGGTCCATCCCGCCGCGTCGGCTGGTGTACTGAGGCGCTTCTGGAACCAGCTCATATTAGCCATCCTTCAATTATGGTCCGTCGCAATATCTTGCGCCAGATCAAAGGCTACGACGAAACGTTCAAGCAAGCGTGCGATATTGATCTGTACTTCCGCCTTAGCGTAATGGGAATATTTGCGTTCGTTGAAGAACCCATGGTTCATTACCGTTACCACGCAGCGCAAATGAGCGAAGACAGGTTTGATCAAATCCAGAATCACTTTCGAGCGATTAAGAAATTCATAAAACACCATCCGCAACAGGTCAATAAAATCGGAATTCGCCAGTTTCATGATGCGATGGCTGATTTGACGGTTGTTAAACTGGAAAGTTATTACTGGCGACGGTGCTTAACTGATTTTCGGAAACTGCTGGCGTACGCCAATCAGCACGGATTAGACAATCCGCAGATTGATGTTTGGCGTAAGCGCGGACGATGGCCGAACTGGTCAGTTTATATCAAAGACTTTTTATGCAATAGGAACCACTGTCTGTGACAGATCTAACCGTGGCCATCTGTACATACCAGCGACCAGATTTGTTGCACACCACGCTCATGTCTTTGGCCAGTTGTGAACTAATTAAAGCCAGTTGGGATCTTTTACTGGTTGATAACGGGTGCAGCGATGAGATTAATAAGATCAGCCGCGTCTTTGAAAGCCGGCTTCCCATTCGTTACGTACAAGAACTTCAGTTGGGCATTAGTCATGCACGCAACTGTGCAGTACGCCAAGCGGCGGCTCCTATTGTTTTATTCACCGATGATGATGTGATATTTGAGCCCACGTGGCTCAGTTGGATGTGGGCGGCAATTACAGATCATCCGCAGTACGCATTTTGGGGTGGGCGTGTGGTTGCTGATTGGCCGATTCCCACGCCGTCTTGGTATGACCCACAGCGTTGCCCTATGTTGGGTGACGCCGTTGTCCGGTACGACCGTGGTCAAGAGTCCCGTGATTGGGATGCAGCAGATGATCCCCCCTTTTATACGGCCAACCTAGCGCTTCGTGTGGAGGCAGTCGCCATGGCGGGTTATTTTGATCCAATACTTGGGTACCATGGTCGAGTACCATTCGGCGGTGAAGATAGTCTCATGGTCAAGTCGATTTCGGATGCTGGAGGGAAAGGATGGTATGCAGCTAATGCTGTTGTCCATCACCCTGTTCCACCTCATCGAACATCACGTTGTTATGCAAGACAATTTGCTTGGCGACAGGGATGCGTAAGTGTGCTGATGGCACGACGCGGCGCTGGCCGTATTCCGCTTTGGCTCTACCGTCTATCACTGGTACAAACGTTGACGTCTATCGGCACCTGGTTTCTGGGGGCGGTTCGCCTGAACCAGTCTGCAGCCTTTTCTGGGCAGGTGATGACAATATTCAATCTATCCAAATGCTGGCACTGTGTGTGTCCAATGGCAACCAAGAGATGAGCCAGACCACCAGTCTGTCGACAACACCTGATGTTGCGGTTGTGGTTACAACTTACAATCGTCCACAGTTTCTTTCTGAAACCATTGAGTCGGTGATTAATCAGAAATTTGATGGCCGAACCGAATTGGTGATTGTGGATGATGGGTCAACGGGCAATACCGCCGACGTTGTGGGCATCTATTGCAGCCGCTTTTCAGACCCTTTTGGGAACCTGTCGATTAGATATATCTTTCAGGATAACCAGGGTTTGGCTGCGGCACGTAACACGGGTGTGTTTAAAACCACTGCGCCTTTGATTGCCTTCATTGATGACGATGATTTGGTCGAGCCGACAAAAACGCAGGCTCAGGTTGATGCGTTTCATCACGATCCCCAGGTTGGCTTGGTGCATGCATCCTTCCGATATGTGGACCAGCAGGGCCATCTTAATCTGGGCGATCGATCACAGGCGCAACGTGTAGACAATCCCTGTGTTGGATCGTGCGTGGATGTATTGCTAAATGAGTTGTTGGTTATTTCATCTACCGTGATGGTACGTCGTCAAACGTTAATGCAGGCAGCAGCTCTTGAACCGCACGGCCTTCCTTATGATCCGAAGTGGGTTCGATCCCAGGATTACGATATGGCACTGCGTATGGCTCGGATCAGTAAGTTCGCGTATATCGACACCCCCCAGATTCGCTACCGCCTACATGACAGCAATATCGCGATGTCCAAAGATAACATCAAAACCGCCTACGATTATCACTGCAGGGTTCAAATTGACTTTGTACGCCGCTATGGGCGCGAGTTTGGCATTGACGAAAAAGAGGTGAAGCGGCGCGCGGCAACATTCTTGCTACAGCGGGCAAATTCATGTTTTTGGCGGCGGCAGTTCACTACGGCTCTTGAAATCTGTGATCTTGCAGATGAAATCAAAATAGGCAACAAGGCATTTCAAGATGTTCGTGACAAAGCATCGCGGCCGGTATGGATTTACAAGACCAAGGATTATGTCGACCGAATCCTTGGTCGGGGTACCTATCAATGACCACCTCCGAAAATCCCTCAGGTATATCATCGGGAATGGGTAGTAGGAGATTTCAAGGACGAGTTCTTTATGTCGCACGTGCGCCATTTTTTAGCGGTGCCGAACAAGCAATGCTTTCAATGTTACGCCATTTAGACCGCGACCAAGTGACGCCCGAACTGGTGGTTGGTCATGAGACTGATCTGGTTGACAGGGTGCAGAAGCTAGATATCCCGGTTCATCTCATCAAGCTTGTTAATAGGACGGCAACTTCCGTCTTCAGGTGGCGGCGATCGCTTCGTCAGATGCATCAGCGTGTCATGGCGTTTGATCCCGATGTGATCCATGCAAATGATGTCCCCAGTGCTGCAACTGTAAGTGTTGTCGGGGCTAAGTATGGCATCGGACGTGTGGTCCACGTACGTTGGGGCATGACCGCAGTTGAAGCGGGTTGGTTTGTGCGGAGAGGATCAGAATATTTAATTTGCATCAGTCGGTGGATTCGTGACAGGCTTGGCAATCCGGGCCACACGCCACTTACTGACACGCAGATAGAAGTATTGGCTGATGCGGTCGACTGGCCTTTGCAAGGCACCCCCCAACGGTCTTCTGTGCCACCTGCTGAGCCAACAATCGGATTCGCCGGCCAGATCATTCCGGACAAAGGGCTTGACCTTGTCATCGAGGCCATGGCTAGGATGTCACCGTCTATGCGGCCGAAACTATTAATTGCTGGTCAAGACACACAGAATGATGGCAAGTACAGGGAAAAATTAATACAGATGGCCGAACGTTATGGGTTAAGCGATCGAATTCGATGGCTTGGGTTCCTCGACGACATGGCGCAGTTGTATGGGCAGGTTACTGCAATGGTTTGTCCCTCACGGATTGAACCGCTTGGCTTGGTGCCATTGGAGGCTGCAGGATTTTCCATTCCAACCTTGGCCAATCGTATTGGTGGATTAGCTGAAACAATTCGAGACAATGAAACCGGTTGGTTGATTGAACCGACTGCAGATGCTTGGGCTCAAGCTTTGGAAGAGATTCACAACCAAAAACAGGTTGATCGGTTCGGGCGTTCTGCCGGCGAGTGGACAAGTAATTTTTTCTCGCCATCAATTTACCAAGACCGCTTGATGGCAATATATAAACAATGCCAGATCCAGAGGGTTGGCTGTGACAGGTGATAACAGCATCCATGATGTTCTTCTCACTCAGCGGTTTCTGCCGGAGTACGGTGGGTCAATACGCTGGATGTATGAGAGCTATCGTCGCTGGCCCGGACCGGTCGATGTGATTACTCATAATTACTATGACAATCCTCCACGAACACCGGAATTCCCTGATCGCCCCCCGCGTCCAGCTAGTGGGGATGATGTGGCCGACATTAATCTGCAGGTTGATCGACGTGATATCTTTTTGCATGACTGGGGCCTTCAAAGTTGGGGCAATATAAAACGATACTGGCGGATGACATGCGCTGTTCGCGAGCGCTTAAGTGATCATGGACGATTACGTGTCCATTGCACGCATGTGGTGCCGGAAGTATTCAGCCTAATACCGCTGAAGTGGCAATTCGGCCGGCGCCTGACAATAATATGTTATGCACACGGAGAGGAGATCAGTGCGTGTTGTTCGAGTAAACAACTGCGTTTTATGCTTCGGGCTGGATACCGTCAAGTCGATCTGCTGATTGCCAACAGCCAGAACACGGCAGACATGGCACGTGAACATATCGAGCCATCCAAAATCCATGTAATCAATCCAGGGGTTGACCTGGCCGAGTTTGACGCCGCAACCGAGGCAGGTTCCCGTTGGCGGCGTGAACAGGGTTTTGATGACAAGCTGATCTTATTAACCGTGGGCCGGCTTGATCTGCGCAAGAATCATATGGCAGTTATAAACGTAGTTGCCGCTATGGCTGATCAGTTTAAAAACCTCTTGTATGTCATAGCTGGTGAAGGTCGGGAAGAAGAACATTTGCAAGCTCGAGTAGAGGAACTTGGAATCGCACAGCATGTCAGAATGATCGGCCCCTTGCATCAAAAGATGCGTCCGGCCTTGTATGGTGCTTGTGATGTATTTGCAATGCCGGCAATCCGTGATGGAACGGACATTGAAGGTTTTGGGCTCGTATTTCTCGAAGCCGGCGCCTGCGGAAAACCGGTGGTCGCTGGTTGTGAGGGTGGGCAGGTTGAGGCTGTTGATGATGGGCATACCGGTCTTATTGTCGATGGCACTGATTTGGCTGCGGTCAGCAGGGCGCTGGGATCCCTCCTGGAAGATGCTTCCCTGCGTCAGAAACTGGGTCGACAGGGACAACTCAAGGCCTGGAATCACGACTGGGCCCAAGTTGTTCAGCGTACGACCAAACTGGTCGAAACAGTTAGCTGACGCGCTATCATTGAATTGGCTGTCCGAGAGCCCTTTCAGAAATATCGGACGTTAATTTGAGCTGTACAGACAGCAGGGTTCTATTTCGATGGAATTCGGCTTTACGCTGACCATATTGGCAACGATTGCCGCAGTGGCGGCCGGGTTATTTAACCCGATCTTCTCGCTTATGGTCTACTATGCCTTTGCGATCTTGCGCCCGCAACAGTTGTGGTTTTGGATCACCAACTGGCCTATTGAACGGCTCAGTTTGTGTATTGCTTTGGTGACCATTATTGGCTGGGCGGGAAAAGGTTTTGGCAATTTAGCTGGCTTGCGGGCAATCTGGCTGCCATTGCTTGGCTTGGGACTTTATCTTCTGGGTGGCGCTGTCGCCATGCAGATAAGTTTTGTTAGCCAGGAGCGTGCTTGGGACGCTTTGTTATTGCAACTCAAGATCGGCCTGATGGTCTGGATTACAGTCACATTGATCAAGAATGAAAAGCACCTTCATGTCTTTGCTTATTTAATCGCAGGTACGTTGGGTTATCTAGCTTGGGTGTTCAATAGCGCTTACTACTTTGAGGGCTGGAATCGGATTTGGCCGATCGGTTTTGGTGGTGTTGATAACAATGGCATTGCCATGATTATGGTGATGGGGATCCCGGTCGCCTTTTTCTTGGCGGTTAATACAACCAAGTGGTGGATCAAGGTGGCGCTGTTTCTAGCCGTTGCGTGTGAGGTCCACGCGGTTTTATTCAGTTTTTCGCGCAGTGCCCAACTGGGTTTGGTGATTGTTACTGCAACGATATTTTTCATTGCTTTGGCCAGGTTGCCACGTAAAGGACTCACAGTTGCCATTGCGCTCGTATTTGTGGCGTTGGGCCTAAGATTATCCGGTGCCGAGGTGCGCGATCGTTTCAGCTCAATTTTCAATGATGCGGCGGACCGGGATACTTCTGCTGCAAGTCGATTTACAACTTGGTCTGCGGCTTGGGCATGCATGAAGGATCATCCGCTCGGTGTGGGTCCACGAAACTTCAATCTGATTAGTGATCAGTATGGCTTGGTTCGTAATAAGAGCGTGCACAGCCTTTTTCTTCAGACCGGAGCAGACTACGGGATCATGGGCATGATTGGATTGGCGACTTTTTACTTTGCCACGATATTTAAAACGTTCAAAATGGCATCCAGTGACACGGCCAGGCGGCTTGTGTGGCCACGATACTACGGTCATATGGTCTGTATTAGCCTCGGTGGGTTTTTGGTCTGCAGCATCTTCATTGGGATGGAGTCAATTGAAAGTGGTTATATCATTTCATTGCTAGGTCTTTGTACGGTTATGCATGTGGACCGTATAGCACAAAGCAAGCCAATGGGAGAAGTCGCCATTCCTGAACTTGAACAGGTGCCTGTTCCGGATAAAGGCGAGCCTCTGCCGGCATGAATCAGGCTTGTTTCTTGTTGAGAAATGTCAGTTCAATGGCAGGGAAGGCTGTAAATTGCAGTTTTCCCAAAGCTCATATCTGCCGCCATCTGTTTTGGCAGGTGGTACGTTGATGCCATAGAACACAAGCTGGTTAATTATGCTCATGTGGGACCGGGGCGAAGGTGGCTGGTGATGGTAAAATGGTGCCCACTTGCCATAGCAGTCTGCCTTGGGCTAGATATTGCTGCGGCATGGTGTGTCTGCAGTTAAATTGTCAACTAGAATTCCGACCCTTTTGGTATTAAATGGTATGTGACCACAGGTAATTGATCTATTGCCATTTTACCGATGTATGCTAAACGTCGGCCCATTAGCTCGCTTATGGTCTCTAACAGTCACCGATTGCCGTGAACGACGACCGTCCCGTGATCGCTCAGGTGTTACACCGGCTATACCTTGCTGGCGCCGAGGTGCTTTCTGCAGATTTGGCCAGAAATCTTAGCGATCGGTTTCGATTTGTATTCATCTGTTTGGACGCAATTGGTTTGCTCGGTGATCAGTTGATCGCTGAAGGGTTTGAGGTTCTTAATCTGAAACGTCATCCGGGGATTGATTGGTCGGTTGCCAGATGCATGGGTAATCTTGTCCGCGGTCGGAGGATTGCTCTTCTTCATGCCCACCAATACACGCCGTTTTTCTATGCTGCTGCTGGTCGGAGGTTAATGCGCACGCCGATCCTGTTTACCGAACACGGTCGGCACTACCCAGATCAACGCAAGATTCGACGGGTGCTTGCGAATAAATTACTTTTACGTCGATGTGATCGTGTCACATCAGTCGGACGGTTTGTCAAACAATCGCTTGTAGATTACGAGGGATTTCCCGCTCACCGTATTGAAACCGTTTATAACGGAGTCGACATTGATCGCTTTGACTGGAAGGGGAATCAGGAATTACGTGGCGCAGCTCGACGGGCACTTGAACTGCCTCCCGATCAGCAAGTGGTTCTCCAGGTAGCACGTTTTCATCCCGTCAAAGACCATCAATTGGCGGTTAGGGCCTTCGCCCGGGTCGTGTCCAAGAACAAGCGTGCGGTACTCCTTTTGGCTGGGGCTGGGGCTGGGCGTGAAGCAATTGAGGACCTAGTTCAGGCCTTAGGCATTAACGACCATGTTCGCTTTCTCGGCGTGCAGTCGGATATACCCCAGATAATGGCAGCGGCTGATGTATTCATGCTCAGTAGTCTCAGTGAAGGGATCTCCGTTACCCTATTGGAGGCAATGGCTAGCGGATTGCCGGTTGCTGCAACTGATGTTGGCGGTAATGGTGAGGTTGTGGTGGAAGGTAAAACTGGAGTTCTTTCACCTCGAGGGAATGCTGAAATGCTTAGCAAAAACCTAATGGCACTGCTTGATAACGTGAATATGCGGATATCCATGGGGCAAGCGGCGCAACAGCGGGTAAGAAAGTGTTTTGCACAAGAACAGATGCACAGTCGATATGCCACGCTGTATCAGGAAATGCTGGGAAACCATGTAACGAGATAAATGCCATGAATCGCTCATTTGTGTTTCTTGGGATCATGTTTGCGGGGGCATTTGCCTGCGCATCTCAGTTGATTGACGATTCTCTCGCCCGTTTCACCCGATCATGGCGTGATCATCCAATTTGGCACGACGGCAAAGCGGAAATTGCTGTTTATGAGGCAACACGTAGCATATACGGCCAACCCCGGAAATATTCAGCACGACTGTATACCAACAAAGAACACGCCAGTGCGAAGACAAAGACAAAAGCACCTGACAACCAAGGCCGCGCGGTGTTCAAGCATCATTTGCGCGAAGATGTCACCACTGATAACTACAACTACCATTTCAGCACCATGTGTTTTGTGGGGACGGACGATCTCAAAAGTTTAAAAATCGACATGGGTTCACAGGAAGATTGCGGTGCCACCTTTAAGCAATATGTGAACCATGCGGATACTTGTGTCTGGAGTCAATTCAGTTACTTTCCCGAAGAAGGCCATGTGGCCGGTTCATATCCATCGCCGGCAAACCTTGTGTTTCAGGATGCCCTAAGCCTAGTTCTGCGGGGCTATCCATTTGAGGATCCAGTCCCCCCCATCGGCCTGATGGTTCTTGGCGATCAAACAACAACCCGCCATTCATCGCCGGAACCGATTCCCATGCAACTTACATATTTGGGCCACGATACGTGTGATCTGCCCATAGGGAAGATTGACGCCTATCACTTACGTCTTGAGGCTGTCGATCATGCAGCCGTTCATGATTACTGGTTTTCCCAATCAGCCAAGGCTCCGTGGTTGCATGTGATGGTTAAGTACCAGGGGCCTGCCGGACTTGTCTATCAACTTGAGCAATTGGAGCGTCGCTCCTATTGGGACCGATAGAAATTTGATTGTTGCTGCTGCAGTGATAAGCGTGGTTTTCGGCTTCCTTTTCGTGGCTTGCAGGGAAAAGTTCCAATGCAGACGACACCAATCAAGAAACTTCTGAGGCTTGCAGGTATTGCGCTAACGGTTTTACTTGTCACTTGGGCTGAGGCTGGATCGATCCAGTCCAAAGTTTATCAGCATATTCGCGGTAATGATCTTGGGGAAACCAAGTACGCCATAATGATCTTAGATCTGACGAATGGTACTGAATTGGCTGCGATTAATGTACATGAACCAATGACACCAGCGAGTAATATGAAATTGATTACGACGGCGGCGGCGCTCGATATTCTTCAGAGTCAGTTTAAGTTCAAAACTGATTTACGCTTGGTCCAGCCGGCTGATTGGCATGAGGTGTCAGGTAGGTTGCCCGATGAGAGTTTATTGCCTGCAGGTCCGGTGCTTGTGATTGTCGGTGATGGCGACCCTGCATTTGGCGATCCAAAATTGCTTGATCGATATAACCTTACCGTTAACGAGCTGCTAGACGAGTGGGTTGAAACTGTTCAAGGGGCGGGTGTGACAAAGGTTGATCGGATGGTGGTCGATGACCGAATATTTGATACCAGCTTTACCAAGGAGTCATGGCCGCAAGATCAACTTTCGGCGTACTACTGTGCTCAGGTAGCGGGTCTGAATTTTCATCGCAATGTGATCGAAGTTTGGCCAAAGCCAACACAGACAGGCCGTGCGCCGGATATTGAACTTAAACCGCCAGCTCCATTTATGGTGATCACAAATCGGGCTATAACGGATAAGCTAGACACTTTTTCGGTGGACCGTCTGGCCAATACCAACCAGCTGGTTTTCAGCGGTAAAATTGCGCACCGAAAACGCAGCCCATATCCTGTAACTGTTCATGACCCGCCATTATTCTTTGCCCGCCTGTTGCAGGACCGTCTCGCTCAGTCAGGTATTGAGGTGAATCGAGTTGATCGAGTTAAGGAGGGCGAGTGGTTGCCGCAGGGTCAAACAATATATCGCAATCAGACGACTCTGTACGAAATCGTGCAAATCTGCAACAGTCAATCGGTCAATCTTTACAGCGAGGCCTTGCTCAAAAGAATAGGCCATCGCTATACCGGCACGCCTGGAAGCTGGCGCAATGGGGCTGCTGCAGTTCGCCGCTTTCTACGTGAACGTTTAGGAATATCTTCCGCGGTCGTTGCGATAGACGATGGAAGTGGACTAAGCCGAAAGAATCGCGTCACGGCAAATATTATCGTGCAGTTACTGAAAGCCATGTATGAAGACGATCGCCATCGGCTCGATTATGTAGAAAGCCTGTCGATCGCTGGAGTTCGTGGTAGTTTGAATAAAAGGAATCGATTCAAGAATCAACTGAAAGGGCGGGTATACGCCAAAACGGGTTACATTAATGGCGTTAGCACACTGAGCGGTTACATTTTTCGCCAGGCAGCTGATCAGCGTCCATATTCGAAAGAACTCAATACCGTGGCCTTCTCATTGCTCTTTAACGATATTCGCTCGAACGTTGGCAAGGTAAAGAAACTACAAGATGAAATCATTGGGCTTATTGACCAGTCATACACTCTGGCGCGCGTTGGCCAGTAGTGGGCGTGCAGATGAATTATGGATGGGAGACGAAGATGACTGCTTCGCTGATTTCGACCCGATCCATCACGGGGCCATTGGCCGCCTCGTGAAGCTCGATTGACATGGTATGGCCGGACAGCGGGGTGTTGATGAAGATCTGTGGGGTTGAAGCGTTGATGTGATACCGCTCAATAATTCGGTCGTCAACACGCAGTACCAAATCCAAGTCGGCCCATTTCTCCGCTTGCCTGGTTTGCTCGGTCAGTTTTACGGAAGCAGTAAAGCGCGAGGCATTTTTGGGTAAGGTCCACTGCGTTACAACTGGGGCATGAGCGGATAAACGTTGCTCAAACCACGTTGGTGGCCAAGCTAAGCCAAAAACGGTTCCGCCCATTTCAACCTTCATGTTCAAGTCAGCCAGATTTCTTAGATAACCGCTGACGCATGCGATATCAATCATGATGACGCTGTCAATCGGTACGGAAATCAACGAATTGACATCGAGTAAGGCGGGCTTGAAAAATAGGAATCCGCGTCGGATTCCAAGGTTGGTTGCGGCAAGACGTGAACCGTCCGTCAGCCATACTAAATGTGTTTGGCGCCGTAGTGATGCGACTGAGCTGTCGCGGTTGTACCCTGGCCTAATTAATGTGAATGCCCGTAGTTTTTTGGCCGGCAACACCACGCCCTGTTGCTTACTGTGAGCAGTGAGCGGTTGATAGATAATGGTCTTGCCGGATAACCGTTCAATGAAACCTTCAATCATATCGCCGTTTGTTAACCAGATGCGGTCCGCACTGCCCGATGGGACCCGTGGTGGCGGCATACTCAATGAAACTGAGCGGATCTGATCTAAATTGATGTGCAGTTCGCCCAATTCATGCTGTTGCCATTTGATCTGTTGGTCATCACCACCGGTCCATTCTCCGATTAGATATTGGCCGTCAAACAACTCAATGACGGTTTTCGATTGCTGATGGTGACGGGTTGTCATATCGATACTTTGATCTTCATTTCGGGGTGGATTGGGCGTAGGTGTTGAAAACTGGATCCGCAATATTTGATGAACCTGTTGATACTGAAGTGTGCGGCTGTTATCGAAATAGCTGATGCGTCCACGCGACAGCGACGTGATTTTGACCTGTTGCCCTTTGAGATCTGTGCCCACAATAACGGCTGGTGTAACTGCTTGTGTGGAGCTGGCAAATGCGAGGAGCGATATTACCAGACATGAATATTGCACACGGCTCACCTTTGGAAGATTGGCAAAAGCCGATTAGGCATCTGTAAGATCAGTAGTGCCATTGCGGTAGCATATGCATCGCCATGGGATTGGCCAATCCATTTTCCGGTTCGCTCCTGTCGATCCAGCAATTGTTTACGGATCCAGGGGAACCAATCATTCCAATATTGTTTGCCGGCCAAGTACATTGCTTGGGCGGCGTAGTAATGACCATAAAAGAAATGGCCACCAGCTCGACCGGTGTGAGGTTGTCGTTGAGCGAACAGATAGGCGAGACCTTGGGCGAGGTGTTCATCATCATAGGCGCCTGCATAGTAGAGGCTTGCAATCGCGCCAGCAGATCGCGGGAATGCGGACCCACCGGAACTGATCATGTAGCGGAAACCACCGTCGGCGGAGTTTTGACACCGACGGACATATGTGATGGCGCGGCCAATCGTGGGCTGGGGCACATAGATGCCCGCGTTTCGTGCTGCACGCAAGGCCATGATCTGGCATACGGTGACCGACAAGTCAGCCTGTTCAGGTAACGGGTGATAGCGCCATCCTCCTTGGTGGTTTTGTGAGGCGATGATCAGTTGAATCGCCTTGACCAATGCTTCTCGCACCCTTGGTAATGGAGTCTGGCCATAGATCTCAGCTAACATTAGCGTGGCAAACCCATGCCCATACATGGGGCCATGCGAGGTGTCGGCTGCAATCAGGCCGGACTCTTGACTGTGGGCCAAGATGAAGCCCAGCCCACGTTGGACATGTTCGCCGTACTGCCCACGTAGCGGAAGATGGCCATCGGCCATGAATGCCATGCAAACCAGGGCTGTAATGCCGACATGACGGCGATAGCGAGGCCCACCATAACTACCATCTTCTGCTTGGATTAAAGCAAGGTACTCCAATCCTTTCTGCGTTGCTGTTACAAGTTCTGGACTGATCTCTACGAAATCTTCATCTGTCATGGCCTGTAGGTTTGTGGGTAAGATTATGCTCAGCAAACAAAACACAGCCATGATTCTAGGGCTTCGTGCTGTTCCGGAAATGCTTTTGAGAAAGGCGGCTGTCATCGAGACTTAACGTCCTCTGCAAGTCGGCGGAAATAGGCTGCAGTGGCAGAGCGATACATCGGACTATATGGTTCTCCAATACCTTGCAATAGCTCGCTTCGAATGCGTGGCGGTAGATGACCCCATTGCTGGTTTAATTGCTCTAGCGGGAGGGGACCTACGCCGGCCGGGATGATCTGATCTGAAAGGGCATCACCACGATTGGTTGAAATATCCTCTTGGGAGCCGGCAAGGTTTTGGGAACCAATAGAAGGGTTGTTTCCCTCTTTACTGTCGGCGTGAGGTGAAGATGGCGACCGTTCGTTGGAAGACTGTTGGCATTCAATTTGTCCAATCAGTTGATCAAGATTGGTAACGATGGATTGCTGCAAGCGCTGCGTTGGCAAGCCAAGGTCAAGGTGGCGACCAATGCGGTCCGCTGTAATGTCCATCATGACAACGGTCTGTTTTAGAAGATCTGTGGGATTCTGAACTGCCGAGAGCCGCTTGATTAGGGGATTTCTGGCATTTGGCGGTTGAAACATTCGTTCAGCCGTAACAGGTTGAGGGTTTTCTTGGCCTGAGGTGCTGGTCTCCGATGGTGATCCTGTGATCCCTAGCAACTCGTCAAGTGTGGGCTGATGGGTTGCCATACCATGGGTGCCTTTCAGTAACACAGCAAGGATAAAGGTGAAACCCAAACATGTTATTAAACGCATTGTCATGACTGATCCTGTTAAGGTGAAAATGATTTAGGTGGGATCTATTCGTGAACTGCTTGGATCTGCTCCATTCGTGTCACCATCTGATCAGCCAGTCTACTCAACCGTTGCTGTTCATCAGAAAGACGTTGTATCTTTTGTCGTACTTCCGAATGTGCTAAGGTGTTTTCCGTTTGATTTAGATGACGCGTGCGCTGCCACAGGATGTTCTGAGATAATCTTAATAATTTCAGTTCAGCAATGGGGGGGATAATCTCCTTATTGCTTGTGTTTGTGCTCTCGCCCTTCCTCACTCCACCTTCACCGCCGACAACGTCACCAGATGGTGAAAAGTCCTGAAAGGTTTCGTGTGGTGCCAGTGTATCGGCCATGGACTTAAGCGCGGTCGCTATGTAGTCCTGGTCGGCAAGTGTATTCCAGGTGACCGTTGCCTGGCGCATGGCATCAATCGTGCGAATGGCCATCAACTCAATTTGACCGTGCAGATACTGGAAGAGAATCGTTTCGCCAGGTTCGGGCCGCAAGTCATATGCTTCTTGTTTGATTTTTGATTGAAGATCGGTGATTTGGTGCATGTCAATTTGTTGTCGTCGTGTTACATCCACAAGATCCATCAATGGCGGGGTCTTGTCACGTAGAGTGTATTGTCGCCGGGCAAGCGCCTGGTATGCATTCGATAGATCATTGCGGTGTCGTGTTAACGACTGGGTCTGACTACGACGATGCGCCTGCCGGACCAGATGAAGTGCTTTTGTGAGGCTGTCGGCGGCGGCCTGCTCGGCTTGGTAGGCATTGGGTTTGTTTTTATTACGCAGCGCATTTGCTGCGTAGGTCTGCGAGCGAGCTGCTTGGTAAAGTTCATGCGTCGCCTTCTTGACGGTTTTTATTGACGCTGCTTGGTGCTGAACCGATACCGTATTGCGCCACAGTTGTATGATGGGTTCTACCAGCACTGCCAGTTGGTCAGTCTGTGATAGACATTGTTGTTGGCTTTGTTGTTGGATAAATAGTTGCTCAATTGCTTTATCAAGTTTTAGTAAATAATGCTGCAGGATCTCCTGGTGGCGGATAGGTTGGTCGGCGATTTGGGCAAGCATTTCCTCCATCAGTTTAATGCCTTCCCGCTGTTCGCGGACTGCATCAGATAAGCGGTTATTCTGTAGCTGTATTTCTGCGTTTCGCATTTTCTGATCGAGTCCTTGGCGCTGGGCGGTGACAACCGCGGCTGCTAGTGCCAATGCTGACGCTTGATCAGAAATGTTCTGATCTGGACTTGAAAGTACTTGCGAAGCGGATTGCATCTGCGAAACCATATTTTGAGAACGCCTGCCCAGAGATGCCTGACGGGCCACCATTGATTCAATCGATGCTCTCTGCGATTTACTTAGATCTTGCATGGTTTGACCGAGAGTCTTCGATAGCATGCGACTGGTGGTGGCCTTCAGATCCAATTGGGCAATAACCAACTGTTGCAAGTGGTGTTGAAGAACTAATGCGTCACCACTTTGGTTGAGAAGATCAACGACCTGATTTAATGCCTGATGAACCGCCTGCTGTTGGTGGCGTGCTTGTTCCTCCTGTGATTGCTGGAGGGCCTCGACGGCCTGCAGCGAAGCATAGCGGGCTTCTTGGAGAAGTTGTCCAGATTGATTCAGGATAGAAGGTAATGATCCACTGTCTTGAACGGATATCCGGTTGCGAGCCATACGGTGTTTTAGTCTTTCAACGACTGAAGCTTGGTTGGCGACCCGTCGACCTAGTTCCTGTTGGTTAGGAGTAATTTGACTGGGAGATTGGTTGAATAATTCCGCTTGTCGAAATCCCATTTTAATTGCCTTCCGGCAGATACCGTCCAGCTCTTTGCGCAACTGATGGAGAAGGGTGGTCGGGTCGATAACGGCCAGCAATCTGGGTGACGAGCGTACCGGAATATGGTGTCTTCCGTTTCGTTCAAAACCATCTGTCGTCAAGGCTGTCAGTTCAATGTTATCACCACTTTGGACACCTAGCTTGGATAGATCAAAGGCAAATGTTGTTTGTAGTTGGGGCCGCCAGCCATCAAGTTGATGGATTGCCCGTGACTTTTTTTTATCGCCTTCCTCTAGTGTTATATGCTTGCTTTCCAATCTGACAAATTCGACACCCACATCATCGCTTGCCGTAGCCTCTAAGTTAATAACCGCGGTAGGCAGGACTGCCTCGTTGGATGTGGGTTTAGTGAGTGACACGGTGGGCGGATCATCTTGTAATGCCTCGATCCGATATACCCGGTCACTCATATTGCTCAATCCGTATTTGTCTGTTAGGTGGAGCATCGACTCGCTGCTTTGGTCTAGCGTAAACTCGCATATGATCACCTGAGGTTGGTGTTCAAAGTTAACATCGACCAGCGATGCAAACCCAGGCAGGGCATGTGTCCAGTGATGGATTGGCGCCAGTGGTGAATGGTTGATCTCAAATCGATATGCGACCCGGGAGCCAGTCAGCGCAGAAATTGTTACTGACTGGCCAGCCTCTTTCCGTGTGTGATCCAATTCGATGTGCTGCGAACTGACCAATCCCTGGGCATATAATGGCGGTTCGGTCTTTACGGTCACGCGATGCACAGCAGGTCGATTGACGATATGTACCGTCTGCGGTGATGTTCGGTCATCACCAGCTTCAAAATGGAATGTCATCGGTATTGGTTGATCGAGATTCCGAAGTTTAGTGCTTTCCGTAGGGTCGCTTGCCAGATCTACAACACGTTCAAAGATGGCGCTTGATTCATTGTCGCTGAATTGCTTGGTCATTAACAGGCGGTGATGCGATCTGTTTGGCTGAGGATCAGTGCCTACGGTGTAATCAATCCAGACTCGCATATCAGGTCGGTAGCCGCGATCAACGCAAACCTGAAAAACAAGAGGTTTGTCCCTGGGCCATACCTGGGTTGTCATCATGCCGGACAGCTTGGTTCGTTTGGGCCAATCAGGCCCACTCCATGGATGCGCCCATCGGTCCATCGCGAGGTGGGTCTGATACGGTGCAAATCCGGCAACAAAACCGAGCCCGGCTACGACCACCAGCATGATGCCGGCCGTGCGGGCTGTAGGTGCAGGGTTAATCAGTTTCCACAGTGATTGGCCAGAGATGTGTTGCGTGGCGCGATCGACACTAGCCTGCATAAGCTTGGCGGTCCGGGGTGATTGCGAGTGCTGTTGTAGGTGAATTATAAAATCGATGCCACTGGCCAATGTGCCGGTGAGGTGGGGGAAGAGATTTTCAGCTCGTAATGCCAGTGTACTTAGGCGAGGGTAGAATCGAACTGCGACATTCAAATGTTTTACTAGCCAGATCAATGCCCCGATGGCCACGCCCCAGAATAGGCCGGCACGAAACCAGTCAGGCAATCGCACTAGGTAATCAATCACGCTGCCCACTATGGCGATTACAAGCAACGTTGATGAGCACTGCATCAAACACTGGAGCACCAGCAGTATCCTTGCGACCTGCCGTACCTGTTCAAGTTGGCGCATTGCTTTGTGCATATGAAACCGGGATCAACGAGTTGCTTATCATGGAAAACAAATTAAGCGGGTTCGAGATGTCGGGTATTGGAACGGATGAGTATTATTAATGGGTTTGTGGATTTTGCTTAAACCCGCTCCGGTTTGACGATGGATGTTATTGGAAGCTGTTGTCGATTATATTCAACTCATACTGTGTGGTGGAATCAGAAACGTCACAACGATAGGATGCAATCAGCCACTCATGTCGCTTTGAGGCGAGGACGCGGGTGGCCCAGCGTAGGTAATAGTCATTCGTGCTGTTGGAGGATCTACGTTCATGACCAAAGTGGGGGATATTCATCGTCGCCAGTTCATTCGCGGTACGGTCGCCAGCGCTATTGGTGCAGCGGTAAGTGCTCCGCTGGGACAAAGGGCATTTGGCCGGTCTCCCCGAGAACGACCGCCGAACATCCTACTCATTATGTCTGACGAACATGACTCTCGTATTAGCGGGTGTTATGGCAATCCTATCGCCCGCACCCCCCATATTGATAATCTTGCTCAAACTGGGGTGACATTCGACAACGCATACTGCAATTCCCCATTGTGCTCTCCATCTCGGTTGTCATTTACATCTGGGAAATATATTCATCGTATACGTGCATGGAATAATGCCGCCCAACTACCTTCCGAAGATATCGCCTCGTTGGCTACAGTGATGCAGGCGGCCAACTTTGATCCGTTCCTGTGCGGTAAAATGCACTACGACTTTCATCGAAGGTACGGTTTTGTCGATATTGGTCCACTCAGGAGCAATGGGTGGATCAAGGAGGGCGGCGGTTCAAGACGAAATCCAGATAATCTCAAGGCAAAGAAAGTGAGTCACCGATTTTACGAGTTTGGTACAGGAGATGATTCTCGGGTTCTTAGTCACGATCGTGAAGTGACCAAATCAGCGCTCTCATTCTTGGCCAAACGCAAGCGTGGCGAAACCCCTTTCTTCATGATAGTTGGGTATTTAGCGCCTCATTTCCCCTTGATTGTGCCCGATGAAAACTGGAGGCATTTTCGGGATCAGGTGCCGATGCCTCAGATTCCCGATGGATTCATCGACTCAATGCCTCTCAACTATCAGTTGCTTCGTGCGGGAATGGGTTTGCAGAATGTCGATGACCAAACCACAAAACTGGGGCGTGAGTTGTACTATGGTTTGACGGAGTGGATCGATAATGAGATCGGGAAAGTGCTCGCAGCGCTGCAGAACAGTGACATGAACGACGACACGATCATCATCTATACCTCTGACCATGGGGAGAATTTGGGTGAACATGGATTGTGGTGGAAGAAAACCATGTATGAGCAGTCGGCTCGGGTTCCCCTGATCGTGTCCTGGCCCAAGCGGTGGGCCGGCGGCCAGCGTCGTCGTGAGGCGTGCTCCCTGCTAGATCTCGTGCAGACTATTGTGGAACTTGGTGGAGGGACGACACCGGAGGATTGGGATGGTGACTCGATGGTCGACTGGTTGGATAATCACGAAAATCCCTGGAAGGATCTGGCCATCAGCCAGTACTATGGACAAAGTGTTGCATCGGGTTACACAATGTTTCGGCAGGGCCAATACAAGTATGTTTATCACACGCCGCCCAGTGCGCGGCATGCAGATCAACGTGAACTTTATGACCTTCAGCGCGATCCGATGGAATTCAATAATTTGGCTGACATAGACCCTTATCAGGTACGTGTCGATCAGATGCATGCCCTAATGGTAAAGGAAGTCGGCGAGAGCCCGGAGATCACCGAGGAACGGTGTCGGTTGGATTTTTCCCGTAACTACCATCAGGATTGAAAAGCCTCCAAATTATTGGAGAGTATGTCCGGATAAGAACAAATCTGATAGTCAGTTGACCAGGATACATTGGAAGTCATGAAATCAAACTACTTGCAATTTCGAGACGTCGCCATCAGTTTTTCGGTTCTCTTCGTCTTGTCGGTAGTGCCAGTTTCGGCACAACTTGCTACGGAATTCCCATCTAAACCAAATGTCATTCTCATTGTCATCGATGATTTAGGCTGGAAGGATCTGGCCTTTATGGGTAATGAATTTGCCGAGACGCCAAACATTGACCGTTTGGCAAGTGAAGGTGTAGTGTTTACAAATGCCTACGCTAACGCACCCAATTGTGCGCCGTCGAGAGCATCCTTGCTGTCTGGACAATACACACCGCGGCATAAGATCTACACGGTTACCACGTCATATCGCGGCGAGGCGAAGGATCGGCAACTTATCTCCACGCCAACAAAAAACTTTCTTGGACGTAGTGTGGTTACGATGGCTGAGGCAGTTAAATCAAACGGGTATGTAAGTGCTGCCATGGGCAAGTGGCATCTTGGTAATGATCCTCGTTTTGGCCCATCGGGCCAAGGGTTCAATTTTAATCTCGGTGGTAGCAGTGCGGGGTTGCCGGCAAGTTACTTTAGCCCGTATAAGAACCCGTATATCAAAGATGGCGCTCCCGGTGAGTATTTAACGGATCGATTAACCGGCGAAGCCCTCAGATTTATAACTGATATGACCGGACAACAGGCGGAAAACCATCCGTTCTTGCTCTATTTGTCGCACTACGCATTACATGTCCCTTTGACGGCCAAGCAAGAATTAGTTGAAAAATACCAGAATAAATCTCCGGATCGTAGTAAAGCCGCGGTTGTCTATGCGGCAATGATCGAAAGTGTTGATCAGGGCGTTGGGCAGATCATGGTTAAACTCAAGGAACTGGGAATTACGCAAAACACCGTCATTATTTTCACATCAGATAACGGTGGGCATGGCGGTGTCACCTCGATGTCCCCTCTTCGAGGGGCAAAGGGGACGCTTTACGAAGGGGGTATTCGTGTACCGTTGATCGTCCATTGGCCTGGCGTGTTGAATGCCGGGATGGTCATTGATACGCCGGTTATTGGGACGGACCTTTATCCAACAATTCTTGAAATAACCGGTAGTGACCGGCCATCAGATCATGTGTTGGACGGAAAGAGTTTGATGCCGTTGTTGGCGAACAGCGGAAAGTTTGAGAGGGAAGCGATCTTCTGGCACTTTCCTGTATATATAAATTCGCATCCCGGCATGAATGATCCTTGGCTGACAACTCCCGCTGCGGCAGTACGGCGTGGTGATTGGAAGTTAATTGAGTACTTTGAGCCAAATCGTGGTGCAGAACTCTATAACCTCGAATCCGACATTAGTGAACAGGACAATCTGGTCGAGGTTGAGCCCCGAGTTGCCAAAGATTTACTCGACCTGATGGTAGAGTGGCGCAAGTCAATCGATGTGCCCGTGCCGACCGAACCTAATCTGCTTTACGAGGCGGCTGCGGTAGATGCCCGTGATTTCAACATTAGATAATTAATAATGCCCCACCCTCCTTTAGAATCGACTTGCCGCCCACGGACATTTCTCCTGGCCTGGGTTGTCAGCCTGGTTGTTCTAGGTGGTGTTTTCCTTGTGGGCTGTGGTCAAGAAGGGCAGCCGGAATCAAGCAGTCGGGTTCATCCCGAACCATTTCCCCGATTCGATCAGCCTCCAAATATTTTGTTTCTATCAATTGATACGCAAAGAGCGGACCACTTGGGTTGTTATGGGTATGCGCGCGATACGTCGCCTAACATCGACCATTTTGCTGCGGAGTCGATTCGGTATACACAGGCATATGCGCCGACCCCGTGGACATTGCCGTCACATGTCGCGATGTTCTGTGGCCGCCACCCGTATAAGTTGGGGATCAATGACATCAATGCGGCAATTCCTTTAACGGCACCCGTCATGACCACTTATCTCAAGGCGGCTGGTTATCAAACTGCTGCATTTGTGGATTCTAAACCCAAGGGGATGGTTGGCGCTCGGCGCGGCTTTGACCGAGGTTTCGATGTGTATAAGCATGCGCCGCATCAGGCTTCAGTTCATTCACCGTTTGTATATGAAATGGCCGCCACCGTTGAGGTTGCTCAGCATTGGCTTATGCAGCGTGATGTAAACAAGCCGTTCTTTCTTTTTCTTCATACGAAGTCTGTTCATGGCGTTGCCGAAGGCCTAGGCGAGGATCCCAGGCGCTTTCCTTATGACAAGCCTGAGCCCTACCGGTCACGATACCTGACGGCAGATCAGGCCAAGTTTATTTGGGGTGGACCCGGTGAGCCTGGTGCTGAACCATATTTGCGATATTTGAACAAGCAGTTCGCATATGGGACCCTGGATCCGGCCACGTATTCAGCGCAGAGGGTTGAAGCACTCAAGGCGCTGTATGACGGCGGCATCCGGTATATGGATCAGTACTTCGGAGTATTAATGAACTTTCTGGACGAGACGGAATTATCGCAAGACACCATTGTGATTGTGACGGCTGATCATGGCGAAGGATTTCTTGAGCACCAGTTCTTTCATCACATTGAAGTATACAAGCAGCTATTGCATGTACCACTAATCATTCGTCTTCCACGGGATCGGGTGGGCAAAGTGATTGAGTTGCCTGTTGAGATCGGCGATATTATGCCGACAATCTTGGGGTTTGCGGGCTTGGAAGCCCCAGGTTCGATTGATGCCATTCGATTGCCATTGGATTCATCTATCAATCGTCCCAAACGCCAGATATTTGGTTGCTATCAATTTGGCGACCGTGGGTTCTATGATGCATTTTCGTTGCTGGAGGGAGACTGGAAATTGCTTTTCCACAAGTATCCCAAAAACAAGACATGGCAGGCTCATCTTTTTAATGTCACTTCGGACGTAGACGAGCTTGCGCCAATCACCTCGAAATCGGATCGCATTAAAGCGATGCTTAAGAGCATTACCCTGTGGCAGGGCCTGTCGAGCAACACTCAATCAGCGATTTCATTGGATCCGGAAACATTGAATCACTTGCGGAATCTTGGTTACATTGATTAATTAGACTACACCGGCACCCAAAGTCAAAGACAAATATTGCTATTGTGTGTAACCCAGTTTCTTTAGTTCTTCGATGACGGCAAGGTCGATTTGTCCAGCCGGCGGTTGGCCGTTCAACTCATCCTCAAATTGAGAAAACTGGCGTTTCAAGGCACTAGGTAAAGTTTTAGCCATTGCATTGTCCTGTTGTGGGAGGTCTAACAGCTTTCCCTGATTTCCACGGAAGATGCGACCGTCAGGATAGACAATGAAAAA